>Ga0268298_10001365_pt1 | contig 28935 bp, 26 predicted proteins | sample WWTPWeurt_MetaG_FD_194462 | JGI IMG/M metagenome (GOLD analysis project Ga0268298, IMG submission 194462) | Activated sludge microbial communities from WWTP in Nijmegen, Gelderland, Netherland - WWTP Weurt | ecosystem: Engineered > WWTP > Aerobic digester > Activated sludge | place... | reverse complement strand
AGATCGGGAGCGCGGTGGACGCGATCAAGAAGGTGTTGAAGGACATGCGGGCGGTGGCGAAGAGCGCCTAACCCCGCCACGGATTGCAACAGGGGGCCCCGGTCCGCAAGGACCGGGGCCCCTTTTTTGGGGGCGTAAAACGCGGTTGGAACACAGCGGTCCGGGGAATAAACGCAACGCTCTCCCCATCGTGGATCTGGCGGGGGGAATGGGGAGATTTTATGGATTCCGGTCAAAAGACGGAGGGGAGTGGATGACGGGCGGGGGGCTTAGCCCGGATAATTCAGTTGCACGCGAGGACCGGCCGGTCGCAGAGCTCCCGGCACCTGGTCACTCGCATAGCTCGTGACACCTGGGGCGCCAGAGGCGCTGACGCGGGGCGGCAGATCCGCTGATGCGAGACGGAAAAGACCGCCCTTTTTACGAAACAAAAATGTGAGAGCGTAGCCGGGAATACGGTCGATCTTTTTTGTGAAGTAAATTGGGTCAGATTTTACGTCGAATCCCGTGGGCAACTGAATTATTCGGATTATGCTTGGGTTTGAATGACGATGTCCTCGGCGATGGATTTCAGCAAATCGGCGAGACTGTACTCCCGGGCGGGCAGGGTGTGGGAACCATCGGGGTTATCAACGCCGGGATCGCCTTGCAAATGGGGTTTCATTTGGTTCCACACCGCGGCGGGCACCACCACCTCGCGGGAAAAGACCAATAAGGAGTGGAGCAAGTTCGTCCAGCGTTGCGCTTGGTCGGGGGTGGCCCCCAGACGGAAACGAAGACCCCCTTCCCCCAGCACTCCGGAGGCTCCCAGACGCTCGCGAATCCATTCTTTGACCTCTTCGGTGTTCACCGACCCGGACGTGGGTAGGTTGTTTAAAATTAAAACGCGGCTCGTGCGGGAAGCCAGGGGGCCAGCGGATAACGCTCTTTCCATGGCGGATTTCTGATGGGGGGAGCCGGCCAAGACAACCCGGGCCCGGGGGGATTCGGCCAAAAAGGCTTCCGCGATACGCAGGAGCCCTTTCCCTTCGCCGGAGAGGACGCTGTTCCAATCCAAGGCGAGAACGGGGACGGCGGAGGAGTCGGGCCGTGGACGCGCCTCGGGGTTTGACCCCAACAGGGACAGGGCCGCCAGGGCCTTGGCTTGTTGTTCTCGGTGAGGAAGGGGGAATATGGCCGTTTCCACTTGCTCCCTTATGGAGTCCATTGTTTCCGGCGTGTTGGATTCGTCCGGCTTCCAACGGGCCAATAGGGTTTTGATGCTTTCCGCCCACGCGGGTCGCGCGGTATTCACCAAAGGATTGAGCAACGCCAAGGATTCCCGCACGCGTCGGTTGTGGTCGGCGCCCGTCCTGGGGTTTTGCATCAAGCCCGCGGCGGATTGGGCGTGATTCCAGGGCGTGAAAAGAACGCTTGCGACCGCCACCAGCCCCTTCACGGCCGCTTGGACGGCGGGATCAACCCCGGACGCGAGCCCCGGGGCGCTAGCGGCGAGGGCCGATCCAAAAGATGAGCCGGACCCACCCGACGATGGGGAGGGCAGCGGATCGGGGCGCGTGTCGGACGCGTCGCCCAACACCCGTTCCACCACGTCCTCCAACCGGTCCGCCAGAACGTGCAGGGGAGGCGTTTCCATCACCCCGCGGTGGCTTTGGAAAAACGATTCGATGCTTTCGGGGGTTCCGGCGATTTTAATCCATTCGTTGGATTTCATGGCGGGATCGTAAACCGCCGCGAGCCCGGCGCCTTTCGCGTCCCGCACAAAACGGTCCACCGCCGAGGCGGGAAGTCCGGCGTTCGTGAAGGCTCTTGGCATGACATAAAGCGCCCGCTCCCAGTGGCCCTCCGCCCGGCGGGACTCAACGAAGTGGATTTGGTCGGGGGATTTCAACAAATGGGACAGGAGGTCGTTTTCGTTTTCCCGGGGAAGGAAAATGGTTTTGGCCACTTGTTGGGCTTTGGTCACCTTGTCCGCAATGCCGCCGACCGACTGGATTTTGCCCCCGCGGCTGATGGCGCCGGTGATGGTAAAGTCCTGCCGAAGGGGGCGGCCGGTGAGCGCCGACAATATCGCCAAGGTGAAGGCCGTCCCCGCCGAGTCGCCGTCTTTGGGGATGTGCCAAGGCAAAACGAGAAGGGCGATCAGTTTCCCTCGAAACGAATCGACGGTGGGGCCGCCGTTCCGTTCCAGCCAGCCCAACGCCGCGGGAAGGGCGGATTGTTGGCTGAAGTCCATGAGGGCCTGGGCGCGGCCCGCCGCGACCACCCGCAGGGGAGATTCGGCTTGGGGCGCGGACAGAAGGTCCGCCTCGATTTCGAGAACCCGTCCCTCTTCGCCTTCGCCCGACATGACCGCCAGCCCTTGCACGCGACCGACCGCCCAAGGCGGACGTTCCTCGGTGGTTTCCAGGGGCGCGGCCCGCAGCGCCCGCCGGGCGAAGTCGGGCGTGACCTCGATGGGCGCGCTCAGGCCGCTCTTGAATTTTTCCGTGAGAGCGGCTTTGAAAACGGCGTTGAGCGCCTTGCCCAATTGACGCACCCCTTTTTCCTGGGCGTGGGTTTTTTCGACCGCCACCGCGATGACGCCGGGCAAATCGGGGGTTCGAACGTCTTCTTCGATTCGCCATTTTTGGATCAGCCGCCGCACCAGTTTTTGACCGATGGCGGCCTTGGCGGATTTGTTGTAACCCGTCAACGCCACCACGTCGAAGCGGTCCAGGAGCGGCGCCGGGATCCCTTCGAGACCGTTCGCCGTGGCGATGAAGAGGTTTTGGGAGTAGTCGGTGTCCACACCGAGGAATTTTTCCCGAACGCGGGTGTTCTGTTTGGGATCGAGGATCTGCAAAAACACATCCCCGGGGTGTTGTCCGCTCTCGTTGGGGCGCATTTTCTCGATTTCGTCGAGCAGGTAAATGCCGTTGGGCACCCCCATGCGGATGGCCGCCTCGCACAGTTTGCCGATTTTGCTTCCCAAAAACCCCGAGTCGAACCCCACGAAATATTGCGCGTCTTTGACCGCGCCGCAGGGAACCACCGTCATGGGAATGCCCAACGCCTCCGAAATGGCGAGGACGATGGTGGTTTTGGCGGTGCCGGGAGGGCCGACCAAAAGCAGGCCTTTGCCCCGCGGCGGGGAGCCGGCGGCCCGGCTCAAAAGAGTGCGGGTCACAAAGTCCTCGATGCGGTCTTTGACTTCGTCCATTCCGAAGAATTCGGCGTCGAGGGTTTCCCGCAATCGGCGCAACGTGTCGGGCAGATCCCCGAGTAGAATTTGGGTGTCCCGGGCCTTTTGTTCGGCGCTGGGCACGCGTGGATAAGGGAAATCCAGAATCAAGCGCAGGCGGTGCTCCAACTTCGCGGCTTCGTCGCCGCTCGAGGCGACCCACAGCCCCAAAAACTTTTCCGCCTGGGCGCGCACGGACGGGGGGAGCCGGTACGATTCGCGTTCGAACCGTTGTTCGATCGACAGGTCTTTGGACCCGCGTTGGTCTTCGGCGTCCATTTTATCCCGTTCGCGCTGGAAGGTTTCCAAATCCGCCGGCGCGGGAAGGGCGCTCAGGCGGTCGATGAGACGTTGGGCCCCCCGCAGGCCCAGGGCCCGGTCGTGGATTTGTTGAACGATCCGGGAGAGGACGCCGGCGGCCAGGATCGGGCGCTCCCGCGCGCGCTCCACTTGCCCGACCTGGGCGCGGAGCACCGCCCCCGGGGGAACGTCCGCAAGGGAAAACGCGATCACCTGGTCCCCGTAGGCGGTCACGGATTCCTGGAAACGGAGGTGCGCGGCTTCGGATCCGACGAAGACGAGGGGAAGGGGTTTGGCGCTGTCGTTGGCCACGGCCAGGATGCGCCCCAGATCAATGGCGTGCCGGGCGAGAGGGACATTCTTTTGGAATTCATCAAGGTCGATCACCAGCAGGCAATTCCCTTGCCGGGCGGCGTTTTGAATCACCCGCTGCATGCGGCGCCAGGCGAAGGAGGTGTCGTCAGCGAACTCGGTGTTCGCCATTTGGAGATTCAAAGTGTTGAGGCGGAGAACGCGGCGGGGCAATCCGTCGCGCCAGAGGTAGCGCGCGAGGTAATCCGGCAAGGCCGCGCGCAGCGGATCGGGGCAGGAAAGGAGAACCGTGTGGCGAAGGGCCGAGGTCGCCGCTTGGTCCGCCACGGCCCGCCCCGCTCCGCGCAGGACGGGATCGAGCAAATCGTCCTCGGGACTGTTCAACGGCGCGAGGGGGCGGTGTTCCGTCACGAATCCCAGGGCCGCCATGTCTTCCAACAGACGGCCGGCGGTGTAAACGCCCAGGGTTTCCGCCAAATCGCCGACGCCGCGATGGTTTAATTCGAAGAGTTCGTGGACGGGTTGGTTGGCGTAATCCGGAAAACGAGTCTTGAGTTCGTCCCGGGCCGCGGCTTCGTCGCCGACCAGGGGGGCCCTGTGCGCTTGTTCGATGTCGTTGACGAACAAGAGCGCTCGCCGAGCCACGGAATCCGCCCATTGAACGAGGTCCGCGGGAACGGCGGGGGACCGGGCGGGGTCCCAGGCGTTCAGCCGCCGAGCCAAGTCGTCGATGGGGTGCGGAAGGTCTCCGTCGCCGCCCTCTTTTTGGAACGCCGCGCGGAGATTCGTCAGGGTGGCGAGGGCGGCCGTTTTGTTCCCCGGGCCCACAAGGGCCTTTTGGAGGTCCAGGGCGGAGGCGCGGATGCGGAGGAGCAGGGTGTCCGAGCCGAATTGGGCGCTGGCCAGAAGCATGGACCCAACGGTGTCGGGCGGCAGCGTCCCGAAAATGTCCATAATGGCCCGCCGCTGGCCCGGGAGCATTTTATCCCCCGTGATCCAAACATCGATCATGCGAATGAAAAACCGCGCCGCCACGGCGGGGTTGTGGACCAGGGCCGAGCGCAGAACCGCTTCGGCGCTGGCCACCTTGGTCGGATCGTAATTTTCCACCACGGCTTCGAAAAGATCGTCCGCGACGCGGGTCGCGGGTTCGGTGACCATGCGACGCCGGTAATTGTCGTTCATAAACAGGACCGCGCGGTCCGCCGTGAATTCGCCTTTGACGCCTTCGCCGACTTGGGGCTCGGTCGAAGACGGGGGGAGGGGTTCTTGTGGAATTTGTACCTGGATGGAATCGGCGTAATGGGCGGTTTTCCGGGCGCGGGGCGCCTCACCGGGTTCGCGAAAGGCAAAGGGGATCGCCCGGTCCCACCGGTCCACCAGGACGTAGAGGGTTTGTGGCTCCGGGGTGGCGTCCAGGGACTCCCGGGCCAGGGCCCGCAACGCGGCCACGGGCCCCGAGAAAGCAAGAAATCCATGGGCCCCCGGTCGATGTTCCGGGCGTTGGCGCGCCTGTTGAAGAAATTCCAACCAAGTCGGGTCTTGGCCATTGGCAAAGATCGACGGTCCCGGTAGGGGGATGGAAAGCTCGGCCATTCCGTCAGAGCCGGGTTGGAGAAGGGGACCCCGCAGGCCGATGACCCCGGCGGCCAAGGCGCGGACTTCCGTTTCTTGTGCGCGGGGAAGGACGACTTCGACGGCCCCCGCGTCAATCGCTCCGAACAACCGGCGCTCGAGATCGGGCACGGGCAGCAAACCCCCGCGGTTGTCGAGAGCCCCCAGAAACACGGTTTCCCGTTTTACGGGGCGATCCGTCTCGGCCGAGACCAGGGAGACGGCGGCGGCCAGGCCGGCCGAGGGGTCCGGGGGAGTTCCGGAACGGGGCGCCGCGATCACCCATTCCTCGGGCAGTCGGAGTCCGACCAGTCGGCCGGCCAAATCCAGAATTTCCTTGAGCGCCGGCGCCGTTTGGGGATCCCCGGCGGCCGGCAGACGCGGCGCTCCGCCGCCGTAACGCAGGCGGCGCCAGAGCCGCTCAAACCAGCGGAGGCGGGGAGAGGGAACGGCGATCGAGGGATCCGTGGACTTCCCATCGGTCCATTCGCGATGCCGACTGCCATCGTCGACCCTCCCGGCGGTGTCCCGGCGGGTTTCCAGGGCGAATGCGAAACCGTTGGCCGCGGGAAAATGGGCGAGCCCCACCGTGTCCTGGGCCGAAAGAGGCAGTCGGGGACGCGTCGGCGTTTTGAGGCACGCGTCGATCATCTCGGCGTCCACCGTCACGGGCGCGCGCCGTCCATTGAGCGCCCACCGCTTGGCCGCGAAAAGGACAATCCGCTCCAGGAGCCGTTCCAATTCCCGAACGCCTTGTTCGCGATCGTGCAATCGGATGAGGTGGGCGAGGGCGTCTCCCGCCCGGGGAAAAACGAGAGCGTCCCGGAGACCCAACTCGGCCAAAACCTTGGGCAGCATAAACCGCGCGGCGATTTGAATTTTTTCGGCCTCGGTGTAGCCATTCAGAGTCTCGATCTGCATGCGGTTTATCAGCGGCCCTATGATGCGCCCCTTGTCGTTGCCGGTGAGGACGAATTCCACTTCGCTTAAGTCGGTTTCCCCCGCATAGAAATCCTCAAAGCGGCTGTTTTGTGCCGGGTCGAGGACCTGCAAAAGGATGGCTTGAATGGCGGGGGGGATTTTGTCCACCTCGTCGATCACCACGATGGGGTTGCGCACCCGTTCTTCCGGCGGACCCGAGCGGAGGGCTGTCACCAATTCGCCGGAATGGGAATTGACGTAGGTGCGGAGAAAACCTTTCAGGTCCTCTTCCGTCTGTATTTTCGTTCCGGATATGATTTTGACGGGCCGGCCGAGGGCCTCGCCGATCAGCAGCAAGATGGAAGTTTTGCCGACGCCGGGGGGGCCGATGAGGCAGAGGTAATCCGACTCTGGCACGATGGCCCGCCGTTCGCTCTGAATGATTTTGGTGAGAATCCCCTCCACTTGGTGGACGACGGCGTCCATGCCAAAATGGCTTCGGGCGAAGACCCTTTGGGCCCGTTCGAAAAGGGCGGGCGCGATGTCTCGGGCATCGCCCCCGCCCAGGACCGGGGTGGCCATCGGGAGGGAGTGGATTTCAATGAACTCCTCGATCCAAAGGCGGGTTTTCTGCGCTTCTTGGCGTGAAAGGGACGGGTTGGACATGTCATTGAACTCCCGCAACAGATCCCGCCGCTGGGCGTCCGTGAGTCGGGGCAGAACGTTGGCGATGCGGTCCCGCAACGGCCGAAGGTGTTCGGGGGGGCGGTCGCGAAGGATGTCTTCCAAATCCGCATCGGTCAATTTAAAGGGGTCTTTGGATTCCCGGGTCCGTAACAGACGGCGCCAGGAGCGGGTCACGGCGCGGTCGACCCATCGGGCGGTGAAATCGCCCCAGGCGAAGCCGGTGAACGCGCGGGCGCGTTCCAGGAGCGTCCGGGTGGGATCGCCCGTCCAAGGGATTTGAAAACGCAGTCGCTCGGACAGCAATTCCAACCGTTCCGACAAGGTCCACCGGTCGATGGCCTCGGTGTCGTTGGACGTCACCACCGGATCGAAAAGATCCCGCGTTTTGGTTTCCAACCGCATTTTGTGGGTTAATTCGGTGCACACCCCGATCACCGGGGGCGGGGCGGGGAGTTTTTTCCATTCGTTCATGGCCCGCTGAAGGACGTCCTGCTTCTCGGTTTGGTAAATGTCCATGTCCATAAGGAGCACGGCGTGGCCTTGCTCGCCGAGGTGCCGCAGCAATTGGGCGAGGGCCTTCGAGACTTCGGTTTGACGCGTGTGGTCGCCGAAGAGACGCGCGGTCCGGAGTCGGTACAGCCGCCGGGGGCTTTCGGCCGCCGCGAGTCGGGCGGCGAGAGGGACGGAGAAATTCATTTTGGTCAAATCGTTGGGCCAGACCGCCAACCCCCATTTGGAAGGAACGGGATGAAGCGCGTGCGCCTCCCAGACGTCCAGGGGAGCGCTGAAGGGAGCCGTTTCCTCGGGGGGAAGGGATTCGGGCGAAACGATGTCGAGCCATCCGGCCTCAATGGCGGCTTGAATCTCCTCGCCGGCGTTCGCGGCGGCCAAAACATCCCCGTTTTCTAACGAACGGATTAAAAAATCGGGCTTGAGGTTGTCGGCCCCCAGCCGGGCGACGACATCGGACCAGCCACGGTAAATCCGGGGAACCAGGGGGGACGACAATCGATCGGCGTCGAGGGCGTGGGTTTGTTTTATGAAATCGGCCGCGTCGGCCGCCAGGGCGGAACCGTGCGCCCCCAACGTCGCGGCGGCGGCCTCGGCGGAGGGGGCGGCCGAAATCCCTTCCAGCAATTTTTGACGGGTGTCCATCGCCCGTGCGAGCACGCCGGCGGCCACAATAATGGGATTCTCTTTGGGGGAGCGGTCTTTGGGAATGGGCGAGGCGTGGGCCCACCGCAAGGCCAGTAAGTCCCGGTGGATCGGCCCCATCGCATCAATTTGGCTTTTGATCTCCTTTTCCAAGGCGGCTTTTTTTTCGGGCCACCACCCCGGGGCGGGGGCTTGAAGGGTCGCGAGGAGGCGTTCGTTGAGTTCGCTCCAATGTTTCCATTTGCGACGGAGGTGCGCCCGTGCCCAATCCTCCAAGCCGTGCAGCAGATCCCCGCGGAATTTCGGATCCAATTCCGTCAGGAGGGCGCGCCGGTCGGATTCCCCCAAATGCGCCAAAGCCCCGGCGGCGAGAGGGGGGGAGTCCACAATGGCCCGCCGCATCCGTTTTGCACGCTCTCCGGGGGAAACCCCCGTCCATTGGGCCGCGAGCGTCCGGGCCGCTTCTTCGTCCGGGGGGGGCGGCGGGGTCCGCTTTCGACGCGGAAACAAATCTTGAAGGCGCGACCGCCAGGACAAAAGCCGCTCGTTGTCATCCAGTGCCACCGTCACGCCGGCCCAACCGGCCATGGTGAGCAGGGGGCCCTCCCAACCGGCCCCGGGCCACACCCCGGCCAAATCCACGGCCAGGGCCGGCCCCGCCAACACCAGACCGACCCATCCGGCCAGGCCCAGGGCCCATCGGGGGGGGCCGGAACGGAAAGGGGCGGCTTCGGAGCGCGTCAAAAGACGTTCGGCAATTTCGGCCATGCGCGCGGCTTGTTCCGAGGTGGGGGCGATCAGGGCGCTGGCGGGCCGAAGACTTGGGCGCTTGTCCTGGGATTCCACGTAGAGTGCCGCGTAGGTCACCCCCGCTTTTTCAAGATGGGTTTCGATCCCGCCGCCGTGGAAGCCCCCGGTCACCAGCACGGCCGCGGGGACGGGCATTTTTTCCAAAAGGCGTTGAAGGTTTTGGGTCATCGCGGCGTCGCGCCTCTCGGCGATTTCGTAAAAAGCTTCGGGGTGACGCCGCTTCGCCCGTTCCCGGGGCCCGAGGGGGTCGGGGGCCTTGTCACGAAGGACCTTGTAATCCGCCCACTGGTCGGGGGTCAATGTCAGGGACCACAGCCCGGTCAAACGGTCCAGCCATCGCTCCCGGGCCAAAGAGGCGCGCGCCCCGGTGGATTCCCTCGCCAAGAGCCGATCGTCCACGGTTTGTTCGAGGCGGTTCAACTCGCGGGAAAAATCATCAATCGAAGTGTTGGAAAGAACGGTCAGGGCGTTTTGAACCCGCCCGAGGATCTCGGACCATTCCGCGATGACCTCGGCGCCGGGGGAGTCTCCCGGGTCATCGCCCGTTTTTTTCCTTGCGTCTTGGACGGTGAGCAAGGGGGTTAACAGGGGAAAACGACTCCGTTCTTCCGCGGGAATACCGGACAAGAGGGTTTCGATGTGAGCGGTGAGGTCCAATTTCCCGGCCAACCGAGCGGCCTTCGCGGCGCGGTGGTCCCGGTATCTCTTCGAAAGCGCGTTCCGCATCGTCCCTTCGAGGGCGGCGCGTTGGCGCTTTAAATCGGAAAGGATCGCGGGCCCGAAACGGCGGGTTTTGGTTTGAGAGAAGATGTGGGCCGTGTGGAGTCGCTCGTCCTCAACACCCCAGAGGGGTCGACGCGCAAGTCCGGCGGCCACGGCGTGCTCTTCGCCCGTCAGAAGGCCTTCTTCCAGCAACGCGTCCGCGAAACCGCGCCTTCGGTCGGGGTCGGCGATGCGTTCGAAGCGGGCAAAAGAAACCCGCCCCCAGGCGCCCTCGGCGCCTATTAGCAGATCGGGGTTTTTTTTCTCCAGGGCGACGACCAGGCGGGAGATGTTTTTCTGAACGAAAACATTGTCGTGCGTTTCCCTCAAGTGAAGCACAAAGGGGATCGGGGTGTTCCCGGCCCGCCAGCCGATGGGGGAGTCTGTCAAAGGCCAATGGCGTTTGCCTTCGTGGGCAAAGCCGGGTGGGAGCGCTACCGGAAGGACCGGACTCCGTCGGGGAGAAGGTCGCTGGGATGAGGAACTCTCGATCTTCAGCGAGGCCAGTTCAAGGGTGGGGGTATTTTTTCGTCGATCCCAATGGTTTTCCCTGTCGGCCGCGGCGGCAAAATCACTTAAAACTGTTGATAATAAGCATGAAAATGCGATGGAGACGGACGCTATTTTCGTCTGGAGGCGGGGGCGTGGAAAGACGGAGCGAGGGGGATTGGGCATTGGTTGTTCTTTAGGATACTTATGCCCAATAAAGAGCAACTAAAGAGGTTGTAAATCTGTTGTAACAATCATTTGTTACAAATTTGTTACATAACGTTAAGGCGAAATTCTTTCGGGGGGGATATGCTTAAAATGCGATGAACGCCGAGATGAAACGAATTATGATTGTCGACGACGACGCGGCCCTGGCGGAGTTGTTGGCTGATTTTTGCCAGGACATGGGCCATGAAGTGCGGCTCGTCACTGACAGTCGCGAAGCCCTCTCCACCGCGGTGCAATTCCGCCCCCATTTGGTGACTCTCGATTTGGAAATGCCCCACTTCGATGGCATGGAGGTTCTGCGGCAACTGCGTTCCCATCCCGCCACGGACAAGGTCGCGGTGGTGATCGTTTCGGTGGTCGCCCAGGACTTGGCTCTTGCGGCGGACTTGGTTAAAGGACGTTTCACCAAACCCGTGCAATTCGACGCCCTGCGGGAAAAAATTCGGAAGATTTTTGAGTTTTCGGTTTAAACGCTATTCGTAGCGGTAACCAATCCGCTCGACCGTTCGGACTTTATCGCCCAGTTTGCCCAGCTTTTTCCTCAGTCGACCCACATGCACATCCACGGTACGGGTGTTTCCGAAGTACTCGTGCCCCCACACCGTTTCGGAAAGTTCCTGGCGCGTCATGACCTTGCCCTGATTCCGCAGCAGGGAAACCAACAGATCGTATTCTTTGGGGGACAGGTCCAGGGGTTTGGAATCCATGGAAGCGCTGTGCTTTTCCAAGTCGACGGACAGCGGACCGTCCTTGATCGCCATTTCTTTGCGCTCCTTCCATTCCGCCCGGCGCAAGACCGCTTTCACCCGGGCCAACAGTTCCGTCTGGTTGAAGGGTTTTGTGATGTAGTCGTCGGCGCCGATCTCAAGGCCGGCAATTTTGTAGGAGTCAACATTCTGGACGGTGAGGAAAACCACCGGAATGTAGCGGGTCGCGGGGTCCGCGCGGAGCATTTTGCAGACCTCAAAACCGTCCTTGTCGGGCAGTTGAAGGTCGAGGATGACCATGTCCGGCTTTGAGGTTTGGATCTTGCGCAAAGCGTCCCCGGCGTTTTCCGCGCCGAGCGTGACGAACCCCTCCTTGCTCAAAATGCTTTCCACCAGACGACGGATGTCCCGGTCGTCATCCACCACCATAATTCGTTTTTTCAGCATCCCGCGACTCCTCCCCAGAGGGTATTGAAATCCTAAAAATTGCGCACCGTCTTGTAAAGGCGGGTCATGCGTCGACTTCTTCCGACGCGGAGGTTTCGGCCACCGGCCAGAGAACGTGGGCCGTGGTGCCTCGCCCCGCCGCGCTCTCCATCCAAACGCGGCCCCCGTGGGCCTCCACAAAACCTTTGACGATGGACAGACCCAACCCGGTCCCTTTGGTTTTCCGCGCCAGGCCCCGGGTGGGTTTCACCTGTTCAAACTTGTTGAAGACGCTGTCCAGGGCTTCGGAGGGAATTCCCGTGCCGTTGTCGGTGAAGCGGAGGTGGACGAATTCGTTTTCGCGGGCCGCCGCCAGGTCGATACGGCCGGATTCCTCGGTGAACTTAAACGCGTTGGACAAAAGGTTGGTGAAAACTTCGGAAAGCTTGTCCGGGTCGGCCAACACCGGGGGGAGATCCGCCGGGATTTCGGTTGTAAAAGAGACCTTTTTTTCTTGGCCCATGGGCCGGAAAACAATTTGCATTTCCTTCGCCAAGTCGGCAATGTCCACCGGTTCCCTGTGGAGTTCCAATTTTCCCGCTTCGATTTTGGCCACGTCAAGCAAGTTGTCGATAAACCGCGCCAGGCGGAGGGCGTTGTTTTTAACAACGATCAGGTATTCGTTTTGTTCCTCGTTAAGAGGACCGGCGCTGCCGCGCAAAAGGAATTCGACGTACCCGCGCAGGGAGGTGAGGGGGGACCGCAGTTCGTGGGTCACGTTGGACACGAAATCCTGTTTAAGCTGGTCCAGCTCCTGCAGTTTGGCGGCCATGGTGTTGAATTCGCCGGCCAGTTCCCCGAGCTCGTCCCGGGAGGTGATGCGAATGCGGTGGTCGAGGTTGCCCTCGCCGATCCGGTGGGCGCCGTCCCGCAGGTGGCGGATGGGCCGCGAAAGGAACAGGGACAAGAGGATCGCGAAGAATACCCCCACCGCCAAGGCGATCGCGGCCGCGAGGATGACGCGTTCCCGCGCCGCTTCGAGGGCCTGGTCGACCAGTTGCGACATGAAGTTTTTCGAATAACCGACCCGCGCTAAAGCGAGGCGACGCTGGTCTTTTAAAATCGGAAGCGTCAGATCCACGACGACGTCATCGGCGACTTTGCCCTCTTGGCGGAGCAATTTGTCCTGGGCTTCGGTGGCCTTGGCTGTCATCGGGTCCGATAGGCGGACGCCGTTTTGCCGGTTGTTGGTGTGGGCGATGACAATCCCGTCGCCCGTGTGCACCATGGCGTAGGTGAGGGCGCGGGATCGGCGTAAAAGGGACAAATAGCTTTCCAGCAATTGTTGGTTGCGGGTGACAATGGCCTCGCGGGCGATTTGCACGAGGGATTGGACGTTCTCCAATTGCGTGTGTTCGAAGCGTTTGAGCAAATACACGCGCTCGGCCAGGTACAAAGAGACGCCCACGCCGACGACGACCCCCAGGACGAGGAACGTCGAATGGGCGATCAGTTTGGTGCGCAGGGAGATCCGTTTCACTTGAAATTTGAGTTTAACACGGCCCCCCCTTGACGTCAAGCCTAAGATGGCGTAGAAATACCAGGTGGATAACGCAAATTCCCGCGGAGGGCTGTCATGATCACCAACAGCATGTTTGGTCTGGGCGTTTTGGCTTTGGGTATTTTGGGGGTCATTGTTTCGCTCTCCATCGCGGACCGGCGGCGATTTTTGACGGGGATTTTATTGTCGGGGTTGATCGTTTTGATCGGGGGGGGATTCCTGGTCAACACCAGCCTGCGCGAGTGGCGCACGGCCCGCCGCATCGCCAAAATTCGGGAAGCGAACCGAAAAACCCTGGAAGAGTACCGCCGTCGTCTTCAGGACAACAACGCCCAAACCACCGCCGCGGCGCCTCGAACAACGGTGGCCACCGTCCCCGCGGCGGAACGTCCCACCCCGGCCGCCCGTCCCGCCCCGGCCGCCCGTCCCGCCCGCCGCTGATCCCGGCCTCCCCTTGGTTTTCTCGGTCATCCTGTTCGGGGCCGGGTTGGACAAGCTTTACGAAGCCGTCGCTTTCCTGGCCGCGGCCCGGGCCCGCGGTCAAATCCCCTTGCTTTTTCTCCGTGGACCCGCTCTCCAGGCCCACGTTCACAACCGGTGGTCCGCGCCCCGGGGTTTGAAAGCGTCGCGGTTGTCCTTCAACCACCAATCCCCCCAGGCCCTCCTCGACGAATTGCGGACCCACGGCGCGCGCGTTTACGCCTGCTCCGCCTGGGCGCATCTGTCGGACCTCGCCCCCGCGACGGTGGCGGCCCGCGTGGACGCCGTGATCGGCCTGAACGCCTTTTTGGCCCAGTCTCAGGGCGGGCCCCTTTTGCATTTATAAAGCGGTAAAATACATCCATGAGCACGGCCCCTCCCTCCGATATCGTCGCTGAAATCAAGCGCCTCGCGCGCGAAAGAAACGCGATCCTGCTCGCCCACAATTACCAATTGGGCGATATACAGGACATCGCGGATTTCGTGGGCGATTCCCTGGCGCTCTCCCAACGGGCGGCCACCACGCCGGCCGATGTGATCGTGTTTTGCGGGGTGCATTTCATGGCCGAAACGGCGGCCATCCTCGCCCCCGCCAAAACGGTGCTGTTGCCCGATTTAGAGGCCGGGTGCTCCCTGGCCGCTTCCGCGGACGTGGAGGCCGTGCGCGCCTGGAAGGCCCGCCACCCCGGGGCGGTGGTCGTGGCCTACGTGAACACCTCGGCCGCGGTCAAGGCCGAAGCCGACTATTGTTGCACCTCATCGAACGCGGTGCGGGTCGTGCAGGCGGTTCCGGCCGACAAAGAAATTTTGTTTCTGCCCGATATGTACCTGGGCCAGTTCGTCCGCGAGAAAACAGGCCGGTCGATCCACCTGTGGCCCGGGTCCTGCCACGTGCACTTCAACATTAGCGACGCGGATCTGGAGGCGGAACGGCGGGCGCACCCCGGCGCGGAACTGTTGGTCCACCCGGAATGCGGTTGCTTAATGGGTGCCCTGAAACACGCGGATTTCGTCGCCTCCACGAGCGGGATGGTTCGGCACGCGCGGGAGTCCGCCGCGAAAACGTTCCTCGTCGCCACCGAAACGGGCATCCTGCACACCATGCGCAAGGAAAACCCGGGGAAAACTTTCCTGCCCGTGGCCCGGGCGGCCCAGTGTGAATTCATGAAGAAAATCACCCTGGAAAAAGTGTTGTGGTCGCTTCAGGACATGAAACACCGCATCACGGTGCCGGCCGACGTGGCCGCGAAAGCCCGCCGCGCCATCGAGCGCATGGTGGCGATCCCGGCGTCGTGATACGCCTCCTGTTTTTTGCGCAATTGGCGGAGCGCGCCGGCGCGGACGAGATGTCCGTGCCCCACCGGCCGACCCCGGGCGCCCTCGTCGCGTCGCGCGTGGACCTGTCGTTTGTCAAACCCGCGGGGGCGCGGGTGGCGGTCAATCGCGCCTGGTCCCATTGGGACGCGCCCCTCGCGGACGGCGATGAAGTCGCGTTCCTGCCGCCGAACACGGCCCTTTGATGGGATTCCTGGTCGCGGGGCCCATCGATGTGGAGGCGCTGGAGGAGAGCGCCCGCCGGACGGAACCCGGCGCGGTGATTTCGTTTCAGGGCGTGGTTCGCCCCGACCGCACGCCCCGGGGGGACGTGGCCGCTCTGGAATTTTCAGCCTACGCGGCCATGGCCGAAGAGGAAATGGAGCGCGTGCTGGCCGAAGTCCGGACGCGTTGGCCCGAAGCCCACGCCCTGTGCCATCACCGGCTGGGGCGGGTGCCCGTGGGGGAAACAAGCCTCTTTTTGGTTTTGAGCGCCCCCGAGACGCCCCAGGCGTTCCAGGCCTGCCATTTCACCTTGGAGCAAATGCGCGCCCGGGTGCCGATTTGGAAAAAGGACGTGTTCACGGACGGTTCCGCCTGTTGGTCCGCTTCGCACCGCGAAACACTCTTAATCTCGGACAGCGTGTTGTCCTACCCGCCCTCGTGACCGCCTGGATTTTTTCTTCTGAACCCGATGTTTTTCCCTGGTCCCGGGTGGAGAAAGAGAAGACCGTGCGTTGGGACGGCATCCGGGGGCCGCTGGCACGAAAAAATTTAAAAACCGTCGCGGTTGGCGAAAGAATATACGGGTACCATTCCACGCCGGAGAAGGCCTTGGTGTGCGAAGCCCGAGTGGCCCGCGCGGCGTACCCCGACCCCGCGGACGCGGATTGGCTCGCTCTGGACGTGTCCTTCGCCCGGTGGTTGCCTCGGCCGGTGCCCCTGGCGGTGTTGCGGTCGGCACCCGTTTTGAAGTTCATGGATTTTTTACGGATCCCCCGGTTGTCGGTGGCGCCTGTCTCCGCAGCCCAGGAGCGGGTCCTGCGTGCGCTCATTCAAAAGGAGATGCCCCGTGTTAAACATTGGCGACAAAGCCCCGGCCTTCGCGGCCGAGGACCAATACGGTAAGACCGTCCGTTTGGCGGACTTGAAGGGAAAAACGGTGGTCTTGTATTTTTACCCCAAGGATCTGACCCCCGGTTGCACCATCGAGGCCCGCGCTTTCGAAAAAGGCCTCGCCGCGATCAAAAAGAAGGGGGCCGTGGTGCTGGGAGTGAGCAAGGACGGTGTCGCCTCCCACAAAAAATTCGCCGATAAGCACGGGCTGTCGTTTTCGCTTCTGGCGGACGAAGACCTCGGCCTCATCAAGGCCTACGGCGCCTGGGGCGAGCGGTCCCTTTACGGCCGAAAATTCATGGGCACGTTGCGCATCACCTACGTGATCGGGCCGAAGGGGACGGTTCGAGCGGCTTTCCCCAAGGTCAAACCGGCCGAGCACGCGGCGGAAGTTTTGGCCGCAATATAGGGGTTTAGGTATATTGCCCCCGTGGGCCGATGCCTCGACAATACCCTTCGAAAATAGTAAGGTATCATCACAATGATGCCAATGGCTCCGATCATCGATCCCAATCTGCGCGAAAAAAACATTTCCGGTTTGACCGAAGAACTTTTGGTCCAAATCGGCGAGGACCCTCAACGTCCCGGGCTGTTGCGCACCCCCGAAAGGGTGGCCAAGGCCTGGCAGGAACTCACCGCGGGTTACAGGGTGGATGTCGATAAATTGATCAACGGCGCGCTCTTCGACGAGGCCTGCAGCGAGATGGTCGTGGTCCGGGACATCCAATTTTTCTCCCTTTGCGAACATCATCTTTTGCCGTTCTTCGGCGTTTGCCACGTGGCCTATTTGCCCCAGGGGAAAATCCTGGGTTTGTCCAAAATCCCAAAATTGGTGAAGGCGTTCGCGCGGCGTCTCCAAGTACAGGAGCGGCTGACGAACGAAATCGCCGAAACGCTGATGGCGAAGGTCAATCCCCTCGGGGTGGGTGTGGTGATGGAAGCCCGGCACATGTGTATGGAGATGCGCGGGGCGGAGAGTCTCAGCAGCCCGACCGCGACCAGCGCCATGGTGGGCGCGTTCCGGTCCGACGCGCGCACGCGCGACGAATTTCTCTCTCTCATATTTCGACGACGATGACCGCCGTCCGGCCGGAGCGCCCGGTGCGGGCGGTCCTGTTTGATTTGGACGGGACTCTCGTGGACAGCCGGGCGGACATCGCTCTGTCGGTGAACCACACGTTGACGGCGCTGGGGTTCGCGTCCTTGCCCGTGGAGACCGTCCAGCGTTACGTGGGCGACGGTGTGCGGCAACTTTTGACGCGATCGGCGGGGGCCCTGGACGCGGCCACGATGGAGCGGGCGCTGGGGGTTTTCCTGCCGCACTATTTGGCCCATTGCGTCGACACGACGCGGCTTTACCCCGGTGTGCGCGAAACCCTTGACGGGTTGGCGGACCGGAAGTTGGCGGTGATCACCAACAAGCCCGCCGCCCACACCGAAAAGACACTTGCGGCCGTGGGTTTGACGGCGCGGTTTCCGGTGGTGTTTGCGGGCGACAGTTTGCCCCACAAAAAGCCCCGCCCGGAACCCCTGTGGGAGGCCCTGCGAAGAATGGAGACGTCTCCCGCGGAGGCCCTGATGGTGGGGGACAGCCGCATCGACATCGACGCGGCGCGCGCCGCGGGCGTGCGGGTGGCGGCCGTGACCTACGGGTTCCGCCCCAAGGACGAACTGGCCGCCGCGTCCCCGGATTTTTTGCTGAACCGCTTTGATCAATTGATGGAGGTCGTTCGGTGAAATTGAACCAAGAGCAGGTTTTGCGGTATTCGCGCCACCTCATCATGCCGGAAGTGGGCGTGGAAGGGCAGGAAAAACTTGTGGCGGCGAAGGTGCTGTTGATCGGGGCGGGGGGGTTGGGGAGTCCCAACGCTTTGTATCTGGCCGCGGCGGGCGTGGGCACCTTGGGCATCGTGGATTTCGACACCGTCGACCACACCAACCTCCACCGCCAGGTCATTCACGGCACGGGCGACGTGGGGAAATTGAAGGTCGAAAGCGCGCGGGAAACGATCCACGACCTCAACCCCAACGTCGTGGTGAAGCCTTACACCGTGCCCCTCACCCGCGAGACCGCCCTCGATATCATGAAAAACTACGATGTGATCATCGACGGCACGGACAATTTTCAAACCCGTTACCTCACGAACGACGCCTGCGTGTTCCTGAAAAAACCCAACGTCTACGCGTCGATTTTTCGCTTCGACGGCCAGGCGACGGTGTTCCAGCCGGGCAATCCCGAGAGCCCCTGCTACCGCTGCCTCTACCCCGAACCGCCGCCTCCGGGAGAGGTGCCGTCCTGCGCCGAAGGCGGGGTATTGGGCATTCTTCCCGGGTTGGTGGGGCTTATCCAGGCCACCGAGGCCATCAAGTTGATCCTCGGCCGCGGCCGGTCCCTTGTCGGGCGCTTGCTGTTGTTTAATGCGCTGGAGATGACTTTTGACGAATTGAAAATACGTCGTAACCCCCGCTGCCCCGTCTGCGGGGACGCCCCGACGATCAAGGAATTGATCGATTACGATCAGTTCTGTGGGGTGGGCCGGGCAAACGATAAATCGCCGGAGGCGACCATGTCGGACATCACGGTCAAGGAACTGAAAGCCCGCTTGGACCGGAAGGACAAATTCACGCTGGTGGATGTGCGCGAGCCGAACGAATTTGAAATCGCGCGCATTCCGGGCGCGCGCCTTTTGCCGCTCAGCGAATTGCAAAACCGCGCGCACGAGTTGGACACGGCCGACGACATCGTCGTCCATTGCAAGTCCGGCGTGCGCAGCCTCAAAGCCATCGCCGCCTTGAAACAAATGGGCTTCAAAAAGCTGACCAACGTCAAGGGCGGCATCCTCGCCTGGTCCGACGAGATCGATTCCGCGGTGCCAAAGTACTGAGCGAACGTGTCGCCCAAAAACCTTGAAGAACTCGCCCGCGCGCTGCGGGTGTCGCGGCGAACGGTGTCTCGCGTGCTGGCCCAGTCGCCGAACGTCGCGGCCAAGGAGCGCGCGCGCATCGAGAAGTATTTGGCCCGGGTTAAATACGTGCCGAACATGGCGGCCGCCCACCTCGCGGCCGGGCGCACCAACGTCTTGGGGCTGGTCCTGCCCACGTCCATTTCCCAGTCGATCGACGATTACGTGCTGCGCCTCATCAAGGGCGTGTTCCTCACGGCGGAAGCGCGCCGCCACCGACTCATGTTTTTTTCCTTCACCCCGTTGGTCGAGGACGACCTGCGCGCCCTGTTCCGGAGCCGCACGGTGGGGGGGCTTCTGTTTGCTTTCGTGGGGGAACCGGAATTTCAAATTCTCCGCGCGCTGCGGCGCGAAGGCTGCCCGGTCGCTCTCTTGAACACGGTGGCCGACGATTTGGATTCCTTTGATTGCGACAACGAAACGGGGGGGCATATGGCCACCCGGCACTTGATCGAAACGGGACGGCGGCGCATCGCCTTCGTGCACGGAGACCCCGGTTGGTTCAGTTCCAGCGAGCGGTTTCGGGGTTACCGACGCGCGCTCCAATCGGCTCGCGTTCCTTTCGACCCGTCGCTGGTGTTTCGCGGCTTGTTTGACATGAACAAGGCGGAGACGTTGACGCCGACGCTTTTAAAGGCGCGGCCCGATGCGGTCTTTGCCGCCAACGATTTGATGGCCCTGGGTTTGGCGACCGGGTTCCGGCGGGCCGGGGTGCGGATTCCGAAAGATATCGCTTTGATCGGGTTCGACGACATCCCCACGGTCGGTCTGCCTGTTTTGGAAACGCCCATTTCCTCCGTCCATCAGCCCGTTCAGGCGATCGCGGCGGCGGCCGCGAACCGATTGATGGACTTGATGGCCGTGAAGAGCCTTCCCAAGCCGGTCCATAAACTGTTCGCGCCGGAACTGCGCGTGCGCGCCAGCTCGGTCCGAAACCCGTGACCACGACGGCGCCCTTGGGCGTGGGGCTTCTGGACCGGATCGGGAACACCCCGCTCCTCCGGTTGGAGCGGTTGTCCCGGTGGGTGCCAGCGGGCGTGCGGATTTACGCCAAGGCGGAATTCACGAACCCCGGCGGGTCCGTCAAGGATCGCGCCGCCAGAAACATGGTGCTGGAGGCTTTGAAATCGGGCGAACTCACGAAGGACAAAGTCCTTTTGGACGCCACCTCGGGCAACACCGGCATCGCCTACGCGATGATCGGCGCGGCTTTGGGCATTCGGGTGGAGCTCGTCATGCCGCAAAACGCCTCCGAGAAAAGCCGCATCGCCGAAGCCTTCGGGGCCAAGGTGATCTACACCGACCCGTTGGAAGGCACGGACGGGGCCCAAACCGAAGCCAAACGCCTCTACGACGCCGACCCAGGGCGATTCTACCTGCCCGACCAATACAACAACCCCAACAATTGGAAGGCCCATTACAAAACGACCGCCGAGGAAATCTGGAGGCAAACCGAAGGGAGCATCACCCACTTCGTGGCGGGAATCGGGACCAGCGGCACTTTGATGGGCACCGGCCGCCGGCTGAAGGAATTGAACCCCCGGATTCAAATTGTCGCGGTGGAGCCCGCCACTCCCCTTCACGGTTTGGAGGGGCTGAAACACATGGAAACCTCGATCGTGCCGGGCATCTACGACCCGGCGGCCCACGACCGGAAGGTCTCGGTGTTCACCGAGGACGCCTACGAAATGTGCTGCCGCATGGCCCGCGAAGAGGGAATTCTCGTCGGCTATTCTTGCGGCGCGGCCATGCAGGGGGCCTTTGAGGTGGCTTCGGGCCTCCAAGAGGGCGTGGTGGTCACCGTCCTGGCGGATTCGGGCGAACGCTACATGAAGACACGCTATTGGGACGAATTGCTGGACAACTTCGAGGATTTCATGAAGGACCGCGAACTGTGAGCTTGTCCTGGACACCCGCCGTGGCGGCCGCCCTCCGCCCCTGGGCCGAAGGTTGTTATCCTTTTGAGGGGTGCGGCGTGCTCGTGGGAACCGACGACGGGCGCGGCGGTCGTCGGGCCGTCCGGTTCGTGCCGTTGGGCAACGTGCTGCGTTCCAGAGAAAGGGCCGCGGCGGGCGTTTTGGAAACCGCCGCCCAAACGCTGGGCGCACGCGCGGAATCCCAGGGCCAATTCGAATTCGTGATGGACCCCGCCGAGTTCAACCGCGCCGCGCTCGACGCGGCGCGCGACGGTTTGGACGTGGTCGGCGTCTTGCACACCCACCCGGACCACCCGGCCCGTCCGAGTGCCACCGACGCCGCGCAACCCTTTTTGGCCGGCTGGTCGAACGTGATCGTCAAGGTGGACCAGGGCCGTTTTGTGGAGGCGCGGTCGTGGTTCCGCGCCGAGGAGTCGGCGCCTTTCGCGGAAGAGCCGATCGAGGAAAAATAAGGAGAACCCGATGCCGAAGACACTGCCCGTTTTTGTCGAAGCCGAGATCCGCCAAATGGAAGAAGCGATCCGCGAGTTGAAGGCCGGTAAAATGGACCCGGAGGATTTCCGCAAATTCCGTCTCAACAACGGGATCTACGGCATCCGTAACCAAACGGACAAACAGATGATCCGCATCAAGGTGCCCTTTGGGCAATTGACGCCGGATCAGCTGGAGAGCATGGCGGACGTGACCGAAACCTTCGCGCCGTCCAAGGCGGGCCACTTCACCACCCGGCAAAATTTGCAGATTCACATGATCCCCTTGGAAGACACGCCGAAAGTCATGCGCCGCGTGGCCGAATCGGGGCTCACCCCCCGGGAGGGCTGCGGGAACACGGTCCGGAACATCACCGCGAACCCCTATTCCGGCGTCGAACCGGGCGAGGTCTTCGACGTGGCCCCCTACGCGGACGCGGCGTTCCTGTTTTTCCTGCGCAATCCGCTCAGCGCCAACATGCCCCGAAAATTCAAGATGGCTTTCGAATCCTCCCCCCGGGACACGGCCTTGACGCCCATCCACGACATGGCTTTCGTCGCCGACATCCGCGGCGGCGTGCGGGGTTTCCGCACCTACGTGGGGGGCGGCCTGGGGGCCACGCCCCAGGTGGCCATCCGGCTCGAGGACTTCACCCCGGCCGACGTTTTGTTACCAACCATTGAGGCGGTGATCCGGCTGTTTGATCGTTTCGGCGAGCGCCAAGACAAACTGCACGCGCGCATCAAGTTCCTCGTCAAAAAATGGGGCGCCGAGGAGTTCCGCAAGCGCTTCCTAACGGAGCGCAAGGCGGTTCTCGCCACGCGGGCCGGCTCCATCGATTGGACTTACCCTGTGACGGAAGAGAGCGCCCCGCCCGTTCCGTCGATTGCGGGGGTCGCGGCGGCGCCGGGGTTCGACCGCTGGAAGGCGACCAACGTCGCGGCACAAAAACAGGCCGGCTACAGCTGGGCCACGGTGGTGTTGCCCCTGGGCGACATCACGGCCGTCCAAATGCGGCAATTGGCCGACCTGTCCCGTCGGTTCAACGGCGGCCGACTGCGAACGACGATCGAGCAGAATTTCCTGTTGCGCTGGGTGCGCAATGAGCACCTGCCGGCCCTGCACGCCGAATTGGTCAAGATCGGTTTGTCGGAAGCGGGCGCGGGTCGTTTTTCCGACATCACCCGCTGCCCCGGCGCCGACACCTGCCAGATCGCCGTCACCAAATCGCGGGAATTGGCCAAAGCCCTGGCGGCGTTGTTTCAAAACGGACTTGCCGGGGAAGCCGATTTGGAAGGCCTCCATGTGAAGATCTCGGGCTGCACAAACTCCTGCGGCCAGCACCACATCGGGACTTTGGGTTTTTACGGCACCTACCGGAAAGTCAACGAGCGGTCCGTGCCCCATTACATGATGCTCATGGGGGGGTCGACCAAAGAGGGGGAAGCCAAGTTCGGCCAGGTGGTGGGGGCCATTCCCGCCCGGCTCGTGCCGGGTGCCGTTAAGAAACTTGTGGCGACTTATAAGGCCGAGCGCCAGGGCGCGGAGCTGTTCGCCGGGTGGTTGGACCGTGCGGGCAAAGCCCGCGTGAAGGAACTTGTTCAGGAATTCACCACCTTGCCGCCCTACGACCAAGACCCAACCCTCTACTTCGACTGGGGCGATACCAAGGATTTTGTCGCCGAGATCGGTGTCGGCGAGTGCGCCGCGTAGATCTCGCCCGGTACGCCCGCCAAATCCTCCTGCCCGAGGTGGGGGGAGGGGGTCAGTTGAAACTCTCCAAAGCCCGGGTGCTGATTGTGGGCGCGGGGGGGCTCGGTTCTCCCGCCGCCCTCTATCTCGCGGGGGCCGGCGTCGGCCAATTGACGTTGATTGACAACGATCCGGTGGACCTCACCAACCTCCATCGTCAAATCCTGCATGGAACCCCCGACCTGGGAACCCCCAAGGTCCTCTCGGCCCGGCGGCGGTTGACCCATCTCAACCCCGGCGTGCGGGTCAAACCGCTCAACAAACGATTGACTTCCCGGAACGTCGATGCCGTTTTTAAAATACAGGATTTGATTCTGGACGGTTCAGACAACTTTGATACGCGATACCTCGTGAACGACGCCGCGGTTCGACACCGCGTGCCGCTGGTTTGGGGGGCGGTGCTGCGATGGGAGGGTCAAGCCATGACGGTCGTGCCGGGCCGATCGGCCTGCTACCGCTGTTTGTTTCCCGAACCCCCGGACCCGGCCGTGGCCCAATCCTGCGCGGACGGAGGGGTGTTGGGCCCGATCGCCGGTGTCGTCGGGGCGCTGATGGCGGCGGAGGCAGTGAAAGTCCTTTTGGGGGTGGGCGTGCCCTTGACCGGGCGCTTGCTTCAATACGACGGGCGCGCGGCGCGGTTTCGGGAGCGCGCCGCGAACCGCCGAGGGAACTGTTCCTCCTGCGGAGGCCGCGATGTCCATTGAAGCGGTCCTCTTGATCGTCGCGGTCCTCCTGGCCGCCAGTGTGCTCATCAGCAAAGCCTCGGAACGCTTCGGCGTTCCAACGATGTTGATTTTTTTAGCGGTGGGCATGCTGGCCGGTTCGGAAGGGGTGGGGGGCATCTACTTCGACAACCCCCGTCTGGCCCAGGCGGCGGGCACCGTGGCCTTGGTGTACATTCTTTTCGCCGGAGGCCTTGAAACCCAATGGGCGGTGGTGCGGCCGGTGTGGCGATCGGGGCTCGCCCTGGCCACGCTCGGTGTTTTGATCACCGCCCTGTTCGTGGGCGTGTTCGCCTCCGTGGCCCTCGATTTTACGGCGTTGGAGGGGCTGTTGCTCGGGTCCATCGTGGCGTCCACCGACGCCGCGGCTGTTTTCGCCATCCTCAAATCCAAAAGCGTTCGTCTTAAAGGGACCCTGCGTCCTCTGTTGGAACTGGAATCGGGAAGCAACGATCCCATGGCGGTGTTTTTAACGGTAGGGACACTGGGGTTGATCCTGGCCACGTCCCGATCGGCCTTGGCCCTCCTTCCGGCTTTCGTCCTCCAAATGGGACTGGGTTTTGGACTGGGCGCCGGGTTCGGTTGGGCCATAAAAGCGTTGTTGAACCGGGTGGCTCTGGGTTACGAGGGACTCTACCCCGTCCTGACCCTGGCGATGGTTTTGCTCGCCTACGCGGTCACCGCCCTTGCCGGGGGCAACGGTTTTCTGGGGGTGTATATCGCCGGCATTTTCCTGGGCAACACCAATTTCATTCATAAACGCAGTCTGGTCCAATTTCACGACGGGTTGGCTTGGCTCATGCAAATCGGAATGTTCCTCACGCTGGGCCTGCTCGTCTTTCCGAGCCAATTGGTGGCGGTGGTCGGGGCGGGACTGGCCGTGGCCGCGTTCCTCATACTTCTGGCCCGGCCCGCGGCGATCTTTCTCTGCCTCTGGGGGCGGCGCTTTTCGCTCCGGGAAAAGACTTTGGTTTCCTGGGTGGGTCTGCGCGGGGCCGTGCCGATCGTCTTGGCGACGTTTCCACTGGTGGCGGGGTTGCCCAAGTCGGAGATGATTTTCAACATCGTGTTTTTCGTCGTGTTGACCTCGGGCCTCGTGCAGGGCATGACAATCCCTTGGATGGCAAGGCGCTTGGGCCTTGAAGCCCCAGCGGAAGACCCCCGGCGGATCCCTCTTCAATTGGACGTTCCCTTGGCGGGGGGCACGCATTTGGAGGATTTCATCTTGCCCTACCAATCGTCCCATGTCGGAAAGACCTTGGTGGCGCTCAACATGCCCAAGGACAGCCTGATCGCTTTAATCGGAAGGGGAGACCAGTTCCTTGTTCCGGACGGGGGCACCGTGTTGGAGGCCGGTGACGTTCTCTGGGTGTTGGTGAGCGACGCGAGTTTGGGACGGGTGCGGGAAATTTTAACGGAAATCCGGTCCCCTGTAGGATGAATTGAAAATAGGGGGTGGCGGGGATAGTTTTATAGGGGGGGGAAGGCAATGAAAAAAAGCTCCATGGGAAAACAGGGCGCTTTCACCCTCATTGAATTAATGCTTGTGGTGGCAATTATTCGCTTGCTGGCGGCCATTGCCATCCCAAAATTTTCCAATCTTATAATCAAAGCCAAAGAAGCGACCGTCAAAGCCCATTTGGGATCACTCCGCAGCACGTTTTCGATTTATTACGCCGACAATGAGGGATTTCTTCCCCGCTTCGGGTCAGGCGCAAGTAATTTGGACGATCTCTTTCTCCCAAAATACATAGAGCGTATACCCGTTATTTAAATCCCCACCGTGAGTGAGTCCATTCACGCCAAGTCCGATTGGCATTTTCCTGGCCCGGCGCCGGATGATAACGCCTGGGGCCCTTTACAGCCTTTTGTTTGGTTTACAAAAACCTTTACCGATCCCATTTCCGGGGATGCTATTTTGACGGGCTTAATAACCGTCAATTGCACCCCTCCCGATTCCAGTGGTAAAACCTGGAGCCCCTGGTTAACCTCCCGTCCCGTCGTTTGCGATCCGTCCCGCTTCCCGGTTGACAAGGGTTTTCCGAATTCATTAAATAAGCCTCCTTCCAGCAACCAAAAGCGGAACAGGATGGATTTAAACCTGCGTTGATCAAGGAGACGGTCATGGCGGAAACATTCGTGGTAGTCAGCAAAATCAAGAAAATGGTCAAGGAAAAAGGCCTGCGCACGGGCGGGGACTACATCGAGGGCCTCTCCAAGAAGATTGAAGAAATCGTCAACGCGGCGGTCGCCAAGGTGCAGAGCGAGGGAAAACGCAAAACCCTCGGCGCCGAAGACCTTTAAGTTGACGGGGGGCGAAACCCCCGGTCCGGCCCGGCCCAAGGATCAGGACACGGCCGCCATTGGTAAAATGTTTTCCGGCCTGGCGCCGGCTTATCGGCGCTTTAACCGGTTTTCGAGTTTGGGGTTGGACGGCCGTTGGCGCCGGGCCGCTGTTCAGGTACTGCACGAGGCCCCGGATGTTCTTGATGTCGGGACCGGCACGGGGGATTTGGCTTGGATGTTAAAGGCCGATCGCCCGGGGGCTGGGCGCGTGGTGGGTTTGGATTTAAGCGCCGAGATGCTGGCCCAGGCCGCTCGGTCGGGGGGGAGGGGTTCCCCGGAATGGCTTCAAGGCGGTGCCGACAAGTTGCCGTTCCCGGACGGTTCGTTCGACGCCGTGACCTCCGCCTACGTGATGCGGAATCTCTGGGTGGGTGGGGTTTTGGAATCGAGTTTGCGGGAGGCGGCGCGGGTTCTTCGCCCCGGAGGACGGCTGGTGTTCTTGGATTTGACGCGGCCCTCTAACCCCTTGTTGCGGTTTGGTCACAGACTCTACAGCAAAACGGTGGTGCCCCTGGTTGGGCGAATGTTGTTCGGCGACCGATGGCCGGGGGATTATTTGAAAACATCCATTGAAGCGCTGCCTTCGGTGGATGTCCTGAGGGGATTTTTCGAAGCCGCGGGCTTCGGCCAATTTGAATGTCGGCCCCTTTGGGGTGGAATTGTGTCTTTGTTTATCGGGAGATGTTGATGCTGGCGGATTATTTTCGAGTCTTGGTGTTTGCCCTGGTGGGCGTCGGGTTCTTCAGCTTCTTGCTGTTCTTCGCGGGGTTCGTGCGGGAACGGGGGGGAAGCCAGGACACTGAGGCCTACGAGTGCGGAATGGAACCGGTGGGGACCCCCTGGGTCTCCCCCAACATCCGCTTTTACGTGTTCGCCCTCCTGTTTGTCATCTTCGATGTGGAAGCCCTGTTCGTCTTTCCCTGGGCGGTGCAATTTAAAACACTTGGTGTAGAAGGGTTTGCGGCCGTAATGCTGTTCGTTGGGTTGCTTTTTATGGGGCTTGTCTACGCCTGGAAAAAGGGCGCACTGAAATGGGAATAATCCAAGAAAAAATTCTTCCTTCAACGATTTACAAGATTCCCGGCCTGGGGGAGATATCACTCACGACGGTCGATTTCTTTATCGATTGGGCCCGCAAGTCCAGCATTTGGCCCCTCACATTCGGCCTGGCCTGCTGCGCGATTGAAATGATGGCCGCTTATGGCACCCGTTTCGATATCAACCGGTTTGGGGTGATTCCCCGCCCCTCCCCCCGGCAGGCCGACCTCATGATCATCGCGGGCACCGTAACAAAAAAGATGGCCCCGGCCATTGAAAAGCTTTTCTACCAGATGCCGGAACCCCGGTTTGTGATCTCCATGGGCGCCTGCGCCAACTGCGGTGGCCCCTATTACGATTCCTACTCCGTTGTGAAAGGGGTCGATCGGGTGATCCCGGTGGATGTGTACATCCCCGGTTGCCCGCCCCGACCGGAGGCCCTGCACAACGCCATTTTGACTCTCCAAAAGAAGATTGACGGCATGTACAAAGGCGGCGTGAAGGTCAAGACCCATGGATAAGGCCGCCCTGCTCGAACAGATTAAGATCCAGTTTCCCGCGGTGGAGGAGTCCATCCCGGCGGACCCGAAGTATGTGCGGGGGGGGGACGATCTGTGGTTAAAAATATCCTCCACCGACCTGAAAAACGTATCAGAAAAACTTAAGAATGAACTTAAGTTTGATTTGCTAAATATGTTGACAGCCGTTGATTTTATTAAAGACAATAAATTTGAAGTTATTTATCAGTTTGTCCGCACGTCCGCCCCGGCGGATGCGGTCTTCCTTAAATTGGAATGTCCCCGCTCGGGGGAACCGGTGGTGCCTTCCTTGGCCGGACTTTATTCCTCGGCCGATTGGCAGGAACGGGAAACCTACGACCTTTTCGGCATCCGATTTGAAGGGCACCCGAACCCGACCCGGATTCTACTCTGGGAAGGCTACCCGGGATGGCCCCTCCGCAAAGATTACGTCCACACCCCGGACCGTTACGACAACGGGGCCGAAATCGGCCTGCCCAAGGCGGTTCCGGCGGCCCACCCATGACACAAAATATGCCCCAGGGAACCGTCAATTTAACGGCCGATAAACTGGCCGGGGGACCCTCCTTTGAAACCAAAATGGAGAGGATTTCGGAGCACGAAATGCTCCTCAACATGGGGCCCCAGCACCCCTCCACCCACGGGGTGTTGCGGGTGGTCCTTCGCTTGGATGGGGAGGTGGTGACCCAGGCCGTGCCCGATTTGGGGTATTTGCACCGGGGGGTGGAAAAGCTGGCCGAGAACCGTACCTACCCCCAGTTCATCATCCTGACGGATCGCGATGATTATCTGTGCGCCATGCTCAATAACTGGTCCTACTGCATGGCCGTCGAAAAACTGATGAAAGTCGAAATCCCGGAGCGGGCCGATTACCTGCGCCTCATCGCGGGGGAGCTGAACCGTATCGCCTCCCACCTGCTCTTTATCGGCACCTTTGGCATCGACATCGGGGCCTTCACCCCCTTCCTGTACGCCTTCGGCCGGGAGCGGGAAATGATTTTGGACCTTTTTGAGCAACTCTGCGGAGCTCGGATCACCTACAACTACGTCCGGATCGGCGGG
>Ga0268298_10001363_pt1 | contig 28936 bp, 28 predicted proteins | sample WWTPWeurt_MetaG_FD_194462 | JGI IMG/M metagenome (GOLD analysis project Ga0268298, IMG submission 194462) | Activated sludge microbial communities from WWTP in Nijmegen, Gelderland, Netherland - WWTP Weurt | ecosystem: Engineered > WWTP > Aerobic digester > Activated sludge | place... | reverse complement strand
GCCTGGAACAGGATCAAACAACCCTGACCGCGGTCATCCTGATGATCCAGTTCATGGCTTTCTTTGGCGCCTTGTTCTGGGGCAAACTCGCCAAGTGGATCGGTGCCAAGCAATCCGTTGTAGTCAGTCTGGTGATCTGGGCAGGGGTGGTCATCTTCGCCTACGGCGGTTTGAAGGGTGACAACGTGACCACCCAATTCTTCATCCTTGGCGTGTTCATCGCATTGGTAATGGGCGGTTCGCAGGCCATCAGCCGCAGCCTGTTCGCGCAGATGATCCCCAATGGCAAGGAGGCGGAGTTCTTCGCCTTCTACGAGATCAGCGAGCGCGGAACCTCCTGGATCGGACCGCTGGTGTTCGGTCTTGCCAACCAGCTGTTTAACAATTTGCGCATCGGCATTCTCTCGCTTATCTTTTTCTTCATCGTCGGCCTGGTCCTGCTCCCGTTCGTAAATGTGAATAAGGCCATCACAGATGCGAAGAAGTACAAAGCGGAATAAATATACATAGAGCAAACAGCGCGGACGGTTTCGTCCGCGCTGTTTTTATTTCACCAACTTCTTTGGCAACAGTGGAGGGAATTTGAACTTTGGCGCCCGGTCGCTAGACCATGGAGCGTTCGGCGCCATGACCAGGCTGCAAAGAACCAGCAAGACCCGATCATAATTGACACGCCACCCTGCGAAATCCTTCCACGCTTGTTCATGATCTGGCTTGATGGGCAGCCCGGCTTTCTCAAGGTTTTGGAGCAGTTCATCGAATTCCTGGCGCGAAATGCTTATGGGCGTTTCAGGAAATCTCGGATTTTGGGGATGGGAGATATCAAAACTATCCGTCACGCTGCGCAATGCCAGGAATCCAGCGCGAATACAGAGCGCGGCCGACATTTCATTGGGGATGTCGATGGCAGATAATGTGATCGCTGCTGAATCCAGTACCGCGCCAGAGGATGTAACCCACGAATTATCCGCTCGCGGAGAACGGAAAAAGACCAGCGCAGGCAGAGTGGTATGGCTCTCTTCCACATCGGCGAACCAGGCTTCCCAGGATTTCCAAAGGTCTGCCAGGTTGTTCAATCCATGAATACGATGATAACGAGTCAACATATCGTATGGATTGGGCGGGTTTCCGGCACGCACTTCCAGCATGTTGACGGCTTGTTCGCGGCGTGAAAAAGCAGAATACATGGTTGGCAGATACGCGATGAGCAGGGCGACCATGATCAATCCCAGCATGGCTTCGGAGAAAACCAGCAGAGTCACTACATAACCTTCGGAGGCTGTGAAACCAAGCGTGAACAGGGAGGATCCACTCAAACGCAGGTCGAAGAAAAAATCACCCGCTCGAAGTGACCAATACATCAAAGAGTATCCCAGAGCGATCAGTGAATACCAGGTGGGGACAAGCAGCATGAGCGCCACCGGCGCATAATATGCCATGATGGCATCCCGTTGCTCGTATGTCCGCATGAAACGCATCGCAAACTCGAAGAGTCGACGCAGCAAGCCGAACACGATCCGGTTCAGTTTGCTGCGGGCGCTGCGAGGCAGTACGAACGTGGAAATGGCGGAAGAAAGGGTGGCAAGCACCAATCCCACTCCGAAAATAAATGCAATGATTTGAATCGGCGTCATGACAAAAATTATATATCACCCGGGAAATAAAACGACCTACCTTTTAGATAGGTCGTTCTTGAATTTACTGAAGGTGTTCCTCGAACAGACTCCTGAACTCGTCTTCTTGAATGTACCCCACCAATTTCTTCAATACATTGCCGTCTGCATCCAGCAGATAGAACTCAGGCTGGTAGTAAAAGCCAAGGGTACGCTGGAAAGATACGGTCTGCGGGTCGTCGGCATCCAGATAGGAGAACTTGACCCGGCCAAAATACTCCGCTTCGAGCCCATGAACCATGGGCGCCATGGAACGGCAGGTCGTTCAGGTGAAACGAAAGAATTCGATCAGTTGCAACTGACCGGATGCCAGCGCCACTGTGGCGGGGTTGGTGGCCTCAAGGTTTGGTCCACGCGATGTGGCGACAGGCTGCACAGCAGGGATAATCGTTGGGGTAAGAGTGGCAGCCACTTCTGCCGGCGACAGGGTCGATTCGGCCGCGGGAGCAGGTTGAGTTTGAGGAGCCGAGGCGCAGGCAACTGCCAGAAGGGCAACGACCAGGCTCACGGTCCAGAAAATGAAGCGAGGTTTCATCCTTTTTCTCCTTTTCATATGGACTGAACCACCCAAAAACATCTTACTTTACGAGTGAGATACGTCATGCCGGAAAACCGCCGCTTTACTTTGACTTCGCTCATTTCCTACGCTATACTTGATTTGTAGTTTGTCTCACAATCCAAAAGGAGAACCCTATGGCAGATTTCAAGCTCACTTACGCAACCATGTTCAACCCGCCCGAAGAATTACATACTGGATTCGATAAGGCGGTGGAAAAACTCAAAAAGAACATGGGACAAGAACACGGCATGTTCATCAACGGCAAGGAAGTGCTGGCCGATGAAAAGTTCGACGATCACTCCCCCGTCAACACCGATTGGGTGCTGGCAAAAATGCAAAAAGGAAATGCCAAACACGCCCAGATGGCGATGGATGCTGCACGCAAGGCGTTCCCGATGTGGAGCCATATTCCATGGCAAAAGCGTGTGGAACTTCTTCGAAAAGCCGCTTCGTTGATCGAAGAACGCATCTTTGAACTTGGCGCAGCAATGGCATTGGAAGTCGGCAAGAATCGCATGGAATCCCTGGGTGACGTGCAGGAAACTGCTGATCTTATTTATTATTCCTGCTATCAAATGGAGAAGAACAACGGGTATGTGGTCGAGATGGGCAAGGATCCGCTGGTTGGGTACGAGGCCCGCAACGTCTCTGTATTACGGCCGTACGGCGTCTGGCTGGTGGTCTCTCCGTTCAACTTCCCGCATGCGCTTACCGGCGGCCCTTCCGGCGCGGCATTAGCTGCGGGAAATACGCTCGTCATTAAACCGGCTACTGATACCGCCTGGATCGTGCGCCTGCTGGTGGATTGCTTCCGCGATGCGGGCATCCCAGACGGTGTGGTCAATTTTGTGACCGGTCCCGGTTCAACCCTCGGCCAGGCGCTGGTTGACAGCCCCGAAGTAGATGGCGTCACCTTTACCGGTTCCTTCGATGTGGGCATGAAGATGTATCAGGATTTTGGCAAACGCAACTATGTACGCCCGATCATCCTTGAACTTGGCGGCAAGAACCCGGCCATTGTTTCGAAGAATGCGGACCTGGAACGTGCCACCATCGGCATCATCCGTTCGGCCTTTGGCTTGCAGGGACAGAAATGCTCTGCCGCTTCGCGCGTGCTGGTGGAGGAACCTGTCTACGATGAACTGGTCGCCCGTCTGAAAGAAGCGGCCGATAAACTCGTCCTCGGCGACCCGACCGACCGCGCCACTTATAACGGCCCGGTGGTCAATAAATCATCCTATACTGATTTCAAGAACTTCTGCGAAGAGATCAACCAGGGTGGCGGCAAGTTCCTGACTGGCGGCAAGGTCCGCAGCGGCGGTATGTACGATAAGGGCTACTACTGCGAATCGACTTTCGTGACCGACCTGCCCTTCGAACATCGTCTGTGGAAATATGAGATGTTCCTGCCCATCACCACCATTGGCAAGGTCAAGAATCTTGATGAAGCCATGAGCATCGGCAACGATGTGAACTATGGTCTAACGGCAGGGTTCTACGGCTCTGCAGAAGAAGCCGACTGGTTCTTCGACAAGATCGAAGCCGGTGTCACTTACGCCAACCGCCCGCAAGGCGCCACCACTGGCGCGTGGCCTGGCTTCCAGCCATTCGGCGGGTGGAAAGGATCCGGCTCCAGTGGCAAGAACGCTGGCGGCCACTACTATCTGCCGCTTTACATGCACGAGCAGATCCGCACCCTCATTAAGTAAATATATGATTTCAGTCAGCCCCTTTCTCGTGAGAGAAAGGGGCTTTTCATTCAGCCTTAGCCCACCTGCCTTTGGTAAAATTATCCCATGGAAGATAACGACACCATTGAAATTCGCATGGGGACGTTCTTTATGGTCCTTGGCTTTGGGGCGTTCATCCTGTTCGTCATGTCAGACCTCGCCGACAAAGCGGACTTTGACTATCTCTTCGGCGCGATGATCATGATCGCCCTGGGAGCGTATTTCCGGCGCAAGAAAGCGCCCCCGCCTCCTTCGGGGCGCTTCGCAGGGATTAAGAGTTTTTCTCAAAAAATGAAAGAACGCAAAGGCGCAGATAAAAAAGACAGCAAGGAAAAGAAGTAGGAACATGTCCAAACTCATCACACTCAAGAAAGCCATTTCAGAATTTGTAAAAGACGGGGATATCGTCTATGCGGCGGGGTTCACTCACCTCATACCATTCGCAGCAGGCCACGAGATCATCCGTCAGGGGAAAAAAGACCTGACCCTCGCCCGCGCCACTCCAGATCTGATTTACGATCAGATGGTCGCGGCAGGTTGCACGAAGAAGGTTATATTTTCTTATATGGGAAACCCCGGTGTGGGGTCGCTGCGCATCGTGCGTTCTGCCATTGAAAAAGGTGAATTGGAATGGGAGGAATATTCGCACTTCGGTATGATCACCCGCTTACAGGCGGGCGCGTCAGGCCTGCCTTTCCTGCCCATGAATCAGACCGGCGGTGAAAGTCTTGAGAAAGCCAACCCGCTCATCAAACGCATCCCTGACCCATACGGCGGCAAGGATGTTATTGTAGTGCCCGCGCTTAACCCGGATGTTGCCATCGTTCATGTGCAGCGGGCGGACAAGAACGGCAACGCGCATTTGTGGGGCATCATCGGCGAACAAAAAGAAGCCGCCTTCGCCGCCAGGAAGGTCATCCTTACAGCCGAAGAGATCGTGGACGAAGAAGTCATCCGTTCGGACCCGAACCGCACCATGATCCCCGGTATCGTTGTCAGTGCGGTGTGTCATGTTCCGTACGCGAGTCACCCATCCTATTCGCAGGGATATTATGACCGTGATAATGAGTTCTACCTCGCATGGGATAAGATCAGCGAGTCGAAAGAAAGCGTACAAAAATACCTGGACGAATGGGTCTCCGGCGTGAAAGACCGCGAAGCCTACATGGATAAACTCGGTTCGAAGGTCCAGAAGCGATTAAAGGTCAAGGCGCGCTACAGCAACAAGATCAATTACGGCCAGTATTAATGAACATCCCGCATTTCGATCAAGGCGGCGAAGGCAGGCCGCTGCACTTTCTACACGCAAATGGATATCCGCCAGAATGTTACCAGCCGTTGCTTGAACATTTACAAAACCAACATCACGTCTTTGGGATGAAACTCCGCCCGCTGTGGGGTGATGCGAACATGAACGAATTGCGGGATTGGCACCCCTACTCCGAGGACCTGCTGCGCTTCCTATCGGACGTTGGACCTGATCCTGTGATCGGAGTTGGTCATTCCATCGGCGGGACCGTCACACTGCGAGCCGCCATGCGTACGCCGAAAAAATTCCGCGCCATCGTTCTTCTCGACCCGGTGCTTTTCGTCCCGCCATTTATGGTGATGTGGAATTTCATGCGAGCCACCGGCCTCGGTGAAAGAACACATCCGCTGATCGCTGGCGCAAAAAAACGCAGACGGCTATTTGACAACCTCGAAACCGTCTTCCGTGGATATCGCAGCCGTCCGATCTTTCGCTACATGAGCGACGAAGGCTTGCGGACCTACATCCAAGGCATTACCCGCATCAATGCGGAAGGTAAATTTGAATTAGCCTTTTCACCCGAATGGGAAGCGCACATCTACCTGACCGGTATGCGAGACTTCGATCTCTGGCGCGGGCTGCCAAATTTCAGTGTGCCTACTCTTATCATCCGCGGTGCAGAGACCGATACATTTATGGAACGAGCCGAACGGCTCATAAAAAAGAAAAACTCGAACATACAGATCGTTACAATGCCAAAAGCCACGCACATCCTGCCTTTGGAACACCCGCAGGAAGTGGCGCAATTGATCGAAGATTTTTTAAAAAAGATCGAACATGAACAACAGACCACAAACCCTGGTTTATCGTCTGCAGTTCATCGTTGAAAACAGGAGACTCCATGCCCGAAATCAAATATTCCTCCGCCGAACTGATGATCATCAATGCCGCGCGATTACTGCGCGATGGTGACGTGGTCTTCGTCGGCGTCGGTCAACCCAACCTGGCTTGCAATCTTGCCAAACGCACCCACGCCCCCAACCTCGTAATGATCTATGAAGCGGGAGTGATCGGTGCAGAGCCGGCACGCTTACCCCTCTCCATCGGTGACCCAACTCTTGTCAGCGGTGCTTTATCGGTGGTAAGCATGTATGATATTTTCGCCAACTACCTCCAGCGCGGCAATGTGGATGTAGGCTTCATGGGCGGCGCACAGATCGATAAATACGGAAACATCAATGCCACGGTTATTGGTGACTATGCGCAGCCGAAGGTCAGGCTCCCGGGCTCCGGCGGCTCGCAGGAGATCGCGGCATGGGCGAACCGCTGCTACATCATGACCCCCCACCAGAAGCGCCGCTTCCCTGAAAAAGTGGAATTCATGACCTCGGCCGGGTTCCTCAACGGCAAAGGCGATCGTGAAAGAGCCGGCTTGCGCGGTGGTGGGATGCTGGCCGTGGTTACAGACATCGGCATTTTGGAACCCGATGAAACCGGTGAGATGACGCTCACAGCCTTGCACCCCGGCAAAACGTCGGAGGACGCGAAAGCCAACACAGGCTGGGAATTGAAGACAGCCCCGCAACTCAAATCCACCGAACTTGTTACAAACAAAGAATTGAGAATCCTGCGCAACGAACTGGACCCGACAGGCATTTACCTGAAGGGTGCCGCGTAAACGAAATCCATCCAAGCCAAAGGAGAAGATTTTATGAAGCACGAAAACTTCAAATCGCTGATCGCTGTTATGGTGGCGATCGTCACGGTACTTGGCGCTTCGGCGGCCTGCCTCGCCTCAGCGGCAGTGTCGAATGCAAGTGCGGCCGATTTTTCAGGTCTGGACGCCTCCATCCGCGCCCAAAAAGCAGAGATCATCAACAACGTCTACGCCTACGAACATTATCGCGCGTACACTTCCTATGTTCGCTATGATGAGCTGGGCCGGTTGATGTATGATCCCAATGCAGATCAAGAAACCAACCTGAAGAACGGTGCCCTCCAACGCGAGGCCTGGGGTGTGGCCGAAGGATTGGTGCCGAGTTTTTTCAGCCCGCGCTATCTGAATTCGGACGGCGGCTATGACCTGGAGCGCGAACTGCAAGAAGCGTTGGCGCAGGATGCACAGGACCAGGATCTGGATGCATCCCCCTATTTCACCGACTCAGACCGCTTCCGTGTGAGTTCCTCCTATCTCACCGCCGATATGATCGTATTCGCAGTCTCTTTCTGGTTCTTCACCCTTGCGCAGGCTACAGAAAAGAACATTAAGTATCTTTGGGCCGGCCTCGGTATCGTTGCAGCCCTGGCCGGGGTGATCGGCATCTTCATCGGGAGGGCGGCGGGATGAACACCGAACCCAAAAGCGAACAACGTTTCGAGAACATGGTGACGATTCTGATCGCTTCTGTGGCGATCTGGGTGGCCATTACTGCTTACTTCCAAAATTACGCTTCCAATATTTCGGATCAGGCTCGTCGTCGCGCCCAACAATATGCCATCGAAGCCACCAAAAAGGAAGTCAATGGAAATATTCAATTCAGTTATCAATGGCAGGGAGCCTTCCAAACCTGGCGTGAGTTGAGTCTGCAAAGCACAGCCGCCGAACAAAACGGGGACGCTGCTGCTGTTGAACGTTATAAACAACTTCAGAGGCGCATCGAAGCGCTCAGCCCATTGCTGGGGCCAGACTACCTGGCACCGGGCACTTCCTGGCCTGATTCTGCCAAGTACGAATCAGAAACTTATCTGGTGGAAGCCACCCGACTGTCAGAAACCTATCTGGCCGAATCCAATCTGGGGAATTTCACCGATGCCACCGCCGATGCATTGGTAGTACAGATTACCTTGTTAACTGTGTCATTGTCACTGTACGGCCTATCCATGGCTTTGAAGGGGCGCGTTCGCTGGCTGTTCATCACCGTCGGCTCGGGCATCGTTATCTTGTGTGTTCTATGGCTGGGATGGTCCATGCTCGAATTGTTCATCCGGCCGGAGGTCAATACTGAAGCGATCGCTGCATACTCAGAGGGTGTCGGACTGTCTTATCAATACAAATACGATGAAGCCATCGAGAAATTCACTCAAGCCATCGAAGCGGATCCCTATTACGCCAAAGCTTATTACGAGCGCGGCGAGGCTTATCTTGATATGAACGAATTGGACAAGGCCATCGTCGAAATGGAAGAAGCCCGCAACCAGGGTATGGATGATGTCACCACCAACTGGAACCTTGGCTGGACCTATTATCTTTTAGGGCAATACGATAATGGCATTGCGACGAATGAAAGAATCCTGATCGATCACCCCGATGTTCTTGGGATGCGCATGAACCAGGCCATCAGTTATCTCTCTAAGGGAGATCTGGCTAACTCGCAGACCCAGTATGACCTTTTGATCGAGGAAGCCCAGCGGCAGGTTAATGAAGCGCATCAAAACGGAACCGAACCTCCCTCTTCCTTGTGGTTTTACATGGACGCCGGTTCCATTGACCTGCAAAACCTGATCGACACACTGGAGCACAACCCGAAAGAATGGACACAGGCACCCGCGCAGAACCTCATCACAGGCGATCAGGTCGCCATCCGTGATTTTGCCGTGCAGCAAATGATCCGCCTCAAAGAGACAACGACCGCTCTTGAATACACCGGTCAACTCCCTGATCCCGAAAACAGCACTCAGGTGGAGCCGTTCGTCTTCGGTTACGTGACCGGAACAGATGACCAAGGTTTCATTACCGGGTTTGAACCGATCAGCGGCGATGTTATTCCGTATGGCGAAGACTCGTTCAGCGTTCAGTTCACGTACTCGGGGCCCGCACCCAAACAGATGGTATGGAAGGTTTACGTCAACGGCGCGGAAGACCAGTCTCTGCGGGCGGTGGTCACCGATGATCTCAGCAGCGGAAACACTTGGTTTCGCACCTTCGGCTATGAATTTACGAATGTGTTCATCCTGTCAGAAGGCGAATACACGGTGGAACTCTTCGCCGATAACAAACTTGTCCAGCGCGGAACTTTCCATGTAGTTCAGCAGTAAAAACCATACTTTTATCCCCTTTACACCAGGCAGCCATCAGGGTATATAAACTTTGATGGCTGCTTCCATTAAACATATCCTCTTCGATCTTGGCGGGACTCTTATGCATGCGCGCGGAGATTGGAATCCCATTCACGCCCAGGCAGATCAGGCTCTTGTCAATAAACTTCAAGCTTGCGACCTTCAAATCAGCGCCGAGCAATTTCGCCAGCGTTTGCACGAATACTATCACCAGCGCGACAAGGATTTGCAGGAAACCACCTATCATTTCGTCCTACGGGAACTGCTCAAAGAGTTGAGCGATGCCGAGGCAGCCGAATCAGATATCCGGTCCGCGCTGGATGCGATGTATGCCATCACCCAGACCAACTGGCAACTCGAGTCCGACACACTGGAAACCCTACGTCAACTACAGTCCAGCCAGTACAAGGTTGGCATTTTCTCGAATGCCGGTGATGACAAAGATGTTCAGGAATTGATCGAAGGATTCGGCGTGCGCTCCTACTTCGATTTTGTGTTGACCTCCGCCGCCTGTTTCTACCGCAAGCCGCACCCGCGTGCCTTCGAGATCGCGCTCGCGCAGTGGAACGTCGACCCGCAGGAAGCGGTCATGGTCGGCGACAGCCTTGAGGCGGATATCTTCGGTGCGAAGCGATTGGGAATGAAGGCCGTCTGGATCACGCGCCGTGCGGTTTTCAAGGAAGAAGACATGCGCCGCATCCAACCAGACTTCAGCATTCGCAAACTGACCGAACTGTTGCCCACTCTCGAGCGGATGTCGATCAGCCACATCTGATAGAATTCGCGCATGCCCCATAACCGATTCTTTCCTTACATCGCGCTTGCCGTCGGCATCACCGCGCTCAGTTTTTCCGCCATGTTCGTGCGCTGGGCCGATGCGCCAGGACCCATCACCGGTTTTTACCGCCTGCTTTTTTCCACCATTCTATTCCTGCCGTTGTTCATCCATCGCCAGCAGAATTCTGCTCCAATGGAAAAACGCTTCATCTGGTTCCCGCTGCTGGCGGGAATTTTTACTGCTTTCGATTTTGCCTTCTGGAACACTTCTGTAAAATACACAACCGCCGCAAATGCCACGCTGCTGGGGAATACTTCCCCGCTTTGGGTGGCGCTTGCAGCTCTGATCTTCTTCAAGGAAAAACTACGCGGGTCTTTCTGGGTCGGCCTGACGCTTTCCCTCTCCGGCGCAGTGCTCATTGTCGGCACGGACTTCTTCAATCACCCCACTTTCGGGATCGGCGACCTGATGGCCAGCGCTGCCGCCATCTTCTACGCCTCCTATCAACTCGTCACACAGCGCGGAAGAAAACATATCGACCCATTTCGCTACACCTGGCTGGTGGGCGTCAGCGCCACAGGCGGAATGTTCGTTATGAATCTGGTCCTGCAAAATTCTTTCAGCGGATACAGCCTTCAAACCTGGCTGGTATTTTTAGGCACCGCCATCGTCTCCCAGATGATCGGGTACCTGGCGATCTCCTATGCCCTCGGTCACCTGCCTGCTTCCATCGTCTCCCCCACTCTGATCGGCCAGCCCATCCTGACCGCGATCCTGGCCATCCCGCTGCTGGGAGAATTCCCAAGGCCCATCCAATGGCTCGGAGGGGCCGTAGCGCTGGTCGGGATCTATATCGTCAATCAAGCGCATTTCAAAGCAACCGAAGAGTCTCACTAGTACCGGCTGCTGGTAGAATCGCCCCATGACCGATCTCTTCGACCACGCCATGAAAGAACGAATGAAAAGCGAAGCTCCGCTGGCCGCGCGTATGCGTCCGCGCACGCTGGAGGAATACATCGGGCAGGAGCACATCGTTGGCGAGGGAAAACTTTTACAACGCGCCATCAAAGCCGATAAACTTTTTTCTTCCATCATTTTGTGGGGGCCGCCCGGCACAGGCAAGACCACACTGGCACAAGTGATCGCCAACAGTACCAAGAGTCACTTCGTCACCATCTCCGCCATTCTGGCAGGCAAAGCGGACTTGCGCGTGGTGATCGATGAGGCGCTCGAACGCCGTCGCCTGCACAACGAACGCACCATCCTTTTTGTGGATGAAGTACACCGTTGGAACAAGGCCCAGCAGGATGCGCTTCTTCCTCATGTCGAGAACGGAACCTTCACCCTGATCGGGGCCACTACTGAGAATCCATACTTTGAGGTCATCAAAGCCCTTATCTCGCGTTCGCGCGTTTTTCAACTGCGCAATTTGAATCAGGCGGAAACAGGGGTTTTGCTCGACCGCGCTCTTTCGGATACGGAACGCGGATATGGAAATAAAAAAATAAACTTCGATGAAGATGCCCGCGCACATTTGATCGAGGTTGCATCGGGCGATGCGCGCAATGCCCTCAATGCACTCGAATTAGCGGTCGAATCCACATCACCCAATGCCGAGGGCGTCATTCACATCACACTCGATGTCGCACAGGAATCGATCCAACGCCGCGCTGTTCTTTACGACAAAGACGGCGATGCGCATTACGACACCATCTCTGCCTTCATCAAATCGGTGCGCGGATCAGACCCCGACGCGGCTTTATACTGGCTGGCAAAAATGATCTACGCTGGCGAAGACCCCAAGTTCATCATCCGTCGTCTGATCATACTGGCGGGCGAAGACATTGGCCTCGCTGACCCGATGGGATTGGTGGTGGCTTCCTCGGCATCTCAAGCCTTCGAATTCATTGGCCTGCCCGAAGGGATTTATCCCATTGTCGAGGCGACGTTGTATCTTGCCACCGCACCGAAATCCAACACGGCAGGCGCATATTTCAAAGCGATGAAGAAGATCGAAGAAGAGGGACAGGTTTCCGTTCCGCGCCATCTTATGGACGGAAATCGTGATGCCGCCGCAATGGGTCACGGCAAGGACTATGTGTACCCGCATGATGGCGAAGGTCATTTCACTCCCCAGCAGTATTTACCCAAGCGATTATTGGGAACCTATTTTTATGCACCTTCTGAAGAAGGTTACGAATCACAGGTCAAATCACGGCTGGAATTGTGGCGCGCAGCGCAACGCAAAGCGTTGAATATCGAGCGTACGGAGCATGTTCCCAATTTGAGCGAAGAACAGATCGTTGAGATGAAAAGGAAGATCAAGTAGCATGGATGAAATCCGTCCATGGCTTTTTATTGGAGGGTATCGAGATACGCTGTACAGGACACATCTCGACCGCAGACAGATTCGATCCATGCTGCAAATTGCCGAGCCCGTTCACCTTGAGGGAATTAATTCCTTATTCTTGCAGGTGGATGATCTTGCCCGTACGCCGCATCACCTCATCAAACAGGGAGTGGATTTTATTATGGACGAAAAGGGAAAGGGACATCATATTTTGGTCTCTTGCGGGGCAGGAGTGAATCGCTCTACCATGTTTTGCCTTGCTGCATTGAAGGAAGCCGAGGGTCTCACCCTTTTCGATGCATTCAAAGATGTAATTCAGCGCCACCCTGATGCACTTCCAAACGAGCAGGTATGGGAGGCCTTCTGTGATTATTATCATGAAACCGTCCCGTATCTCGATGTGATGAAATTGGCGGCAAAAAACTTTTGATTGGAAAGCAGACAAGACAATGCCTCTATTACTTCTTATCCGTCACGGCGAAAACGAATATGTCAAAACAGGGAAAATGGCGGGGCGAATTCCCGGTGTACATCTCAACGAAAAGGGGCGGAAACAGGCTCAAGCGTTGGGCGAAGCGCTAAAGGATGTGCCGATCAAAGCCATTTATTCCAGTCCGCTGGAGAGGGCAATGGAAACCGCCGGGCCAATCGCATTCGCAAGGAAATTGAAAATCACGCAAGAGCCTGATCTGATGGACACGCATATCGGCAGTTGGCAGGGGAAATCGTGGCGGGTACTCAGCCTTACAAAAGCATGGAAGATCGTGCAAAATGCGCCTTCGCGTTTTCGTTTTCCTGAAGGCGAGTCGTTCCCCGAGGCGCAGTTGCGAATCGCAAACGTCCTGGAACGCATCGTTCAAACGCACAAGAAACCGCAGGATATAGTTGCAGTGGTGTTCCACGCCGACCCGATCAAATTGGCGGTGGCGCATTTTCTTGGAATGCCGCTCGATCATTTTCAACGGCTGGCATGTGACACAGGTTCGATGACTGCGTTGCATGTTGGTGAAGCAGGCGCGCATCTTGTGAAATTGAATCAACGCCCCCCTTTTGATTTTTTACCCAACGACAAGAAAAAGCAATAACGATTCTGGAAATTGAAGCCGCTGCCTTGCTGACGCCTATCGCAGCGGTTTCAATTTACGTCAGTTCAAGCAGAAGTCTGGCGAACCATTTCCCAAAGCAGTTTACGGTTTTCAGCATCCATCACTGCAGGAGACCATGCCGCTTCTTTGCAATTGGTATCAAAATATTTTCCGCTCACACCTTCGACCTCTTTGGATGAAGCGAGATACACCGACGAGCGCGATGCCTTTGCCGCCGATTTGCCACCGTCGTCGCGCATCATGAATTTATAGATGGGAAATATCCAGCGCATGGCGCGCGGGAACATTTCAGGAGTCACACTGCGAGTCATGGATGTGCTGGCCTGCCCGGGGTAGCAGACGTTGATCGTGACACCTGTTTCATGCCGCGCCAATACGTACATCAAAACCATCATTGCCAGTTTGGTCTGCGAATAGGTGTTCAACCCGTCGAACGATTTTTCCGATTGCAGGTTGTCCATGTCGAGCGCAGCGGGCACATCACCGCCCATCAACGTCACCACACGGGGAGAAACACTCTTTTTCAACAAACCTGCCAATAACGTGGTCAGTAAAAACGGCGCAACTACGTTCGTCGCAAAATCGGATTCGATGCCGTCTTCGGTCAATTCGTATTTGGATGCCGCCAGCCCTGCATTATTAATGAGCAAGTCGAGCCGCTCATACCGCGCCTTGACTTGCTCGGCTAAAGCACGGACATTTTCTGCGCCGAAAGATCCGCCAGCAGAAAATCCTCGCGCTCATTTCCGCTTTCGGCTTTGAGTTTTGCTGCCGCTTCTTCTGCGGACTTTTGACTTCGCCCTACGACGATAACCTGCGCTCCCATTTTTGCGAGAGATAACGCGGTCTGGAATCCGATTCCGCTGGTGGCGCCAGTGATGAGGATGATTTTGTCTTTCATTCCTTTTCCTTCTTCCCCAATAAAGTTGGCACAACAAAGGCAAATGGGAAAACCACCATAATGGTCAATGTGATTGGAACCCAAATAAACGCCAGTACCACTGAGCTAAGATTGATATACAACGCCATTCGGTCGCGTTTCATCCGCGCCTGTTTTTCTTCGGCAGTGAGGTTGTTCGGCGCGAGATCGGTGTCCACATAAGCGTACTTCCAGAGGGCATTGATCGTGAGTGAAGAGAGCGCCAAGTCAAACGGGTACAACGTCACTGCTCTTGTTTACTACGCTACACGGCATTATATAATTTTGCTATTACCGCAGACATGAGCCTGCCAAGGCACTCTTACCCAAAAGGTCTATTGTATAATCCTCGCATGCGTTTCAACATATTTCGGCAATCAGACATCCCGCAAAAATATCGCTCCAACTTTCTTCACCTCTATCTCGACATCGCCTGGTTCGGCGTGTTGAGCGGAACTGCTGTCAACTTTCTTAACGTCTACGCTACGCGCCTCGGCGCCAGCGGGCTGGAGATCGGCCTGCTCAACGCGGCTTCCGCAGTGGTCAACCTCTTTCTTGCCATCCCCGCCGGTCATTGGATCAGCAAGCGCCACACCGGCAAAGCCGTCTTCTGGTCTTCTGTTATTTTCCGCATTGGCTATCTATTCTGGATTCCCCTGCCCTGGATCTTCAACGAAAAAGGCCAGATCTGGGCGCTCATCCTCATCACCTTCCTTATGGCCATTCCACTTACACCGCTGGGCGTGGGCTTCAACGCGCTCTTCGCTGAAGCGGTCCCCGAACAATATCGCGCACGCGTGGCCGGAACCCGCAACGTCACCTTCGCCATCGCCTATATGCTAACCTCGCTCATGGCGGGTTTTATCCTAAAGAACACCGTCTTCCCGGGTGGGTACCAGATCGTCTTTGTGATCGGGGCCATCGGTGCAGCGGTGAGCAGCTTTCACCTCTATAACGTTCGCCCCCTGGAAATCAATTCGCCTGCGCTTCCTTCTGACCCGAAACCTGCTCCTGAAACCCAAGTCTCTTCTCCCCGCGGCCTGACCTCCGCCTTGCGCCTTGACATCTGGAAAACGCCCTTCCGAAACGTACTGATCGCGCTGCTACTCTTTCATTTCATGCACTATCTTTCCAATCCCTTGTATCCGCTTTATAACGTACGCGTACTCAACCTCAACGACAGTCATCTGGGAAATGGAACAGCCTTCTATTATCTGACAACACTGATCGCCTCCACTCAGCTGGGGCGCATTGTGCATCGATTCGGCAATAAAAAAGTGACCGGCTGGGGCGTAGCCGGAATGGCCACCTACCCCATCATGCTGGCTTTCGCGAAAAATGTCTGGCAGTTTTACGCGCTGTCCTTTCTAGGCGGTTTTCTATTCGCCCTGGTCAATGGAGCATACGCCAATTATATGCTGGAGAACATCCCGCCTGATGACCGGCCCTCTCATCTGGCGTGGTACACCATCGTATTTAACTTCGCTGTGCTGGCCAGTTCTATCATCGGCCCTGTCGTGGCGGATGTGATCGGGCTGGCCCCGGCGCTGATCGTTTTTGGCGTGGCGCGTATTGTGGCCGGCGTTTTCCTTCTCAAATGGGGCTGACCAGGCTCAGGCTTGGAACGACCGGGGGAAACTTCCACCTTTCTGCCGGGAATCAATCCATGCTAAAATCATCTCGTGACTGAAAACATCAAGATCATCGCCACCAACCGCAAAGCCGGTTTTGAATACACCCTGCTCGAAAAATTCGAAGCAGGTATTGCCCTGCACGGCTCGGAGATCAAATCCATTCGCGCCGGGCAGATCAGCATCCAGGAATCCTATGTGGATGTTCAGGAAGGCCGGGAAGCCTGGCTCATCGAAGCGCACATTGCCCCTTACGAACAGGCGGGTAAATTCTATAACCACGAACCGCGCCGCAAACGAAAACTACTCCTGCACAAGAAGGAGATACGCGAGTTATGGAACAATGTGCGCATTAAAGGCATGACGGTTGTACCAACTCGTGTTTACCTTAAGGATGGGCGCGCCAAGATCGAGATCGCGCTTGCCAAAGGTAAAAAGGCCTATGACAAGCGCGCCACTATCGCCAAGCGCGATGAAGCACGGGACAAAGAAAGATCGATGAGAGTGCGATAATTTCTTTCTGGTTCTTCATTGAGATGAGGAAACAGAAAGAGGAAAGTAGACATACATGCCTCCTTCCACCATAGGCGGAATCAACCTACTACCCGATCCGGAAAAGCGTGCCATCTACGCCAAGTACATTCCCCAGACTTTGTTGGAAAAATACAGCCTGCCCCCACTGACCTCGGCGGCGGGATACAACCTGCTGCAATTCCGTTTCGCTTCAGGCTCCACCGACGTGGAGATGCGGCTCTTTCATAAAATAGACTTCCCTGACCCGATTCTCTACGCCCACTTGACCGATACCATGAACGGTCAGATCCATGTCCTGCTGTACATTCTCAACGACCCGGACTCTCCACGCTTTGACGTGGATAAAATGCCGAATGGCACACCAACCAAATTCGGGACACTGCAAAGGAATATTGAAGCGGAGACAAAGGCTTGTGAGGCTGGTCTGGCTCCCGGTCAGGTGCGACGCGGGCTGCGGTTGTTGGGCCAGGCCATTGAAGCATTCGAGGGCTTCGTCTCGGCACTTGGGCATGATATGTACTTCGTCGAGCCGTTGTATTATCACAACGCGGTCATCTTCGAACGTTATGGTTTCTCATACCAAATGGGCAAACGCCTGATGGACAGTATCCATGCGGGCTTCCAGCCTGGCGGCGATCTGCAATCTCAACTGGACGGCTCCAACCCATTCCGGCAACCTGAAGCAGCGAACGGAATCCGCAAGCGCTCGTGGGCCATTCACGATGGCATCCTCGGCGAGCCTTTCACCAATGTGACCATGTACAAGCGTGTGGGGAAATCGGCGGAGGTCAATACGACCAAAGATTGTCCGTGGTAAGGAAGGAAATAAAAATCTCCGGCTCATAATGAGCCGGAGATTTTTTGCTGAAACTCCTACAAGAACTGCGTATATTCCTCGCCGAGGATACGCTCCAAATATGGAGTAACCTGCCAAAAGGTCTTGAGATTTTTATATTCCTCCAGCCAGCGCGGATTTTTCCCGGGGGGTGAAACCTTCACGGAACGGATCATCAAATTCTTGGCAGTATGCTCGATGGGCACGAATTGGGTCACATCGGTGCGATAGCCCATGATGCGCAGCAAAGTAGCGCGGAAGGTATCGGTGAGGATATCTCCCATGCGCTCGAAGAGGATGCCGTGACCAAGCACGGAAGCCAACGACTCCGGCACAGGGGCTTTTGCCATTTGAGCCTGCAAATCGTGCTGGCAACATGGCGCGCAGACAATGATCTTGCTATCCCAACGAAGGCCCTGAGCAAGGGCATCATCGGTGGCGGTGTCGCAGGCGTGCAGGGCAACCACCATGTCGGGAATCTGTTCAGGCTGGAAGTCGGCGATGTGGCCGACCTGAAAGTCCAATTGATTCCAGCCGAGTTTTCGCGCCTTTTCCTGGTGACGTTCGATCAGGTCGGCTTTGAGGTCCACGCCAGTTACGTGCGCATCAAGATTGAGGATCTCGCGCAGATAGTAGTACATGGCAAAGGTGAGGTAGGCGTTGCCGCAGCCAAAATCCACTACATGGAGAGGCCTTCCATCGAAGTCGGAGAAGGAAGCGGTCTCATCCACAAGGCGCAGGAATTCGTTAATCTGCTTGAACTTCCTTTGCATATCGGATTTGATGCGGCCATCCTGGGTCATAATACCAACCGCTTCAAGGAACGGGCGGGCGTTCTCCGCCGAGAGCAGGCGGCTCTTCTCGCGGTTATGTGCGAGATCTATAACGGGGAGCGCAGCAGACCTGCGTTCGTTAACCAGCGACTTGCCCTTCTTCGAGATGTTGACCTGCAAACTGCCGGTGGCGCTTTCCACAAAAATATTGCGAAATGGAAGCACAAGTAACTCATCAACGTGCGATGCCGCTTCCGAAAAAGAGTAATTCTTTGAGATGTCCTTTTTCTCGTCAAAGTAGGAGAACTGTACATGGACTTCGCCCTTGATCTCCACCGGGCGAACCACAACCTTGATCCATGCCAGTTCAGCGCTCTTTTGCTGGCCGCTGAAGACGGCCCGTGCAAAGGTCTCTTTGTTCAGGATGCGTTCACGAACTTTCTGTTTATAATCTTCCATGCATAAAAGTATATCACTCACGCAGCAACCATAAAGCCGGTACGAGCAAAACAAGCCCGACACCATCGAAGGCGATAAAACGCAAAATGGAATCGCTTAAGACTTCATGCCCGGCTGGCAGCGTTGAAAGAATATAACTCTCCCCCAACAAGCCTGCAAATTGCATCAGTATCGCCAGCATTAAAGCAAGGTGATATTTCATGGGATCGCGCAGCGCGAACAGATAAGGGATGTTCCACATCAAAAACAGCACGCCCACACCTCGCACCGCTGCTTCGCCCGCCGCACCGGAAAGTTCATAGGCGTGGACGAAGGAAGCAGGGGCAATAATAAAAACGAATGCCGCCTGCAGATTCCAGGCGGTGACAAGGCCGATCAAAAGACGGGGCAGAAAAAGTCGCAAAAGGTTCATCGTTGGAATATTTCAATACATATGATTGTTATCGAATATCATTTATGGTATTATATTTTTTAAGATTGATAGGCGATCCCAAATCATAACTGAAAAAGAGAGGTCATAATGATAATTTCAGAGTCGTTTTTTTTCACACTGATTGTGGTAATTGTCGTACTTCTTATTTGGTTCTTTTGGAGATACACAACCCACACCCAGCCTGCGCCAAAGGAAACCAGGGGGGTGGATATAACCGGGGACAATGATGCGCTTTTGAGAAAATGGGATTGCAGCACAAATAATCGCCAGATTGTTTTTTCCGATGTTCAAGCCGGACTGACACCTTATATTGTTCCATTCAACGAGGCCGAATTGCGCAAGCAGGAGAAGGAGGGATTCCGCGTTCTGCATTCCATTGCGGCGGATGTTCGCTTCCGCGACAATGAAGGCAGAGAAAAAGAAAAGTTTGATAACACAGTCACGTTGTGGCTTAGTTACAACGCCGAGGATCTTTTATCTTTGCATAAAAACAATTTCAAGGTCAACGACCTCATACCTGTAAAAATCGTCCCTGGCCAGACGAACTGGAAACCTTTTCCAACAAAAAATGTAAATGATGATAACTTGAGCAGAGGCGAGTTTGGCGGGGTCTATATTTATATTGAAACCTGGGGCGATCCACCAATCGGCTGGGGCAGCCCCAAAGGCGGCATCTAACCATAAAAGCGACTGCCAAGCATGGCGGTCGCTTTTATTTAAAGATCTGCGATAGCCCTCTCTACTGCTTTCAAGCAAAGTTGATTATTTAGGAAGATGAAAATTTCCCTACCTTCCTTCAAAGCAGTTCGAGCGTCATCCAAACGGCCTTCATTTTTTAAGAACGCTGCGAACGCCATAAATATCCTTGCGCGTTCATACTGGCAATTCGCAGCGTCTAAAAGCGAGAAGGCGCTGGCAAATTTTTCCTCAGCTTCCCGTTGATATCCTCTTTTCCAAAGCAGGGTAGCACGCAAGCCAAGTTCATGCCCCGATGCACAATTAAAGTTCGACTCCGCAACCAAGGAGATCCTTCTTTCATTGAGCCCGGTTTCCGCTTCGTCCAAAAGGGAAAGTGCAATCTGTGCCTCTGCCAGATACAACCCGGCTACAACCTCCACATGGAAAAGTTTTCTTTTATGTGCCAGATCCCGAGCCTGTTGGAGTTCTTCAATTGCTGCTTCATATTGCATATCCTGCAATAAAATATCGCCGACATTGAAATGGCCGATTACTGTTCCACGCATATCCCGCCGCGCTTCGCACAGATCCAGAGCCCGTTGATAATTCTCGAGGGCTTTGTCGAATTGGTTCTGATAATAATATACAATTCCCAGTTCCCCGGTCACATAAGCAATACCGATCCTATCGTGAATTTCCTCAAAGGCTTTAAGGGAGTCTTCCAGGTCATTGATCGCTTCGAACAAATTCCCTTGACCACGCTGGATAATTCCCCTAACTTGCAATGCCTTTGCTCGCAACCTGACATCTGGTAAATTGGAAGAAGCGCTCAAAGGCCCGTGGTAAATCTCCAAGGCCGCGGATGGATCGCCATTCGCATTATATGATTCAGCCAGGTCGATGAACAGGCGGGTGCGTAATTCAGGCTGCGATTCATCCGAAAGATCTCGGAGAGCAGATTTCAAGTTGGTTATACTTTTCTCATATTTTGCGAGCAGGAAGTAAACAATGCCCAGAGCATGTTGCAGGGTTACCCAATCTGACGTCGAAATCTCGGAATATCCTGAGTTGCTTACAGACAAGGTTGATTCACACAGGTCAGCCAGCAGCCCATACTCGTTCCAATCCATGAGCTGGTCTCTCAATTTTGTTGAGAATAACGCCTTATAACTTTCCAAGGCATCTCCAGCCTGCACGGCATGGTGATGCCATTCGAGAACATTATCAAAGTCATTAATATCTTGATTAGAGGGAGAATTTTCCTGGCTGCGATAAAAGTTGTTAGCACGCATATGAGCCAGTTGGGTTACCTCAGGGCTAGCAGACCTCAAACTTGTTTTGACGATATTCGGCATCCAAAATCTGCCGGTATCATTCGCCTGCAACAAGCCTTCCTCTCGTAGCCGCTTGATAATGATTGGGCTGACCTGTGCGGTCTGGCACAAACCTTCGAGTGTGATCTCGCGGTTTAAGATCGATATTGCCTGCAAAGCCTCGAACTCCATTTTGGATAATCTCTTTTGCAATGACACTTTGAAACGCTCAGTGGTTTCCTCCATGCCTCCATGCAAGTCGGTATCAGTAGAGTCAACTCCCAGGGTTCGAGTGTAATGAGCCAGATGATTTAATGTGAATGGGTGCCCGTCAGCAGATTGCGCCAGCGACCTCAATGTATCATCAGGAAATTTCTCCAATCCGAATCCTCGCAAATACGCAACTGAGTCCTCCACACCCAGCCCACGCAAGGTGAGCGGTTGGGATCCAAATTCCAGTAAGAATTGCCCGTTATGCAAAATGGGAACAAATGGATTTGTAAGAATGATGCGCGCATTGTGAGTATTACTTTTCAAACCGTCAAAAAGTAGTTCAAGCCCCTCGTCGCGGAATCCGTTCGACCCGCGCATAAGAACCGTCTCCATGTTGTCGAAGACCAGCCAGATGGGCGGATCGGTGTTTAGGTGGTCAATCAGAACATCCACTTCGTAGGCAGAAGCCTGTCCCTCTGGCGAATTACGAAAAGCCATCACTTCTTGGCGTACGTCACCACCAAAACAATTTTCAAGGTATCCCGAGATCCGGTCGAGCAAAATGCCAAGTGTATTGCCACTGCTTTGCTGGCGTTCAAAATCGTACCAGAAGGGTGGCGGGGTCTCGTCCGGTATGAATTCAAGAAGTGCTCGTGCAAAGGTGCTCTTCCCTATCCCCGGCATACCATTGACAAGTAACAAGCGGTGATCCTTTAAATGTTCAATGCCAAGCGCAAGCTCCTTGCTGCGGTTCTTAAGGATGAGCGGCCGTTCCGTTGGTTCGAGAACAGGCAGGGAAGATCGCGAATAACCCTTCTTTGACCATCTTGGTTCCCCACTGATCCGGGATTCTGCCCGGCTCTCACCTAGATCAGGTAGCGGCTGAATCATGGCATGATCTATCGGGAGGGTTTCTGTAAGTTGGAATTGACTGGTTTGCATGGTAGCCAGCGCAATTCCAACATCGGCCGCAGACGCAGGTCTTTCGTCTGGAATCTTGCTCATCAGATTCATGACCAGGGTATTCAACGAATTGGGAACATCTGACCGGAAATCTTTTGGCGCGGGGATAGGGGCGTTGATATGTTGAAAGATCATCTGAAAAATATCTGCGCCTTTGAATGGCTGATTTCCCGTAAGCAGTTCAAACATCATGATACCAAGCGCGTACAAATCTGACCTCGGGCTGGGATCTCCTCCTTCAATTAGTTCTGGTGCGACATAGGATATCGTGCCGGCAATATATCCCGAAGCCGTCACGCGTGGCACATCGTTGCTACGCGCCAGACCGAAATCCATCAATTTGACGGTGTTACTTGCAGCGAGCATGACGTTCTCAGGCTTTAGGTCGCGGTGAATAATTCCCATTTCATGCGCATGAGCAAGTGCCATACAGATCTGCCGCGCATACTCGATGCAATCCGCAACGCTTGGCTGGGAAAGCCCTCGCAGGGTCTGGCCTTTGACCAGTTCCATCACAAGGAAGGGCATCTCCTCTTCATCGACGGCATCGTAGACCGTGACAATATTCGGATGATTAAGACGCGCGGCCGCTCGCGCTTCGACCATCAGCCGGGCGCGGCCTTCGGCGCCGAGAGCGGGATTAGAAATCAATTTGATCGCTACTTCACGGCTTAACAGGGTGTCAAAACCACGGTACACAATACCCATTCCGCCCTTGCCGAGATCGGCGTCTATTCTATAGCGTTTATTCAATACTTGTCCAAGCATGAAATGCGGAACCTTTCACTTACAAGGTATAAACCCATTGCCATTCAATTGGTGTCTACGAATATCGCGAAGTGATTTCATAGCCTTATAAAATTTGGCATCCCAGAATATTGTGCACTCGGGGTAAGACTCCATATAATCTCTTGAGTTGGTATGAGATGAAAAACTAACTTCATTATATATCCGAAATTTCTTCTGCGATGCTGCCAACCGTCATATAATAGGCAAAACTTTTTGCTTTGGAGGCTGCCATGTCCCACCCCCTTGCAGGTCAACCCGCCCCGCGAGAATTGCTGACGAATATTCCCAGGCTTGTATCCGCCTACTACACCGAACAGCCCAGCTCTGAGAATGCCGCGCAGCAGGTTTCATTTGGCACATCAGGCCATCGCGGCACATCCACTCAGGGAAGTTTCAACGAGGCACACATCCTCGCGGTGTGTCAGGCACTGGTGGAATATCGCCAGCAGGCCGGCATCACTGGTCCGTTGTTTATCGGCAAGGATACGCACGCCCTTTCCGAACCCGCCGAAGCGACCGCTATTGAGGTCTTTGCCGCCAATGGGATCGAGATTCGCATCGCTACCGGATTCACTCCGACACCGGTCGTTTCCCATGCCATTCTGACGTACAACCGTGGCCGCGCTTCCAACCTGGCCGACGGTGTGGTCATCACTCCGTCGCACAACCCGCCCGAAGACGGGGGCTTCAAATACAACCCGCCCAACGGCGGACCAGCCGGGCCAGAGATCACCAACGGCGTGCAAAAACGCGCTAATGAGATCCTGCGGGATGGTTTGAAAGCCGTAAAGCGCATACCGCTCAAACAAGCGCGCGCAGCAGCAACCACACAGACTTACGACTTCGTCACGCCCTACATCCGCGATCTGGGGAATGTCATCCAAATGGACGGGCTCGGCAGCCTGCGCATCGGCGTTGACCCAATGGGCGGCGCAGCCGTGGACATGTGGGATGCGATCGCTTCGGAATATAAACTCAACCTTACAGTCGTCAACCGCGCTGTAGACCCGAGCTTCTCCTTCATGACCGTGGACCATGATGGCAAGATCCGCATGGACTGTTCGTCGCCGTTCGCAATGGCAGGGCTGATCCGCCTCAAGGATGATTTCAATATCGCCTTCGGCAACGATCCAGATGTAGATCGCCACGGCATTGTTACGCCCTCCTCCGGCCTGCTCAACCCGAATCATTTCCTCTCGGTGGCGATCCACTATCTATATGGGAGTCGCTCTAGTTGGAGAAAGGATGCGCAAGTTGGCAAAACCCTCGTTTCATCTTCCATGATCGACCGCGTCGCCAAAGACTTGGGCCGTGTGCTGAACGAAGTCCCGGTGGGATTCAAATGGTTCGTGGACGGCCTGGTGGATGGCTCCTTCGGTTTCGGCGGCGAGGAAAGCGCAGGAGCCTCCTTCCTGCGCAAGGACGGCACGGTCTGGACCACCGACAAGGACGGCATCATCCTCGACCTGCTCGCGGCTGAGATCACCGCGTTGACCGGGCGTGACCCCGGCCTGCATTACCGAGACCTGGCCGCAAAATTTGGCGCTCCAGTTTACAAACGTATCGATGCCAAAGCCAATGCTGCACAGAAAAACGTATTGAAGAATCTTTCTCCTGAAGATGTGAAAGCCGATACCCTGGCTGGCGATAGGATCACCGCCCGATTGACGGCCGCTCCCGGCAACGGCGCGGCCATCGGCGGCCTCAAAGTCACCACCGACAACGGCTGGTTCGCGGCGCGCCCCTCCGGCACCGAAGAAGTCTACAAGATCTACGCCGAGAGTTTCGTGGATGAGGCGCACTTGGAGCGCATCTTTGCCGAAGCGCAGGAGATCGTCAGCGCGGCGTTCAGGGCGGCCGGGGCGTAGTTATGAGAAGCGGAATTAAAACAGGGCTTCGCAAGAAGTCCTGTTTTTTTACCGGCAAATTGACTAAACCCCGGCAAAAGCCTATAATAAAATTACGTTCAACAAGTTAACAAGGGGAACTCACATTGCGCCTCAAAAAATCAATTAGCGAATAAGTATCCAGAATTTCCTTTTCGGTTGTCAAAGAACGATTTATTTATCCAGGAATCCATTTTTATTTCGGGTGACTTATGCGGACATTCGTTGACATACTATCCAATTATCAAACGATAATTGGATGCATCAGACAATACAACTTCAGCCTCCCACCCGGCATAAAACAAAGAGTGCTCTCCTGGTTGATCTATCAGAGATTTGTAGGCATGCAAACAAAAAACGCCCAGGGAAAACTTCCGCCTTCCCATATTCAAAGAAAAATGGAGGCTCAAACCTCAATGTTCTTTGGATACATGGTCTTAATGGCCAACGATGATGCTATCGATAAATATAACCTACGGACCCCTCAAATCTATGAACAACTATCCCGTTGCTTGATCGTTTTTTTATTGGGTCTGACCACTGAGGCTGACAAGTCGATCACCGCCGATGAATTGATGGATAAATCAAATCAATACTTCACAAAGATCAGGGCCCAATTATCGGCTTACCCGGGCATCATGGATGAATTGCATTTATTATTCAACAGGCCATCGCCGCTTTGGAAGGGCTTAAAAAACGAGACGATCAAAACCTCGAGCTTCTTTTTTAGCACCCAGGAATACCCGTACCCATGTTCCGAATGGTTGAACATCACCATTGTCAGCGCCTATCGCATGGGAGAGACCTACAAAAATATTTCCACCCTGCTCGAAGAACACTACAACGAGGGCGCGAATCAACTACAAAGCGAATTACTATTAACATTCATCGTACGATGCATGTACGCCCAGGCGCATACGCCAGAGCAACGCGAAACGGAATCTCTGCAGTATGGCAGGTTCATAGAACTGACCTATCTAAAGGGGAACCTGATCTCCGACATCCACGGATACGTTCTAAACCAGTTCAATGAGAATCGGTTTTTCGATACTTATTACAACGCCTCGCGGTTCTGTTATCAATTCATTGATGACCTGCTGGATTATAAAGAAGATACCCGGGACGGCATTTTAGGCCTGCTCCATATGCACCTCATCGAACAGGGTCGCCTGGCGGAAAAATTCCTGCACCTGTCGAAGCACTCCCCCATCACCGTGGACCTGGTCCAGGAAATCCTGGTCGATACGACCATACTTCGAGTCAATTACGACCAGACCTATATCCACCAAACCCCTTATATCCAGGCCAGACGAGATCGTGAGGGGAGACTCATCATGGAATCACAAAATCTGGATGCGATCTTGCGGGAGATCTGGGTCAACACAAAACAAGACCTGACTTTGCCGATCCACAGTCTGGCCAGCCGTCGCTTTGAATTGTATGCATCCTTCAAGGACGCCTGGGAAAATAAAGATTTAGACACCCTGATCAGGGTCATACACATATCGAATATTCCATCGGTGATCTTGTTAGGGTTCGGCAAATTTTGGAAAAGGAACAAGCAGGTCGTGATCGAGTCTCATCGGAAACACAACGTCTTGACCACGGGATATTTTTTCTATTATCTGGTACAACTTGGCGTGACCTTTTTTCGTTTTATGTTTTGGAAAGATAACCTGCTACGGAAATTCCAGGATTCACTTGATAAATATAGGATGATAAAAAATGAACAACCTAGAGATGAACAATAAACGCGAAGCCCTAAAGGCGCAGATAACGGCCAATTCCTTCCAGCCCTTGATTCAAATCTGGACTACCAGACTTTCGACCGCAATATTCAGGGTATCAAAAGTTAATATGCCACCGGAGTTTTTGCAGGTCCTTTTTACGGCGTTAATCCTCGGTCTCAGCATTGGACTGACCTTTGTATTTAACATGGCCCCTGATAACGGGCTGGTCATATTAGGAGTCATCAGCGTAACGTACATCCTTATCCTTCAGATCACATTCGAATATTTCATAAGAAGGATCCTCAACCTGATACGCTATTCCATGCTCGACTCAATAACCAGTCCAGACGATTTCGGGATATTGGAAGACTTCCTGACCAACACCTTCTCTCCCAGGCGGCAGATCATTGCCGGGGTCGCGTTCACGGTCATCGCCCATGGATTGTTCCTGGCCGTTAATATCGACCTGGTATCCATCGTGGGCTGGCCTCTGCTGATCACTCATATCTTCTTCAATTTTTTTCACGGCATTCTGGTCTATTATTTCTTTTGCTACCTCACCGGGTTCCTTGGAAGCCTGCGCGGATTCCAATTCGAATTGTTCGAATCAAATCCGAGTGCCTCTGAGATCGTCAGAAAGATCGATGCCACCCTGAACATCGGCCTCTATATGATGATATTTTTCGGGACGATCCTTTCGGTTTGGATGACCTTTGCCATTAAGTATAGTTTTCCGACCTTCAGTGTCATTCTGACGCTTGTCTTTTTGTGGTTGTCCTGCGTGCTATTATTTGTCTTCAATAAAAGCACGATTTCGGTGATCATTCGCAAAGGAAAGTGGCAGTCGTTAAATAAGATCCAGACCCAGATCAGCAATCTGCTCGCCAAAGATGTGGTGGATACGCAAACCTTGGAACAGGCCAACAAACTTCTGGAATATCATGACCGTGTTCTTGCCACACCCGATACGATCTTCAATTGGCGGTCGATCTTCGATCTTGCGAATTCGTTTTTGATCCCGGGCATAGGATATCTGATCTCGGAATACAATAATATTTCGTCGGTATTCAAAAACCTTGGCGGTTTGTTTTAAACTCAACTGCCAGCAACGTGAATTTAAAAAGAGGCGCAGAGCCACTGAAGATAGAACTTCGTGTTCCGCGCCTCATTGCCATTGAAGCAGAGGATCTACACTTCCCGCTCTTCTTCCTCTCGTGCGGCCTCACCACGCTCCATCTTTTTTCTCAAATTCTCCGGCCATGAATTGACATCCTCCGCCTGCAAGAACTGCGGACCGGGGCCGCTTTGTGTCAGGATATCGCGCGAGCGGCAATTCAAAATGGCTTTGGCCGCCTCGATGCCGGAGGATGTGACTCCCGCCACGCCGTGACTGGTGGTGCTCTGCCCGCACAGGAACAAGCCTTCGAACTCCGTGCGCGCCGAAAAACCAAAAGGCCCAACCTGCGTGGGACGCTTGTCGATGCCGTATAAATTTCCGCGCGTGGCGTTGAGGTAATGTTCATTCGTCAGCGGCGTGCCGAGGCTGTAATAGACGATGTGTTTGCTCAGGCCGGGGATGCGCTTTTCCAGCCCGCGCACCATGCGCCAGGCCAAATCTTCCTTCATCGCTTCGTAGCCAGCGGGCCGCGCGCCATATTTTGAATGGGCCCATTGCTCGAAGGCATCGTAACTGACGAACGCGAACGACTCGCAGGTGTGGTGTCCCGAGTGTTTTTTGGACGGGTCTTTAAGCGTGGTTGTCGTCAGGAACATGCCGGGCGGCGTGTCTTCGCGCAGCAGCGCGTCGGTCAGGCCGTCCGTGTAAATCTTGTCCACGTCGGCGTGGTCGTAGTACCACATGTTGCCAGAGTCGAGTCCCTCGGCACGCAGGTCCATGTCGGTGGCGAAGAAAAGGCTGAGGCACGAAGTGGAATATTTAACGGAATCCAGTTTTCGGCGCAGTTTGACCGAAAGGTTTTCGCGTCCGATCATTTTTCCAAACGTCGCTTCGGGATCGGCATTCGAGACAACCACTTCCGCGCGGATCTGCTCGCCCGATTCCAATTCCACGCCGATGACTTTTCTGTCTTCGAGGAGCATCCGCTTCACACTGGACTTGAGCCGAATCTCACCCCCCGCTTTTTTCAACGCTCGGACAAACGCGCGCGGGATGGTGAACGCCCCGCCGAGCGGATAAAACCCGCCGTTGAGATAATGATGCGTGATGCCGATGTGCATGAACGCCGAAACTTGCGAAGGAGGCATTCCGTGGTCGCCTG
>Ga0268298_10001362_pt1 | contig 28936 bp, 25 predicted proteins | sample WWTPWeurt_MetaG_FD_194462 | JGI IMG/M metagenome (GOLD analysis project Ga0268298, IMG submission 194462) | Activated sludge microbial communities from WWTP in Nijmegen, Gelderland, Netherland - WWTP Weurt | ecosystem: Engineered > WWTP > Aerobic digester > Activated sludge | place... | reverse complement strand
ACGACATCCGCGATAACTGGACGATGGGCTACAACCCTGACCTTGTCACAGGGGTTTGGGTCGGCAATGCCGATTACACCCCAATGATCAACTCATCCGGTCTGAGTGGAGCGGCGCCCGTCTGGTCACAGTTCATGGAGTTTGCGGTTCCCTACCTCACCAACGGCACACCCTCTTCGTTCAAGCGTCCTGACGGCATCATGGATAAAGTGGTCTGCAAACTTTCCGGCGCTGAGCCCTCCAACCTGTGCGACAACCAATACACAGAAGTCTTCGCATCAGACCAGCCCCCTCTCAGGCCGGGGCAGGATCTTGCGCGCCGGGTCAAGATAGACCTATGGACCGGGCTTGAATCTTCCGATGCTTGCAAAGGTCCCACCGAAGAAGAAACGGTCTTGAACGTCACCGACAAATGGGCGCGCGACTGGCTCGATAGCGGCGGCGGACGAGACTGGCTTGAAAACAACAACCTTCCCGCGCATCCGCGGTATGCTCCCGACCGTGAGTGCAGCGCCAGCGACCCGCAACCCATCATCGAACTCAAACTCACCGACGGCGAAGTGATCACCTCCACCACACTTGAAATCAAAGGCTCAGCCGCCGCCGATAGCGGATTTAAAAAATGGGTGCTTGAATACGGTCTGGGCGCGCAGCCCGATGCATGGACCCTCCTGAGCGAGAGCAGCAACCCGGTCAAAGATGGCACCCTGTTCACTTGGAATATCAACCAGCCGAACGGGATCATCTCTCTGCGTCTGACTCTTTTCGGCGAAAAAGCGGAAGTGGAAAAGCGTATCTCCCTTAACCTCAGCCTGCCCATTCCCACCGTGCCTACGTCTACGCCCACGCAGACTCCCACCTTCGTGCCGCCTAGTGAGACACCTACCATCGAAATCATTGCCCCATCCGAGACTCCCACGCCAACCGAGATTCCCACCGAAACACCAACTCCCGGCCCATAGGTTGAGCCTGCCAAAATCGGCAGAGCAGGCGGCGAGTCGGGCATGAAGCGTATTTGCACTTTAAAGTCAGAGACTCTTCACTAGTTAACAGCCTTGACACGCATCCCCTGAGTGCATATAATCCTTACGTTGGATATAAAAAACACGTCATTTCCAGCAAGCGCTTGAGAAAACTCTCAAAGCGCTTGCCTTTGTTTGTCTCTGGGATAGACTGACTACACGCCCTATCGCAGAGACGAGTCGAATCGAACTCTATTTTCTTAGGAGAGAGTCCAGTGGAAACCAAGGGATTAACCGCACTCCGTATCAGCCTCGCATCACCGCAAACGATCATGTCATGGTCGTACGGCGAGGTCCTCAAACCCGAAACAATCAACTACCGCCGCTTGCGGCCGGAAAAAGATGGATTGTTCTGTGAAGCCATTTTCGGGCCCACCCGCGATTGGCAATGCTATTGCGGAAAGTACAAGAACCCGCGCTACAAGGGAATCACCTGCGATAAATGCGGCGTGGAAGTAACACGCTCAGCGGTTCGCCGCGAACGCATGGGTCACATCACCCTTGCCACCCCCGTTGCACACATTTGGTACACCCGCCGCATCCCTTCACAATTGGGCATGCTGTTGGATATCTCGCGCCGCAACCTGGACCGCGTGCTGTACTTTGCTCAATACATCGTCACCTACGTGGATGAGGAAGCCCGCAAGAAGGCCTTGCAGCGTCTCGAAGATGAGATCTCTGTTTCCGAGCGCGAGCAGGCCGCCGGCGTGAACTCACGCATCGCCGAGATCAAACAAAAGCGCGACCACACCATCGCCGACCTTAAGCAAAAGCAGGCTTCCCTCCAGCAGAACTACGACGAGAAGATCGCCGAACAGATGGAACCGATCACCAAGGAAGGCCAGAAGCTCGAGAAGACCCTTCAAGAGCAGATGGGCGAAGCCGCAAAGAAGACCATCGTCTTTGAATCGACCGGCGAGAAGATCCTCGATGCCGGCGACAAGGTCAACAGCAAGCACATCGCTCTCGTTCAAAAGAGCGTTGCCCGAAAACTGGAAACCCTCGAAGGTGAATCGAACGACAACAAGATGCGTGAATTGGACAGCCTCAAGGGACAGGCTGCCGCCATCAAGGCACAGGCCGACCAGGAAATGGAAGCCCTGCGCAGTGAATTGGAAAACCAAACCACAGCGTCATCCAACAACTCCTCGCGCCTGCGTGACGAGCTCCTGGAGCTTCGCCCCTTCACATTCTTGAGCGAGATCCGCTATCGCGAATTAAAGCAGCGCTGGGGACAGGTCTTCCGCGCCGACATGGGCGCCGAAGCCTTCTTCGATATTCTCGAACGCCTCGACCTCGACAAACTCTCTGAAGAACTCTGGCACGAAGTCAAGACCACCAAGAGCAAGCAGAAGCGCAAGAAGTCCACGACCCGCCTGAAGGTTGTGGAAGCCTTCCGCCGCTCGGGCAACCGCCCCGAATGGATGATCTTGACCGTTCTGCCGGTCATCCCTCCGGATCTGCGCCCGATGGTTCAATTGGATGGCGGCCGCTTCGCGACCTCCGATCTTAACGATCTCTATCGCCGCGTGATCAACCGCAACAACCGCTTGAAGAGACTGCTCGAACTCGGCGCGCCGGATGTCATCATCCGCAACGAGAAGCGCATGCTTCAAGAAGCTGTGGACAGCCTGATCGACAACAGCCAGCGCGGCAAGGCCCTCAGCCGCCGCGGACGCCGCGAACTCAAGTCCTTGAGCGACATGCTCAAAGGCAAGAAGGGTCGCTTCCGCCGCAACCTGCTCGGCAAGCGCGTGGATTATTCCGGTCGCTCCGTGATCGTGGTGGGTCCGAAACTGAAACTTAATCAATGCGGCCTGCCCAAGAGCATGGCGCTTGAACTCTACCGCCCGTTCGTGATCGCACGCCTCGTGCAGAATAATTATGCCGCGAACGTGAAAGGCGCGCGCCGTCTGATCGAGCGCAACCGCCCCGAAGTTTGGGAAGCTCTCGAAAGCGTGATCGGCGACCGCCCTGTCATGCTCAATCGTGCGCCCACTCTGCATCGCCTTGGTATTCAGGCCTTTGAGCCGATCCTTGTGGAAGGCTCCGCCATTCAACTGCACCCGCTCGTCACCACCGCTTTCAATGCGGACTTCGACGGCGACCAGATGGCTGTGCACGTTCCGCTTTCCTTGAAGGCGGTCGGCGAAGCCCGCGATCTGATGCTCGCTTCCAAGAACCTGCTCAAGCCCGCAGACGGCGAGCCGATCATCTCCCCCTCCAAAGACATGGTGTTGGGCGTGTACTACCTGACCATGGAAAAGAAAGCCAATCACAAGGGTGATGGACGTGCCTTCGCCAGCATGGACGAGGTCGAACTCGCTTACGCGCTCGATCAGGTTGAAGTCCACACTGAGATCAAATTCCGCGCCAGGACCTGGTACGACGACAAAGGTGACCGCCTGCCCGAGGCTGAGTACCGTGTGATCAACACCACCGTGGGACGCGTATTATTCAACCGCGTTCTGCCCGAACAGGTGCAATTCGTCAACGAGAAACTTGAAAAGGGCGGCGTGAAGGACCTGATCGCCGAAGTGTACGAACTGTGCGGACAGGTTGTCACAACCGATGTCGCTGATGCGATCAAGAGCATTGGTTTCGAATACGCCACCCGCTCAGGCACTACCCTGGCTGTTGCAGATATCTCCATCCCGCCGGAACGCAAGGGAATCATCGACGAAGCTCTCAAGGCCGTTGAAGTGGTTCTCCGTGACTTCCGCCGCGGTCTGCTCACCGAGCAGGAAAAGAACGAACGCGAAATTCAGATCTGGCAGGAAACCACCGACAAGGTCGGTATGGCTGTGAAGAAGCACATGGATCCGGATGGCAACCTCTCGACCATGGCCACATCCGGCGCCACGAAGGGTGGTTTCTCCACCATCTCGCAGTTGGCGGGTATGCGCGGTTTGATGGCTGACCCCTCCGGTCGTATCATCCCGATGCCCATTCGCTCGAACTTCCGCGAAGGTCTGACCGCTCAGGAATACTTCATCTCCACGCACGGTGCCCGTAAGGGTCTGGCCGATACCGCCCTCCGCACAGCGGACGCCGGTTATCTGACCCGCCGCCTCGTGGATATTGCACAAGACATCATCATCAACGAACACGACTGCGGCACACACGAAGGTGTGTGGATCCGCAGCACAGACGATGTGGCTGGACAGTCCATGATGAGCCGCATGTACAGCCGTCTCGTGGCCGAGCGCGTGCTCGACCCGAAGACCGGCGAGATCCTCGCAGAATACAACGAGGTCATCACCCACGAACTGGCGCGCAAGATCGCAAACGCTGGCGTGTCTGAGATCAAACTGCGCTCACCGATGACCTGCCAGCTCAACCACGGCATCTGCGCCAAATGCTACGGCATTGACCTCGCGCGCGGTGAAATGGTCGAGTTGGGTTCGGCAGTTGGTATCGTGGCGGCTCAATCCATCGGTGAACCCGGTACGCAGCTCACGCTCCGCACCTTCCACACCGGCGGTGTGGCCTCCACTGGCGCGTCTGACATCACCACGGGTCTCCCCCGCGTGGAAGAAATCTTCGAAGCGCGCAAGATGCCGAAGGGCGAAGCGATCGTGGCAGAGATCAGCGGCATGATCTTCGTTCAACCGTCTGAGAAATATGCAGACATGCGCGAAGTCCGCATTGAGCACGCTGAAATGGTTCACGATGAATACGCCATTCCTGAAGATTGGAAGTTTGTCGTCAAGGATGAAGCGGAAGTGCAGACTGGCGACATTCTCGCCTCCAAGGAAAAATCCACCATCATCGCCCAGCACGCCGGACGTGTGGCTGTCGAAAAGAAAGACCGCAAGATCATCGTCTCCTACGAACAGCGCGAAGAAGTCATGGAAGAGATCCCCAACACTTCCCGCCTGCTCGTCAAACCCGGCACCCACGTGGAAGCCGGACAGCCCCTCACGGAAGGCTCGCTCAACCCGCATCGCGTGTTGAAAATCCAGGGACGCGACGCCTGCCAGATGTATCTGATGACCGAGGTTCAAAAGGTGTACCGCTCACAGGGTCAGAACATCCACGACAAGCACTTCGAAGTCATCATCCGCAAGATGTTGAGCAAGGTGCAGGTCACCCGCCCCGGCGATACCCGTTACCTTCCCGGCGACGCGGTGGACCGCCTCGAGATCCGCAAGATCAACGAAGCGCTGGTCGCCGAAGGCAAGCAGCCCGCCCGCTCGCAGGAAGTTCTGCTCGGCGTCACGAAGGCCTCCCTCAGCACCGACTCCTTCCTCTCTGCCTCATCCTTCCAGCACACCATCAAGGTGTTGGCAAGCGCAGCCATCGGCTCCACGACCGACCCGCTCTACGGCTTGAAGGAGAACGTCATCATCGGCAAGCTCATCCCCGCGGGAACCGGCTTTATCCACGGGCGCTTCGCAGATGAAAAGGTGCAGAACAACGCCACGCAGTGGTCCAACCTCCCAGACATCAACGCGTAAGACAAAATGAAATCAAAGAAGGACGATCTGAAAAGGTCGTCCTTCTTTTTGTATAATGAAGGTGTATGAAGCCAGCCAGCAAAAGACCGATCGGATTACCCACCCGCGGCAAGACCGCTTCGAACAGACTGCGGCGGGTCGATAATTTCATCCTGCTTTACGAGCCTGCGATCCTCACCCGGACCGACAGCCTGTTCGCTGATTCGTTTTTTGTTGACCTTGGCTACGGCTTTGACGCTCGCACCACCCTCGAAAGCGCCGCGCGATTCAGAAAGTTGAATCCAGATCTTCCCATCCTCGGCGTGGAGATCGACAAAGAGCGAGTCGAAGCGGCGCTGCCCTACGCGGACAAGATCACTCACTTTCGGCTGGGCGGATTCAACCTGCCTTTGCAATCCGGCGAAAGGGTCAGGTTGATCCGCGCCTTTAATGTCCTGCGCCAATACGAAGAAAAGGATTTCGCTCCATCCTATGAGACGCTCGCGCAGTATGTCCTGCCGGGCGGGCTGATGATCGAAGGCACATCGAATCCATTCGGCAGCCTGTGGACGGCGAACCTCGTCCGCAAAGAGGCGGGCGGCTGGAAGTTCGAAGCGCTGATCTTCAGCACGAACTTCCGCACCGGCTTCGACATCACCGACTTTCAAGCCGTGCTGCCCAAGAATTTTATTCACCATGTTCTACCGGGTGAAGAGATCCATGACTTCACCGAAGCATGGAAAAGATCCGCCGCAGAAACATCCGCGGCCAAAACATTTGGTCTGCGGCAATGGTTTACCGCTTCGGTCGAAAGTCTCGCCGCCAAGGGATACAAGATCGACCTGCGTAAAAAATGGCTGAGCAAAGGCTGGCTGGTCTGGAATAAGCAGGGAACAAGCCGCCCTTCTCAACCGTCTACGGATTCAATGTGATCCAAGACAAGGAACAAGATATGAAACGCTCATACAAAATTTCATTCCCGCTCATGGCATTATTGCTCGCAAGCCTGGCGTGCGCCACCCCCGGCATCGCTACTCCCGCCCCAAATACAGAAGTTCCCGGAGCGCTCAATACGGTCATCGCGCAGACCGTGGTTGCGGCACTGACCCTCGATGCCGAGTCCGCAACATCCACCCCCAGCCTCGAAGCGACCGTCACATCCACGTTCACACCTGAGCCGCCCACAGCCACACCGACCGAAACGCTCACACCCACAGCCATATTCACCTTCACACCCACCGTCCCGTTGATCAGCGTAACTGTGCCAACGAACTGCCGCATGGGACCCGGCAAGGTGTATGACATGGTCGGCGCATTGCTGCTTGGAGAAACCGCCGAGGTCTTCGGGCGCGACGCGACCAATAACTATTGGTACATCCGCAACCCCGATACCAGCCCGGAATTTTGCTGGGTGTGGGGGCAATACGCCATACTGACAGGACCGTTCATGCAGCTGCCGGTCTACACTCCGCCGCCGACGCCCACTCCCACCTTCACACCTTTACCCACATTCACCGCCACGCCGTCACCGTCCTTCAAAGCTGAGTACGTCAGCAAGGATACTTGCAGCGGAAGCTGGTGGGCGGAGATCAAACTGCGGAATAACGGCACGGTCAACTTCCGCTCGATCTTCATCTCGGTCAAGGATACGGTCAGCGGGGTGACGAATGCCCAACTCAACGACGGCTTCACAGACAGGAATGGCTGCCTTGAAACCTTCACGCGGGACAAGATCGCCCCAGGCGATACCTACCTGCTCAGCGCGCCGCCATTCAACTACGACCCGGTCGGGCATAAGATCGAAGCATCGATCACACTATGTTCCGAAACAGGTCAAAAGGGAGTGTGCGTCACCCGCAATATTGACTTCACTCCGTAAACAAAAAGGGCAATCCAATGGATTGCCCTTTTTGTTCGCCAACCATTTCTCTAATTTTCCTTCTTCTTGCGGATCAAAAAGAAAGGCAGCAGGAAGAGCGGAATGGAGATCAGAACCCCGATCAGACCGCCAATGCCAAACATCCCGCCGATGGATGCCAGCGCGAACTGTTCATTACGAATGGTCCTGGTACTACCGTCTTCATAAAAACAGGTGATCTCCACGGTATGACCATACGTGCCTGAAGGGCTGCTGGTGGTCGGGGTGGATGCGCCCTCCTGCTTGGAAGAGGACTCAGCGCCGGGGCAGAACACCGCCAGCGCAACTTTGTCATTCAAGTCGGGTACCACGAACAACGAAGGACCCAACACCATGGTGCTCATAAAAAGTATGCCGCACGCAAGAGCAGAGATCAGCGCCCAGGCGATGATACGAGCGATCCAGACTTCCTTATTTGTGTTCAGTCTCATGATTTACCTCTAATTTTTTCTTGATTGTACCGACCCCGAACAAGCCATGCAATCACCTGAAAGGCGGAGAAAGCGCCACACTTGACGCCTGTTCTCTTTCCCCGTAAGATATGCCCCGCAATAGAACAAAAATTCAAAAATCTAAGCACAAAGAGCGTGAAGCTCACAAAAGTTTTCCCGGCACCTTGAGTGTCACTGTGTTTGAAAAGGATTTAATATGGAATCAGGCATCATTAGAAAAATAGACATCGACACTGAAATGCAGCAGGCGTATCTCGATTACGCCATGTCGGTCATTGTGGCGCGCGCCCTGCCCGATGCGCGTGACGGACTCAAGCCCGTGCAGCGGCGCATCCTGTACGCCATGTACGACATGGGCATCCGCGCGGACACCGCTTACAAGAAGTCCGCCCGTATCGTGGGTGAAGTGCTCGGCAAATATCATCCGCACGGCGACTCGGCAGTGTACGAAGCGATGGCGCGCATGGCACAGGATTTCTCCCTGCGCACCCTGCTCGTGGACGGTCAGGGAAACTTCGGCTCGGTCGATGGCGACCCGCCCGCCGCGATGCGTTACACCGAGGCGCGGCTCACTTCCGCCGCGCTCGACATCCTTTTTGACCTGAACAAGGAAACGGTTGACTTCGTCTCGAACTTCGACGATACGCTCGAAGAGCCGGGCGTGCTTCCCGCCGCGATCCCCAACCTTTTGGTGAACGGCGCGACAGGCATCGCTGTGGGCATGGCAACTTCCATCCCGCCGCACAACCTGGGCGAGATCGTGGATGCGCTGGTATACATGATCGAGAAGTGGGAAAAGCTCGACGACATCGATGTTGAGCAGTTGATGGAGTTCGTGCAGGGACCGGACTTCCCGACCGGCGGCATCATCATTCAGGAAAAAGGCGAAGACGATATCGAGTCTGCGTATGGCTCGGGGCGCGGGCGCGTCACCGTGCAAGCCAAGGCGCACATCGAAGAGATGGAAAGAGGCAAGAGCCGAATCATTGTCACAGAATTGCCGTATCAGGTCAACAAGTCCAGTTTGATCGAGCGCATCGCAGAGCTGGCGCGTGACGGGCATCTCGAAGGTCTCTCTGACCTGCGTGACGAATCTGACCGGCAGGGCATGCGCATCGTCCTTGAAATGACGAAGAACGTCGAACCTGAGTCCATCTTGCGCGAGTTGTACAAGCGCACGCCCATGCAGACCACCTTCGGCATTAACCTGCTCGCGCTGGTCGATGGCGAGCCGCGCACCCTCACTCTCAAACAGGCGCTGCGTGTTTATATCGAGCACCGGCTGACGGTCATCAAAAGACGCGCCGAGTTCGATCTGGATAAGGCGAAGGCACGGGCGCACATCCTCGAAGGATATTTGACCGCGCTCAAGAATCTGGACGAGATCATCAACCTGATCCGGTCTGCTCCCGACGTGGAGACTGCCCGCCAAAAACTGACGAAGCGTTACAAGCTGACAGATTTACAAGCCAACGCCATTCTCGACATGCAATTGCGCCGTCTGGCTGCGCTCGAACGCAAAAAGATCGAAACCGAATACAAGGAAGTGACCGGGGTCATCAAAGAACTGACCACGTTATTAAAGTCACCGAAGTTGATGCGCGGCGTGGTCGCGGATGAACTCGCGCGCGTGAAAGCCGCGTATGGCGACCGCCGCCGCACGCAGATCGTGAATCTCAAGAAGAGCGGCAAGGGCGTAAAGTCACTGGTCGCCACAGACCTGATCACCGAGCAAACCGTGTGGATCGGAGTCACGGCTGAAGGGATCATGGCGCGCACACACGATGACAAGGCTCCGCGCCCATCAGGTAACGACGCTCCGCACCTGTTGGTGAAGGCATCATCAACGGATACGCTCTACCTTGTTTCTGAGAACGGCAAAGCCGCAGCCATTGCCCTGCACACCCTGCCCGAGATCGGCACGAACGGACATTTGCATGACGGCATTCCCTACTTCAAGGCGTCGCCGTTGACAGAGAACGACAAACTCGCGGCGATCTTCTCGCTGCCTGCCAAACGCTCCGAGTTCGCGCCAGAGACCTGCGTCATTACGGTCTCACGCTTTGGCATGGTCAAGAAGAGTCTCATCACCGAACTGCCCGGTCCCTCTGCGCAGACCTTTGTACTGGCGAGAGTTAACGACGGCGACAGACTCGGCTGGGTTGGGTTGACCGACGGCTTGAAGAAGGATGTCCTGCTGGTCACATCACAAGGCATGGCGATCCGCTTCAAGGAAGACGATGTGCGTCCCATGGGTCTGGTCGCTGCAGGCGTGAACGGAATCAAACTGGATGACAATGACGAATTGGTCGGCGCGGAGATCCTGCCTGCCGAAGGCGAGATCTTCCTGATCACTTCTGATGGAAAAGCTAAACGGGTCGGCGAGAAGGAATTCCCGACACAGGGACGCTACGGCAAGGGTGTGGTCGCGTGGCCGCTGCCAAAGAAAGTGACCCTCGCGGGCGCTGCCTCGGGCAAACCGAACCACATCGCCACCATCCACACCAGCAAGGGCGCACCCAAGTCGGCCCGGCTGGATGCAGCCGGCGTCCGCAAACGCGCCGCCGCCAAAGGCGACAATCTGGTGGAAGTGAAGCCCGGCGAAGCGGTCACCTCGGTGGTGGTCGGTTGGACGGTGGAGCGGTTCGTAAAAGCGGTGAAAGAAGAAAAGAAAGCCGCGCCAAAAGCCAAGGCTGTGAAAGGCAAGAAAGCGGCGAAACCTGCGAAGGCAAAAGCCAAGCCAGCAAAGAAGAAAAAGTAAGCCTGCACTTAAAACAAAAAGGACAGTCGCGATTGCGACTGTCCTTTTTGTTTTAATCTTTTTTACTGAACTGAGAAAGCCACAGTGGTGGAGAGCACGCCGTCCAAATACACTTCGGCGGTGTAATTGCCAACCGGGAAGCCATCGGGAGGAGGTGTGAGGCTGAAGCCATAATAGCCGGAGCCCGCCTGATCTGCCACGACGGTCGTATCGGCATCTGAAGCATGTTCGCCTTCATAGGAATACTTGACGGTCACATCACTGCCGACGACCAGATTCTTCACATTCACTGAGATGTAGAAGGTGTCGCTCGTTCCGAAGACGGCGGTCGGGTTAACCGGCTGATAGTTTTCGTCCAGGCTGCGGGCGCTGACTGCTCCGGCGATCGAGGGAGGTCCGCTGGCTACGACCTTGAAGGTCGCAGACTTGGCAAGCTGCCCGTTGAGATAGATATCCGCCACATAGTCACCGGGCAGAAGTCCGCTATCCACAGTGAGGGTGAATCCATAATAACCGGAGCCAGCCTCATTCGCGGTGGAGGTCAGGGTTTCGTAATCTGCGCCGTTCAGCTTATATCTCACTTCCACGGTGGTGCCTACTTCAAGGTTCTGAACTTCAACCGAAATGTTGATAACCGTGTCATCTGAAGTATAGGTGTCGATGGGTCCACCAATGGGCAGGTAATCTGCGGTCAGCCCTTCTGCAACAACCACCTCGCCAATGGCGGGAGGTCCACCCAGGGCGCAAGCCAGGGATGCCAGAACAAGAACAAAAACAGCAAGCAAGGGTCGAACAACTTTATTTAAACTCATGATCATCTCCTTTTTGACAATGGATATTAATAACTCAGGCAGTATAACGCAAACTGATTCTACGAAAATGCCCGCATCATTTCAACTACATGGAGGGTCTGCCAATTTCAATTTCGCAAGGATTGGAAATTGACCGGCAGCAAAATCCGCCTCAACCCAAATTACCGACCAGCCCCAGCTCGGGTGCGATCCTGCGCATGGCGGTGATGACATTGCCCACATGCTCCCACAACTCCACGCCAAAGACCTGGGCGGCGTGTTCCATTTCCGTGCGGTCGGTCCCTGCGGCAAACGCCTTGTCCTTCCATTTCTTCTTGACCGATGAAGGCTCAAGGTCGTAGAGCGAACGAGAGGGACGAACCAACGCAACGGCGGTGATCAAGCCTGTCACTTCGTCACACGCGGCAATGGCTTTTCGGCAAAGGGTATCACGCGGAAGTTCAAGGTGATCGGCATGGCTGAGGATGTCCTGAATGATGTCTTCGCTCACGCCGCGTTCGCGCAGAATCGGCGCGCCCGACTGCGGATGATTCTCAAGGGTGGGGTGGATCTCCCAATCAAAATCATGGAGCAGACCGATCAGCCCCCAACGCTCGACATCTTCGCCGTATTTTTCGGCATAAAAACGCATGGCTGCTTCCACAGACAGCATGTGCCGCACAAGTCCTTCATTCTTCACAAATTCACGCACAAGGAACAGGGCTTCTTCACGAGTCATTGTTCTCTCCAATTGTAGATTTTTTATTCAAAGGTGATCGGTTCAAGTTCACCTAAAACAGGCAGGGGCTTTGTCACCGCCACATCCCACATAGCCTGCGTGGTGGCAAATAGCTCACGGACGTTCCAGTATAAACGGGAAACTTTTCGGAAGTAGGCGTTATCGGCCGCCACACCGGTCGCTTCCACGCCAAACCAATTGCACAAAAATAACGCCCGCGCCATGTGAAAACTCTGCGTGACCAAAACGGCTGAACGCACTTGAAAGATCGAGCCCGCCCGATAACACGTATCGTAGGTGCGGCGGCCGGCGTAATCCAGAACAATATCTTCATCTGGAACGCCGAGCTTCATGGCATAAGCCCGCATGGCTTCCGGCTCGTTATATTCCACAAACCGGTTATCGCCGCTCATCAACAGCTTCTCCACTTTTTGCTGTTGATATAACTTCACAGCTGTTTCCACACGGTCACGCAGAACGGGTCCCGCCGAGCCGTCGCGCAGAAGTCCAGCACCGAACACAACCGCCACCCGCTCAGCAGGGACATCCTCCACGGTGAAGGTGCGCGGAGCGGCAAAAAGCAGCATGGTCAACTTCGGAAAGAACAAACCCACAAAAACGAACAGCAAAAGCAGCAGCGTCAGCCGCCAGAGGAACTTCAATACTTTTTTAAACATGGGAAATATTTTACAGTATATGTCAAAGCGCTCTCCGAGTTTCTTCTCGAAGAGCACTCATCACTTCACAAAGATATGGTTTTACTTGATCAGGTCTGTCAGGCTCAAGCCTGAAGCCTTCACATAAGATGCGAATTCATCATACATCGCGTCTTCGGCGATCTGTATCTCATCAATGCCGTACACGGTTTGCAAGGCAGACTTTCCCTCGGGCGTGAGGATCAAGTCTACAAATGCGCGCTGAAGGACGCGGCGCATTTCCACAGGCAGGTCATTTGCGATCACAATATTTTCGTAGGGGATGATCTTTGGTACGCGCCACAGCACGACCACCCGCTCCATCACATCGCCGTAGTCCGCTTCAAGCGTGGGGGATTGCCGGGCATCAATGAAGGTGGCGCCAAAGTCGCAGATATTTTCAGCATAGACGGCGCGCACAACGCTGGGCTGTCCTTCGAGGAAGGCGCCGGTCCCGGTCGTGATCTGTGACTGGTTCAGCAATCCGAGCGGCACAACATACCCGGATGGAGAAGCGGCGTCGCTCCAGCATGGCTTTTTATTCCTGAGCTGCTGTAGCGCGTCGAAGGCGCCGGAGGTATTGACATCGCGCGCAGCATCGTAATACGAAGTGAATCCGCTCTTGCGATTGGCAATGAACTGCGCCCCGTAAAATCCCTGACCATCACGCATGCGAGCCAGCACGGCGGTGACCGAATCATTTTCGCGGGCCATGAGGTAGGCATAGGGAGAGAGCGAGGCGATATGCGCGTTGCCCTTATCCAGGGCATCGACCAGAGCGGTTTCAGATGGAGGCGCGACACTTACAATGCGATACCCGGTGTGAGACTCCAGGAAGGCAGCGATGACATTCCCGGCAGACACCATGTCTTCGCTGGGCGTGGGGGAAGGTCCCAGGGCGAGGATCAATGGATTTTGTTCAGTACCCGGCTCGGCCGTGGGAAGAGGCGTCTGTGTGGGGGCGGGAGTCTCTGTGGGGGGAAGGGTAGGCGTGGGCGTCCCCTGAATCAGTTGAACAGGAGATGCACATCCAAGAATAGCGAGTGAGAGCGTAAGGAGAAGTTTCTTCATTTATGGTGGTATTTTCACATTATCATACTGATGTTGCTATAATAAGACAAGTAATAAAACAGAGAGAAAGGACACGCATGAAAAACACATTCAACACGATCATGTCCATTTTGATCTTGATCGTTCTTGCCGCAGGGGTATATTTTATCGTACAAACTGTGCGCGAGAGCACGAAAGCGGCCGCAGAAGCCGCAACCGCCCCTTTTGAGCAGGTGAATCAGGCAAATCAGGCTTTGCAGACCCAGGTGGCGCAGATGATGAATCCCACACCCACCATCATCCCCGACCCCATCACTTATATTAATAACATCCGCTCGCTGGCACGGCTGGAGACGATCCAATACAGCGCAGAACAGGTCGTGACCTGTCAGTTAAATCAGGAGGGTATTTTAGGGTACGCGATCGGAGATAAATTGTTATTCGTGGGACACGGGGAAGTGATCGCGGGCATTGACATGGAAAAATTTCAGCCCGGCGATATGAGTCTGGTGGGCGATACTTTGCTTGTAAAACTCCCGCCCGCCGAACTGTTCGTGGTGACCCTGAACAATGAAAAATCCTATGTCTATGACCGTGTGACTGGTCCGCTCGCGCCGACCAACATAGACCTGGAGACCACCTGCCGCCAGGCCGCCGAGGAAAAGATCCGCTCAGCGGTTTTGGAAGACGGCATCCTGATGCAGGCTCAAGCCAACGCCGAAAATTATTTCTATCGATTCTTCACCGAGCAGTTGGGATATGACTCGGTGCAGTTCGTGAGATAACAAGCAGCATGCACTTCAGAAGATTTGCGACCTTCGTCTTCATTCTTGCCCTGACCGCCGCCTGCGCGCCATCCGCATCCAAGCCTTCCGCCGACGAAGTTGAAAAAGCAGAGCAGGCGGTGTACGACTATTTTGTAGGCGGCGCAGAAGGCAAGGTCGTCATTATGCTCGAGACCTCAGCCATCTTCCCGCAAGACACCCCTGATGAGGTTCGGGAATATTTGGAATCGGAACTGCCCGAAGCTCCCCAGGAGGCGGTCGAAAGTTATATCGAGCGCAACACCCAGCCCGGCAAACTCTCATCAGATATGCAGTTGGATGCCGACTTCATCCTTGTGCCCGCCGAGGAAATTTATCAGATCACCAGCCAACCCGATTGGGACACGCTGCTCACCCAAACCTACGAAGGGGCGCACGGGTACACCGTCTTTTCGAGAGTGGGTTTCAACGATACCCTCGACCAGGCCGTGGTCTACGTGGGGAATGTGGCAGCTCCCTTAATGGGCGCCGGCTATTATTACCTGATGGAAAAGAAGAATGGACAGTGGATCATCACGGAACAAGTGATGGTCTGGATTTCATAACGCAGCGGGAAAGTCAGAGACGATCCACACTGCCGAGGAACAAGAATGCGTAGCCTGGGAAGATCCATTCACCAAAAACTGATCGAGCCGCCGGATCATATTCAAGGAAGCTCACTGCGCCACAGGTCGCGCCTGCTCAATATTGTTTTGATCCCACTGATCGCCCTGTTCCTGGCTGTGGATATATCTCACCTGCTGACCACGCCGGACTATCTTCCGCTCTGGTATGGATATGTCATCCTGTTCGCATCCTATATTCTGAATCACAGCCGGGCGCACAAGTACGCGACCTTCCTGATCCTGGTCATGTTCCCGGTCGTGATCCTTACCAGCATTCTCATCGGGCAGGAATCTGACCCGATCGCGGCGCTCTATTATTTGATCCCGGGCGTGATCTTATGCGGAATTCTTCTCCCGACCCGGGAGACCATGATCTTTTCGCTGATCGAGATCACCCTGCTGCATGTCTTTCCCTTCATCGCGCCGCGATCCTTTCCAACCATTAACGAGATCATTGGACCGGTCTACACTCTGGTCGTGACGACCGTGCTGGTGTTGGTTTCGGTCTGGTTCCGCGACCAGATGGAGAAGGACCGCGAGGAGGTCATCCGCAAAGCGGAGGAGAAATACCGCCACATCGTGGAGAATGCCATTGACGGCATCTTCCAAAGCACGCGCGAGGGGCGATTCCTTAATGTCAATCCATCCATGGCGCGCATGTACGGGTACGACTCTCCCGAAGACATGATCCAAAGCATAACGAACATTTCATCTCAACTCTACGTAGAACCAGCGGTGAGAAAGATCCTGATCGAGATCCTTGAAAAAGAGAAAAAGATCACAGGCTTCGAGTCTCTTGATTATCGCAAAGACGGCTCCACCTTCTGGACGTCCATGAACGTGCAAGCCATTTTGGATGAGAGCGGAAACCTCAAGTACTACGAAGGCACGGTGGAAGACATCACCAAACGCAAGCATGCAGAAGAAGTGCTGCGTGAGAGTGAAGAACGCTACCGCGCCTTGTTCAACAGAATTTTAGACGGACTCTACCGAAGCACACACGAAGGACAATTTTTGGATGTAAACCCTGCCATGGTGCACATGTTCGGGTACACGAGCAAGGAAGAGATGATGGGGGTTGACATTGCCAAAGAGATGTACTTCTCGCCGGAAGAACGCGAAGACCAGACCCTCGGCACCGGCGAAGAACAACTGGTGAACGAATTTCGAATGCGCCGCAAAGACGGTTCCGAGATCTGGGTCGAAGACCACGGGCATTACATTCGAGACCGGGCCGGGAAGGTGATTTACCACGAAGGCATTCTGCGCGACATCACCGAACGCAGACAGTCCGAGATCGAACTGCGTGACAACCAGCAGCGCCTGCAGGCGTTTTTCGATCAATCACTGGATGGCTTTTTCTTCACCATGTTCGATGAGCCGCAGGAGTGGGAGAACGCCGCAGACAAGGAAAAAATTCTGCGCGAGATCTTCTCGCGCCAAAAATATACCGATGTCAACAATGCCTTGCTGGAACAATACGGCATCGACCGCGAAAAATTTCTCAGCCTCACCTCAAGCGACATCTTCGCTCACGACATCAAGCAGGGACTTAACCTGCGCAGAGATCTTTTTGACCGTGGACGCCTGCGCACCGAAACCCATGAACTAAAAATGGATGGGACATCGGTCTGGTTCGAAGGCGAATACGTCTGCCTGTATGACGAAAAGAAACGCATCACCGGTTTCTTCGGCATTCAAAGGGATGTGACCAACCGCAAGCTTGGCGAGCTCGAGCGCGAAGAATTGATCCGCCAGCTCGAATCCAAGAACACAGAACTGGAGCGGTTCACCTACACCATCTCGCACGACCTGAAATCACCGCTCGTCACCATCAATGGTTTTCTCGGCTATCTAAAAAGCGACACCGCCTCGGGTAAATCTGAACGCGTGTTTTCCGACATTCAACGCATTCAAGACGCGGTGGATAAGATGCACCAGCTTCTCAAAGACCTGCTTGAACTTTCACGCATTGGGCGCATTATCAACCCGCCGGAGAATATTGAATTTGAATTGCTGGCCCGCGATGCGCTGGAGATCGTCCACGGGCGGATCGAAGCACAGCACGCGAACGTTCAGATCCAGCCAGGCCTGCCAGCCATTCACGGAGATCGTCAGCGTCTGATGGAAGTCTTGCAAAACCTGATCGATAACGCAGCCAAATACATGGGCAGCCAGCCATCTCCGCAGATCAAGATCGGTCAGCGCGGACAGGAAGGCGGGCGGCTTGTGTTCTACGTTCAAGACAACGGCATCGGCATCGCCCCGGAGCATCTCGACCGGGTGTTCGGTCTCTTCAACAAACTGGATCCCCAATCCGACGGAACCGGGGTTGGGTTGGCTCTCGTCAAGCGCATTATTGAGGTGCATGGCGGGCGCGTTTGGGTTGAGAGCGAGGTTGGGCGGGGTTCCACCTTCCTTTTCACCCTTTCACCCCATCACCCTTGAGTACCATCATCGTAACAAATCGGGGAGAAAGTTGTTAAAGGATATACAAACCCGGATCAAGCGCCGGAACATATCCGCCTTTTACTTCTCAAGGAGGCAATCATGAAAGGCCGTGTCCTGCTTACAGGACTTTTAGCGATGCTGATGGCATCGTGCAACTTTATCGCTGCCGAACCGACACTTATCCCTTCAGCTACATTCACTTTGGTCCCCGCTTTTACTGAAACACCCACGATCGTCCCAACCGCCACCTTTCCCCTTGTGACACTGACCGTAAAAGACTCCCTGATCAATTGCAGGTTTGGTCCGGGCAAAGGGTACGCCCTGCTCAATGAGATCGAACAAGGCGAGACCGCGCGCGTGATCGGCAGGGACGAACTCTCGCAGTGGTGGTACATCCGCGACCCTGGCAATCCCGATGGCGAGTGCTGGGTCTCTGCCAGCGTGGTGGAGGTCAAGGGAGCATCGGGCGAGCTGCCTGTCACACTGGCGCCAAGCCCCACAATAACCGATGTCCGCCTGCGAGTGGAGCCAAACCGCATGGTGGTGGACTGCACTCAATTCCCGCAGACCGTCTTCTTCGAAGCGGAGGTCACTGCCAATGGACCGACCTACATGAGCTGGCGCTGGGAGGTCAGCACGGGAGTTTCATCCAACGACGGGTTGATCGTTTTTGAAGAAGCCGGCACGAAGGTCTTGAACGATTATTATCAGATCAACGCGCCCAATGAGTACTGGATCCAATTGCATGTTTTAACGCCCAACGAGTCTGTGACCCAGGTGAGCTTCCCGGTAAGCTGCACGCAGTAAAGCACGCACGAACGGATACAATTGCACATCACACACAAGGAGGATCGGCATGAAATATAAATTCCAATGGTGGAAATTGATCGCCGGCTATCTGTTGTTCTTTTTCTTTCATGAGATCTATAAATTGATGAACGGGAACATCATTGGGACGATCTTCGGTGAAGGTTTCGAGTCGATCTACACTCACATGAAAATGTACTTCTACACATATCTGTCTCTGAGCGCCATCGACTTCTTCCGCCGCCGCAAGCAGATCGCATCTCCCGGCACATTTTGGACATCGCGCATGCTGATCGCATCCTCCTTCCCGTGGATGTCCATTGCCATCTGGTTCATCCCCACTGCGGTGGGATTTGATCTGGGCGGCTACGAACTCGCGTACTCGCTGGTGCTGACCGGCATCGGGCTTTACTTCGCCTTCCGCCTCGACGACGAGTTGGAAAACATTCAGTTCCAACCGGCGCTGAGATCTATGATCTGGCTGGCTTTTGCGGCGGCACTGATCACCTACACAGGCTTCTCCTTCCATGTGCCGGATAATTTTTTCATAGCGACCGAGTAACAATTAAAAGAGACAGCCGCCTGATCAGGCGGCTGTCTCTTTATTTAAGAACTTTTGGCTGCGCTTGGCAGATTCTCTGCCGCTAATACAACACCAATAAATTTTTGAAAACGTTCTCTACAAGCAGCCTGTCGCCTGAGATGTTGGCGAGTTTCATGCCTTCTTCGTAGGAGAAGCGACCCGAGGCGAAGATATTGAAATCGAGCGCGTCCATTTCCATTTCCGCCACGGGGCTGCCTTTGCCGATCTGCCAGATGCCGCCCGCGATGCCTGTGAGCGATAAAGTGATCGCTTGCCCGTTAAGTTTTTTGGTTAGTTTTTTGGCTGTATCCAAAACCACCAATTCGACAATGCGACCATCGTGTTCGCGGGTCTGCTCAAAGGGGCGGTTCGCGGCACGGCAAATATCGAGGCGGTGCATCCACGTATCACGACTGTGGGTGACCCACATCAAGTGGCGGATGGACATGAATCCGCCCACAGGGTGGGGAGTGTGGATCCACTTGATGGCATTGAAGCCATACGCCCAATTACGTGCGGCGACTTCACCGATCTGTTTCAACTCGGCGATCAACTCTGCGGGCGTTCTGCTTTTGCGTTCACCAACTTGCAGATCATTGATCGCATCCTCGGGTAATTGACCCGGTTTGGGCTTGCTGGTGTACTGGCGGATCATTTCCTTGTAGCTTGTGCCGCTGGCGTATCCGCCCGCCTGATGCGCCACCATGTCATGTACATTCCACGCGGTGCAGGCAGTGGGCTTGGACCAATCGTCAGCGTGGAGAGACTCTATCAGAGTCATGAAGCGCCTCAAGGCGGTGGTCAGGAGGCGATGGGCTTCATCCGCATGGGTGTAGGGTATGGATTCGGCGTTGGCAAGGGTCGAAGGGGAAATGGCAGCGTTCATTAAGATTCTCCTTTGATGGGCATGGCTTGTTCGAGGATGGATAAAACGACGGGAATTAAAGAGCCGAAGCGTCCCTGCCCGATGGGAAGATGCGGCTCGTTTGCAAGATGCATGGCGGTCAGACCGTGAGCGATGGCGATGACCGTATCGATGATCTGTTGACCGGTGAGGTTGGTGTTCAATTGGTTTTTGAATTGCTCGGCGCGTTGATAGGTTTGGTTGAGGATGCCGAAACTTAAGGCAAGGCTTTCTTCAGAAGGGACAAAGCCGGGTACGGGGCGTTCAAAACATAATTGATACAGGTCGGGGTTTTCCAGCGCGAAAGACATATAGCCTTCGATGTAGATGCGCAGTTCGTCATGCAGACCCGTGGAGGTCTTCGTCAATTCCTTGACGTGTGCATCGAACATCGTGAAGCCGAGGCGGAAGAGAGTGTCGTAAATTTCAGCCTTGCTGCTGAAGTAGTTGTAGAGGGACGGGGCGCGCATGTCCATGCGGCGGGCGAGCCCCTGCATGGAAAGGGCAGCCACACCTTCTTCGCGCATGATGGCGCGGGCGGAATCGAGGATGGACTGGGTGGCAGCTTCGCGGTTGCGTTGTACGCGGGAGGAGGATGTTTGACTTCTCATTTTACCTAATAATATTAGTTTTTTCTAATTATATTAGTTTTTAGTGAGCTGTCAAGTGCATGGAATGGATCCTGGATGCTGTAACTTTTGAACATCCCGGGGATAATATATATGCAACGACATGGTCACCAATTTTCATGAGATCTATCAAACGTATGCCGGAGATGTGTACCGCTTTGTGTACTGGCTGTGCGGCAATGCTCAAGACGCGGAGGACATCACTTCGGAAACCTTTGTTCGCGCATTGACCGCGGGCGGGGAGGTCAGAGCGGAAACCGTCAAAGGCTACCTGCTCACGATCGCAAAGAATCTGACATATAAAAGCTCGAACCGTGAGAAGCGCTTTGTTCCTTTGCAGGCTGATTTTCTCGATTCTCAGGCGGGACCTTCTCAATTGGTTGAGCAGTCCATGAGCTTGCAATCTGCCATGCAGTTCATTCAAATCCTGCCGGATGTTGACCGGGCCGCATTGGTGCTGCGCATCCAGAATGACCTGCCTTACGAAGAGATCGCCGGGATCCTGGGTATCTCCCTTGCCGCTGCCAAAGTCAAGGTACACCGGTCGCGGCTGAAACTAACTGAATATATGCACCAACAAGAGGAGCCGCATTCATGAAAATAACACGCGACATCATCACCGACCTGCTACCCGTTTACCTTTCAGGTGAAGCCAGTGAAGATACACGGGCTCTGGTCGCTGAATTCCTGCAGCAGGATACTCAATTTGCCGAACTCATCGCGGAGCAAGACAAGCCGCTTGAGAAAATCAAAATTAATTTATCAAAGGAAGTTGAAATGAAAACACTACAAGATACCCGCTCTCTATTGCAAAAACGCTCGGTCTATCTGGCCTTCACAATTCTATTTTTACTGTTTCCGCTGTCTTTCAAGTTCAATGCGAACGGACTCGAGTGGATGTGGGCCGATACCCCGGTGAATGCGGTGATCTTCGCCGCGCTGGGGATCTTCAATGGCTTCCAGTACTGGCGAATTTCGCGAAATCTCAAGGGGAGCGGATTGGAATAGGATTCGCCTTCGTATCGAACACCCCCTGCGGTTTGACCGCAGGGGGTGTTTTTGTTTAACAGATATCACCCACAAGAACGGTCGATCATTCAAGAATAACAATGGGATTGATGTTTTCCATGAGGGGGATCATTTCCTTTGCGGCGGGATCGTAGCGCAGCAGCGCAGATGTGATGTCCTGATCCGAATACCTCCAACAGATCAGGGATCCGTCATCCAGTTGGTCGGAGCAATCGTACACTTCCCTGCCGATCCCTTCCAATAAAAGCGACGAGCCGGAAACGTGTGAATACGCCAGATAGAACTGCTTCCTTTCATCTCCTTCCGTTTTTGTATTCCAGCCGACAATGATGCTCGAAGGAGAGAATCTGACCGTATTCAAATAATAAGTAACGTCGGCAGACCTGGGAAACTCGGTCAGCGAACGGTCTTCGACGGCATCGTAAATGAAGAAGGAATCACTTTGCGGAGATAGCAGGAAGTAATACCGCCCATCAGGTGAAATGGGAAAGCCATACTCTGAGGTATCGAAACTGTAGAAGCCGATCAACCGGGATTCGCCATTCGGGCTCAAGCGAAAAATGGGGACATCGTTAAATCCCCAATTGGGATACTGCTCTGCAAAAGCGGGTGTATCCATTAGATAGTACAAAGAATCGCCGACGAAGATCAGGTCTTGATCCGGCATTAATTGGGTCATGTCCGGGTAGTAGTGATCGATGAAGTTCCAGGGCAGGCTAAAGGTCAGGTCTGGAGCGGAGCCGAAGGGAGTGACCACTTTCAGTTCACAGGTCCCGGTGCAGTCGGGGGAAGCGACGATGCCCTTTCCATCCGCAAGCGGAAAGAAGGTCCGGGACTCTCCGTCAAAATCCATTTGATTCCCGTTGACATCCAGAACGGCGCTGGATCTTCCCATGTACCACAGGTCACCCTGCGGCGAGGCGTACGCGTAATACGGGGAGCTGTTGGTGGTGTAGACCGTGCGCACCTCCCCGTTGAGCAGGTCCACTTCGCGCAGGTCCTGCTCTGCCCGATCCGCAGGACCGTTCATGTAGCGGACATAGCGCTGGTCTGCCGATGCGTGGAACCAATACCGGGGATCGCTAAAGCCGTAACTATAACGATCCATATAGGCAGCCTCGTCGATCACTTTTGCCGCCAGGGATTCCAGGTCAATGAAAAGCAGGGTGCCGCTTTCAGGGTAGAAGCCATCCATCACTCCCTCCTGAGTGGAGTAGGTGAACAGGATATGGTCATTCAGTCTGCCGGCAATGACCGACCGGGTGAGGGTCGCATCTGGTCCCCAGACCGTATCTGCCGGGAGCTCGATCGGCTGCATACCGTTGAGGGTGAGCAGGTAGGCGTGGAGTTGATCATCAGCTGTGAAGAATAATGCCCGTTCGGGATCCAATGGAAAGCCCTGATAAAAATTTTCCGCCTCCGATGCGGGCAGGGTTCCGATCTTCCGTTTTTCACCGTTCGGATCAATGGCGATGATGTTGTTGGTCTGGTTTTCCACTACCCAGTACCAGTGCGCGGGCGGAGGGACGGGCGTGGCTGTGAGCGCGGGTTCTGACACAGGGGTTGGGGCAGTGGTCTCCAGCACTGCAGATGGGATGGGCGCGGCGTTTTCTTCGGAAGTATTTTCTGCAGGCTCAGAGGACAATGGCACTGCCTGAGTTAATCCGACGCAGGCGGTGATAAAGATCAGTACTAGCAAGGCGGGGAGTATTCGTCTCATGGTTTGGTCTCCGGGCTGCGATTATACGAGAAAAGAAAAATAATACAGGCGGACAAAGGTCCGCCTGTATCTGCTGAATATCTGAAAAGAAATCTATTGGATGTTAATGGTGAACTGCACTTCCTGTTCGTATGATGCTCCTTCACCGGGAGGATAATTGCCGAGGATGAACAAGGCTTCTCCGGCAGAAACGGCTTTCATTGTCCACACTTCCACGCCGCCGGAGCCGGGCATGACAGGTTCCGAGGCAGTATATTCACGCGAGACCAACTCCAGATGAATATCATCGAGCGGACCGATCATCTCCCAGTGGTAGCCGGTGGAAGGGTTGGATTCCACAACGATCATGAATGTGTCACCAGCTTTGACAGAGATCGGCTGGGCGGGGTCGGTCAGGGCGGGCATGGTGGAACCGGCAGGGTCAACAACGGGCGCGGGGGTGGGCGCAGGCGCGGCACAGGCTGCAAGAAAAATGACCATAGCAAGCAGCAGATAAAGTTTGGGTTTCATTTGAAGCTCCTTAGAGTTTGAATTTTCAGGGCAATGACGCCGCGCATAAAAATTTTGTTCCCGACCCAAACAAAAGGACGGCGATCCAGGATCATTTGGTCATATCCGCAACAATGGATTCCACATCTTCCTTCACGCCCAGCAGCAGCGCAGACTTGCGCTTGCTCAGCCAGTTCATGCCGACAAAATACAAGCCAGGATATTGCGTCACGCCGCGCTGTGTAACGGGGAATCCATCTTCATCGGTGACGGGCAGCTTCACAAAGCCATAGTCAAAGGTGTAGCCCATAGCCCAGATCACGGTGTTGATCTTCGCAGAGTTCAGTTCAAGGTCCGTGACCTCTTCCGCCGAATAGCCATCTTGCAACTCGGGCAATGTTTCCAGCGGCGCGTCGATTCCCTTGGCTGCGATGTATTTATCGATCATAGCGCAGATATCTTTTTCGGCTTTGTCGGTTCTGGCAAGGGTCTCTTTGAGGTCAGGTTTGAATGTGACCCTGTTGCCGCCAGCGCCCGCAATATGTCCCAACAGAGTCACGCCGTCACGAGCGAACTGATGCAGGTTAAGAGAATGCCCACCGTTCTTGCCGCTCAGTTGCGGGTTCGCCCCGAAGCGGGCTTTGGGAGAGGGAAGTTTATCGGGCGTTTGCTCGAAAAATCCAGTATCCACCAGCCAGGCGAAGACATCCCGCCCGCGATAACGGCGCGGCGCACGCGGCGCAAAACCCACACTGAGATACACCTTGCGTCCGCTTTGATACAACTCCTCCGCGATCTGCAAACCCGATTGCCCCGCCCCAACCACCAAAACCGCGCCATCAGGCAATTGCGCCGGGTTGCGATAAAACCCTGAATGGAGCTGCAGAATATCGGCGGGAAGATTCGAAGCGAATGAGGGGATCTTTGGCTTTTGGAAGGAACCCGTCGCGATGACCACATTCCTGGCTTGAACCATTCCCGCCTCTGTCCTGACCTGATAGCCGCCTCCGTCCATTGGGGCAACTTCCAACACGGACGTTTTGAAGCGCACAGGCAGATCATACTTCTCGATGTAACGCTCAAAGTAATCAACGATCTTCTCTTTGGGCAGATACCCGTCAGGGTCGTCGCCATCATATTCCGCGCCAGGGAGTTGGATCGTCCAATTGGGCGTGACGAAAGTGAACGAGTCCCAGCGGTCGTTGCGCCAGGCATTCCCCGCTTTCTCCGCCGCTTCAAAAACGATATGCTCATGTCCCAATTGTTTCAAGTGATAACTTATAGAGAGTCCCGCCTGCCCCCCGCCTATAATGACCGTTCCGATCGTTTCCATGTCTTGCTCCTTTACCGATAAGGTGATGGTTACAACACGCTGTTGATAAAAGAGATACAGGGACGATACACTGCGAAGCATTGCCCAAGTTTGGGATTTAACACATTACGATCAGCGGTAGCAGACCACCCGATTTCTGCCTGTTCTTTTGGCTTCATACAAAGCCTGGTCGGCCTGTGAGATCAAACGGTCGAGAGATTCGGACGGCGCGTTCTCGCTCATGCCGGTCACGCCAAAGCTGGCGGTGAAATGGACTTTGTTCTCGCCGTCTTGAATGAATGAACCCGCCATCAATCTTTTCAACCGCTCGGCAACGATCTCGGCATCCTCGCTATTTGTTTCGGTCAGCAGAATGACAAACTCTTCCCCGCCATAACGGGCCGCGATATCGGTCTGCCGCCCCATTTCGTGGAGCGTTCTCCCGATCTGGATCAGAGTCTGGTCGCCGACAATGTGCCCGTAGGTGTCATTAATGTCTTTGAAAAAGTCGATGTCAAAAAGGATCACGGACAGGGGTCTGCGATAGCGGGCTGACTTGGCGAATTCCTTTTCTGCGATCTCGAAAAAATGACGGCGATTGAACAAGCCCGTCAGCGAGTCGGTGACAGCGAGCTTTTGCAATTCATCCTGGGCGTGCTTGCGATCGGTTATATCCTCATTGACCGAAATGAAGTTGAGCATCCGTCCGCTGAGATCGAGCACCGGGGATATTGTGGCATCTTCCCAATACAATGAACCATTCTTCTTTTTATTCAGTAACTCACCCTTCCAGACCTGCCCGGCCCGGATCGTCTGCCAAAGGCTGCGATAAACTTCAACAGGCGTCTGCCCGGATTGCAGGATACTGGTTGTTTTCCCCGACACATCGTCAAAGGTATAGCCGGTCAGGGCTGTGAAGCGCGAATTCACATAGGTGATGATCCCATCCATGTCTGTGATGATCACTGACATGGGGCTTTGCTCCACAGCCTGATTAAGCTGAAGCAGGCGAAGTTCATTTTGCTTGCGGAGAGTCACATCACGAAAAATGATGAGATGCCCAACCACGGTTGCTTTGCCTTCAAACAACGGGGAAACCAGCACATCGAAGTACTGCTTTTCAGCATCCCCAATTTCCAACTCGGTTCTTACTTCGCGCCCGGTGTACAGTTCTTCAAAGTGCCGGGTAAACGGCAGGACTTCACTCACATTTCGCCCCAATAATCTTTGAGGCGCGGAGCCGATCATGCGGGCGGCAGGCTGATTGAGGTCCGCGATGCGACCCTGCGTATCGAGCACGACCATGCCATCTCCCAGGCTTTCGATCAATTTCTCGCGGGCGATCGGAATGAGGTCCAGCAGGCGCGTGCCGTATAAAGCCCACAGGAACAAGAGGCTCGAGATGGAGAGCAGAATGCTCGACCAATCGACCCCATCGAATTCAAGCGGCTGGAATTGATAGATCAGATTTCCAAGCAGGGGCAGCAGACTGCCATAGAACAACAGGCGTCCCTGACGGCGGGCATATTCAGACCCGCGGCGGGAAGCCAGCCAGGCGGTTAGAACGATGCCTGCGATGAGCAGGTACCCGGTACCCGCCACCCACAGGAAAGCGGGACCATGCTCAAAGATGACCGTGTTATCCCCAAATTGGCTCCGCGTAAAACCTCTCCACAACCGTTGGTGCCATTCATTCGTCCACGCGAGGAGAACGTTCGAGGCAGGGACGATCCACAAGAAGGCGCGGACAAAGCTGTTCTCCAGCAAGCTCCCATACCCCGCATAGGACAGAACAAACATCAGGAAGTAGATCAGCGCTATGTGATAGCCGATATATTCCAATTTTGCGAAGAAGACCTTCAAAGAGATCGGAACTGCCGCGTAGTCCAGCCCCGACACCAGTGTCCAAAATGTGATCCCTGTCATCCCCACGGCGAAATATAGACCAAACCTCGAATTCGCCCTGCGCCAGCTGATCACTGTGGCAATGACGTTGATGGCTGTGGTGATGAAGAGGATTGCGGCGATGACCGTGAATTTGAACATGGTTTCTGATGCGTAGTTTACACGATTGACGAATCAAATTCGATCTGATACGTGAAAAGAAAAAGGGCGACCTGGTATGCCGCCCCTGCAAGAATGGATCTCTTCAACGTTCTGCGCTTCGCAAGCTCTGTCACTTTTTGACCCAGCTGTTCCCATCTTGTTCGTAGCCATGAGCAGATGCGTTCTTCTTGAGCCAAACGATCAGGCGAACGTAAACCGGAGCCTGATCCTCCGGCTTTGATCTCCATTCAGCAAATAGTTCATCCACATTGGCTTCTACAAAATCGATCCTTGGGATCTGGGATTCGATCTGCTTGATCAGAGCCTTCTCGTAAATAGCATAAGCCATATTGCCTGCTTTCAAAATATCCATCATCCCGGGCGGGAGTTGAATAAATACGCCGCCGTTCTCGCGGGCTTCCCTGGCTGCGGCTTCATCTTCGCCCAGAACGAGCCGGGCATTGTTCTTCTTTGGCAGGGCAATTGTATTGGGCGTGCCCAGCGGAGGCGGAGCGGTCTTCGCGCCTTCAACAACTCCCATCGCCACGATCCCGGTCCCTATTCGCGGGTCAATATCCTTCGCCCTGACACAATGATATTGAAAGGCTATGGCAGCCACCATCATTCCGGCGCGGGCGGCGTTCAAGTGATCAAGCCCGTGTTTTTTCATGACCGCATCGTACTGATCCTGATATTCCAACTGGACTTGTTCCACGGTCATCAAAGGTTTATCTTTTTGAGGAAACTCCGTAACCAGCGGGCTGGATAAAACATCCATTCCATTCTGCTTGCAGTGAATAGCAAACAGGTTCATCAATTGCGGCCAGGCTTGATTGACCTCTTCCGAGAGGACGACCGTGCCGGGTTTTACATCCTGTTTGTAGTTCATGGACCGATAAAGATTTGTGCCCGCAAGACGGGCGGCAATTGCCAGGACAGTCCCTGCATGAGGTCTGCCTCCAACCAAGGGGATCTTCTCTTGAAGTTCTTTTACGAACTCCATTGCCGCCTCGTAACGCTTCTGCTGCATTTCAGGCGACATGAGGTCTTTGTCAACTTGTTGAGGTTGAGAAGGCGCTTCTTTTTTAGATGGCTTTTTGAAGAAGTCAAATAGCGGCATGGTTTCCTCAATATAATGCAGGGGGGTCCGTGGACCTCCCCAAAGAATTTTATATTTTACCTAAAATCCAGCCTGCGCGATCAATCGCTCCGCTTCTTCCAGGGAGCCTACGATGTGCGCATACTTGCGTTTGAAAAAAAGCTTGTCCAAAATTTCAATGGACGCGCCCACCGATTTCACGACGTTGGGACTACGAAAGACCACAACGATCATTTTCAAGTTATGCGGCGGGCGGGGTAATTTGTTGTAGAAAAGGTCGTGGACGCTCCCGAAGCCAAGCAGGTCGATGGTGCTTTGCGAAGTATCATGAAATAACAGGACATCGTTTTGCACTTCCCTGATGGCATCCATGGCTTCGATGTTCGCCGATAAGCCATCGGACCAGTCGATGGATGGCTGGTAATTAACCTTCAAAACCGTTTTTTGTGGATCGCGCCAGACGATCTCATATTTTTTATCCATGAAAGCCTCCGTCTAAACTATGCAAGGGCAAACGTAGAATTTAACCATCTCTTCAGTGTTCTGTACTTCACAGGATGCGAGTGAGGTC
>Ga0268298_10001361_pt1 | contig 28950 bp, 30 predicted proteins | sample WWTPWeurt_MetaG_FD_194462 | JGI IMG/M metagenome (GOLD analysis project Ga0268298, IMG submission 194462) | Activated sludge microbial communities from WWTP in Nijmegen, Gelderland, Netherland - WWTP Weurt | ecosystem: Engineered > WWTP > Aerobic digester > Activated sludge | place... | reverse complement strand
TTGAACTCGGCCATAAAGGCCGCGTCGTTGCGAGCCGCCGCATAGGCGGCCTTCAGTTCGTCGAGGGCCGCGATCAGGGTCTCGGAAACGAAAACGCCGCCGTAGGAACCGAAATGCCCCGTGGCGTCGGGGAGGGTGTAAGGCATTGCCAACATGGAAATTCTCCGGAAAGGGTCAAGAAACTGCGGGCAGGCAGGAAATTGCCCTCTCAGGGATGATTGGCCGAATGGTGCCGCCAGAAGGTACGGGTGAGACCACCCGGATGTTTGCGCATGTGTTCGAAATCCTAATTCGTTTCCGCCGCCCGGACAGCGGCGACGAAAGCGGCGATCTTCGCGGGGTCCTTGATGCCCTTGGCCGCCTCGACGCCGGACGAAACATCGACCGCCGCCGGGCGTACCCGCCGCACGGCTTCGCCGACGTTTCCGGGGTCCAACCCGCCGGAGAGCACGATCGGCAGCGTAAGGTTCCCGGGGATCAGCGACCAGTCGAAGGTCTTACCCCCTCCTCCGTAGCCGTCGACAAAAGCATCCAGAAGCAAGGCCGAGGCCGTCGGATAGCGAGCCGCGTATTGTACCAAATCCAGATCAGACGTTACCCGGGCAGCCTTGAGGTAGGGACGTCGCGGGTGCCGGCAGGCCTCCTCACCCTCGTCGCCGTGGAATTGCAGGAGGGACAGGGGTACCACTGCCAGAGTCGCCTCGATCTCGGCCCTGGGCGCATTCACGAACAGGCCCACGGCGTTGACGAAGGGAGGCAGGCGCCGCACCAGTTCCGCCGCCCGCTGGGGCGTCACGTAGCGCGGACTAGGCGGGTAGAAAACGAAACCCAGAGCATCGGCACCGGCAGCCACGGCGGCGTCTACGTCGGACTCCCGGGTCAGGCCGCAAATCTTGATACGGGTGCGATCGGATCGGGTCATGGCGTCACTCCTGGGGCAAGGTCGTCTTCGATTTCCGGGATTTGCCAGTGAGACTCGTAGACGGGGCCGCGAAAATACAGGCCGGCCGGCGAAAAGGTGGGCGCGGCGAGGCGTCGGTCGGCCGAGGCGATAAGCCGGGCGATCCATTCCGGATCCTGGGCGCCCTTGCCGACATAGACCAGGCTGCCAACCAGATTGCGCACCATGTGGTGCAGGAAGGCGCTGGCTTCGAAATCGAATATCAGCCATTCGCCCGAACGCCGGACTTCGGCACGCGAGAGGGTCTTGACTGGCGTCTTGGCCTGACACTCGGCGGCCCGGAAGGCGGAAAAATCGTGCTCCCCCAGCAAATGGGCAGCACCGCGGACCATGGCGGCGCAATCCAGAGGCAGGTGGAACCACCCCGCCCTTCCTTGCCAGAGCCCCGGGCGCTGGGGGCGATTGAGCAGCAGATAGCGATAGCGGCGGCCGCGGGCGCTGAATCGCGCATGGAAGGCCGCGTCCACCGGACACGCCCAGCGCACCGCCACTCCCTCGGGCAGATGGGAATTGACCCCGCGGACCCACGCGCTGTCCGGGCGCTGCGCCACCGTATCGAAATGGACCACCTGCCCCGTGGCATGGACGCCGGCATCGGTCCGGCCGGCACAGACCACCGGCGTCGGCTCGCCAGCAATGGCAGCAATCGCTGCTTCCAGGGCATCCTGGACGGTCCTGCCGTCGGGCTGGCTTTGCCATCCGTGGAAGTCCGCACCGCAGTATTCGAGGCCAAGAGCAATTCTCATGGCAAGGCGCCCAGGAGGCCCAGCATGGCCAGCGCGGCCAGAATCAGGACGACGTCCCGGGGCGACCAGGCCAAGCGCTCCAAGCGGATCGTGTCGGGCCCGGGAATCCCCTCCCCGTCGAAATCGAGAAAATGCCGCCAGGTTCCGCGGGGCGGAGCGTGTTCCAGGTAGTCGAAGACCAGGGCCAGGCGGACGACCCCGCGATCCAAACCCACCCCCAGGTGCCGCAAGGGACTGGCCACCGCCCACAAGCCGGCCACCAGCCGGTTCTGATCGAGGAGGTCGAAGAGCAGGGCGAGGAAGCCGAGGAGCAGAACCAGGCGCAGGACGTGGAGTCCCGCCAGGTCGACCCCGGCATCGGTAGGCGTCCATGGAACGGGCAGGAGGGCCTCCCCCGGCGTGCCGAAAGCCAGGATGATCCAGAGGGTAAGGAGCAGCCAACGCGCGCGCCGGACCTGCTTCCACCAGCGCGCGAGAACCTTCGGCCGGGCCAGGGCGATGCCCCCAGCGGCCACGGCGATGGCGAGCCAGCCAAAACTCGGCAGCGCCAGGGTAGCGGCAAGCCAAATGACAATCACGGTAGCAGGTTTAGCCATCGCGGCATTTTATCCCGCCCGCGCCGCCGACACCGCGCCGCCCCTGTTCAAGGCGTTTCCGGCGGGGACGAACGCCGCGTCTCCCGCAATGAAAAAGCCCCCGTGCGGGGGCTTTTTCGCTGCCGCGGGCGCTTATCCGCCGATGCGGGCAAGTATGGCCTGGGCTTGCTCGGCCAAGGCCGGCGATCCTTCGCTGAGCACTTCCTGCAGGAGTTCCCGGGCTCCTTCCAGGTCACCCATTTCTTCGTACGCCTTGGCCAGATCGAGCTTGGTACTCACCGCTTCCCATTGGGTGCCGACACCGATGCTATCGTCCGCCGCTGCGGGAGCGGGTGCCGCCGCCGGTGCAGCCGGAGCTGCGGCGGGCGCAGCTTCCGCCGCCAGATCGAGATTGATCGAACCCATGTCGAAGCTCGGCGCCTGGAGGGGCTGACCGAGTATGGTCGAATCGGTCAGCTGGACGTCGAATTCGAGGGCATCGGCATCCACGGCTCCGATGTCGACAATCTCGTCGTCAACCTTGGCCCCCTCATCCTGGGTCAAGGCCATAGGATTGACCACGGTATCCTCGGCCCGCATCGCCGCGCCCATGTCGATATCGAGGGCTTGCGGGGCGACGACGGTCGCCGCCGCCGCCGGAAGGTCCAGGCTGAAATCATCGACCTTGGGCGCTGCCGCCGTTGCGGGCGCATCGACCATCATCTTGTGGGTTGCCTGATGATCATCCGCGGGAGCGCCAGAACCCGGCCCGAATCCCAGATCGAAGTCGAGCATCTCGGGTTCCGGCGGAGGCGGTTCGGCGGTGGCCACCGGACCGTGCTCCAGATTGAAATCGACGACATTGGCCTCGGCCTTGGTCACCGTGTCGATAAAGGCATCCTCTTCCTCGTCAGCCGCAGGCGCGGCTGCGGGCTGCGCAGCAGGCGGTCCCAGATCGAAATCGAGACTCATCAGTTCGTCCCCGGCGGCGGCCGCCGGAGGAGCCACTTCCTGGAGCGGCTTGACCACCGTGGCCTCCGCCCCGGCGTACATCGCCGAAGTCGGCAGGGGCGCCGTTTCGGAACCCGCCTTCTCCGCCATCTGCCCCAAGGCGCCGACCGGCAGGGTGAGCGTCGACCGCATGACATCGGCGGACTTGGCAGAGGCCACCATGGTGGCGTCGGCATCGAACTCGGCGGCTCCGCCCACCGAAGCGCGTCCGGTGGTGTAAAGCGGATTGCCCGGATCGAGCTTGGCCCCCAGGCCAGCGACCTTCTCCCATTCGGGACCGGCGCCGCCGGTCTGGGCGTACAACTCGCTGGCGAGAGTTTCGAACTGCTTGACGCTCTTGCGATTGGCGTAGATCTCAAGCAGTTTGGCGTGGATAGCCAGGCGCTGGGGATCCTTCTGCATGGCTTCGAGCAGGATTTCCTCGGCCTGGGCGTCCCGGCCATAAGCCATGTACACGTCCGCTTCGGCCACCGGATCGACTTCGTCCGTATCGATCGTGCCCGGTCCAGTCTGACTGAAATCCGCCGTCTGAGGCGCAGCTTGGCCGGTATCCACGCTCTGGCCGCCGGTGGCTCGGAAGACGGAATTGGGTCCCAGACTGGAAGGGCTGGGAACCGCCGTCGTCGGAACCGAAGGCAAGGGAGAGCGACGGCGACGATAGAAGAAGAATCCTGCCAACAGGGCAGCGATCACTCCACCACCGGCCACCGGCAACAGCAGACTGGCCTCGTCTTCTTCGGGCTCGGGCGGCGGGGGCGGGATGGGTTTCTTGGGAGGCGGCTTGGGTGCCTCGGCCGGCTTGGGCGGCTCGACAGGTTTGGGCGGCTCGACCGGGGGTGCGGGCTCGGCCGCCTTGGGGGGTTCGGCGGGCTTGGCCGCTTCCTCGGCCTTCTTGGCTTCTTCAGCCTTCTTGGCTTCCTCGGCCTTCTTGGCCTCTTCGGCCTTCTTGGCTTCCTCGGCCTTCTTGGCTTCTTCAGCCTTCTTGGCTTCCTCGGCCTTCTTGGCCTCTTCGGCCTTCTTGGCTTCCTCGGCCTTCTTGGCTTCCTCGGCCTTCTTGGCTTCCTCGGCCTTCTTGGCTTCCTCGGCCTTCTTGGCTTCTTCGGCCTTGCGCGCTTCTGCCGCCTTCTTCGCCTCTTCCGCGAGCCGGGCTTCTTCGGCCCGCTTGGCAGCCTCCGCAGCCTTGGGGTCATCCGCTTTCTTACCGGAGGACTGTTTCTGCAGTTCCGCCAGGCTCTGATTCTTCAGTTCAACCAGTTTCTGCAATTCGGCCACGTTCTTTTCGAGCATGGCCATGCGCTCATTGGCTTCCTTGAGCGCCTTGTCCTTGGCCACGGTATCCTCTTCGCTTCCGGCCTTACCCTTGGCGCCCTTGCCGCCCGCCTCGGTCTTGGATACCTTGACCTGATCCTTCGCCGACTCCGCGGGGGCGGCTTTTTCCTCAACCTTGGGGGTGATCTTCCCCGCTGCCGCCTGGCCCCCTCCGTCCGATTGAGCGGGTCCTTCGGCGGTCGCCGCAGCAAGCTTCTTGCGATAGGCATTCCAGTCGGCGGTCTGGGAAACGTAGACCTGCTTCGCTTCGGATTCCGGAATCGCGGCAACCGCATCGCGGTCCGGGACGTTGAGGATCACGCCGGACTTGAGCCGATGCATGTTCCCGCCGATGAAGGCTTCGGAATTGGACTTGAACAGGCCGACCAGCATCTGTTCCAGGGATACCCCTTCGTGACGGGTCTCGCGGGCGATCTTGCCGAGGGTATCGCCGGACTTGACCTCGCGGGTCGCACCTCCGGCCGCTGGGGCGGGCGCAGGTTCAGCCGCCCTGGCCTTGCCATCGCGCCGGGATGGCGCCCGAGGGGATTCGTTTCCCCGGGTCGCGGGTTCAGCCCCACCGCCGCGAACAGCTTCGACCGGCTTCGCCTCGGCCACCGACACCGCTTGCCCGGCTCCTGCCATGGCAACTTCGGGTGGATCGAGGAGGAAAGTGTATTCGCGAACCAGTCGGCCCGCCGGCCAGTTCAGCTCGACAAGAAAATCGAGGAAGGGCTCGTTGATCGGCTTGGTCGAGGTGATCCGAACGACCGCCTTTCCGTTGGCCCGCCGATCAACGGCAAATTTGAGATCCAGCAGCCCCGAAGGGAACTCGACGCCCGCCTGACGAAACGCGTCCACCGGCGCCAAACGGGCTGCCATTCCGACGAGTTCGTCCCGGGTGCCGCTGAGTTCGACCTCGGCACGAAGCGGCTGACCCAGCCCGGAAAGGACCGTGATCTTACCGAGTCCGGCCGCCGTCGCAACGCCGGGCAGCAGGGTCAGACAGGAGGCCACGGCAGCAACCGCGGCGCGCATCTTGAATTGAGTTCCGAGATTTTTTGTCACGGCGCCACCCTGAGCGTCGAAATAGGGCTTTTAAAATAACATCATGAACTTAGCTATGCAAGCTAATCCCGCTTCTAGTTTTATGCCCTGTAGGCATATTCCCAACATAAAAAAACCGGGGTCACAGCCCCGGTTTCAGCACACTTAGGCGTGCGGATCAGGCGTCGAGGAGAATCCGCAGCATGCGGCGCAGCGGTTCGGCAGCACCCCACAGCAATTGGTCGCCGCACGTAAACGCGGCCAGATACTCCGGCCCCATGGCCATCTTATGCAGCCGCCCGACGGGAACCGTAAGCGTCCCGGTGACGGCGGCAGGCGTCAATTCCCGCTCGCTGATCTCGCGCTCGTTGGGGATGACCTTGGCCCAGGCATTGCCCTTGGCGATGATGTCGGACACTTCGTCCAGGGGCACATCCTTCTTGAGTTTGATGGTGAGCGCCTGGGAGTGGCAGCGCATGGCACCGATGCGGACGCAGAGTCCGTCGATGGGGATGGAACCCGGAGTGCGGAAGGCCGGGTTGCCGAGAATCTTGTTGCACTCGGCGCCGCCCTTCCATTCCTCCTTGGACTGACCGCCTTCCACCGGCACGTCGATCCACGGGATGAGGCTGCCGGCCAGAGGGGTGTTGCGGAAATTCTTCTTGGGGAAAGCGTCGGACCGGATGGTCTCGGCCACCTTGCGGTCGATGTCGAGGATGGCCGAGGCGGGGTCGGCCAGCAGATCGGCCACGGAGGCATGGACGGCTCCCATCTGGGCGATCAGTTCGCGCATGTTCTGGGCGCCGGCGCCGGACGCGGCCTGATAGGTCATGGAGGAAATCCACTCCACCAGATTCTGCTGGAAGAGGCCGCCGAGACCCATGAGCATCAGGGACACCGTGCAGTTGCCACCGATCCAGTTCTTGCCCCCCTTGGTCAGTGCGTCCTTGATGACGTGCATATTGACCGGGTCGAGGATGATGACCGCGTCGTCGGCCATGCGCAGGGCCGATGCCGCATCGATCCAGTGGCCGTTCCAGCCGGCACCCCGCAACTTGGGGAAGACTTCCTTGGTGTAGTCACCGCCCTGACAGGTGACGATGATCGGGCACTGCTTGAGGGCGTCGATGGAAGACGCATCCTGCAGGGGCAGGGAAGCCTCCTTGCCGCCCAGCACCGGGGCCTTGCCGCCGGCATTGGAGGTCGAGAAATAGACCGGATCGATATAGGCGAAATCGCCCTCTTCCACCATGCGCTGCATGAGGACGGAACCGACCATGCCGCGCCAACCAACCAGACCAACCTTTGTCATTGCAACTCTCTCCGTAAAAGGGTTTTAACGCGCCACAGCGCGTTTCGAATTACGCCAATGCGGCGAGAACGGCATCGCCCATTTCCCGCGTGCCCACTTTTTCCGTACCGCGCTCATAGATATCGCCGGTGCGATATCCCTGAGCGAGCACTTTTTTGACCGCATTTTCGATCCGCAGTGCCTCGTCCTCGAGTCCGAAGGTGTAGCGCAGCATCATGGCGGCGGACAGAATCGTCGCCAGAGGATTGGCCACGCCCTTGCCGGCAATGTCCGGGGCTGAACCGTGGGAGGGCTCGTAGAGGCCCTTGTTCTTCTCGTCCAGCGAAGCCGACGGCAGCATGCCGATGGAGCCGGTGAGCATGGAAGCTTCGTCGGAAAGGATGTCGCCGAACATGTTGCCGGTGACCATCACGTCGAACTGCTTGGGCGCCTTGACCAGTTGCATGGCGGCGTTGTCCACCAGCATGTGGGACAGTTCCACGTCCGGATAGTCCTTGGCCACCTCGATCATCACGTCGCGCCAGAGCTGGGTGCATTCGAGGACGTTCATCTTGTCTACCGAGCAGACCTTGCGGTGGCGTTTCCGCGCAGCCTGGAAGGCCACGTGGCCGATGCGCCGGATTTCCGACTCACTGTAGACCATGGTATTGAAACCGACCCGCTCGCCATTTTCTTCCCGCACGCCGCGGGGCTGGCCGAAGTAGATGTCGCCGGTCAGTTCCCGGACGATGAGGATGTCGAGGCCTGCGACCACTTCAGGTTTCAGGGTCGAGGCATTGGCCAGTTCGGGATAGAGGATGGCCGGACGCAGATTGGCAAAGAGGTTGAGATCCTTGCGGATCCCCAGCAATCCGCGCTCAGGGCGCTGCTCGCGGGGAAGGCTGTCCCACTGGGGGCCACCGACGGCGCCGAGGAGCACCGCGTCGGCCGCGCGCGCCAGATTCTGGGTGGCCTCGGGATAGGGCGCACCGGTTGCATCGACCGCACTGCCGCCCAGCAGCGCCTCCTCCATCTCGAACTTGAGATCAAGCGCTTTCAGCACGCGCACGGCTTCGGTCGTGATTTCGGGACCGATGCCGTCGCCGGGAAGTACACAAATCTTCATGGATTTTCCTTGTTACGCGAACAACCAGGGTTGCTCGATACGACGCTTCTCTTCGAATTCGCGGATCTTGTCGGCGTGGCGCAGCGTCAGGCCGATGTCGTCCCAGCCGTTGATGAGGCATTCCTTGCGGAAGGCGTCGATCTGGAACGGGATGCCGTAGCCATCCGGCCGCAGCACCACCTGGGCGGGCAGATCCACCACCAGCCTGTAACCCGGGCTCCCCTGAACCTGCTGGAAGAGGGCCTCGACTTCGGCGGCCGGCAGGACGATAGGCAGAATGCCGTTCTTGAAGCAGTTATTGAAGAAAATGTCGGCGAAACTCTCGGCGATGATGGCCTTGAAGCCGAAATCCAGCAGCGCCCAGGGCGCATGCTCCCGAGACGAGCCGCAACCGAAGTTTTGCCGGGTGATGAGGATTTCCGCCCCCTGGTAGCGCTCCTGGTTGAGCACGAAATTGGGGTTCTTCGGCCGCCGGGAGTTATCCTGCCCGGGCTGACCGACGTCCATGTAGCGCCACTCGTCGAAGGCGTTGGGGCCGAAGCCGGACCGCTTGATGGACTTCAGGAATTGCTTGGGGATGATGGCGTCGGTATCGACGTTGTTGCGATCCAGGGGTGCGGCGAGCCCTTCGAGGCGAACGAATTTTTCCATGTCAGACCGGGCAAAAATTGAATCCATGCAAAGGAGAAAAAAGGCGCGGGGCGCGCAGAGCGTACATCGCTATCCTTATTTGGTCGCGCGCTGGATGGCTTCCCCACCCTTTTCGATGTCTTGTCCGATGCCGCGAACCGTATTGCATCCGGTAGCGGCGACAAGAGCGGAAAAAGCCAGAAGGGCGAGCGTGAGTTTCTTCATGAAAGTCTCCGGGTCAAAGCAGGTCACGGACGTCGGCAAAATGGCCGGCGACGGAAGCCGCCGCGGCCATCGCCGGACTGAGCAGGTGAGTGCGGCCGCCGGGTCCCTGGCGGCCCTCGAAATTGCGGTTTGAAGTGGAAGCGCAGCGCTCGCCCGGCTCCAGTCGGTCGGCATTCATGGCCAGACACATCGAGCACCCCGGTTCCCGCCACTCGAAACCGGCGGCGACGAAGACCTTGTCCAGTCCTTCGGCTTCGGCCTGACGCTTGACCAGACCCGATCCCGGCACGGCGAGAGCCAGCTTGACGTTGGCGGCGACATGGCGACCCTTGAGAACGGCGGCGGCCTCGCGGAGATCCTCGATACGGGAATTGGTGCACGAACCGATAAAGACCTTGTCGATCGCGATCTTCTTGATCGGCGTATTGGGCGTCAGCCCCATGTACTGCAGGGCACGTTCCATCCCTTCCCGCTTGACCGGATCAGACTGTTTCGCCGGATCGGGGACGAAGGCATCGATGGCAACGACCATCTCCGGTGAAGTGCCCCAGGTCACCAGGGGTTTGATGTCCTCGGCCCGCAAGGCGACCACATGGTCGAAGCGGGCGCCGGCATCGGATGTCAGGGTGCGCCAGTAGGCCACCGCCTTGTCCCAGGTTTCCCCCTTGGGCGAGAACGGACGACCCCTGAGGTAATCGATGGTGGTGTCGTCGACGGCGACGAATCCCATGCGGGCACCGGCCTCGATGGCCATGTTGCAGAGGGTCATGCGCCCTTCCATGGACAGACTACGGATGGCGCTGCCGCCGAACTCGATGGCATAGCCCGTCCCGCCGGCGGTGCCGATGGTGCCGATCACCGCCAGGGCGATGTCCTTGCCGCCGACACCCTTACCGAGACGGCCCTCGACGGACACGAGCATGGACTTGGATTTCTTCTGCACCAGGCATTGCGTGGCCAACACGTGCTCGACCTCGGAAGTGCCGATGCCATGGGCCATGCAGGCAAAGGCGCCGTGGGTCGAGGTATGGGAATCCCCACAGACCACGGTCATTCCCGGCAAGGTGGCGCCGTTCTCGGGACCGACCACGTGGACTATGCCCTGCTTCGGATCCTTGAACGGAAAATACGCCAGGGCACCGACCTCGCGGATATTGGCGTCCAGAGTCTCGACCTGGAGCCGGGACACCGGGTCCTTGATACCCTCGTCCCAGTGATCGGTGGGCGTATTGTGGTCGGCCGTGGCGACGATGGATGAAATCCGCCAGGGCTTGCGCTGGGCCAGCTTGAGGCCCTCGAAGGCCTGCGGGCTGGTCACCTCGTGCACCAGATGGCGGTCGATGTAAATGAGCGCCGTGCCGTCCTCTTCCTGATGGACGACGTGGTTCTCCCAAAGCTTGTCGTAAAGCGTCTTCGGCATGATTCCGGAAATGGGCCGTAAAGCATTGAATTATTGCATAGCTCCAGCGCTTTCCGAAGCTGCTGGCGAACCCGGACCCCGCGGAGCAGCGCGCATCCCCGCCAGGACGAGAAGGAGCCCGACCAAGGCGAACGCGGCGCTCAGGGTATAAGTCCAGCCCGCCCCGACCCGGTCCCAGCTCCAGCCGCTGATCAATCCCCCGAGGAGACCTCCGGCGCCAAAGGAGAGGCTGGAATAGAGAGCCTGGCCACGCCCCTGGGCGCGACCGGGAAACCAGCGATTCACCGCGGCGATGGCCGCCGCGTGGAAAACGCCGAAAGTCACTCCGTGCATGAGTTGGGCGATGAACGCCAGCAATCCGGAATCGGCTCCCCAGCCGATGAGCAGAAAACGGACCACGGCCACCGCGAAACTGAAGGCGAGCAGCGATTGGCTGGCGTAGCGCCTCATCAGACGCGGCATGGCGATGAAGATGCCGATCTCCGCCACCACCCCCAGGGACCACAGGATGCCCACTTCGGTCCTGCTGTAGCCGAGATTGGCGAGGTGGATGGAGTAGAAGACATAGAGGGCGCCGTGGGCCGCCGACATGGCGAGGCAAGCGGCGAAGAGGGCCTGGACCCGGGGTTCCCGCAGGATCGCCCGCACCCCCGGCGCTTCCGGATGATGGACCGCGGCCGGCGCCTCCGGCAGGGCCAAGGCGAAGACCACGATGCCCGCCAGGACGCCCCAGCAGATCCACAGAATGCCCGCCGCGGGAACATGGTCGAGAACTCCTCCGGCCCCCAGGACGGCAACGATGAAGCCGATGGATCCCCACAGGCGGACACGGCTGTAGCCCGCCCCTTCCTCCCGCAGATGGTCGAAAGTCAGCGCCTCGACCAGCGGCAGCGCGGCACTCCAGAAGAAGGCCAGAACCGCCATGGCCCCGAGCATACCGGGCAGTCGGTCGAGCCAGAAGAAAGCGGTGAATCCCAGCAGGCTGAGCAGGGAGGCGAGTCGGACGATGGGCACCCGACGCCCGCTGCGGTCGGCGAGCCAACCCCACAGGTTGGGGCCGAAAACCCGCATGAGCTGCATCTGGGACATCAGGAGGCCGATGTCCCAGGCGGAGAATTTCAGGGACTGCAGGTAGAGCCCGAAGTAGGGCGAAAAGGCGCCAATGAAGGCGAAGTAGAAGAAGTAGTACCCGGAGAGGCGCCAGTAGGGCAGACCATGCATCCCCGGATTCTACCCGGGGATGCCGTCAGGCCGAATGCTTCTGCCCGGTGCGGAAGGCGAGCAGCAGATGGTAGAGATCGTCCTTGAGCTTGACCCGCTGCTTCTTCATGTCTTCCAGAGTGAAGTCGGAAACCGGCATGTCGTGCTCCTCCAGATCCTCGACTTTTCCGGTCAGCCGATGGTACGTCGCAAGCAACCTGGCAAACTGCGCATTGGACGTCTTGAGAATGTCGATGGCGTCCCGCATGTCCGGAAATTCGGCGTGGAGATCGTGGTGATCGACTTGCATTTCTGGCCCCCTCCTGAGCAGCTTCCGCAAATTGGGCGGAAAAATTTGAATACTACGCGATTTTCCCCGGGATTCGCGGCGTGGTACGGACCACGTCACCGCACTGGGCACGGTGACGCAGGGCGTGGTCGATCAGCACCAGGGCCAGCATGGCCTCGGCGATGGGTGTCGCCCGAATTCCGACGCAGGGATCGTGGCGCCCCTCGGTCGCCACCTCTACCGGCTCACCCCGCAGATTGACCGAGCGCCGCGGCTGGGCGATGGACGAAGTCGGCTTGATGGCGACGTTGACGACGATGTCCTGACCCGTGGAAATCCCGCCCAGGATCCCGCCGGCGTGATTGCTGAGGAAACCCTCGGGGCGCATCTCGTCGCCGTGCTGGCTGCCCCGCTGGGCCACCGACGCAAATCCGGCGCCGATCTCGACCCCTTTGACCGCGTTGATCCCCATCATGGCATAGGCGATCTCCGCATCGAGGCGGTCATAGACCGGCTCCCCCCAACCCGGCGGCACCTCGCGGGCCACGACGGTGATGCGGGCCCCCACCGAATCGAGATCGCGACGCAGCCCGTCCATATAGGCTTCCAATTGCGGCACGAGGGCCGCGTTGGGGGCGAAGAAGGCATTGCCGTCGATGTCGGCTTCGCTGATGAAGGGAATATCGATCGGCCCCAGCGCGCTCATCCAGCCGCGAATCTCGACCCCGTAACGCTCCCGCAGCCACTTGCGGGCGATGGCTCCGGCCGCCACCCGGACGGCCGTCTCGCGCGCCGATGAGCGGCCACCGCCGCGGTAGTCGCGAAAGCCGTATTTCTGGGTATAGGTGTAGTCGGCATGGCCGGGCCGGAAAGTTTCGGCAATGTTGCCGTAATCCTTGCTGCGCTGGTCCTGATTGCGGATCAGGAGGGCGATGGGCGTCCCCGTCGTGCGCCCCTCGAAGACGCCGGAGAGGATTTCCACCGTGTCCGGCTCCCGCCGCTGGGTCACATGGCGCGACGTGCCCGGCCGGCGGCGGTCGAGTTCGGCCTGGATATCGGCCTCGCAGAGCGCGAGTCCCGGCGGGCAGCCGTCCACCACGCAGCCGATGCCAGGCCCATGGGATTCGCCGAAGGAAGTGACCGCAAACAGGTTACCGAAGGTGTTGCCGGACATCGGGGTGCCAAATCGCTAGAATGGAGAGGCGAGTTTACCATGCCGATCCGCAAGCCTCCCGCCGCCCCTGCCACCCCGGCCCAGCCCCGGAAACCGTCGACCGACCCCAGGAGCCGGACGATTGCCGGCAAGGACAACCCCCGCCTGCAGGCCGACCTGCGCTGGCAGAGAACCAAACGCTACGGCTGGAACAGCCGCTGAACCGTTCAGCCCTTGGTCTCGTCGGGCCAGTTCTTGATGTAGTTCTTGAGCATCTTGTTCTCGAAATTCTGCTCTTCGAGAACCGCCTTGGCCACGTCCAGGAAGGAAATCACCCCCAGCAGGGTGTCGCCGTCCATGATCGGAAGATAGCGCGAATGGGAGTTGACCATGAGCCGCCGCAGATCGTTGGTTTCCATGGACGGCGGAGCCGTCACCGGATCGGGGACCATGACCGCGCCGACGGTCACCCCCTCCAGATTGCCCCGGTGGTTCTTGAACGCCTTCAGCACCTGGTGAAAGGTCAACATGCCGACCATGCGCCCCGCGTCCATGACCACGAGGGAACCGACGTCGAATTCGGCCATGGTATCCACCGCCACCGAAAGCGCCTGCTGCGGCGTCGTGGTGTAGAGGGTGGCCCCCTTGATACGCATGATTTCCCTGACTTGCATGGTGCACTCCCATAGGCTTTTCGCCGGATGTTAGAGCATCCGGCGGTTTTCCGAAAGCCATTCGCGGCGTAAGGGCCGTTTCAGGGCAGTCCGCATTCTTCAATGCGAAGAAGCACTTGCCTGAAAAAAAATCCCAAAAAAATCTCCTGATGCCACTTGCAAAATGGAAAACTCTCTATACAATTCGTCGTATGACCTTGGTCATACATAAAAAGTATATCGGGCTATCCTTACAACGTCGGCGTATGGAGAAATCATCATGAGCGCTACCAAAACCATTGAAAAGATCGAACCGCGGGAAATCCGTCGTAAGCTTGGTCTCAATCAGCAGCAATTCTGGTCTACCATCGGCGTCACCCAAAGCGGTGGCTCCCGTTACGAGAGCGGCCGCAACATGCCCAAGCCCGTGCGCGAACTCCTGCGCCTCGTTCATGTCGAGCAGATCGACATCAAGGCCATCAAGCGCGAAGACTGGGAAGTGATCGAATATCTGCGCGCCAACGAATCGGAACTCTTCAAGTCCCTGAAGAAGTCCGCCCGGTCAAAGGCCAAGAAGGCCGCCTGACTCCGCCTGCCCCCAGGCCCCGCGGGCGTCACGGACTGACCAAGGTCCGGACGCCCGTTTTCATTTCGATCTCCGCCGCAAAGGCCTCGAGATCCCCGACGTCCAACCGGGCGAGCCGGGGAGCCGCGGGCTGCTGGGAAGACCGCGCCAAACCATAGAGATGGACCCCGCGGACGCAGTCCGCCGCCTGGGCGATCAGTTCGCAATAGGCTTGCCGCGCGGCGGCGTCGGGCGCCGCTCCGTCGAAGGCAAACCAACAGGTCTGCACCCAGGTGGGCGCCAGGTTGCCGCAACGGCGAAGATTGGCGAGGACCCGTCCCGGGTCGAGGGGAACGCCATTGACGGCTGCCGCGTCCGCCGCACCGACCCGATCGACTTTGAACCAGACTTCGCCCCCCGACGATCCGAGATCTCGGATCGCCGCCTGGACCTTGGTCCGATGGAGCAGGCTGCCGTTGGTAATCAGGCGCAGGAGGATCGTTCCGGCCAGACCCCGCGCAGCGAGGACCTTGCGCACGGCGGCGACCGCTGCGGGAAACTCGGGACTGGACGTCGGCTCGCCGTTCCCGGAAAACGCTACATCCACGAGCTTGCGAGATTCCTGGGGGACTTCCCGGGCGAAGAAATCGCCGTCGGCGATGCGGGCCAGGAAACCGTCCAGTTCTTCGCTCAGCAGCGCCACATCCACCGGCGGCGGCCCGCCCCGAGTCAAGCCCTCGACCTGGCAATAGACGCATGCCCAATTGCACGCGTTATTGACGTTGAGGTTGATTCCGACCGACACGCCGCCCGCCCGGCGGGAAACGACCGGGTAGACATAGGTGAGGCCGGCGATGTCGCGGCGATGGTCGGCGATGGTCAGCACGGCCCCATTGTATAATCCGCGCCTCCCATCGCCACCGCCAAATTCCATGCTGATCACCCGCCGCCTCGAATTCGATGCCGGCCACCGCATTCCCGACCATCGCAGCCAGTGCCGGCACCTGCACGGCCATCGCTACGCCCTGGAGATCACCCTTGCGGGCGAAGTGATCGAACGCGCCGGCGATGCGGCCAACGGCATGGTGATGGACTTCTCCGAGGTCAAAGCCCTGGCCCGCAAGCACGTCGTCGACGTCTGGGACCACGCCTTCCTGGCCTACTCCGGCGATCGGCCGGTGGTGGATTTTCTCGCGTCCCTGCCGGATCACAAGACAGTGCTGCTCGACCGCGTCCCCACCGCCGAGAATCTGGCCCGCCTCGCATTCGCCATCCTGGACCCGGTCTATCGCGACACTTACGGCAACCAGCTGCGCCTCGCCCGCGTCCGCCTGTTCGAGACTCCCAACTGTTGGGCGGATGCCGACCGCGATACGGCCAGCCCGGTAAACGTCGGCTGCGATTGAGAGAGGCAGGCGAGTCCCCTATACTCGCAACTGTCGAAGATCGGCGCCCCTAGGGCGCCGGGGGGAACAATAAAAATGTCGAGGGCATTTCTTCGGGATGACGTCATGGGCATCGCCCACGAATCCCGTTTATGGCCATCGCGTTCCGGAGTCCGGCGATGACTTCGCGACCCCGCACCGCCCTCATCCTGACCGGCGGCGGCGCCCGGGCGGCCTACCAGGTCGGCGTGCTGATCGCGGTGGCGGAGTTGCTGCCCAATCCCCGCGTGAATCCCTTTCCCATCCTGTGCGGGACATCGGCCGGCGCCATCAATGCCGCCAGCGTCGCCTGCCTGGCGGACAATTTCGGCAAGGCGGTGGAGATGGTGGCCCACGTCTGGCGCAGCATGCATGCCAGCCACATCTATCGCGCCGACACCGCGGGAATCCTTCGTTCCGGAGCCCACTGGCTTTCCATGCTCGTCGCCGGCTGGGTGATCCGCACCCGTCCCCGCTCCCTGCTCGACAATTCGCCCCTGCGGGATTTGCTGAATCGATACCTGGATTTCCGCGGCGTCGACCACGCCATCCGATCCGGCGCCCTCCATGCGCTGTCCATCACCGCCTCCGGATACGAATCCGGCGAAAGCATCACTTTCTTCCAGGGCCACGCGACGGCCGAACCCTGGCGCCGCGTCCAGCGCCTCGGCATTCGTTGCAAGATCAACGTCAATCACCTGCTGGCGTCGAGCGCCATCCCCTTCATCTTTCCCGCCACCCATATCAATCGCGAATTCTTCGGCGACGGGTCGATGCGTCAGCTGGCTCCGATCTCCCCCGCCATCCACCTGGGCGCCGAACGCATCCTGGTCATCGGCGCCGGGCGCATGAACGAACCCAAGGAGCGCAGCGGCAGCACCCGGCACCCGTCGCTGGCCCAGATCGCCGGCCACGCCCTGGCCAGCATCTTCCTCGACAGCCTGGCGGTCGACATCGAGCGGCTGCAGCGCATCAACGAAACGGTCGCCTCCCTGCCCCCGGAAGTGCTCGCCCAATCCGACGTCCCCCTGCGCAAGATCCAGACCCTGGTCATCGCGCCCTCGGAACGTCTCGACGTCATCGCCGCCGAGCATGCCCGCGCCCTGCCGCGGCCGGTGCGCATCCTCCTGCGCGGCATCGGGGCCATGAATCAGCGCGGCGGCGCGTTGACCAGCTACCTGCTCTTCGAGCAGCCCTATACCCAGGCCCTCATGGATCTCGGCTACAAGGACACCATGGCCCGGGCCGAAGAAGTGCGCGCCTTCCTCGTCGATTGAGCCCCGAACTCGCCGCGGCCATCGGCACTGCTCTCGGCACCCCGCTCCGCGATGCCGTCGCGGCGGGAGGGGGCTTCAGCTGGAATTGGCGCGCCCTGGCCGGCGACCGCCCGGTATTCATCAAGGTCTGCCCGGACGGCGACCGTCTGGCTGCCGAAGCCGACGGACTCGCCGCCCTGGCCGCAGCGGACGGATTCCGCATCCCGGCAGTGCTGGCTTGCGGCGTTGCCGGCCGTCACGCTTTCCTGGTCCTGGAATGGCTGCCCCTGGAAAGTGGCGGCGACGACCGGGCCCTGGCCGACGCCCTGGCCCGGCTGCACGACTGCGGGGGTCCGCGCTTCGGCTGGCGCCGGGACAATTTCATCGGCGCCACGCCCCAGGAAAACGCGCCGTCGGACGATTGGGCCCAATTTTTCGCGCAGCGGCGTCTGGCGCCCCAATTGCGCCTCGCCGCCGCCCAAGGCCATGGCTGCGTGACCGCTCCCGGCAGCCAGCTGCTGACCCGCCTTCCTGAACTCCTGGCGGGACATACCCCCTTCCCCGCACTGCTCCACGGCGACCTCTGGCGCGGCAACGTCGGCTTCGTCGCCGGCCAGCCCTGCGTTTACGACCCGGCGGTCCATTACGGCGACCGGGAATGCGACCTTGCCATGGCGGACCTCTTTGGCGGCTTTTCGCCCGCCTTCTTCACGGCCTACTGCAAGGCGTCGCCCTTGCCCTCCGGGTGGCAGGAACGGCGCAGGCTCTACCAGCTCTATCATCTCCTCAACCACCTGAACCTCTTCGGCCGCGGTTACCTGCCGCAGGTCATGGACATTCTGGGAACCTATCGATGATCCTGCGCTCGCTCCAGGCCGACATCACCACCCTTGCCGTGGACGCCATCGTCAATGCCGCCAACCGCAGCCTCCTGGGCGGCGGCGGCGTCGATGGCGCCATACACCGCGCCGCCGGCCCCGGACTTCTGGACGAATGCCGCAAGCTCGGCGGCTGCCCGACCGGCGAAGCGCGGATCACCGGCGGCCATCGCCTGGCGGCCCGCTACGTCATCCACACCGTCGGTCCCGTCTGGCAGGGCGGAGGGATGGGCGAGGCCGCTCAGCTCGCGGCCTGCTACCGCAATGCCCTGGCCCTCGCGGCAGCCCACGGTCTGCGCTCGATCGCCTTTCCGGCCATCAGTACCGGAGTCTATGGCTATCCGCCCGAACCCGCCGCCGCCATCGCCGTGGCCACCGTACGCAGCCAATTGCGCCCCGCAGAGAGTGTCGAAGAAGTGGTTTTCTGCTGCTTCGGCGACCGCGATTTCGCCCTCTACCAATCGCTGCTGTAACCGAGCTTTTCGAGCAGTGCGGTCATGGCAACCGCCGCGCCCAAGGGCAGATGGACGTCCACGACGCCACTCAGCGCCGTCACCTCGGGATTGATCTCCACCGTCGGGATACCCGAGCGCGCCGCCCAAACCACGGGCTGAGCGATGTAGGGGAAGGCGCTCGACGTGCCGATCGAAAACACCGCGTCGAACCCCAGTTCCAGAGCATCGAGAAAGCGGTCCATGGCGCCGGCCGGCAACGCTTCCCCGAAAAGTACGACCTCGGGTCTCACGATGCCGCCGCATTCGGGGCAGCGGGGCGGAATCTCCCACCCCTCCAGCGTCTCGCTACGGACGCGAAAAGCGCAGGCGGTACAGGCGAGGCGCTGGAGATTGCCATGGATCTCGATCAGGCTGCGGGTCCCCGCCCGCCGATGCAATCCGTCGATGTTCTGAGTGAAGACGAGGGATTCGGGGCGCTCCCGCTCCAGGAGCGCGATCGCCCGATGGGCGGCATTGGGCGCCACGCCGCGGCAGGCCGCCTCGATCTGGGCGAGATACTTCCAGGTGATGTCCGGCCGCACCGAGAAGACGTCTCCCGAGAGGGCTTCCTCGATGCGCAGGCCTTCGTCGGTCAGTTCCCGGTCGTAGAGCCCCCCGATGCCGCGGTACGTGGGCAGACCCGAGTCGGCGGAAATGCCGGCTCCGGTGATGAAGAGCAGCCGCTCCGCCCTCTCGATCCAACCGGCCACCCGGTCGAGCTGAGCTTCCAATTTGCTGGCTTGATCCATGGCGGCTCCTTAGGCCGGTGCGGCTGGGCGAGGGGAAGAAGGCAAGGCAAACCGGGCCTTGGCGACCCGAATCACTCTAGCCGAATCGCCGCCGCAGGGAAATGCCGAATCGAATACCATGGCGCCATGAAAATTCTCATCGTCGACGACGAACCCGCCATAGCCGACACCCTCGCCTACGCCCTCCGGGCCGACGGCTTCGCCGCCGACTGCTGCACCCTGGGTGGCGAAGCCCTGGCGATCCTGGATGCCAGGGCACATGATCTGGTGGTTCTCGACGTGGGTCTGCCCGACATGAGCGGATTCGAGGTCTGCCGAAGCCTGCGCCGGTTTTCCGAAGTGCCGGTGCTCTTCCTGACCGCCCGCGCCGACGAGGTGGACCGCATCGTCGGACTCGAACTCGGTGCCGACGACTACGTGACCAAGCCCTTCAGCCCCCGGGAAGTGGTTTCCCGGGTGCGCGCCATCCTGCGCCGCCTGCGGCCGGAAAGGCAGGCGGCGCAGCCCTCCTCCACGGCCGGGCCGGCGCAGTTCAAGGTGGATGCCGAGGGCCTGCGCATCGCCTACCACGGCACCTGGCTGCCGCTGACCCGCTACGAATATCTGCTGCTCGCCCTGCTACTGGAACGCCCCGGACGGGTACTCTCCCGCGCCCAGATCATGGAAGCGGTCTGGCAGGATGGCGGCGAAAGCCTGGAGCGCACGGTGGACACCCATATCAAGACCCTGCGCGCCAAGCTGAAGGCAGTCCGCGCCGACGAAGACCCCATCGCCACCCATCGCGGGCTCGGCTACAGCATCGTCGGCCGATGAACGTCTCGGTCCGCCTCTTTGCCGGCTATTTCCTGATGCTGGGGCTGGCTGCCTGGTTCGTCCTCAACATTTTCTCCCACGAAGCGGAGCCGGGAATCCGCCAGGCCACCGAGGAGACCCTGGTCGATACGGCCCACGTCCTGGCCGAATTGGCGGCACCGGAACTTGCCGCCGGACGCATCGCTCGGGGCGATTTCGCCGCCGCCCAGGGCCGCACGCCCCGGGCCGACATCTGGGGCGTCAAGAAGGACAGCGTCGATTTCCGCGTCTATGTCACCGACACCGCCGGGACCGTCGTCTTCGATTCCGAGGGCAGCGCAGTGGGCGCCGATTATTCCCAGTGGCGGGACGTCGCCCGCGTGCTCAAGGGCGAATACGGCGCCCGCAGCACCCGGGAGAATCCGGACGATCCCAGTTCATCCGTGATGTACGTGGCCGCCCCCATCGTCGCCGACGGCAAACTCATCGGCGTCCTCTCAGTGGCCAAACCCCTCGCCAAGATGCTGCCCTACATCGATCGCGCCGAGCAGCGCGTGCGCCGCGCCGGCTACTGGCTGCTGGCGGCTTCGGCCCTGATCGGGATCTCCTTTTCCTTCTGGCTGACCTGGACCGTCAATCGCCTGCGCACCTACGCCCGGGACGTCGCGGAAGGCCGCAAGGCCGAACCCCCCACCGGCGGCGGCCGCCAGTTTTCGGAACTCGCCCGGGCCCTGGCCGTGATGCGGGAAAAGCTGGAAGGCAAGCAGTACGTCGAGCGTTACGTCCAGAACCTCGCCCATGAAATGAAGAGCCCGCTGACCGCCGTCCTCGGCGCCGCCGAAATCCTCGAAGGCGATCCGCCCGCGGAGGATCGCAAACGCTTCGCGGGGAACATCGCCGAACAGGGGGGGCGGCTGCGGGCCATCATCGAGCGCATGCTCCAGCTCGCCCGGCTGGAGCAATTGCAGGCCCCGGAAGGCGCCGTCGCCGTAGACCTGCCCGCCCTGCTCGCCCGCAGCCGGGAAGAGCGGGCTCTGGCCCTGGCGACGCGCCGCCTCACCTGCCGGATCGACGCTCCCGCTCCGGCCACGGTGAAGGGCGACCCCCTCCTCCTCCAGCAGGCGATCCTCAATCTCTTCGACAACGCCCTCGAATTCTCGCCGGAGGGCGGCACCATCGAGATCGCCCTCACCACGGCCAACGGCCGCGCCGAAATCACCGTCCGCGACCACGGCACCGGCGCCCCCGACTACGCCCTGCCCCAGCTCTTCGAGCGCTTTTATTCCCTGCCCCGCCCGGCCACCGGCAAGAAGAGCACCGGCCTGGGCCTCGCCCTGGTGCGGGAAGTGGCGCGGCTGCACGGCGGCGAAGCAGGGTTTGCCAACCATCCGCAGGGCGGTGGCATAGCCACCCTCGTCCTGCCCACCTCCTGACATGTCGGGGCAGCGAGATGCCAACCGCAATTGAACGGGCGAATTGGTCGTGAGCAGCGTTGCTTCGGGCAATGGCCCCGTCGCTCCCCGGCTAGAATAGCAACCCAGTCCATTCAGCTGCCGGAGATACCGCCGTGTCCGCAATTCCCCAACTGCTCACCCCCGTCGAAGCCCGCATTATCGGGGTCCTCGTCGAGAAGGAAAAAACCACGCCGGACGTCTATCCCCTCAGCGTCAATAGCCTCACGAACGGGTGCAATCAAAAGACCTCGCGTGATCCGGTGATGAACCTTTCCGAAGGCGAAGTCGAGGCTGCCCTGCAGGAATTGCACAGTCGGCTCCTGGTTTTGCAGACCTCCGGCCGGGTCATGCGCTATGCCCACAATTTCGGCAAGAGCTATCAACTCCCCGGCGCAGCCGTAGTCCTGCTTGCCGTGCTGATGCTGCGGGGGCCCCAGACGGTGGGCGAACTACGCGCCAACTGCGACCGCCTCTATCACTTCGCCGATTCATCTTCCGTGGAAGGCTATCTAGAGGAACTTGCCGTAAGGCAGGATGGGGCCATGGCAGTCCGCCTGCCGAAGCAACCGGGGTCCCGGGAGCACCGCTGGGCCCACCTGCTCTGCGGCGAACTCCCTGCCTGCCTGACTTCCCTTCAGGAAACGACATCCTCGGCGGGCGCATTGGATTTGGCGAACCGAGTGGCGCGGCTGGAGGAGGAAGTAGCGGAACTGCGATCCATGGTGACGAAGCTACTGCCGCCCGCGGTCTGATTCTCATTGCTGGGCTCCCCGCCGCCGGAACTGCCCACCGTCAGCAATTGGCCGTGTTGTTGACGTAGTCGGGGAGGTTTCCCGGCGGCAGGATAGGCCGAATTGCGTGAATTCGCACGCCGGCAGCGTGCTGAGTCGCGCGTCCGGCCAGAAGCGGCCATTCAGCTCCCCCAAGGATGCAACGCGTGGGAGGCCATGAGCACCGCCACCACCGCCGCCAGCACTGCGAACCCTTTCTGCAGCCGATGCCCTGCGATATGAGGCGTCGCGATCCTGCCCAGATACATCCCGACGATGGCTCCACCCACGAAGGGCAGTGCGGTCAGCCACTGGGCATGCCGGCCTTGCATCAGGCCGCTGAAGAATGCGCCCTGGCTGATGAGCGCGATGGTCATCAACGAGGTGGCCACCGCGGAATGCATCGACAGGGGCAAGCTTGCCCGTAGTGCCGGAACGATGACAAACCCGCCGCCGACGCCCAGAAATCCGGAGAGAAAGCCGGCAGCGGCGCCGATGACGCATAACAGGGAGGCTACCGGCAAGGTCCAGACCAGACGTCCGGTGGCCGGGTCGACTGCGCCGAACGTCGCCGTGGACGCCCGGCCCTCTCCCGAGACCGCGGCGCGCACCACAGCGGAATCCTCCCTGGCAGCACCCGACTGGAGGTACATCCTCATTGCGACAAAGGCCAGCACGGCGCAAAAGATGAGTTGCAGCGCAGCGGGTTGCGATCTGTCGGCCGCGTAGACGCCCAGGGGGGAAACCAGCATGCCGACGACGCCCATCAGGCTCGCGGCGCGGTAGCGTACATAGGCATGCTTCCAGGCGAGTGCCGTTCCGACGGTGGCGGCAACGGATACGGCCAAGAGGGATGTGCTTGCGGCTTGGGTGATCGACCAGCCCAACCCGGCCATGAGCAAAGGCACAGCGAGAACCGAGCCGCCGGCACCGGTCAGGCCGAGAAGAATGCCTACGACAATGCCGATGAGGACAATCATGGGGTCCCTCAGGTGGGTTCGGGAGCAGATCCAGAGCTGCCGATTCTCCCACAGCCCGATATATCAGTAAATTCTAATTCACCGGTTGCCCCGCCCACACCGGCCCTTCCGAAGGCGGCGTTGCGGAAGATCGAGCCCGGGCAATCGGCCGAATCACGCCGGACTTCACCCCGGCTTCATACAACTTCACCGCCGCCCCCTCCTCCCCTCACCCGCCGCCGCGACACTGCTCCCGTCATCCATCACAGGGAGTTCATCATGGACAGGAAACTGTTCTTCAAGCTCGTCGCCATCGGCTTCATGTCGCTCTTGCTGCTCATCCCGCTGGCCCTCATCGAGGATCAGGTCCGCCAGCGCAGCAGCCGCCAGTTCGAGGTCCAACAAAGCATCGCCAATAGCGCCGCCGGACCGCAGACCCTGGTGGGGCCGGTGCTGGCGATCACCTACCGGGAGATGCTGGAACCCGAGAGCAAGCGCGACCCGGAAACGGGCCGGGTGACCACCACCCCCCGCTATCGCGACGGCGCCTTCTATCTGCCGCCGGAGGCGCTGGTCCTGGACGGCGACGCCCGGGTGGAAACCCGCAAGCGCGGCATCTACCAGGCGCGGCTGTTCAATCTGAACCTTGCCGCAAGCGGGCGCTTCGTCATCCCGGCCCACCTGGGTCTGGATGCCAAGCGCGACATCGTCAGCGCCGAAGCCTCGCTGGTCCTGGGCATTTCCGACCCGCGCGGCGTCGGCAACGACCCCGAAGTCACCATCGCAGGGAAACGCCATCGCTTTGCCACCCCCAAGGGGCGGCCGGCGGAAGGGGACGCCCTGGCCGGGCCGCGCCTCGCGATCCCGCTGGGCCCGATCAACCTTGCCGCCGCCACGCCTCTGGAATTCAGTTTTCCCCTCGCGCTCACCGGTACCGAGCGCCTGGCCATCGCCCCCACCGGCGAAGCCAACACGGTCAGCCTGCGGTCGGACTGGCGCCATCCCAGCTTCGGCGGCCGCTTCCTGCCCCGGGAGCGGGAGGTGGGCGACGGCGGCTTCACCGCCCGCTGGGAGGTTTCGCACCTGGCCCGCAATTTCGCCAGCGCCTTAGGGGCCACGACCACCCCGGCGCCCGAGGTGATCGAAGTGTCGTTCATGGACCCGGTGAATATCTATCTGCAATCCGAACGGGCGGTGAAGTACGGCATCCTCTTCATCGCGCTGACTTTCGCCGGTTTCTTCCTGACCGAAATCCTGCGCCGCGCGCCCATCCATCCGCTGCAATACCTGCTGGTGGGACTGGCCCTGGCCCTCTTCTTCCTGCTCTTGATCGCCCTTTCCGAGCACCTGCCCTTCGTCGCCGCCTACGGCATCGCAGCGGCGGGCTGTATCGCCCTCATCGGCACCTATCTGGCCGGCGCCCTGGGCGGAACGCGGCCGGCGCTGGCCTTCGCCGGCGGACTCACCGGCCTTTACGGCGTGCTCTACGGCGTCCTGCTCTCCGAGGACAACTCCTTGCTCATGGGCAGCCTGCTGCTCTTCCTCGCCCTGGGCGCCGTCATGATCACCACCCGCCGGGTGGACTGGTACCGGATCGATCCCCGGTCCGTTCCCCAGCGGGCCGATTGATCATGGGCCGCTTTCTCTTCCGCTGGCGTTCCCTGCTCGCCTGGGGGGCCGCCGCCGGTCTGGCCGCCCTGGCCTGGTATCTCAAGCACCCGCTCATGCTCTGGTTGCGGGCCTGGGAAACGCCCATCCTGCTTTTCGTCGGCATGGCCGGCGGCGGCGCCGGTCTGGCAAAGGGCAGGCGCAGCGCCCGGCTGCTGGGACTCGTCTTCCTGGCGATAGCGACGGCGACCGTCTATCGGGAACTCGAATTCGCCGCTACCCGGGCCGAAGTCCACGCCGCCGGACCGGCGATGCGGGCGGTGGGCGGGCATTTCATCGTCGGCTTCCGGAGCATCTCGGAAATCGAGTCCCTGGCCGAAAAGGGACTGATCGGCGGACTCTACGTCACCCGGCGCAATCTGCAGAAGACGACGCCGCAGCGGCTGGCGGCGGAAATCGCCAGCCTGCAGGAGCGCCGATTGGCGGCCGGGCTGCCGCTGCTCATCGTCGCCGCCGACCAGGAGGGGGGCGAGGTCTCCCACCTCTCCCCCTGGCTCACCGCCATGCCGGCCCTGGCGACTCTGGCCGATGCGGGCCGGACGGCGGCAGGCCGGGCCCGCGACTACGGCCGCGACCAGGGACGGGAGCTGGCGGCGCTGGGGATCAATCTCAACTTCGGGCCGGTCGCCGATTTGCGTCCCACTGATGGGAGCTTCCCCGGCGACCGTCTGACCCGCATCCACCGGCGGGCGATCGCCGGCGACCCGGTCACCGTCGACCGCGTCGCCCGGGCCTACGCCGCCGGGCTCGCCGACCAAGGCGTCGGCGCCACCTTCAAGCACTTTCCCGGCCTGGGACGGGTGCGGGCCGACACCCATTTTCAGCCTGCCGTGCTTCGCCTTCCCGTCGCCAGCCTGGAGCCGGACTGGCTCCCCTATCGCGCCCTGCCGCCATCGGCAGCGGTGATGGTCGGCCATGTGACCCTGGCCGCCGAGGACCCGGCCCGCGCCGCCTCCCACTCCCGAAAAGTGATCGCCGGGTTGTTGCGGGAACGGCTGGGCCACAACGGGCTGGTCATCACCGACGACCTCGACATGGGAGCCGTCTACGGCCGCGGCATCGGCACTGTGGCGGGCGAAGCCCTGGCCGCCGGCGCCGATTTCGTCCTGGTCTCCTACGATCCGGATCAGCTCTTCCGCGCCCTGACGGGCGCCGCCGCAGCGTTGCAGCGGGGCGAAATTCCCCCGGACGCGCTGGCCGACAGCCGGGAGCGCATCGCCGCATTTTTCGAAGCGCTGGCCCAAGGGCGGCAGACGGCTCCCGGAGCGGCCGGAATCTGGTAAATTTGTCTGACCCTCACACCGTCGCGCCATCGGCGCCCTGCCGCCATGCACCGGGTCGTCACCCAATACAAGGATCGTCGTCGCAACATCGTCATCGAACGAGGCCCCTGGCATCCCCAGCGGGCCGAAGCCGAGCGCTGGGCCGATCTCTTGCGCAGCGCGGGGTACAAGGTCGAGGTCGAATCCCGGGGCGACACCGCCGGGGGCGGCGACAGCAATGCCGACCTCGCCAACGCTCTCGCCAGCATGGCCTGAGCCGGCGGACGCCACCGCCTCGCGCCCGAACCCCTCCCCCTTTTTCCGTTTCTCCCGCTCCCGTTTCCCCTCGCCCGTTTCCCCTCGCCCGATGCGCCTCGCCCAGCTTCGCCAGCGCCTCGCCGATCTCGGCGCCAAACCCTGCCATCAGGATCGCGTGCTGCGCGCCTGGTGCGGGAACGGCGCCCTCGACAATCGGCGCAGCCGGGCCGAGGATTTCCTGCCGGCGGCCGTGCGCGCCGCCCTGCCCGAATTCCTGACTGAAGCCGACGGCCTCGCCCGCGCAGTCTCAGAACACCCCGGCGGCGACGGCTCCGCCCGCCTGCTGGTGGCCCTGGCCGACGGCGCGACGGTGGAAAGCGTCCTCCTCCTGCGCGAGGGCCTCTGCGTGTCGACCCAGGTGGGTTGCGCAGTGGGCTGTCGCTTCTGCATGACCGGCCGCGATGGTCTCCTGCGCCAATTGGGCAGCGCGGAAATCGTCGCCCAGGTGGCCCTGGCCCGGCGGCGACGCCCCCTGCGGCGGGTAGTGTTCATGGGCATGGGCGAGCCGGCCCACAACCTGGACAACGTCCTGGAGGCCATCGAATTCCTTGGCACCGTCGGCGGCATCGGCCACAAGAACCTGGTCTTCTCCACCGTCGGCGACCGCCGCGTCTTCGACCGCCTGCCGGCCGGGCCGGTCAAGCCGGCGCTGGCGCTGTCCCTCCACTCGACCCGGGCCGACTTGCGCGCCGCACTGCTCCCCAAGGCTGCCCCCATCGACCCCGCCGAACTGGTCGAAGAGGGGGAAATCTATGCCCGCGCCACCGGCTACCCCATCCAGTACCAATGGACGCTGCTCGCCGGGGTAAACGACGGCGACGACGAGGCAGATGCCATCGTCCGCCTGCTCAAGGGCCGCTACGCGATGATGAATTTCATCCCCTATAACGCCAACGAGGGCCTCGGCTACGCGCGCCCCTCCCCGGAGCGCTGCGCCGCCCTGGTGGCCACCCTGATGCGCCACGGCATCCTCGCCAAGCTGCGCAATTCGGCCGGCCAAGACATCGAAGGCGGCTGCGGCCAGTTGCGGGCGCGGGCCCTGGCGGGCGCCGCCGCGCCCCTGCGCAGGGTCAGCGGAAGCGCACGCTGACGCGCGGATTTCCCGGCAGGCCGTCGTACACCACGGCGAAGCCGCCCCCGGGGACCGGCGACTGGAGCCGGGAATAGGCGCCCAGGCTGAGGAGATCGCCTTTCCTCAGGGCCACGCCGGAGGCGGCGAGATCCCGAGCCAGCCACAGCGCTGCGGCCAGCGGGTGCCCGAGGATCGCCGTCCCCGGCGCCGCTTCGATCTCGCGCCCGGAGCCGTCGAAAAGGCGCACCGTCATCGCCGCCAGGGCCTCCTCGGAAGGCAGAGGCAATGGCGCCCCCAGCACCCCGAGCCGGGCGCCGGCGTTGACCAGGACGATCCCCGCAGCGGTCAGCCGGCCGGGATCGTCCACCAGCAGATCGGCAAGCTCGATGAAGGGAAACAGGCGGCCCAGGTGGCGGCGGGCTTCGCCCGGCGTGCGGGCCCGGGCGAGCGCGGGATCGGCCACTTCCACCACCAGGTCCGCTTCCACCATCGGCCGCGCGCCATAGGCGGCCGGCACCTCGACGCCGTCGGGGAGGAACATCGAGGCGAAGAGGACGCCGCGCACCGGACTCGCCGCCCCGAAGCGCCGCTGCACCGCCGGATTGGTCAGCGCCGCCTTGTATCCCGCCAGCGGTCCGTAAGCCTGCCCCAGGAAGCGGACCAGCTTTTCGCGGCCGCAGGCCGCGTCGTCCAGGGAGAGACCGGCCGCCGGCAGCGGCAGCGCTTCCCTGGCGACATACCGCGCCGCCAGGGCGGCCATCTCCAGATCGCTGGGGCAGGCGCCCTGGGCGGCGCTGGCGGACAACGCCGTTGCGAAGAGCAGCGCGGGTGTTTTCATCGCGACCGAAAAGAAGAATGACAGAGAGGGGCAAGAGTATTGCATTCGCCTTGGCGCCGCGAAATGCCTTTCCTTACCGGACCCCTCGCGCCCAGAGCCCGGAGGAGTTGAGAGCGCTCCGCATTTCCTTCACCCGCGGTACGCGCCAGCCCTGAAAAGCGCATGCGGGAACCCACCCACTCGACATAGGCGGTCCCGGTACGTATGCTTTGGTCTTACTCAATCGCGCCTTGCCTACCCGCTCCGGCAGAACGATGGTTTGCCTGGAACCTTTCAGTCATCGACGACCACCGAATTACTGATGAAATGAAGCGCAAATCGCAAGACTCCCTTGCCGTCAGGGCTTTTCCAGCCGCCTCGTTGGCCGGCGCATACGGCGTCGCGTCGGAATCTCTGGCGCCGCAGCCGGCTTTCCAACCGAAAAGCCGTGTTGCAGCGCCAGACAAGCACCCTCAATATCCGGTTAGCAACCCGGAACTCCTCACTGGAAGGGCGATTCCAGCCGCCGCGCAAGCCGGCTTACACGGCGCCCCGGCGGCTTACACGGCAGCCAAGCCCTCTACGCCACCCCAACGCCGCGTTTCCCCGCCAGCTAAGACCCGGCGCTATCGAACCGGGAGCGCCCGTTTCCAAGGGCGAGAAGGATTTCCAGCCGCCTCGTACTTCGGCATATACCTTGCGTCGGCGAGGCTTGTTTCAAATATGCCGTCCACTTCTAGTTCCCTGGTCAAAGACCGCTACGCCAATGGCAACCGAGCATTATAATCAGAATACTGGTTGTTTATACAGCTTAAAAAATCTGCTAGTGTGCGGAGC
>Ga0268298_10001359_pt1 | contig 28978 bp, 26 predicted proteins | sample WWTPWeurt_MetaG_FD_194462 | JGI IMG/M metagenome (GOLD analysis project Ga0268298, IMG submission 194462) | Activated sludge microbial communities from WWTP in Nijmegen, Gelderland, Netherland - WWTP Weurt | ecosystem: Engineered > WWTP > Aerobic digester > Activated sludge | place... | reverse complement strand
GGATTATGAGTCCTCTGCTCTAACCGACTGAGCTACAGTCCCTTGCTGCAGTGATCAGCTGTTGCCGTTGTCGAGGAAGCTCTTCAGCTTGTCGGAACGGCTCGGGTGACGCAGCTTGCGCAGGGCCTTGGCTTCGATCTGGCGGATGCGCTCGCGGGTGACGTCGAACTGCTTGCCGACTTCTTCCAGCGTGTGGTCCGTGTTCATCTCGATGCCGAAGCGCATGCGCAGCACCTTGGCTTCGCGCGGCGTCAGCGTGTCGAGCACTTCCTTGGTGATGAAGCGCAGGCTGGAGAACAGCGCGGCGTCGGTCGGCGCCAGCGTCGCGGTGTCTTCGATGAAGTCGCCCAGATGCGAATCGTCGTCGTCGCCGATCGGCGTCTCCATCGAGATCGGTTCCTTCGAGATCTTGAGGATCTTGCGGATCTTCTCTTCCGGCATTTCCATCTTCTTGGCCAGCGTTGCCGGATCCGGCTCGGCGCCGGTTTCCTGCAGGATCTGACGCGAGATGCGGTTCATCTTGTTGATCGTCTCGATCATGTGCACCGGGATGCGGATGGTGCGCGCCTGGTCGGCGATCGAGCGGGTGATGGCCTGGCGGATCCACCACGTGGCATAGGTCGAGAACTTGTAGCCGCGGCGGTATTCAAACTTGTCCACCGCCTTCATCAGGCCGATGTTGCCTTCCTGGATAAGGTCGAGGAACTGCAGACCGCGGTTGGTGTACTTCTTGGCGATCGAGATGACCAGACGCAGGTTGGCTTCGGTCATCTCGCGCTTGGCGCGGCGGGCCTTGGCTTCGCCGGTGGACATCTGCTTGTTGATGTCCTTGAGTTCCTTCAGCGGGATGCCGATGTGGTTCTGCAGGTCGATCAGCTTCTGTTGCTGTTCCTTGATCGCCGGGGCGTTGCGGATCAGCGTCTGGGCATAGGTGCGCTGGCTCGAGGCGATTTCGGCGTCGACCCAGTCGAGGTTCATCTCGTTGCCCGGGAAGACCTTGATGAAGTGGGGGCGCGGCATGCGCACCTTGTCGACGCAGATCTGCTGGATCTTGCGCTCGCAGCCACGGACCGACTCGACCATGCCGCGCACCGAATCGCACAGGCGCTCGATGGTGCGCGAGGTAAAGCGGATATAGAGCAGCTCTTCCGAGATCTGTTGCTGCAGCTTGAGGTAGGTCTTGTCCTGCGAGCCCTTCTTGAGCAGGGCGTTGTGTGCCTTGGCGTAGAGCGTCTTGATCAGGGCGAAGCGCTCGAGGGCGTCGACCTTCAACTGCAGCAGGGAGGCCGACGCAGCGGCGCCGCCGTCATCGCCTTCTTCCTCGTCGCCTTCTTCCTCTTCGTCGATTTCCTCTTCCTCGGCAGCCTGTGCCTCCTCAACGGCATTCGGGTCGATGAGGCCGTCGATCAGCTCGTCGATGCGCATCTCGTCGCGCTCGATCTTGGCGACGGCGTCGAGAATTTCGGCAATCGTCGTCGGGCAGGCGGAGATCGCCTGGATCATGTGCTTGAGGCCGTCCTCGATGCGCTTGGCGATCTCGATTTCGCCCTCGCGGGTGAGCAGCTCGACCGAGCCCATCTCGCGCATGTACATGCGCACCGGGTCGGTGGTGCGGCCGAATTCGGAGTCGACGGTGGACAGGGCCTGTTCGGCCTCCTCTTCGACCTCCTCGTCGTCGGCGACGGTTGGCGCTGCGTCGGACATGAGCAGGTCTTCAGCGGCCGGGGCCTCGTCGAAAACCTGGATCTGCATGTCGTTGAAGGTCGAGATGATCGACTCGATCTGCTCGGCATCGACGACGTCATCCGGGAGATGGTCGTTGATCTCGGCGTAGGTCAGGTAACCCCGCTCCTTTCCGAGCTTGATCAGGTTCTTGAGGCGCGTCTTGCGCGTCTCAACGTCCACCGGTGACGGGTTGCCGGCCTGGGCCAGCAGGTCAGCAGCGGCCCTCTCCTTGGCTTTCGAGGATTTTGCCTTGGCGGGGGTGGCGGGGGTTTTGGCTTTTGCGTTGGCCATGTCCGATGTTCCTGTTCCGTTCCTGATCCCCGGGCATTCACTCGGGGTTGTGTTGCCGGGTTGGAAAAACCCCAAATTATATCATAACTTAGCTAGCTTCCGGGGTTTCCCGGCCGCGATTTCCGTGCGTCGACAGGAGCGCTACGTAGCGAGCCTTTTCGTCGGCCGAAAGCCCTGCTACGCCGAGTGCCCGCGCCTTGGCCTTGAGGGCATCGATTTCGCTGGTCTGGGCGTCGCGCGCGAACTTGTCGAGGGTGCCGGCAAACTCGGATTCGATCTCGTCCTCGGCAAAGGGTTCATGCATGAGGTCGGAAGCGGCTGCCCTCAGCAATGCGTCGTCCTCCCCTGCGCGCAGCCGTTCGAGCAGTGGTGCGTATGCGGGCGGGGCGCCGCCATCCTCGGCCATGTCGCGGACTGTCGTGACAAGCCGGCGCAGCGTCCGCATTTCCGGAAGGTCGCCGGGCAGGGCGTCAATCGGCAGGCGCAAGGCCAGTGCCGGCTTCTGCAGGATCAGCCGGATCAGCTTTTTCATGAAGGTGGCCGCCGGTGATTGGCGCGGCGCCCGAGCCGGTGCGGGCGCCGCAATCGTACGCAGTTCGCACAGCCGCTCGACCTCGGTTTGCGAGAACCCGCTGATTTCGGCCAGGCGCTTGACCAGCTGCAGGCGCAGCAGCGGTGTCTGCAGTTTCTGCAGCAGCGGCTTGGCATCGGCGACCAGTTTGGCCTTACCCTCTGCACTGGTCAGGTCGCACTGGCGACCGAGCTCGCGCAGCAGGAAATCCGAGAGCGGGGTCGCCTGGGCGACCATTCGGTTGAACGCATCCTTGCCGAATTCGCGGACGTAGCTGTCGGGGTCGTGGCCTTCGGGAAGGAACACGAAGCCGATCGTCTTCTGCTCGGGCAGCGCTTCCAGCGAATTTTCCAGGGCCCGCCAGGCCGCCTTGCGGCCGGCATTGTCGCCGTCAAAGCAGAAAACGATGCGGTCCACCTGGCGCAACAGCTTCTGCACATGGACTGCCGTCGTCGCCGTGCCGAGCGTCGCGACCGCATTGCCGACCCCGTGCTGGGCGAGGGCGATGACATCCATGTAGCCCTCAACGACGATCGCGGTATCGGTTTCGCGCAAGGCGACCCGTGCCTGCGGCAGGCCGAACAGTTCGCGGCCCTTTTCAAACAGGGGGGTCTCGGGAGAGTTCAGGTACTTCGGTTCGCCGGGGCCGATGATGCGGCCGCCAAAGGCGATCACTTCGCCCTTGGGGTTGATGATCGGGATCATGACCCGGTCGCGGAAATAATCATAGCGACGGCCGTCGTCGCCGATCTTGAGCAGGCCGGCGGCGACGAGGCGCGGATCGTTGTAGTCAAGTGGCGACTCCCGCAGTCCGTTGGGGGGCGCGTAGCCCATGCCGAAGCGGGCGGCAATCTCGCCGGTGAGGCCTCGCTGCTTGAGATAATCGATGGCTTTCGGCGAGGCCTTCAACTGCTCGCGGTAGAACTGGGCCGCCTGCGTCATGGCCTCGACGAGGTCGACCGCGCGAGGACCGTCGCTGGTCTCCCGGCGGCGTCCTTCCTGTTCCGGTACCTGCATGCCGGCCCGGCTGGCGAGATCCTTCACCGCATCGATGAAGCCCATGCCTGAAAATTCCATCATGAAGCCGATGGCGGTGCCGTGCGCACCACAGCCGAAGCAGTGGTAGAACTGCTTGGTCGGGCTGACGGTGAAGGAGGGGGATTTTTCGTTGTGGAAAGGGCAGCAGGCAGCGTAGTTGGCGCCCGCTTTCTTGAGCGGTACGTGCGCGTCAATCAGATCGACGATGTCGACCCGATGCAGCAGGTCCTGAATGAAGGATTCAGGAATCATCGCTTGCCGTGCTGCCGGTCAGCGGGTGAGGGCCGCTTTGACCTGCTTCGAGACTTCGCCCATGTCGGCGCGGCCGGCGAGCTTTGCCTTGACGACGCCCATGACCTTGCCCATGTCGGCCGGGCCGAGTTTTTCACCACTTGCGCGGGTGGCAGCAACGGCGGCGGCGACCTCGGCGGCGATTTCCGCAACCGACATCTGCGCCGGCATGTAGCCGGCCAGCAGTTCCGCTTCGGTACGCTCGGCGGCGGCGAGATCGTCACGCTTGGCTGCCTCGTACTGGGTAATGCTGTCCTTGCGCTGCTTGAGCAGTTTCTCGATCACGGCGAGTACACCAGCGTCGTCGAGTTCGATCCGCTCGTCGACTTCCTTCTGCTTGATTGCGGCAAGCAGCAGGCGGATGGCGCCGAGCTTCGCCGTTTCCTTGGCGCGCATGGCGGCCTTCATGTCCTCGGTGATGCGTTCCTTGAGCGTCATTGTCTCGGTCCCCTCAAACGTCAAAAGCCGTCCACCTGATGATGGACGGCTCTGGCTTTCGCTGCGTCGGAAAACTACGGCGCCAGGATTGGAACTGGCGCGATGTGAAGCAGTGTTGCGAGTCTTGCGTTAGCTACGACTGCTGCGGCCGGAGCCGCTTAGTACATCTTCGGCGGCAGGGTCTGGCTGCGGATGCGCTTGTGATGGCGCTTCACGGCTGCAGCGAGCTTGCGCTTGCGCTCGGCGGTGGGCTTCTCGTAGAACTCGCGGGCGCGGAGTTCGGTCAGCAGGCCGGTTTTTTCGACAGTGCGCTTGAAGCGGCGGATGGCTACTTCGAACGGCTCGTTTTCCTTGACGCGAATAGCAGGCATTGAAATCAGTCCAATCAGTTGGGTTGGAAAAATGGGAAAGACCGCGATTATATACAGAGAGTCAAGCTTTTTCCAAGTCCACCGGGCCAAACCCGCTCTGGGCCGTTCCGGGTCGGGTAAAATGCCGCCGCATGCTGGTCCTCGGCTTCGAATCTTCCTGCGACGAAACGGGTGTCGCGCTCTACGATCAGGAGCGCGGCCTGCTCGCGCACGCCCTGCACTCGCAGGTCGCGATGCACCGCGACTACGGCGGCGTCGTTCCGGAACTGGCCTCGCGGGACCATGTGCGGCGGCTCGTGCCCCTGCTGCGAAAGGCGCTGGCCGATAGCGGGCGCTCGCTCGGCGAGGTTGGTGCGATCGCCTATACGCAAGGACCGGGGCTGGCCGGCGCCTTGCTGGTCGGCTCGGCGTTTGCCGAGGCGCTCGCACTGGGTCTGGGCGTGCCGACCATTCCGGTACACCATCTCGAGGGGCACCTCTTGTCGCCGCTGCTTTCTTCGCGCCCCCCCGTCTTTCCGTTCGTTGCGCTGCTCGTGTCGGGTGGCCACACGCAGCTGATGCGGGTCACCGGTGTCGGCGAATACGAACTGCTCGGGGAGACGCTCGACGATGCCGCCGGCGAGGCCTTCGACAAGACCGCCAAGCTGCTCGGCCTGGGCTATCCGGGCGGGCCGGCGCTGTCGGTGCTGGCCGAACAGGGCATCCCCGATGCCGTCAAGCTGCCGCGCCCGATGCTCAATTCGGGCGATCTGATGTTCAGCTTCTCCGGGCTGAAGACGGCGGTGCTGACCCGGGTTCGCGAACGCGAACTCACCGGGCAGGAAAAGGCCGACGTGGCCCGTGGTTTTCAGGATGCGATCGTCGAGGTGCTCGTGAAGAAATCGCTGACCGCCCTCAAGACGACGGGACTCCGGCAACTGGTGGTCGCTGGCGGTGTCGGTGCCAACGCCGAACTGCGCCGGCAACTCGACCTTCGGGCCGCTCGGCGAGGGCTGACGGTCTACTACCCGGAGCTCGAATTCTGCACTGACAACGGCGCGATGATCGCGCTGGCTGGCGCAATGCGTCTGGCGACAGGTTCCCCGGCCAAGCTGGCCGGCGGTTTTGCGGTACGCCCACGCTGGCCCCTGTCGGAAATCGGCTGATTCTCTCCGGCGCCTGTGCAGCGCGCCCCGGTCTGTCAGAGGGGCTTTTTCTTGGCGCCGATCTTCGGTTCCGTGCCGGCGAGCAGCCGCTGCAGATTGCCCCAGTGCTTGCCGATCAATGCCAGTGACATGACGCCAACGGCGAGCATCTGGAACGTGGCCCCCCACATCATCGCTGCCAGCAGCGGCGATGCCACTGCCGCCATCAGCGCTCCCAGCGACGAGTAGCGGGAAAACGTCGCACTCAGGATCCAGACGGCCAGGGTGGCGAGACCGAGTACCCAGTCCAGCGCCAGCAGTACGCCCGCCGCGGTCGCGACCCCCTTGCCGCCCTTGAATTTCAGGAAGAGCGGGAAGAGGTGGCCGAAGAACACGGCAACGGCCACCAAGCCGACGGCGGCATCGGGAAGCATGAAATGTTTGGCCAGGAATACGGCCAGCCAGCCCTTGGTACCGTCACCAAGCAGCGTCAAAAGCGCCGCCTTCTTGTTGCCGCTGCGCAGCACATTGGTGGCGCCGGGATTGCCGGAGCCATAGCTGCGCGGATCGGCGAGGCCGAACAACTTGCTGCTGACGACGGCGAAGGGTACGGAACCAAGCAGGTAGGCGCCGATGATGGCGGCGGGAACGACGAGGGAGCTATCCATGGGGCTGGGGTAGAATGCGAACCGTTAATCTGCGCAGAACTTGCACAGCTGTACAGGACTTGCGAAGTGCCATTCTACACTGCCCCATGGACATCATTTTCATCGACGACCTGCGAGTCGAAACGCTGATCGGCATCTATCCGCGCGAAAAGGCCGTGCCGCAGACGATCGAGATCAGCCTGCGCATCGGTGCGTCGACCGCTTCCGCGGGGGCTTCCGACGATATCCGCGACACGATCGATTACGCGGTCGTTGCCGAACGATTGCGTACCGAACTCGGCGCGCGCCATTTCAACCTGCTCGAGAAACTGGCGGAGTACGTGGCGACATTGCTGCTTGAGGACTTCGGTGCGCAGTGGGTGCGCGTGTCGGTCGCCAAGCTCGGCATGATGCGCGGGGTACGCCGCGTCGGCGTGGTCATCGAGCGCGGCGCTGCCTGATCCCGCAGCGGTGCTGCGCTTCAGTCCTTTAGCGCCGCTTCCACTACCTTCGGTTGCAGTACGCGCAGGATGTCGTGCGGATGCACGCCGACCAGATAGCCGCGGCGCCCGCCGTTCACGTAGATCAGCGGCAGGTCGAGGATGCTTTTCTCGACGTAGAGCGGCATCTGCTTTTTCGTTCCGAACGGGCTGGTGCCGCCGACAAGGAAGCCGGTGTGGCGGTTGGCGACTTCCGGTTTGCATGGTTCGACCTTCTTGCAGCCGATCTGGCGCGCCAGTTCCTTGGTCGACACCTTGCGGTCACCGTGCATGAGCACGATCAGCGGCCTGGCGTGTTCATCTTCCATGATCAGCGTCTTGACGACGGCGTGCTCATCGACATTGAGTTCGCGCGCAGAAACGCGCGTACCGCCGTGCTCCTCGTACGCATACAGATGGTTGGAGTGCGCAATACCGTGGCTGCGCAGGAAGCGTGTGGCGGGGGTTTCCGGGGCGTGTTCGTTCTTCATGCGTGCTGTCTCAGTGCAGGCTGCGCAACAGGGCGCGCAGGCGGGCGGGCTTGACCGGTTCACTCAGATGGTAAGCCCCTTGTTCAGGCATGTTACATCCCGCCGCGGTAATCAGCACGCCAGGGTGCCTGTGCAGCAATGACTGGTACTCGGCGGAAAGCTGACAGCTTTCGGTGTGAAGAATGACCGGTATGCAACGCGAATCGTCGAGTGCTCGCCATGCGTCAGAAATCGTGTTCGGGACGATCACCTCGTAGCCCCAGCGCCGGGCGCGCTCGGCGAGGTCGTCGGTATTTTCCCAGCGACCGCCGGCATCGAGCAGCAGCAGGGGCGGGATGGCCGGACTTTCCTGCGCGACGACAGGCGCCATTACCTTGCCGGCGACGACGGGCAGGGTCAGTGCAAAGACGGACCCGTGGCCCTTCGCGGAACGCAGGCTGATGTTGGCTCCGAGCAGTCTGGCGATGCGATGGGCAATGGCGAGGCCGAGGCCGAGGCCGGCATTCGGATCGCGCGCACGGTTTTCGATCTGGAAGAACTCGTCGAAAATTTCCGTCTGGTGCTCCGGCGGGATGCCGGCGCCATTGTCGCGCACCTCGATCCGTACGGCATTCCGCCGCCAGCGTGCGCTGACCAGCACCGTGCCTTTCGGGGAAAACTTGATTGCGTTGTCGATCAGGTTTCCGAGCAGCCGGGTGAGCAGCGCCGGGTCGGTTTCCAGAAGTACTTTCCGTGGCCGAAACAGCAGGCGGACCCCACGGGCTTCCGCCGGCACGGTATAGGTGTCGGCGAGCTGCGAGAAAAGTGTCTGCAGGGCGACGTGCTTGCGCTCCGGCGTGATATTCGCCATGTCCAGTCGCGAGATGTCGAGCAGGCTGCGCAGTTGCCCGGCGATCAAACGACTTGCCGACTCGATGCGTTCGACCAGGACTTTCTGCTCGGGATCGTTGGTCACGCGCGTCAGGTCGGCGAGGAACAGCTGCAGCGCGTGCAGGGGCTGGCGCAGGTCGTGGCTGGCGGCTGCAAAGAAGCGTGCCTTGGCGTCAGCCAGGCGCAGGGCTTCGTTGCGACGTGTTTCCAGTTCGCGCGTGGCGTTCTTGACACGGAGTTCGAGCGTTTCGTGGCTGCGCCGGAGTTCGTGCGTGACGACGGCCAGTCGTTGCAACTGGCGCCTGATCAGCAGGCCGGCAACCAGCAGTGTGAGCAGTGCGAGTCCCGAGAGCAATGCAGTGCGCCAGGCCTGCTGCCGCCATTCCTGGGTCAGCAGCGCGCGGGGTGTGATATTGACGACGCGTAGGTTGCTGTGCCCCGGCACTGGTTCCGTGGTGGCGACGAAGGAGCCGCTTTCGTGCGTGCTGCGGTTCATGTTCAGGGGCAGTGTCGCAAATGCACCACCAGCCAGGACCTGTCGGTAATCGTCACCTGCGCGGGCGGGCAGCTGAGCGTCGGCCGTATTCAGCGAACGGCAGAGCGTCACGATCCTGCCCTCGGCATTGACGAGCGCCGTTTCGAAATCGCCGTAGGGGCGTGACGAGCGACAGAATTCCTCGAAATAGACAGGTTCGAGCGCGACGACCAACGCACCTTCAAAGCGGTCGCGCCCGAGACGCCGTGCCAGGGCATAGGTCGGAAGGTTCGAATTGCGCCCGACATAGGGGCCGTAGTCGGCGCGCTCCGCACCGCGTGCAAGTGACACGAAGTAGGGACGATCCCTGATGTTGATCTGCGGCGGCGCCTCGGCAAAGCTGGCATGACGCTGGTTACCGTCGGCGTCGAAGATCAGCAGGTGCCTGACCTGTGGCAGGGAGCGGCTGAGGCGCGTTTTCAGCGACTGGTGGCCTGTTGCTGCCGGCCAGTGCTGCCAGCCGCCCCCTTCCTGCAGTGCGATGCGCATCTCGTCGAGCAGGATGTCAACGCTGTCCAGCGAGCGCCCGACATGTTCCGCGAACATGCGATCGTTCTGCTCGATGTGTCTCAGGTTGAGGGCGTAGGCTTTCTCGCGGCTGAAATACTGGTCGAGCGCAAGGATGCCGGTGAGCATGAGCACTGCAAGACCCGCGACAACCAGCGCGGAGGATCCGGAAAATCTTTTCTGGGCCATGGTGATGACGGAGGAATGTGGCTGCAAGGATAGCAGCCCCGGCAGGTTTTCGCTGCCCGAGGTCAGGACAGGGTCCGGATCAGCCGCGCGGATGGTGCGCCGCGTGCAGGATCTTCAGCCGTTCCCGTGCGACGTGGGTGTAGATCTGCGTCGTCGTGATGTCGGCGTGGCCGAGCAGCATCTGGACGACGCGCAGGTCGGCGCCGTGGTTGATCAGGTGCGTCGCGAAGGCATGGCGCAGCGTGTGCGGCGACAACCGGTCGGCATCAAGGCCCGCGGCACGTCCGTGACGCTTGATCAGGTTCCAGAACATCTGTCGCGTCATGCCCGCGGCGCGCTGGGTGACGAAGAGTGCGTCGCAGGGGCGCTGGTCGAGCAGGGCAGGTCTCGCTTCGGCGAGGTAGCGCCGGAGCCAGGCGATGGCCTCTTCTCCAAGCGGTACGAGTCGCTCCTTGTTGCCCTTGCCGAAGATGCGGACCAGCCCCATGTCGAGATTGAGTTCGTGCAGCTTGAGGCCAACCAGCTCCGATACGCGCAGCCCCGTTGCGTAAAGCGTTTCCAGCATGGCGCGGTCGCGCTGGCCCAGTGGCGTTTCGGTCAGCGGCGCCGCGAGCAAGGCCTCGACCTGCGATTCACTCATCAATTTTGGCAGCCGTGCCGGGCGCACCGGATTGGCGATGCGCCGCGTCGGGTCGGCAGATAGCCGGCGCTCCACCAGCAGGCGACGGTAGAAACGGCGCAGTGAGGATAGATGGCGGGCCTGGGAGGCTGCGCGCATCTGCTGGGAAAGCCCGGCGATATAGGCGGCGACAGCAGCCTCGTCGGCCTGCAGCAGTTTCAGGTTCCGCCCGGCGAGCCAACGCGCGAAGCGCCCTAGGTCGCTGCGATAGCTGGCCAGCGAGGCCCTGGAAAGTCCGTCTTCGAGCCAGACGGCATCACAGAAGACGTCGATCTCCGCGACGTCCTCCGCATTGGGTTTTGCCGCCGGCTGTTCGGTCATCGAGGCTCGTGCAGCCGCTGTTCGTGCGCCAACAGCCAACGCTTCGTTTCGAGCAGGAAGCCACCGCGATTACGCGCAAAACCGCCGAGGCCGCCATCGCTCGCAACTACGCGATGGCAGGGGACGACGATCGGGAACGGGTTGGCCCCGCAGGCCTGGCCGACGGCGCGTGGCGCATTGCTCAGGTGCTTCGCCAGTTCGCCGTAAGTGTGTGTCCGGCCACAGGGAATGGCGGCGATCTGTTCCCAGACGCGGCGCTGGAACGGGGTTCCGGAAGGCTTCAGCGGCAGGCCGAAGACGAAGCCCGGATCCTTGAGGTAGGCATGCAATTGCCGCGCCACTTCGGCGGCCAGCGGCGCCTTGGCCTTCTGCTCCCGGTGCGGCTCGATGAACTCGATTTCCTCGACCCAGTCTTCGCCGTCGCAGCGGATGCCGAGCGAGAAGCCGGGTGCAGAAACGACAGCGTCGTAGGTAATTTCGGTCATGGCGTCCTCCGTTCAGGGCATGGTCGCAGTTCAATGAGGGTGTCGTCGGCGTTGTTTCCTGCGTCACCCGTATTTTCGTCCAATCCGGGGATCAGGTCAGCCAGCGGTCGACACTGCAGCGCGCTGCAGAGTTCGTAGCCGGCGACATAAGGCGAGTGTCGCAGCAGCAGGGCGCCCTGCGGCCGTAGCGTCGGTGTGTAATGCCAGATGCCGTCACGCAATATCGCCCCGGACGGGATTTCCATGCCGGCGCCGCTACCGCGGATGCGTGCCGCAACCAGTACGAGTTGCATCCCCTGAATCTGCCAGTCTTCTTCCCAGCGCGTTTTCTCGATCGAGTGTGTCCAGGCAAGCGTGAAGGCCGTCAGTGGCAGTGCGGCGAGCAGGCTGCCGCTGACGATGCAGAGGCTCATGGCCGCGTGCGATAGAGATGCCAGCCCACGAAGAGGGCGCTCATCGCAAAACCGATTTCGTCGGTGAGCGGGATCGCGGCGACGAGCATGAAGGCGGCCGCTGCGGCAAAGAGGCGTTCGAAGGCATTGAGCGGTGCCCGCAGGTAGCCGATTGCCGCGCCGCCCCAGAGGGCGATGGCGATCACGGCCTTTGCCGTGATGTAAGCAACGCCAAGGAAGGTGAAGTCACCCTGCAGCATCAACTGCGGGTCGTAGACCGCCATGTAGGGCACGACGAAGCCGGCAATCGCGAGCTGCACCGCCTTCAGCCCGATCTGCATCGCCGACTCCTTGGCGATCGAACTCGCCGCAAAGGCGGCGAGCGCCACCGGCGGCGTCAGGTCGGCCATGATGCCGAAGTAGAAGACGAACATGTGGCTGACGATCAGCGGCACGCCGAGCTTGAGCAGTGCCGGTGCAGCAATCGAGCTGGTGATGATGTAGTTCGGGATGGTCGGGATCCCCATGCCGAGGATCAGGCAAACCACCATCGTCAGCAGCAGGGAGAGGAACAGGCTGTTCTCGCCGACCTTGAGGATATAGCCGGCGAAGGACGAGGCAGCACCGGTCAGCGTCAGGATGCCGATGATGGTGCCGACGATGGCGCAGGCGACGCCCACCGGCAGCGCCTGCTTCGCACCGTCGACGAGACTCTGCTTCATGGTGTGCAGTGTCTGCCGGCCGCCCTTGACCGAGAAGCACAGCGCCACCAGTGCCGCGATCAGCGCCAGGATGACCATGATCCCGCCGAGCGTGAACAGCGATGAAGCGAGCCCGATCGCCAGCCAGAAGACGTAGCGGAAGGCCGTTGACGACATCCGTGCCGCGATGGCGGCGCCGAGGATCAGGATGGCCGTCAGCGCCAGCCCGACCATGCCGGAGAACATCGGCGTGAAACCCGAGAAAAGCATAGCCACCAGTGCGGCGAGGGGCAGGATCAGATACCAGTTATCGCGCAGCGCCTTCCATGGATTCGGGCACTGCTCCTTTGGCAGACCGACGAGGTTCTTGCGGCCGGCTTCGAGGTGCGTCATCCAGAACGCGGTGACGTAGTAGAGGATGGCCGGAATGGCCGCCGCCTTGACGATCTCGGCGTAGGGTACGTTGAGGTTCTCGGCCATGATGAAGGCGACGGCGCCCATCACCGGCGGCATGATCTGGCCGCCCATCGACGAGGTGGCCTCGACGGCGCCGGCGAAGACGCCCGAGTAGCCGAAGCGCTTCATCAGCGGAATCGTGAACTGGCCGGTGGTCAGTACGTTGGCGACGCCGGAGCCGGAGATCGTGCCCATCAGCCCGGAGGAAAGCACAGCCACCTTGGCCGGGCCGCCCTTGGTATGGCCGACCAGGCCGAGGGCGAGGCTGTTGAACAGGTTGATCATCCCCGCGTGTTCGAGGAAGGCCCCGAACAGGATGAAAAGGAAGATGTACGTTGCCGAAACAAGCGTCGGGATACCGTAGATACCCTCGGTGCCGAAGGCGAGCTGGTCGACGATCTGCGTGAAGGCGTAGCCACGATGGGCGAGCTCGCCCGGCAGGTACTGGCCGAAGAGGCCATAGGCGAGGAAAGTGAGGCAGACCAGTGGCAGTGCGAGACCGAGGATGCGCCGCGCGGCCTCGAACAGCATCAGCACGATGATGCAGCCGACGACGATGTCGAGATCGGTCGGGTCGCCCGCACGCTGGATGAGATCGCCCTCGAAGACCCATTGGTAACAGGACAGGGCAAAGGCCAGGGCGGCCAATCCCCATTCCCACACCGCAAGTCCACCATGGCGGGCGCCGCGTTTCGTTGCCGGGTAGATCAGGAAGGTGAGCAACAGCAGGAAGCCGACGTGCAGCGAACGCGTGACCAGCGACGAGAAGGGGTGGAAGGCGGCGACGAACAGCTGGAAGGTCGAAAAGCAGAGGGCGACGGCGACCACGACCTTGAGCCCGAATCCCGAGAGGGGCCGGGTGTGGCCGTGTTCGCTGAACTCCTCCGCCGCGCCGGGTGACGGGGCGTGGCTCATGCCGTCAAGCCTCTTACTTCAGCAGACCGGCTTCGCGGTAATACTTCTCGGCACCCGGATGCAGCGGTACCGGTGACCCCTTGGCCGCGTTTTCCTTGCTGATCGCCTTGGCGGCAGCATGCGCGGCGACCATCTGGTCGAGATTGTCGAACATTGACTTGGTCATCGCGTAGACGGTGTCGTTCGACACGCCCTCGTGCGTGACCAGGAAGTTCTGCACGGCAACCGAGGTGACCGCGTCATTCTGGTTCTCGTAGGTTTTCGCAGGGATGGTGGCGGACTGGTAGGCAGCCTCGCCGATCTTCGCCACCACGTCGGCCGGAATCGGCACGATGACGATCTTTACGGCGGTGGCAAGGTCGCGCACGGCGGCGACACCGAGGCCCGCCGAAATGAGTGTGGCGTCGAGCTGGCGGTTCTTCATCAGTTCGACCGATTCACCGAAGGGCAGGTATTCGATCTTGCCGAAATCCTTGTAGCTCATGCCGGCGCCCCGGAAGATGTCGCGGGCGTTCAGCTCGGTGCCGGATTTCGGGGCGCCGACCGAGACGCGCTTGCCCTTCAGGTCGCTGAGCGACTTGATGCCGGAGTCGGCGGCGGCGACGATCTGGATGTAGTTGGGGTAGATGGCGGCAACGGCACGCAGCTTCTTCAGCGGCGCCTTGAAGCCGGCTTCCTCGTTCCCTTTCCAGGCTTCGTTGAGCGAATCGCCGAGCGTGAAGGCGATCTCGCCGCGGCCGTTCTGCAGCAGGTTGAGGTTTTCAGCCGAGGCCTTGGTTGCCTGGACCGAGGTCTTGGCGCCCGGCAGGGCCTTGCCGTAGATCTGCGACAGTGCGACGCCGAGTGGGTAATAGACGCCGCTGGTGCCGCCCGTGAGTACGTTGATGAATTCGGCAGCGTGGCCGGTGGCAGCGCCGGCAGCGAGTGAAGCGGCAAGCAGCAGGTTGCGAAGCAGTCGGGTCATGGTGTCTCCTCCGGGTGGGGGTGGTGGAATTGCGGCCCGCTCGTGGCGGGCCGCTTATGGTTTCCGGATTATTGTCGGCTTACTGGGCTTTGCCAAGCAGGGCCTGTTTCAGGTCGTTCTGGACCGGGTCCTCGCCGAGCCAGACGCGCAGGAGCGCATTCGCGAAATCCTCGCCGGGGATGTCCTTGCCCTTCTGCTGACCATTGATGGTCAGCACGGTGCCCTTCTCGGGAATGAGGTCGAAGACGATAGTCGACCTGGCCTTGATCTCGCCGAGTGCGTTCACGGTGTCGACGAGCTGTTTGACACGCTCCTTCAGCGCCGCCTGCTCGGCGTCGCTCGCATTGTTGTTGATGCCCTTGCTGACCGCACCGGCGAAGGTGTCGCCGTCGACATCCTTGATCAGGCTGATCGCGATGCGCTTCGGCCCCTTGGTTGCCAGCGCCGACTTGGGGTCGCTTGCCTTGGCCGGCAGGTAGAGCGCCATCGCATAGCGCTTGCCGAATTTCGAGCGCACGCCGGCGCCATTGATGACAAGGTCGGCGTTGCCGAGCTTGAGCTTGTCGTCGAACTGGAAGCCTTCGAGGTCGAGGGCCTGTGCGGAAGAAAAGGTCAGTGCCGCTGCTGCGGCAAGAATGAGGCGTTTCATGCTGTCTCCTGATGTTGTACCGCCGATCATGCTGCCGGCGTTTCAGGAGTGTGCCACAGCCACCATACGCCGGGGTAGGGGCGACCGCTGTGGCAGTCGCTCAGGCGTACCCCAGGAGTACTTCCTCGCGAAGTGTACCCACTTCGCTCAGGCGCGCACGTTGCCGTTGCCGAGCACGATCCATTTCTGGCTGGTCAGTCCTTCGAGCCCGACCGGGCCACGGGCGTGGATCTTGTCGGTGGAGATGCCGATCTCGGCACCGAGGCCGTACTCAAAGCCATCCGCGAAGCGGGTCGAGGCATTGATCATGACCGACGCGGAATCAACCTCGCGCAGGAAGCGCATGGCGGTCGTGTAGTTTTCGCTGACGATGGCTTCGGTGTGGTGCGAAGAGTATTCGTTGATGTGTGCGATCGCTTCATCAAGGCCGGCAACAACCTTGACCGAGATGATCGGCGCCAGGAATTCGGTGCGGTAATCCTCGTCGGTCGCGGCCTTCGCTTCCTTGACCAGCGCCCGTGTTTCGGCGCAACCGCGGATCTCGACGCCTTTCGCCAGGAGCATCGCTGCGATCGGCGGCAGCAGTTCGCTTGCACGCGAACGCGCGACGAGCAGCGATTCGGCCGTGTTGCAGGTGCCGTAGCGTTGCGTCTTGGCGTTCTCGACGATCGCCATTGCCTTGGCCGCGTCGGCGGTATCGTCGAGGTAGACGTGGCAGTTGCCGTCGAGGTGCTGGATCATCGGCACGCGGGATTCGGCCAGCAGGCGCGAAATGAGACCCTTGCCGCCGCGCGGCACGATCACGTCGACGTACTCGCGCATGGTGATGAGATGGCCGACGGCGGCGCGATCGGTGGTGTCGATGACCTGCACGACGGTTTCGGGCAGGCCCGCGGCAGCGAGGCCTTCACGCACGCAGGTGGCGATGGCGCGGTTGCTGCGGATCGCTTCCGATCCGCCGCGCAGGATGGCGGCATTGCCGGATTTCAGGCACAGCGCTGCGGCATCCGCCGTCACGTTCGGCCGTGCCTCGTAGATGATGCCGATGACGCCCAGCGGCACGCGCATCTTGCCGACCTGGATGCCGGAAGGGCGGTAGGCCATGTCGCTGATCTCGCCGACCGGATCGGGCAGCGCAGCGACCTGTTCGACGCCCTCGGCCATGGCAGCGATGCCCTTCTCGGTCAGCGTCAGGCGGTCGAGCATGGCTGTTTCCAGCCCGGCGGCACGGGCAGCGGCCAGATCCTCGGCGTTGGCGGCTAGCAGGGCGGCTGCATCGCGACGGATTGCCGTCGCAATCGCCCGCAGGGCGGCATTTTTCTGGTGGGTGTCGGCACGGGCCGCCGCACGCGAAGCCTCGCGGGCGCGACGACCGACTTCCATCATGGTCTGCTGGATATCCATGGTGTTGCTTCTATGTCAGCGCAAAGAACTGATTATAGCCGCCGGCGTCAGAAAACCCGGGAGGGAACTCTCGCGAAAAGTTACACTCCTATGCGAAAGTCCGGGGGTGCGGGAAATGGAAAAAACAGTTGAAAAGAAGTTGATCGTTCCGGCTGAGGTCAAGGTCTGTGCGACCTGCAGCTATTGGGATGGCGAGCGACAGGTGGACGAGGAGTTCAACCTCGTCGTGGTCGCCGAAGAGTGCCGGGGCGAGTGTCTGGCGCAGGAAAAGGCGTCCGGGGGGCTCGATGATGTCCGGCATATGCCGGAGTGTGCCTGGGAACCTTTGCAGGCTGACCCGCTCGAAGCGGGGGATGACATTCCTGTCGAGGGCAAGCACGCCTAGCTGCGCGTCCGGCCTTTGCCCGGGGTGGCCAGCATCAGCCCCAGCCGGAGGAATTCGTTCCACACATCGCCGCCGGCGATACCCTTGACGACGCGGTCGATGCGGCCGGCGAGCGTCAGCGCCTCCTGAGCCTGTCCGCGCGTGATGCGTGCGAGGCATCGCTTCATCTGTGCCTGGCGCGGCCCCCATACGCGGGCGTCGCGCATCAGCATGTCGGCTGGCTGCCCTTCATCCATGCCACTGCGAATCTGCGCCAGCGCGCGCACTTCCTCGGTCATCGCCCACAGTACCAGCGGCGCCGCTTCGCCTTCCTGACGCAGGCCGTCGAGCGTGCGCGTCAGTCGTGCGGCGTCGCCCGCGAGCAGTGCCTCGCGCAGCGAGTCGAGATCGAAACGGGCGACGTCGAGCACCGCCTCGCGCACTTCCGCCAGCGTCAGCTGCTTCTCGGGATACAGCAGCCCCAGCTTGCGGATCTCCTGCTGCGCGGCGAGCAGGTTGCCTTCGACGCGCTCGGCGATGAAAGCCAGTGCCTCCCTGTCTGCGCCCTGTCCCTGACGTTGCAGGCGGCCGGCGATCCAGGCCGGCAACTCGGCGAGCGGCGGTGCATTCAGCTTGAGTGCGGCGCCGGCTTCGGCCAGGGCCGTGACCCAGGCAGCTTTCTCATCCTTCCAGTCGAGTGCCGGTAGCGTCACCAGCAACAGGGTGTCCGGCGTGCAGCGCTGGCAGTAATCCTGGATCGCCGCGCTGCCTTCCCGGCCGGGCTTGCCGGTCGGGATGCGCAGATCGATCAGCTTGCGACCACCGAACAGCGAGAGGTTGCCGGCAGCCATTGCCAGCTGGTTCCAGTCGAAGCCGGAAATCGCCGTCAGCACCTCGCGTTCGTCGAAACCCTGCTTGCGCGCCGCGGCGCGGATCGCATCGCCGGCCTCGATGACGAGCAGTGGCTCATCGCCGTAGACGAGGTAGACCGGCTTGAGCTCTCGCGCCAGATGGGCGCCGAGCTGCTCGCCCTTCAGTTGCATCAGTTTTCGTCCTGCGGCTTCAAGGGCTTGATCGTCGACAGGCGGCGCAGGATCTGCTGCACGAGGTCATTTTCCATGTCGCGCCACAGCACCTGTTCTTCCTGTTCCTTCGCCAGCACGGCCGAATCGTCGTAGGTCAGGTCACGGGTGATCTCGATGCCGGTCGTCTGTACCAGGTCGCGGCCCTTCGGGTCGACGACGCGGAAGGCATAGCGGAAGCGCAGCCGCACTTCGCGAACGCGACCGGATGCCGACAGTGACAGGATCTGCCGTTCGCGCAGTTCGGTGACCTGCAGCAGGATGGCTTGCGCCTCTTCCTTCTCGACCAGCCGTGTGCCGCCGCCGGCCCTGATCTGCCGCTTCAGTCCGGCCCCGATGACCGAGGCGTCAGGGAGTGCGATGTGCAGGCTTTCGTACGGCAACGTGTAGGCGCCGCGCAGCTGGAAACCGCAGGCGGCGAGCAGCAGCGTGACGGCAGCGATGAGGCAGGTGAGAGCGGCGCGCATGCAGTGTCCTCAGGCGACAATGTTGACCAGGCGGCCCGGGACGACGACGACCTTTTTCGCCGGCCGGCCTTCCATGAACTTCTGCGCCGCTTCGGAGGCCAGCGCCAGCGCCTCGATGGTGGCCTTGTCTGCGCCGGCGGCAATCTTGAGGCTGCCACGCAGCTTGCCGTTGACCTGCAGCATCAGCTCGATCTCGTCCTGCGTCAGCGCCGAAGCGTCGGCCTTCGGGAAGGCCTGCCGGCCGGCATCCATGCCCGGACGCAGTTCGGCGTAGAGGGCGTGGCAGACGTGCGGGACGATCGGGAAGAGCATCAGCGTCACCGCTTCCAGTGTTTCCTGCTTGACGGCACGCGCCGTGGCATCGTCCGGCAGCTTGGCGAAGGCGTTGAGCAGTTCCATGACGGCGGCGATGGCGGTGTTGAACTGCTTGCGGCGGCCGTAGTCGTCGGTGACCTTGCCGATGGTCTGGTGCAGCTGGCGACGGAAATCCTTCAGTGCCCCCGGCAAATCACCGCCACTGAACGCCGGCACGAGGCCCTGTGCGACGTGATCGTGCGTCAGCTTCCACAGGCGCTTAATGAAGCGGAAGGCACCTTCGACGCCGGCATCCGACCATTCCAGCGACTGGTCCGGCGGCGAGGCGAACATGATGAACAGGCGGGCGGTGTCGGCGCCGTACTGGTCGATCAGTGCCTGCGGGTCGACGCCGTTGTTCTTCGACTTCGACATCTTCTCGGTGCCGCCGATGATCACCGGCTGGCCGTCGGCCTTGAGCGTGGCGCCGGTCGGGCGGCCACGTTCGTCGGTGACGACATCGACGTCCGCCGGGTTGATCCACTGTTTTTTTCCTTCGCCCAGATCGCGGTAGAAGGTCGGCGCCACGACCATGCCCTGCGTCAGCAGGTTGGCGAAGGGTTCGTCCAGTTCAAAGCCCTTGAACAGGCCGACGTCGCGCATCAGCTTGGTCCAGAAGCGCGAGTACAGGAGGTGCAGGATGGCGTGTTCGATGCCGCCGATGTACTGGTCGATCCCGCCCTTGCACCAGTAGGCGAGGCGCTCGTCGACCATGGCCTGGTCGTTGTCCGGGCAGGCGTAGCGCAGGAAGTACCACGAGGACTCGACGAAGGTGTCCATCGTGTCGGTCTCGCGCCTGGCCTTGCCGCCGCACTTCGGGCAGCTGCATTCGTAGAACTCGGGCATCCTGGCCAGCGGCGAGCCGGCGCCGGTGATCTCGACGTTCTCCGGCAGCACGACCGGCAGCTGGTCGTCGGGCACCGGCACGTCGCCGCAGGTCGGGCAGTGGATGATCGGCACCGGGCAGCCCCAGTAGCGCTGGCGGGAGATGCCCCAGTCGCGCAGGCGGAACTGCACCTTCTTCTCGCCCAGCCCCTTGGCGGCGAGGTCGGCGGCGATGGCGTCGACGGCGGCTTCGTACGACAGGCCGTCGTACTTGCCCGAATTGACGCACTTGCCCTTCGTCTTGTCGCCGTACCACTCCTGCCAGCCGTCAAGGCTGAAGGTTTCATTGTCGACGGCGATCACCTGCCTGATTGCCAGATCGTATTTCTTGGCGAACGCGAAATCGCGTTCGTCGTGCGCCGGCACGGCCATCACCGCGCCTTCGCCGTAGCCCATCAGCACGTAGTTGCCGACCCAGACCTCGACCTGCTCGCCGGTCAGCGGGTGCTGGACGAAGATGCCGGTCGGCATGCCCTTCTTTTCCATCGTCGCGATGTCGGCTTCGGCGACGCCGCCCTGCTTGCATTCCTCGATGAAGGCGGCGAGCGCCGGGTTATTCTTTGCGGCGTGCGTCGCCAGCGGGTGCTCGGCGGCGACGGCGCAGAAGGTGACGCCCATGATGGTGTCGGCACGCGTGGTGAACACCCACAGCTTGTCCTGCTTGCCGTCCAGCTCGTACGGGAAGGCGAACCTAACGCCGGTGCTCTTGCCGATCCAGTTCTTCTGCATCAGGCGCACCTGCTCGGGCCAGCCCGGCAGCTTGTCCAGATCAGCCAGCAGTTCCTCGGCGTAGGCGGTGATCTTCATGTAGTACATGGGGATCTCGCGCTTCTCGACCAGCGCGCCCGAGCGCCAGCCGCGGCCGTCGATGACCTGCTCGTTGGCGAGCACGGTGTGGTCGACCGGATCCCAGTTCACGGTGCCGAGCTTCTTGTAGATCAGGCCCTTTTCGTAGAGGCGGGTGAACAGCCACTGCTCCCAGCGGTAGTACTCCGGCGTGCAGGTGGCGAGCTCGCGCTCCCAGTCGATGGCAAAGCCCAGCGACTTCAGCTGGGTCTTCATGTACTCGATGTTGGCGTAGGTCCACTTCGCCGGCGGCACGTTGTTCTGCATCGCCGCGTTTTCGGCCGGCATGCCGAAGGCGTCCCAGCCCATCGGCTGCAGCACGTTGTAGCCCTGCATGCTGTGGAAACGCGAGAGCACGTCGCCGATCGTGTAGTTGCGCACGTGGCCCATGTGCAGCTTGCCCGACGGGTAGGGGAACATCGACAGACAGTAGTACTTGGGTTTCGTCGTGTCTTCGACGGCGCGGGCGGCGCCAGTCTTGACCCAGTGCTCCTGGGCGGCGCGTTCGATTTCGGCGGGGGTGTATTTGTCCTGCATGGGCGGCAATCTGCGGTAATTCCGGAAAACCGGGAATTATACGCGGATTCAGCATGTTGGCCTGATGGCGCGGGCGTTGCCGGCCACCTTCAGTTAGAATCCGGCAACTTCAATCGGAGAGGCTGCCCATGAAAATCCTGCGTACGCTACTGGGGGTGTCGCTGCTGCTGCTGAGCGCCGGCAAGGTGCTTGCCGCTGCCGGCGTTCAGGTGGAGGCGGTGCAGTCGCCGGCCTGGGTGGAGCGGGGCGAGCAACGTCTGCCGCTGCTGCCGGGGCAGGTACTGAAAAATCGCGATCGCATCGTGACCGGGCCCGAGTCGCGTGTGCTGCTCCGCCTGTCCGAAGGCAGCGCGGTCAAGCTCGGCGAGAACGCGAGCCTGCGCGTCGATGCGCTCGGTGTGCGCGAAGGCGGGGTGTTCACGGCAGCGCTGGATGTCGCGCGTGGCGCGTTTCGCTACACGACCGGTGTTTTCAGCCGTTTCCAGAACAAGCGGGCGGTCAATGTTCGCATCGCGACCGTCACCGCCGGTATCCGCGGCACCGACCTGTGGGGCAGTTCTGACGCCGAGCGTGATCTTGTCTGCCTGATCGAAGGCCGCATCACGGTCACGCACCCCGACGCCGAGCCGGTGGCGATGAGCGAACCGCTCAGTTTCTATGTGGCGCCCAAAGGCGAGGCGCCGAAGCCGGTCGCGAGCGTCGATCCCGCGCAGCTGGCGTTGTGGGCGGCGCAAACCGAGCTGCGTCCGGATGGGGCCACCTTCCGCAAGGGCGGTCGCTGGGCCGTTCAGGTGGGCGTCGAGGAGAGCGAAGCCGGGGCCTTGGCCCTGTACGATCGCATCCGGGCGGCAGGCTACCCGGCGCGCATTCGTCCGCAGGCGGCGGGAGACGGTACTTACCGGTACGCGCTGCAAGTGCCGCAGGTCGCGTCGCGTGCCGGTGCGGAGGCGCTGGCCGTCAAACTGCGCCTGGAGCTTGGGTCAGAGACCGCACGAACGCTGGGGCCGCGCGGACGTTGACCGGCAGCCGGCTGCTGCTGCGGCAATCTCAAAAACAAAAATCCGGGCGCAAGGCCCGGATTTGGCTTTATTGGATCATTCGCGTGCCCGCCCCGTCCTGCAAACGAGGCGAATGGCCCGGCGACGTCAGGCCGCGAGTTTCTGCTTGGCGCAGAAATCCGTCCAGTTCTTCTGCCAGAGCCGGTTCGTGCTTTCCGCTGCGATCAGGCTGAGCGTCGCCATGCGGGCCTGATGGCGCCACATCCAGGTGACGTTCGAGCCGGTGATCGGGCAACGACCGGCTTCCTCCTCGACAAGGCTGATGAAGCGCTCGACCGAGAGGCGGAAGAAATCGGAGCTGTCGTGGTTGCCGATGATCAGTTCGGCCTCGCCGGCAGCGCGACGCCAGAGGCGCAGGGCCAGGGCTTCGTCGATACCCGCACGCTTGGCGATCCAGGGCAGTATTTTCGGTGCTCTCATTTGCTGTTACTCCTTTCAAAGCGGCCAGGTGCGACCGCGATTGCTTGCCAGGCCAGCCTTGTGAGCTGGTTTTGTGCAGTGCAGCGTAATTCTATATTTTTTTGTCCGACAATTTTAGAAGAAGTTCTCAAAACAGACACAAATATTTTTTGCGTTGCACAATTGCAACGCGTCAACCGACCTGCCGGTTGACTGCCCGCTATAATCCGCGCGCCCCCATCGGAAACCTTGATCCATGTCAGATCTGCTTGCCAACCTGAACCCGGAGCAGCTTGCTGCCGTCACCTTGCCGCCACAGGCAGCACTCATCCTGGCGGGGGCTGGCAGCGGAAAGACGCGAGTGCTTACTACGCGTATCGCCTGGCTGCTCTCGACCGGGCAGGTATCGCCCTCGGGGATCCTGGCGGTGACCTTCACCAACAAGGCAGCCAAGGAAATGCAGGCGCGGCTGGCGGCGATGCTGCCGGTGAATGTCCGGGCGATGTGGATCGGCACCTTCCACGGCCTGTGCAACCGCTTGCTGCGGGCGCACCACAAGGAGGCAGGGTTGCCGGCGCTGTTTCAGATCCTCGATTCGGGCGACCAGCAATCCGCAGTCAAGCGCCTGCTCAAGAACCTCAACGTCGATGACGAGAAGTTTCCGCCGCGCGAGCTGTGTCATTTCATCAATGCGCACAAGGAGCAGGGCATCCGCGCCGCACAGGCCGAAATTTTTGACGACTACACCCGGCGCCGCGTCGAGCTCTATGCCGAATACGAGGCGCAATGCCAGCGCGAGGGTGTCGTCGACTTCGCAGAGCTGCTGCTGCGCACCTATGAACTGCTGACCCGCAACGAGCCGCTGCGGGTTCATTACCAACAGCGCTTCCGCCATATCCTGGTCGACGAGTTCCAGGACACCAACGTGCTGCAGTACAAGTGGCTGAAGCTTCTGGCCAACTACGGGGCCGATGATGGCGCGAAGCTGTTCGCCGTCGGCGACGACGACCAGTCGATCTATGCCTTCCGTGGCGCCGAGGTCGGCAACATGCGCGACTTCGAGCGCGAATTCCGCGTGCAGAAGGTGATCCGCCTCGAACAGAACTACCGTTCGCACGGCAACATCCTCGAAGCGGCCAACGCCATCATCAAGCACAACCGCGGCCGGCTCGGGAAGAACCTGTGGACCGACGCCGGCGCCGGCGAACCGATCCGCGTCTTCGAGGGCTTCTCCGACCTCGACGAGGCACGCTTCATCGTCGACGAGGCGCGTGACCTGATCCGCGAGGGTATCTCGCGCAACCAGATCGCGCTGCTCTATCGTTCGAACGCCCAGTCGCGCGTGCTTGAACATCAACTGTTTACCGCCGGCATTCCCTATCGCGTCTATGGTGGCCTGCGCTTCTTCGAGCGGCAGGAAATTAAGCATGCGCTCGCCTACCTGCGCCTGATCGCCAACCCGGACGACGACACCGCGTTCGCCCGCGTCGTCAATTTCCCGGCGCGCGGCATCGGTGCACGCTCGCAGGAGAACCTGCAGGCGGCAGCGCATCAGGCCAATTCCTCGCTCTACAACGCGGCCGCCTCGCTCACCGGCAAGGCCGGCGCTTCGGTTGGTGCCTTCATCCGGCTGATCGAGGAGCTGCGCCGCGATACCGACCAGCTGCCGCTGCCGGAAATGATCGAGCACGTCATCGAGAAATCCGGCCTGCGCCAGCACTACCTCGGCGAGAAGGAAGGGCAGGAGCGCCTCGACAACCTCGACGAACTGATCAACGCCGCGGTGAGCTTCGTTCAGGAGGAAAGCGGTGGCGACCTCGCGGCGCGCGAGGAGGCCGGTGATCTGGCAGCCTTCCTGACGCATGCCTCGCTCGAATCCGGCGAGCATCAGGCACTCGAGGGCGACGAGGCGCTGCAGTTGATGACGGTACATGCGGCCAAGGGGCTGGAATTCGACATCGTCTTTCTCTCCGGGCTGGAGCAGGGCCTGTTCCCGCACGAGAATTCGGCTCAGGAGCGAGAAGGCCTGGAGGAGGAGCGCCGGCTGATGTACGTGGCCGTGACGCGCGCGCGCAAACGCCTTTACCTGAGCTGGGCGCAGACGCGCATGCTGCACGGCCAGACGCGCTACTGCGTGGCCTCATCGTTCTTCGACGAGATTCCCGATGAACTGCTGCGCCGGATCAACCCGGTGACGGTCGCGCAGTCGTCAAGGCCGACTTATGAAGCGCCGCGCGCCGGCGGCGGGTGGTCGCGGCCAGCCGCCGCGCCGGGTGCTGGCGAAGTGTCGGGCAGGCCGCAGGGCGGCCTGCCGAACGGTTTGAAGATCGGCATGAACGTTCAGCACGCCAAGTTCGGCATGGGCGTGATCGTGTCGGCCGAAGGGCGCGGCGCCGAGGCCCGCGTTCAGGTGAACTTCATGGACGCCGGCATGAAGTGGCTGCTGCTGGAGTACGCGAAACTTACGCCGGCTTGAGTTGCGAGGCTGCAAAGAAGTAATGCAGGCCCTTTTCGCGTAGCAGCGTCTTCAGTGTCTCCTCGCCTGCCGTCGAATAGTTGCGGTGCAGATCGCAGGCCTGCCGGGTGAACCGTTCCACCAGTCGCGGATCGAAGTGGCTGCCGGCATCCTGTCGGATGATGGACAGCGCTTCCTCGCACGACATCGGTTGCTTGTAGGGACGCTCGGAGGCCAGCGCGTCGAAGACATCGACGATCGCGAAGATGCGGGCGTTGAGTGGTATCGCCTCGCCCTTCAGGCCGCGAGGGTAGCCAGTGCCATCGAATTTCTCGTGATGATTGCCGACGACGTCGGTGGCAGCCTGCAGCCATTCCGCGTCCTGCAGGATCTCCAGCCCCAGCGTCACGTGCGTGCGCATGATAGAGAACTCCTCGGGGTCCAGCTTCGCCGGCTTGAGCAGGATGTTGTCGCTGATGCCGATCTTGCCGACGTCGTGCAGGAAGGCGCCCAGGATCAGGGCGCGCATTCCGGTCGCATCGATGCCGACGGCCTCGCCGAGTGCGATGGCGTACAGCGTGACGCGGAAATTGTGCGCATTGGTGTCGGAGTCGCGCTTGGCAATGGCCGCGCCGAGGACCGAGGCCATTTCCAGGTTGCCCTTGACGACTTCGCGCGAAAAATCGAGCACCTTGCGATTGAGCGAGAGGATGACCGGATAGAGCGCAACCGTCGTCAGCAGGACGGCAACCAGCGTTACGGTCAGCGCGTGGATCAGGTCCTCGCGCAGCCGCTTCATGGTCGCCTGGTCGACGATGAAAACCCCCTCGAAGTAACCGGAAACCTGCTGGTCCGGCCCGCGCAGCGGAACGACGGTCTGCACCAGGGTCGTGTCGTCGATCGTCAGGCGCTGGTAATGCGGACGGTCGTCCTTCGGAAAATCGTGGCCACGCTTCGAGAGTTCCTGCTCGATCTTCTGGTGGCGGGGATTGACCGCCTCGACCAGCATTTGACGCTGCCGGTTGTAGATTTCAATGACGACGAAGTTCTCCGATGCAAACTCGCGTGCCCGGCTTTGCAGCAGCCTGACCGAAGCCGAGTCTTCGGCCGGTTCGAGCGGGATTCCGAACAGCTTGAATCGTTCCGATTCCGCCGTGGCGAGCGCAACGACGAAGTCATCGATCTTTTCCAGTTCGATGATGTAGGCGACGCCCCCGAACAGCAGCGATAGGGCGACCCAGGCCGCTGCCAGGCGGCTGAGAATGATGCGATGGATCGGGTTGTTGAAGGCGGCAGTTTCCATATGCGCTTTGAATGATACGCCTGCCAGCGCGGGCTGGCGTGCGCATTCCGTCACGAACGGATGTCTGCAGCTTGCCCAAAGCCGCGGTGCCCGCTAGTCTGTCCGCTCTCCCGTTCAACCAGAAATTGAGGCCAAACATGGTGCATGCGATCCGTTTCCACGAGACCGGCGGACCCGAGGTTCTCCGCTGGGAGACTGTCGAGGTCGGGGCGCCGGCGCCCGGGCAGGTCCGCGTCCGTCATGAGGCGGTCGGTCTCAACTTCATCGACACCTATCACCGTACCGGACTTTATCCGCTGCCCCTGCCTTCCGGCATCGGACTCGAGGGGGCCGGGGTCGTCGAGGCGATCGGCGAGGGGGTGAGCAATGTCCGGGCGGGGGATCGCGTCGCCTACGCCGGCGGGCCGGTAGGTGCGTACAGCGAGGTGCGCTGCATGCCGGCGGCGCCGCTCCTCAAACTGCCGGATGCCATTGATTTCCGTACCGGTGCCGCGATGATGCTGCAGGGGCTGACCTCGGCCTATCTGCTGCGCAAGACCTACCGGGTACAGGCCGGCGATGCCGTCCTGATCCATGCCGCGGCCGGCGGTGTCGGCCTGATCGCCTGCCAGTGGGCGAAGGCGCTCGGTGCCACGGTGATCGGCACGACGTCGAGTGAGGAAAAGGCGGCACTGGCGCGTGCCCACGGTGCCGATCACATCATCTTCTACAACCGTGAGGATGTCGCGAAGCGCGTGCGCGAAATCACGGGAGGCGAGGGCGTTGCGGTGGTTTACGACGGTGTCGGCAAGGACACCTTCATGGGCTCGCTCGACAGCCTGCGCGTACGCGGCATGATGGTCAGCTTCGGCAATGCGTCCGGCCCGGTGCCGCCCTTCGATCCGCTGCTGCTTTCCCAGAAGGGATCGATCTTCATTACCCGGCCGACCTTGATGCATCATACGGCGAAGCGCGAGGAGCTGGAGGAGCTGGGCGGCGAGCTTTTTGCCATGGTCGCTTCCGGCAAGATCCGGATCGAGGTCAACCAGACCTACGCACTGGCCGATGCGGCGCAGTCGCACATCGACCTCGAGGCACGCCGGACAACCGGCAGCACGATCCTGTTGCCATAGGAACGGTAGCGCCATGGGCGAAAAACTGCGCACGAAGCTGCTTTCGTTTCGCGATCTGCTGGCGACGGCCTGGCCGATCGTGCTCGTCGTCTCGATCGGTTTCGTCATTGCCTACCAGTTCGTCGAGCCGGCGCCGCCGCGTACGCTGACGATCAGTACCGGTGGCGAGAGCGGTGCGTACTATGCGTTCGCGAAGCGCTATGCGGCGATCCTCGAACGGAGCGGCGTCCGCCTCGACATCAAGACTTCCGCCGGCTCGCTCGAAAATCTCGCGCGCCTCAACAAGGGCGAAGTCGATGTCGCCTTCGTGCAGGGCGGCGTCCGGCCGGCCGAGGCCGCCGAGGACGAGCCGGCACTGCAGTCGCTGGGCAGCATGTACTACGAGCCGGTCTGGGTTTTCTATCGCGGCAGCCGGACCTACGACCGCCTCGGCGAACTGGCGGGCAAGCGCATCGCCGTCGGCGCCGAGGGCAGTGGCGTGCGCGGCCTCGCGCTGCAGTTGCTGGAAGCGAACGAGGTTCCTATCGACGGCAAGCACCTGTTGCCGCTTTCGGGCCTCGATGCTGCGGAAGAGTTGCAGCAGGGGCGCGTCGATGCGGCCTTCATCATCGCCGCACCGGAGGCGCCCGTGGTACAGGTGCTGTTGCGCTCGCCCGGCGTCCGCATCATGAGCTTCTCGCAGGCCGATGCCTATACGCGACGCTTCCCCTTCCTGACACGGGTGACCTTGCCGCACGGCGTCGTCGACCTCGTGCGCGATGTGCCTCCGGCGGATACCACGCTGCTGGCCGCAACGGCCAACCTCGTCGTCAGCGAACATACGCATCCGGCCCTGATTTCGTTGCTGTTGCAGGCGACGAGCGAGGTCCATGGCAAGAGCGGCTTCTTCCAGCGCACCGGCGAGTTCCCGGCCTACCTCGACACCTCGTTCGAACTCAACGACGACGCGCGCCGCTTCATGAAATCCGGCCCGCCGTTCCTGCAGCGCTATCTGCCGTTCTGGGCCGCGGTCTTCGTCGACCGCATGGTCGTCCTGCTGCTGCCGCTGATCGCACTGCTGGTGCCGCTGATGCGCATTGCACCGGCGATCTACACCTGGCGCATCCGCTCGAAGATCTTCCGCGTCTATGGCGAACTGAAGTTCCTCGAATCCGAAGTGCGCAAGGACTACACGCCGGCGCGTCACGCCGAGTTCTTCGGCCGCCTCGACCGCATCGAGGAGGCGGCGAACAACCGCAACGTGCCGCTGGCGTTTACCGATCTCGTCTACACCTTGCGCGAGCACATCAACCTGGTGCGCAAGCAGTTGCTGCGGCGCGAGCAGGAGCTGATTTCCGGAGAAAGAACCGAATGAAGAGCATCCTCGTCGCCAATCCCAAGGGAGGGGCCGGCAAGTCGACGCTGGCGACCAACCTCGCCGGCTACTTCGCGCGTTGCGGGCATCGCGTCATGCTCGGTGACATCGACCGCCAGCAATCGTCGCACGACTGGCTTGCGCTGCGCTCCCGCCTGCTGTCGCCGATTTCGACCTGGGAGATCGATCGCGACCGTCCGGCGCGGCCGCCGCTCGGGACCTCGCACGC
>Ga0268298_10001358_pt1 | contig 28982 bp, 28 predicted proteins | sample WWTPWeurt_MetaG_FD_194462 | JGI IMG/M metagenome (GOLD analysis project Ga0268298, IMG submission 194462) | Activated sludge microbial communities from WWTP in Nijmegen, Gelderland, Netherland - WWTP Weurt | ecosystem: Engineered > WWTP > Aerobic digester > Activated sludge | place... | reverse complement strand
TTGAGGGCCATGGGGGTTTTTGTTCGCGTCTGGATGCCATTTGGCACAAGCTTGCGACTTTACATCACGGACGGCGGCGGATGAATGACGAGTTCTCCTCCGGCACTGGAAACGGGGGCATTACTGTTTATGAAAGCAATTGCCACCGCCTGGAAACTGACAACGCGAATGGTTTGCCATGCTGGGTGACGCTGTCATCGCTCAACAAGGAGCGACTGCCTCCAATTTTGGCGTCCAGTTAGCTGTCGTTGGCGACTGCCCGCTTGTGGCCGTTTGTACCCACATGCCTTCAGCCACCTCCGCCGCCAAACCTCCACCGTCCCCTTCCGGAAAACACCGGCGAACCCAGCTGACGATACGGCAAACCCGGTGGCGCGGAGTTCCCGGGTTCCACCCGAAAGCGCTCGAATTGCCGATTGACTGCGCCTGTCAGCCCCGTGATACTGCTCGAGGAAGCATTGGAGTTTCTGGGCGCGCGGCTGTCGCCGGCGTGGCGAGGACAGGAAAAGGGCGTGATTCGCGGGCCGCCGGGCAGTTCCGGCGCTGTGCCCTGATTCGGGGAGAGGTGGCGATGGAAGCAGCGATGCACAAGATCTGGACCTATTTCTGGCTGCCAGAGACCAAATACGTTATCGGCGTCGTCGCGTTCCTCGCGCTGCTGTCGTTGCGGCTGCTGCCCAAGGATCGTCAGCGGATCGGCAGGACGACGGTGGTGTTTGTCCTCTGTCTGGTGGGCCAGTTCTTCGGCGCCCTGCTCGAAGCACTCGATTATTCGCGCTTCGCGGTCATGATCCACGAGCTGTTTGTGATCGGTTCGGGAATGGCGCTGTGCCGCCTGGTGGCGATCTTCGTCTTCCGCATCATCCTGCCGCGCTTCGGCATCGTCGTCGTGCGCATTGCCGAGGACATCATCGTCCTCGTCGTCTACGCTGCCTTCATCCTCGGGCGGCTGCACATCGTCGGCCTCGACCCGTCGAGCCTGCTGACCACTTCGGCGGTGATCACCGCGGTTCTGGCTTTCGCGATGCAGGACACCTTGGGCAACATTTTGTCGGGCGTCGCGCTGCAACTCGACAACTCGCTGCGTACCGGCGACTGGGTCAAGATCGATGACATCACCGGCCGGGTGGCTCAGATTCGCTGGCGGCAGACGACGATCCGGACGCGCAACGGCGATGTGGTGGTCGTTCCCAACAGCCAGTTGATGCGCGGCAGGTTCACCGTCTTCGGTCGGGCTGACATACCGAGCTGGCCTTGGCGACGCTGGATCTGGTTCAACATCACCTACGATTCGCCGCCGACGCTGGTGATCCAGAAGGTGGAAAAGGCGATCCGCACCGCCGATATCCCCAACGTCGCGCGGGAGCCGGCCCCGACCTGCGTGCTGATGGAATTCGGCCAGGGCTACGGGCGCTACGCACTGCGCTACTGGATGCTCGATCCGCAGCCTGACGACCCGACCGATTCCGCGGTGCGGGTTCATGTCCTGGCCGCGTTGCAGCGCGCACGGATGGAGCTGGCGGTGCCGGAACAGTCATTGCATATCACCAAGGAAAACGATGCCTATCGCAAGTCGCTGCAACGTCGGGAAGTCGAACGACGCATCGCCGACCTGCACAAGCTGGAGCTGTTTTCCAGCCTCCAGGAAGAGGAACTGCAAACCATCAGCGCGCGCATGGTCTACGCGCCGTTTGCCTGCGGTGACGTCATCTTCCATCAGGGCGACGCGCCGCACTGGCTCTATCTGCTGGCAGATGGCGAAGCCGAAGTGTGGATGGAGTTCCCTGACCATTCACGGCAGCTATTCCGCACGATTCAGGCCGGGGGCACGTTCGGCGAGAAGGGTGTGCTGACGGGCGAGGCTCGCCGCGCCACGATCATCGCCAAGACCGATGTGGTCTGCTATCGCCTGGACCAGGCGACGGTCGAGGAGATCATACGTTCCCGGCCGGAAATCGCCGAGGCGATCGCCGAAATTCTCGCCCGCCGCGAGGCCGAGATGGACAGCTTCAGGAACCAGTTCATCGGCATACCCGGCGACGGCCGGGAATCTCAGCCGAAAGCCGGCATTCTCGCGACGATCAGGGACTTTCTTGGGCTGTAGGCGCGTGATTCGCCGCGCTGGCGAGTGGCGGGCGGGTTCCGGATCGTTCCGGGAGATCTTGCCGTGAGGCTCCTCAAGTGGCTGGCGATCGGTGCCGGCATGGTCGTGGCTCTGTTGCTGGGTGCAGGCCAGCTCGGCCTGTTCCGGGGCACTCCTCCGGGTGACCTGGGCGTGCGCGACGGCAGGCTCAAGGAGCCGGCGGACACCCCCAACAGCGTCAGCAGCCAGGCTCGCCTGTGGCCCGACCATCCCCAGCGCGACTACGCCGACATCGCACCGCTTTCACTGCGCGGCGACGGCGCCGAAACGATCGCCAGGCTGCGTGCCCTGGTGCACAGCGAGCCGGGCGCCAGCATTGTCGAGAGCCGTCCCGATTACCTCCGCGCGCAGTTCACGACGCGCCTGATGAAGTTCGTCGACGACGTCGAGTTCTGGTTCGACCCGGCTGCTGGCGTGATCCAGGTGCGCTCGGCATCACGCGTCGGGCGCAAGGATTTCGGCGTCAATCGCCAGCGAGTCGAAAGGCTGCGCGCCAGACTCGCCGGCGCGCCATAGACGGCGAGTTGCGCGCGGCGGTCGGGGGCAGGTGTGCGCGGATAGGCATTCAAACGGTGCGGGCTCGCAGGCACTGGCTCACAGCGGCGCGTCGCCGCGCTAGAATCAGCACCATTCCTGTAATAAGGGTATGTCCCGATGACCCATTTTCCACCGTTGGCACTTGTAGCGCTCTCCCTTGTCCTGGCGGCTTGTGGGAGCCCGCCCAAGGTCCCGCCTGATTCGCAGAATCGCCAGCTCGAATTGAAGCTTGCGAACGGCACCTACAACTGCGAGCAAAGGGTGCGCATCCAGGTCGAGCGTGAAATCCGTGACCGTGTTAACCACCGCATAACGATCGGCTGGAATGGCAACAGCTACCGGCTCGAGCGCGACCCCTCCTATTCGGGACTTCCTCGCTTCGAGGACAGCGCCAGCGGCCTGGTGTGGATTGACTTGCCCTGGAAGGGCTTGCTGCTGGACGGCAAGACCAACAAACCGCTGGTCAATGAGTGTCGCCCCGCTTGAGGAAGGATGAGGTCAGATTCGATTGAAACTGCGCGTTGCTGGGCGCGGGACATGCCCGGCAATCCGGCGTTTACCCCTCAAGCCATCGCCAGAATGGCAGTGCTGATCGCCAAGCCAACCAACCACACCAATGAGCGAAGCGTGCCCAGGTTCATCAGATAGACGATGACATAGACGACACGGACCGCCACGAAGGAAAGCGCCAGGGTATCGATATGGCCCTGATCCGCATGCGCCTGCTGAGCGAGTATTACGGCTGCAATGAACAAGGGTAGCGCTTCGAAGCCATTAATCTGCGCCGCATGGGCGCGCTGCTGCCAGCCCGTCAATCGACTCGCCCATGCACGCGGATTATTGTTGTCAAATCCTTCGCCGCCCTTGCCTTTCGCCAGAACCGAGGCGACCTTGGCGAGACCGATGGTCATTACCGGCAGCAAGCATGCAGCCAGGATGCACCAATTGGCAATCGGCATGAATATTTCTCCTCTTGTTTTTGGGCGATGCCTTCCTGTCAGTTCTTCACTGGGGTGCCGTCAGCTGTTAGGTCGTCACCTTCGGAGTCACTCCGGGCTTCCTGCCGGGCGCCGGCCGTGGGATATACCCGGCAATCCGGCACTGGAAGCCTTCCACGGGCGTGCCGTTGGCGTAGCTGGTGACACTGCACCGGGAGATGTCGCCCTGCGCCGACAGTTCGGAAAGGGACGTCCGCACCTCATCCAGGGAAATGCCGGTGGCCGCCGCAATCTCCAGGTCCAGCAGTTGGCCGTGTTTCTTCAGGTACTCATAAACTTCGGAAGTGTGCATTTGAAATCCTTTTCTGAAGGCGGTGGTGCGAGGAGCAAGAGGCCGATGAACCGGCCTGCCGCTTGATTTGCTGGTGGGCCCGCAGGGACTTGAACCCTGGACCAAAGGATTATGAGTTCGGGAAAAATACCGAAAAATCAAATACTTAGGCCGTTGTTTTTTGCGGAAAGTCGTGTCGTTTCAACGGCTTATCCGCAATGGCAATCAGGCGACAACCAAGCATTATAGCACCAGACATGCACCAGACAGCTGCTAATGGACCGGAGGCGGACCGGAGGTTATGGCCGTTGGGCCCGGCAATGGGTTCAGGCAATGCGCTGTGCTAGCTGCAGGGTCGCGGTGAATGAAGGTGCTAATCGCCGCATGTTCTGCGGCGATTAGCTTGTCGGTAGTCGGTCTAAATGTTGCGATTCGCCTCTATGGCCTGATACAGCGTGCTTGCAGCCCGTCGAGCTTTGGCATCCTCTTCTGCGTCAATCGCTTCCAGTTCCACGCCACCTCGGCCTCCGACGTAGGCTGAGCCACCGACATCGTCGTCATAGTCCGAGCCATCTTCGTTGATGGCACGGTATTCGTCCTTGGCGAGATCGGTGCCGAGCAGTTCGGCAAGATAGAACCAGGTCCAGCACTGCTGCAGGTTCAAGCGATCATGGCCTTCTACCAGTTCGCGCATGGCTTCGGTGTCGCCTTGTTGTGCTGCCATCGTCCGCCACCGCCAGGCATCATTGCGACGGCCGAGATGTTCGGCGACATCGGCGGCATGTGCCGCGTCGATGTTCGCGGAAAAGGTAGTCAGTTGCTCGAAGAAAGCCGGATCACCAAAGTGCTCCGCCATTTCAAGCAGAGCGGTTTCATGGTTGAGAGCGCTAGCTGCACGGAGGTGGTGTTCGTACTTTTCTGCGCGGTTGAGCATGACTGCATATTCGTCCGCCCATTCCTGTTCGATACCAGTGAGCACGCGGCCGTTACGCCCTTCGTTGTACCAGTAGTCGCTACCGGCACTGGGTTCATCGTAAGGGTCGTCCGATGGGGCATGGATGAGCGCCAAGGCGTAATGGGCGTGGGCGTTTCCTTTTTCAGCGGCAGCCGTCAGCCCCTCAAGTAGGATTGGGGAGGCGATAGATTCGCGATCGAACCATGGGTCAAAGGTCTCGTCGTACTCAGCTTCATTATCGAACTCGTCGAGACCGTGATCGGTCACTCTGCCGGTTTCGTACCGTAGATGCGCAACAAGATCCGCAATGCGGATGACGCCGATATCCTGGTCAGTGAGATAGGCCGGGAGGACTTGGGCAAGCTGGAGTGCCGTTTCCGGCAGATAGTCGAGTTCCAGACAGCGGCGCCCAACCGATTCGCCATGCTTGGCCGGACGCTGGTAGGTAATGCCGCCCTGCGTGAAAACATGGTCAGCGCACAAGGATGCATAGGAATTGAAACCGAGCCCGGCGGCCAGCAACTCGTAGATGTGGCTGCGCTTGAAGGGGGTGCCGGTTTTGGCTTGGAGATGTTGCTGCGTATCGAACGCGAGTTGTTTGATCGTCATGATCAACCTTTCCTGAAAACCTCATCGAATCGGGTCAGGTGCACGCGTTTAAGTCCCCGACGACGAGGCTCAAAAGAGAAGGTCTATATGAATATGACGGTCGTTGTTGCGTTGCCTGTTTTTACTCGCGTGCAAGTAGGGTGGGCACCTGCGAGTATTCTAACCGTGCTATCGCATGAGGTCTAGATGCGGACGGTATGGCGTGCTGCCAGCGGTGGCTAGTAAGAGTTACTTCCCTCAGGGAATCATCCCGAACCGGACTTTGAGCTTGATCTCATCTAGCCAGCCATTACGATAGTGATCCTTCAGGTTCGTGATTTGTCCTCGGGTTGCCCCAGAGTTCTGCGCCAGATGTTCCAGCGAAACCAGTGAGTCGAGGCTGTTCAAGCGTCCGGTCGCGACAATCGCCGCCTTATCTGCCGTAGAGATCAAGACCATGACCTTGGGCAGCAAACCACGTGCGTCGAGCCAGGCCAGAAGGTGAAGCTCGCCGTCATCAAGCGCTGGGCATTCCGGATGGTTCAAAGCAAAGGTGGCTAGTTCCTTTTTTGTGACCGGATGACGGTCCGCAAGGCCGCCAATCAGTTCGTCGTGAGGGACGTTAACCCGCCCGGGTTCTGTAGGGTCGCCCGTTAATGCTTCCTCGATGCATTTCTCGACGGTTTCAATTGCGAAGTGGTGGCAGATTGCTGGCCAACAGCCAGTGCGAAACGCTTCAAGAATGACATTGGTGTCGACAAAAACGCGGGGTTTGGTCATCTGCGTTACCCCTTACTGCGCGAATGGGGTCGCCAATGAGTGCTCAGTAAAGAGTTCGGCTAGTTGGGGCAAGGTCATGCCAAGTGTTTTGGCAGCCTTACGCACCGATAGGCGCCCTTTGTCGATGGCGTTATGCAGCATGCTGACGAAACTCGCGGAAAGCCGTTTTGGCGTACCGGTTGTCGAAGGGTGCTGATGCTCTTGTAGCAACGCATCGCGCGTTGCTTCGTCAATCCACTTCATGTTGTACAAACGCCAGGATAGGGCAACTGGTGCAACGTGCAGTTCTGCCGCAACGTCAGCAAGATGTGTCGCGTCATTGATGTGACGTCGGTCGATTAATTGCTCCAGTGAGTTTGTCGGCATGAGCAAGGCTGCGGCGAAATTATTGGCCAATTGCTCGATACGTCGCGTTCTTCCGCGTTCTTCAAAGGAGTTTGATTCACGATGCTCTGGCTGCATCGCGTCCCAGGTCAGCGCATGGAAGAGTTCATGTGCCAAATCGTAGAAACGCCGTGCTTCGCTTTCATTGCGATTGATCAGGATGACACCAAGATCTTGTAGATGGCACGTTGCGCCAGAGATTGAGTCACCTTCTAGTGTGGTTACGGTGTCGACAAACAGAACGGGAATGTCCAGTTTTTCCTCGATGCACGCGATCAAGCGTTCGGCTGGCACCTTGCCGAGCTCTAGCCCCTGGGCAAGATCTTCAGCACGCGCAATTGCCTCTTCGAACGAGGATTGCGTTGTCAGTCGCAGACTATGTTTGAGAGGATTAACTCGACCGCGTTCGCCTTCTCGAAGCCAGCGCAGCAGTCCAATCCATTGCCCAGCGCGTAGTTCGAAATGATCTAGCGGGTCTTCCGGTAATGCAGGTGAGGCACGCCAGGAAAATTGGGCCTCACCGGCAACGGCAAACGGGTCAAGGAAAAACTCCACATCACGATTGAGTTCATCAGAGAGCGTCACAAGTTCATCTGCTTGTAGGCGACGCTTGCCGTTTTCAATATCAGAGACGCTTTGCCTATCTTTGAGCCCGAGAGCCTCGGCTAGGCGATCTTGGTTCCAGCCGGCTGCCTCGCGTGCCGCTTTGACGCGATAGCCGATAAGGCGATTGGACAGTTGTTCGAGCATGGCGGGACTCCTCTGCATGAGGTCGGTTGATCATTCTATTCTTGCGAAATTAAGTTCGCAAGAATTTATTGTGATTTCGGATTTTCAGTTTCGAGAGAAGATGACTCAGGTGCAGCCCCCAGAAGCGTTGTAAGGCCTGTGATAAAAGGATCAAGCTGATCAGCTTCGGACAATGCCCAGTTTCGCCACGCGAGAAATCCAGTTGTGTTGAAAACGCTGGAGTGTCGTTGTGCGTCTTCGACCAAATCGCGAATTTCTCTAGCTCTTTGTCTGTTCTTGCTCGCCGTCAGAAGAATGTCACGCCGTCTTTGTTGGTCAGCTAATCGAGCGGCTTCGGCTTCGCGGGCTGCCTTTTCCGCTGCGAGGCGAACTTTTTCATCTTGTTCAGCCTTGCGTTGAGCGATCCAGTTATAGCGTCGAATTACGTCTCCGCGGTATAGCATCTCCCCTGCCACGACTAGGTTGATGGCAATCTCAGGTAAATGATTTTCGAGAGAGTCGTCGCCCCTGTCTTGCCATACTTGCCTGGGAAAAATTGGTGCTTGGGTCCAATTCGAAATTTCGAGCTGGAGTGGCTCTTTCGGCCGGCCCGGCAAGCGCTTTGAAGATCGCGGGCGCTGAGCGATTTTCTCGAGCTTGAACGAAACGTGGAAATTGCCGACAGAAACGCCGGGCTGTTCAGCATCCTTGCCACCTAGGGTTGGATGAAATCCGCCTTTACTCAGCATCAAGAATAAGCCGTTGAGTATTTTTAGGCGCCGCCGCGCAGCTGGTTCATCGAATCGGGGCTTATCCCAAACGTAGGTCTGACCCTCTGCGGCAGTGCGTTTACGTTCATCTTCAACCAGCAAATCTTGAATGAGATGGTGGGGGGAGGAGAGGTTTCGCGGAGCGCTTAAACGGCCTAGTCGTTTTTTAACCTTGAAGGTCACATCCTCGAGGGTGTCACTGAAACTAGGCGGTGGCGGCAATTCATCGATGGGCTCAAGGTGGCCGGTCCAACGTTCTTGGCCAATGGTCACTTCGTCGACTTCGCCTAGATCACGCATTGGAAATGCCAGTCTTGGGGGCTTTTTTCCAGCGGCAATCTTCGCCCAGTACCCTCGCGGGGGTATGGGGATATTTGCACTTCGACAAAGCTTGGATAACCAGACGTCTGAGACCCCAAATCGTTGGGCAAGCACCGTTTTTGGCTCGTTCCAAACTAGGTCATACAGCTCTTTTCGCGAAAATTTGTATGCCATCCCGAACCCCCTTTGCATGGTCGTGAGGCATCATCTTAGCTATCGAAGCCGATACCCGGTTCTTGTTGCTCGGTCGAAACTAAAGACGTGCTCGCGAGGACTTTCCTGGCAACGGCCGACGATTCGACGCGGAAAATCAGGCTCACCCTTGTCCAGCAGAACCTGGGCCTCGCAGGTGGGACATGTCGCCGCATACTTGATCATTCTGGCTCGTTTCGGGGTGTCCGAGGTGGCACCATCAGGCTTGTAAAGTTCGAGACATACGCCAAATTCCTTGAATCCGACCATCGACTCCGAGGCCATAACGATGCGGTCATCGACAAGTCGGCTAAATCGATTCACGAGATAGCGCGCATACCAAGCTAATAGGCCAATGTAGATCAGGATGATAACGTCGCGGGTCATCAGAGGTGATTCACTGAGGCTGAGGGCGTACAGCAGAAATGCGCCAAGCAATCCTACGACGGCAAACCAAAGCAGCGTTGGCCAAACAAGTACGTGCTTCCGCCATCCTTGAGCAACTTGCTCTTTGTCAAACAGCAAATGCGCCCACCACGAAAGCTGGAGGTTTTCTGCAGGGATGTAATCAATATCGTGCTGAGGAAGATTGCACGGAGTTGGGAGTGCGCATGCGGGGATCGGCAGCGCGACGAGTGAAATCAAAGCTTGATTCCCCGCGCCACCATCACTTTCGCGTTTGTCGATCCAGGGGTAAACGGTGAGCCCCTGGTCGGCGGCAAATTTTTGTATTCCCTCTTCACATTTTTTACGGAAATCACCGTTGAAGGCCTTCCAGTGACGACTAAACCATGCACTGGCATCTCCTTCAGATTCGCCGGTGACAGCTTCCCGAATTGATAGGTAGTTGAAGTGAGGCTCTTTCCCTTCAGATAATCGATAGATTGTCTGCTCGGCTAGGAAGCGAAGGACTTGATACGGTTGTGCGTGTTTCCCATGGATTGAAAGGTAATCCAGTAGACATTGCGCTATGGCCAGTACGTGGCATTCGGTAGTGCTCTCAGCGCTGCTATTAGTATTCTGATTATTCGGCATTAATTTCACTGCTCAAGGGTAATGTCAGGGTTGTTGAGTGAAATTTCGAGGATGAATTTTCTAACCTGACTTCGTGTTCAAACCATGGAGTCAGAATTATGCAGCAGAAATTTTTGGTGCAGGGTGTGCCCGTCTTCACTAGACGCCTTCCATCGGGAGACTTGGCTGTTTGGCACCCGTTTAACCCGGAAGTCCAAGCCATTGTTGAGCCGCTGTGTCGTGGTCGAGGATATTGGCAAGCCGAATTCAATAACTGGATCGTTAAAGCGCATTGCGTGGCTTCGGTGTTGGTGGAGCTCGCTAAGATCGGGAGAGCGCAATGAGCCGACTCCCTGCTCGCATCACCTGGGCGCTAGACGTTCAAACCGGAAAACTCGTCAAAGCTGATCGAGCTCAACATCGACCAGGAAAGGGGCGGTACCGTTGCCTGGACGAGCGCTGTTGTCGAGACCTAACTGTAGCCCGCAACAAACAGGGGCGCCAACACTTCAGGCATTTTCGGAATAGTCACGCTGAAGGTTGCGTCTTTCATGATCTTGCTAAGGGTAAGCACGAAGCTGCGCAACGCATCCTGGCGATGATGTTTTCTGAAGCTTTGCGGCGTAGGACGCCAATGCCATTGATGGTATTCAATACTCCTGCAGGTAGCCGGGCAGTGCTGCCATTTGTTCAAGCCAAGGAAGTCGTGATGGAGTGGCGATGCCCACAGAGTGGGCGTCGGGTGGACTTGGCACTTTTAGATGAAAGCAGGCAACCTGTCTTGCTGGTTGAGGTATGGCATACCCATGCAGTCGATGGCGATAAGCGAAGAGATTTGGCGTCTTACTGGTGGGTGGAGGTCGAAGCTACTCAGGTTTTGACAGATACCGATGTGCTGGTTATCAGGAACCATGACAATCTACCTGCACAACTGGCACTGGCTTGGGAGCAATTCGAATTGTTCAAGCAGGAATATGCAGGACGAGGGGCTAATTGACCACACCGACTCTCTCGAATACTGAAGCCATCCCGTGTTGAAGTCCGGCTTTCCAATTGGGCCATTCATCCTTGGGTTCCAACGCGATCCAGTCGACCAGTAGCTGCGGGCCGGCCGCTGTGTTTCCTTGAGTAAGAAAACTAAAGCATGGGCGACTGCTCTCATCAGCAAGTCCGTTGTGCCCCGGGTATAGCAGCGCGACACGCGGGCAAGCATACGCAGTTGCATAGGCATTCAGCTGATAGACATCGGCTTGGCCAACCCCCCATTTGCCGCCCTTGTCGTCGGGGTCAAGACGCTTCCACTTTGCATCAATAATTGCGTGAATAGTCTTGCCTTGAAGTATGCAAAAGTCGGGTTTCATCTGAAAACGCGCAGTTCCATCAACGCCACGCGTTAGGAAATAGCGCGGCCCTTCTTCACGGAGAGTAAAGCCGGGCGGTAAGGCTTTTCGCATCACGCACCCCAGAACCGCTTGAAACAGCGCGTTCATGTCAAAGAGTAGCGAAAACGACTCACTCCGCCCCGAACTCAGGTCCATGGCGCGATCAGTGAGGAACCATTCGGCCATCATCAGGGCGTATTTGTATCGCGCAACCAAACGGTTGGACGGAAGGCGCCGTAAATCATCTCGAGTTACCTCCACGTCGCCCACGTCGCAAAACCAGGCAAGTAGCGTTTCGGCGTCACGTCGGATGGCGGCATGGCCGGGGAAGAGCGCTTTAACTCGTCGCAGGGCCGCCTTGAGCACTTGGTTGTGGGGATTGTTCGAGGTTAGTTCATCAAACTCACAGTTCAGACGATCTTTTCTTCCCGGAAAGCGTTGCATATCCAGCGCAGGATGCCACCGCCCTCGGATGACCGGGAGATCGTCGTGTTGGACAACGTAACTGCATATCAGTCCTTGATGGCACTGTGCAAAGACTTCATCGCAAAACCAACGTGCCAGTGCCGGAAGAAGGCTATGGGTCTGCAAATCCATTTTGTGATTTTGCAGGCTTCGGACTGGAAATTCGGATGCTATTGCAAGCATTCGCAACAAGGTGCCACGGTCGTAGGTGTCGTTGTCGGCAACCTTTGGTAGAACTTCGACAGTCAATCCGGCAACTTGAATCACCCCGCAAAATTGCGCGAATTTGATGCTACGGTATCCAGGAATAAAGGGCGCGACAGCATGCTTCTCGCAGACTCGTAGGAGGGCGTCGAGTTCTTGCTGCGTGATGTATTTGCCCGAAACAGCGCTAGCTACTACAGGAACACGTTCATGCTCTCGAACGACAAGTTGCCGCACTTTCCCGTCCTGTTAGCCGAGGTCAGTTGCTGCTACGGGAACACCCTCGTACAAGGCACGGAATGACGCAGCTGGAAAAAGGTCATCATCTGGTGCGTCGGGCCGTAACGACCGAGCGATTCGCCATATAGGCGCATCAGATATCTGCGTGGCTTCGTTCGATTGAGGTCCGAAAAGCGCATCAATTTTCGGCGATGTCGCGGCCACAAACGGCTTTGCGCCGCCGCCTACTGCCAGTACTAACGAAATCCCTTCCCAATCCTCGTAGAAATACTCTTGCAGCAGCGGGATGATTCGATCACGGAACGTCGAGCGCAATTCGTCGATTGAAGTGACCTTGCAGAGGTAGGCGTGCCCAAGGCATGTGTCGCGGCCACGAAGCACTGTCAGACGAGCATTCAATACAGCCAGTAAGCGACGCAAGTCGATGCGGTTTCCACCATCGTCAGGGGGAATGGAGCCTGTTTCATGTTCGCCAGCTATTACGCCAGGGTTGGGTAGCAGTTCTCGGAAAACAAAACGGCGGCGAAGGGCAATATCGACCAGCGCTATCGAGCGGTCAGACGTATTCATCGTGCCGTAGACGTCGACGTTCTCAGGGACGCCAAACCATTCTTGAGAGGTTGGCAGCAATACTGATCGACCAGGAGCAAAAATTGGCTTTCCCCCCGCATCGACCTTTAGACGTTTGTCTGATTCGATTAGCGTAATCAATTCGCCGAAGATTTTGGCGACGTTGCCTCGGTTTACCTCATCGATCACCAGCGCATAGCGATTTTTGGGATCAGCGGCGGCTCGCTTGCACAGCTGCTTCAGAGCACCGTCACGAGGTTGAATCTGAATTTCGGTTGTGCCGTCATCTCGCTCAACCTCCACAGGGCGCAAGCCTTCGATGAAGTCTTCGTACGAATAACTGGGATGAAATGTAACAAATGCGTAGCGATGGATTGCCGCTCCGCCGGTATTGGTCATTTTCAGTTGTTCGTAAAGGTCTTTGATCTCCGGGGCATCTTCTTTCCAGTTGCTAGTAAGAGACCATTGAGCCTGCTGATCTTTTTCGAATACAAAGGGTTCAACCCGACGTTCTGTGTTCGTTTTTACGGTACTTGAGTTCGGCGAAGTGTGTAATTGCAGCATCCCCCAGATTAGCTGGTGGAGATGCTTGGGCGCAGAGCCATTGGTGGCTTTCGCCTGTAAGAAGGGGTGGGCCTTGATTTGTGCGACACGAGCAGTACCACCCAGATCAAGCAGCACAGCCGCGATTACTTCGTACCAACCGACATTGCCGAGCAGGCGAGCCCAACGCACCTCTTGGGGCTCCTCGCCCATTCTGGCAGTGTACTGGCTGCCAGAAAGAACCTGGTTCATCAGCGTCCAGGTTTTGCCCGTACCAGGAGGACCATAAAAGATCACATTTCTCGGGAAGGCACCAAGATCAAGATCGGCTTCCGTCTCGAGTTCTTGTTCTGCCGATTGACTTACTGTGTATTCGCCGACGGGTTCCTCTGCAGTGTGGGTTTTCTTTTCTTGCCACAATTCCGCTAGAGGCGGGAGGTAGAAATCCAACTCCGTCGTGCCGTACTTGTCCTCGAAATGTTTTCGAATCGCCAGAAGTTGAGCATCGACAGCGGTTGGCGAACTGACATCTGGAGTAACGCCAAGCAGTGGTGCAAAAAGTTTGACGAGCTTTCGCTTGTGCCCAGAGGAGGCAATCCGCTCGTGATAGTCCGGCTGAAGCAGGAATAGAAGGATGTGACGAGCCTGACGATTGTTCGGGTTTAATGCATCGCCCGATTCCAAGGTCTCTGGCAACGGCTGCGCGTCAATCCATGCAACGAGTTCGGTGTCTGAAAGTAAGCACGTTTTGCGTTCGTCCTCGCCGAGCTTCATGAATTCCCGGAAAAGCAAAAGCGTGTACGAGAGCTCAACCCAAAAGCCAGTATTGAAGAAGGTTCCAGGGTTTCCTACGCCAGACAACACCTCGGTTTGAAGTGCCCAATGGTTAGCAGGCAACTGTAGGCCGGCATTCGTGCAAATCAATTCCAGGTTCCGGCGTTTTCCTTCGACGCCAATTAACCGGCACGGGAAGAGATACAGAACCCACGTCAGTTCGACAGCTAGCCATTTGGCTTGCTCTGACGCATTTTGCAGTTGGCCTTTCAACTTGTCGTAGTACCCGGCGGAACTTGTGTCCGGCGCATCAATATATAGGCGCTTAAGTTCCTCAAAAACAGGGGCCGACCATACGGATAGGTCTGTAAATACAGATTTGCCTTCTATCAGGCAACGCTGTTTCCAGCGGTCTGCAGCGTTCAGGATTGGGGCTATGGGTAGGTCGCAGTATCGGCTCATGGCTAGGATCATTACAAAGGCATCTTGACCAGTATGTCGTTCTCACTTTACGCGGGTCAAGCTAAATTCCGGGCTTCCATGTCGCATCCGGGTTGAGCCTTCAAATGTTGAGCCATGGCGGGTTGTAAAGGCGTTATCAATCGCTTTGATCAGGGCAGTGTGTGCAAACAGATTGCAAGTTAAAACCCCGTCGAGCAAAGCTCGACAGGGCCCCATGGAGGACGGGGAGCCACAAGTGGCACCCCGTCAGTATCTAGTAGCGCCCGGCGCTGCCCTTCGGGCAGTTCCGGGCTTACAGCGGTTAGCCTTCTTGTGCCAAAAAGCGCTCAATTTCCAGCATCGGGAAGCGACCCACGACCACCTGAAAGAACAACAAGACTTCCGGAGTTCGCGGTACGGCATGTTCATGTAGCGCCGTCCGTCCGGCATTTTTGACGTCATGCAGTTTCGTCGGGTAACCCACTTCAGTCAGCCAGGCGGCAAGTTTTGATTGCGACAGCAGATCGCCGGTCAGACCCCAGGCACGCTGGACATAGGCGGAGAGGAAGGTTCGGACGGCGATGCCGAGATAACCGCCTTTTGAAGTAGCGTACAAGACGCCTGTCTGGCAACGTGTGACGGAGTTACGCGGCTCATCGATCTTGCCCGGGAGGTTTTCGTTGCCACCAAGGGGAGCGGTTATCAAGCCGTCATGCGGACTTTGGATATATTCAGCAGCTTCAAGCTGTGCTTGGTAGGCTTGGCGTCGCTGGCGGTTACCAACATAGAGCTGCTGGAAGTGCTGCCAATCGTGCCAGTCGTCGAAGTCTTTAAGGCAGTGCCCAAGTTTGTCTTTTCCGTCACCACGGCGCCATTGGTCAAACAGAACGCGGACTAGCTCACCTTCCTCGACGGTTTCCCAAGGGACGGTGCTGAATGCAAGATGGGCGACGTTATGCGAGTCGATCGTGATCATCTGAGGATTGACCGGGCGCCGCTTGAAATCGAACTCCATGCTCAGCCGCATATCCTTGTCGATCACTTGGAAGTCCCATTCGTTAGGCAGCTGATCACGCGCTGACATCGAAGACGGGCGCTTGATGATTTGCCCCGGGAAGCGATTGATGAAGAGGTCGAGTACGTAGCGATTCTGATTGATCGGCTGCAGCAACTCTTTTTCTTTGTCCTCATCGCCGTCGGCGGCATCGAGGAGAACCTTGATACCGCCTTTTGCGACGACGGGCTCTTGCCCATCCACCGTTTTGCCTGTGAGTTGCAAACGGGTTTTGCCAGCAACGGCTTGGGCAATCAGGTGCTTCAGTTCTGTCATGCAGGTACCGGGTGCAACGCGATCTACCAGGTTTTGAAAGCGACGGCACATGGTGCCAGACAGGTCGAGGTTTTCAATTTGAGCGAGCAGGCCATCAGTTGTGGCTGACACCACCAAGGTTCCTGGTGGCAGTTTCCAGAGGATCTCGCCCAAAACAGCGCGCGCAAAGCCGCTGGTCAATGCAGCCACAGCAGCTTCGGAAATGGACGACCGGCCCACTTTTTCGCTACGCATCTCTTGCGGTGCAAATATCCGCTTGTCTTTAAATCCTTGTCCGGTTTTGCCATAGGCAGAATTGCCCAGGAGCTTCATGAACTCGTTGGGTAGCGTCTTTTTGCGGTAGCGCAGGCGTTCAGTCCGGGTATAGATCGCAAAGGATTCGAAAGGGCGGTAGCCAGTATCACCAAATGATTCCGGCGGGAATTGCATCTCCTCAACCGGAACCAAGGTGTCATCTTGCCATTCGAGGCGCTTTTCCTTGGCTTTGCCCTTGATCGTGCGGCGCATCACCTGCTGACTCCGGCCGAACACCTCGTGCCGCTCCATCCAAGGAATGATGACCCCGAACAGAATTTCGATCTCAGCCCCCATCTCCATGGCCAGTTCAATCTCCGGTGCGGTGGCAATGGCAATTCCCGAGCGTGGAAACCACAAGCCATAGTTGCCGACGATCACAGGGAGGCAGGGATACATCGTTCCTGGCGGAAATTTAAATCTGACCTGGGCGAATCCGGCAACATGGCCTATGAATCGATGCTTATCGCGAACGACTTCAATACGCTCGTAGTCCATGACCATCAAGCCAGCCAAGCTAACCACATAGCAGCCCGCGAGGTCGTGGTCACACAAGCGGGTGAGTTCGTCGGTGATTGGGGTAGGGCCAAACCAGTAACACTCATTCCGACCCCCGAGGTAGGCATCCGCCAAGAAGTTTTCGAACCAACGCCGTATTGGGGTCGGCTCCCGAGACTTCAGGGTGATCGGCTTGTTTTGATCCTTAGCCCAGAACCAACGTTGGACCTTCATGAAATTGAGTGCAACGTCAGGATGAATGCCGTCATGACGCATGCACAACTGGGCCAGTCGAACACCAAGCCCGCTTGCCGTTGCGGACAGACCTTTCAGGCCCAGATGACGATCGCAGAACCACAAAACCCAAAGCACATACGTCGCCGCAATTTCAGCGTCGCGCAGCCCGTATTGGCGAAAGGCCTCGGGGCGTTCCCGTGCAAAGCGACTCATCTCACTTTTCTTAAAACCAGCCGGCAATTTGAGTTTAGGCAAGTTGATCCAGTCGCCGACTTTAGCCAGTGAGGCACCGGGTGGTGCCAATGTTTTTGCGTCGATGAGGCGTACCGAAAGCACTCGCGGGTCGAAGTCATCGCCGACGATAAATGCATGGCGCGCTTTCAGGCGGATCACGCGTTCTTCACTGAGCGATAAGGTGAGCTTGGCAGGCTTGCCGACACTGGCCAGGCTGCCATTGATCCCGTGAAGTTGCCGGATGAACTTGCCGGCATCACGGAAAACAGGGATGTCTGCCCGCGTGAAGAAGCCGCAGAGGATCACTTCGCTCGGCCATTCGTCAAAGATGCAGTAAGCCTCGGCTTCATCAAGCAACTCTTCCAGGGTTTCGGCAAGACTGGGGCGCGATTGACGGTCTTCCCCATTTCGAACGTCAATGACTTTGCTGAGCCGTTCGTTAGTTGGGCCTACGAGATAGAGTTGAACCGACAGCAGCTTATTTCGGCCATCACTATGACGGTCCCATTCGGCATCGATGCCGACAAATACGGGGGCGCCCAGGCCTCGACGTGGCAGCGGAAGGTGAGCGCTCATCATGGCGCTGGTGGTGAAAGTTTCCCGTGCAACCGCGAATGACGCAGGTTGGGCGCTTGCTGCCAGGAAGCTGTCGCGCTTAGCGATATCCTCTGGGGTAGGTGCGTTCGGGTTTTGCGGAATCAGGCGAATTGCCGCCGCAGCTTTGGTCCGTGCCGCGGGTGGTTGCGTTGCACGCGCGGCGTCGAGTAGAGGATTAAAGACGCCATCTAGGTGTGCCAGAATGGCAGTGAAATTGTCGCGGCAGGGTGGTTCGCGTTTGGCTGTAATGATTTCAACGCCTTCACCTGCGTTCTGATTACTGACCTGAAACAACTCTCCGCTACGATCAAGTTCGGCAGAATTGGTGTCAATCTGCATATCTTATATACCCCCTTGCAACAATTGACACCGGAACAAGGCCTATGAGGATGCATCCACTGATGGCATATCGTTCCGGATAAAAAAGCCATCGGCGGTTGCGCCGATGGCCGTGTCAGAATCACCCGGTGGAATCTGTGACCGAGTGCTGATGAGCAAAATGCTCTGATCGAGGGCTATTTGCCTCTAGCCGAAAATGACGGGAGCGGCTTGGCCGTTTGGAACCGAAGATGGTTCAACTCGAGTACCAAGGTCTTTGCTGCTTCCCGCAGTTCGGCGGTGGCGGGGCCGGGCACAAAATGCTCGTCGCCGTTACCATCCTCGTAGGTTGGATAAGCACTCCGGATGTACGCGGCGAGAAAAGCAAATTGCTCAGCCATCACCTCCACTCCATGCATCGTGTCGTTTCGCATGTGTTTTCGCTTTCAGTAGTCTGTGTTGAAGATTACTGATGCGAGTCGGTGGACGAGTTGAGGATCGACCAGTCCGGCTGCTTCGCACGGTTCGGACAGTTGATGATGTCGTTAAGCTCGGTAACGATCAAAGCAGCGACCGTGTCGTCCATGCATTCGATCCATCCGATCATCTTTTCGCGGATGTTGAAAAGGCCAACCCCGTTCGGGTAGGCTGCGATGCGAGCGATATGAGCGATCGCGATGCTGGTCCTGTTATCAGGCAGCAAAATAGCTTTAAGGGCCATGAGAAAATCTCCTTAGAATATGGCCTTGCAGTAAATGTGGCGGCGGTACCGACTTCAGCCGGCTAGCTAGGCGGTGCCGCCAGCCACTCCTTATCGGGACACGTGGTTTGGCGTGTCAGCGCACCCCCTTCCGCTGCGGTGGTTGCCAGGCGACGGTTTCAAAGTCGCAGGTGTTTTCCTGCACTTCATCGTCATCGTCATCTTCGTCGGAGGTGTAGTAGTAGGCGTCTCCGCCATCCTCAACGTCACGTTCGTCATAAAATGGTTCGCGATACATTGGCGTTTCCTTGCGTGTGTGGTGAATCGAAGCCCAGGGAGGGCCGTGAGGGCAACCCGGACATGCTGCTCAGACCAGGTTGCCGGTGGGTGTCGTTGTGCAGGTTAGGCATGGCGCCTTCCTGCGATGACAAACCTCGAGTTCTGCGAAATCGCCATACTCGGGACGGAGGGTTGCAAGACAAGAACAAGACTGCGTCCTTGTGCGAGGCGTTGCCCGAGCAATTCGCTGGCAGCAGTTGCCGCGATGCGCAGGCGCTGATCCGATGTGCCAAGGTAAAACACCTCAGTAGTTCGGATCGACTGGTGGCGAAGCAAGCGGCTGACATCCAGAGCTGTCACGTCTTTGCACGTCATTGCTTCGGTAGCTACGGTTTTACGAAGGGTGTGCCAGGTCACCCCTTCGATTCCCGCAGCTTTCATGAGCGCATTGAAAGCGCGATAGGGTGCGGCGATCGGCTGGTTGCCACGGGATGAGCAGAAGGCATAGTCGCCCAGTTGCAATTTCAACAGTGCCAAGAGGATCGCCATCGCCCTCGGAGGTAATGGAAGCACTTGTTCAACACCGCTCTTGTTGTCCGGAATCCGAAGCAGTTGTCCGGTCCAGTCGATATGGTCAAAACGGATGGCAAGTGCCTCTCCGATGCGTAGGCCGAGGCATAAAATGAGCTCGACAAGGTGGAGCAACTGGAGCGGCGCGTGGACCAAGGCGCGTCCAAGCCGGATTTGTTCCTCCGGCAGAAGTACGCGCACCGCTTGCCGAGGTTTGCGCGGTGCCTTGACCCCCTTGGCGGGGTTGTCAGCAACGACACAGAATTCAATCGCGACCCGGAAAATAGCACTCGCCAACATGGCAACGTTGGCCACGGAATTGGCAGACAAGCCGTCCCGGCGAAGTTGATCAAGAGCGCGCTGTATATCCGCACGCTGAATGTCTTTCATAGCCATGTGGCCGAGTGCCTGTACTAGCTTGCGACCGCGATGAACATCGTCGCGCCACGAGCGCTTATTGGCCTTGGCCCATGTCAGATATGTTCGCTCGAAGAAATGCTGAAACAGCTCACGACCGGCAAAGGGCAAACGCCCTTGCTTTATGTCCTCACGCATCCGTCGGACTTCAGCCACGGCTTCGACGAAACTAACCGTTTCAACGTCACCGATCGTGATGGCGTCGCGCTTTCGCTTACCCGCAATTGCGTCCCAGTAACGGAAGCGGAAAACCCACGAGGCCTTATTCTTGTATCGGACCTTGTAGAGTCCCGGTACATCCGGAACTTTTTCCTCGTGCTGGTGCTTTTTGCGAGCGAGAAGAACGGGCGCGTTGCTCCCAAGCGCTTCGGAAATCTGCGTTGGTTTCTGAAGGCGCCGACGTGTCGGGACACCTTCTTCGAAAACGTAAATTTGTGCCGCACCGGGTTCGGCCAATCTGGCCGAGTCACGCGTAACTCCAACCTCTTTTAAGATTGGAACTACGCCAACTCGGTCGGGAAAGCGAAGGATGCTCACGGTCTGATCCGGGGGGCGGATGAGGATTAGGGACGCAGACCGTTGATCAGCTCGGCCGGAATGGCCTGAGCGTCGGGAAGAAGACGGAAGTTGATAGGGAGTTTCAGCATGCCATTGACTTCATCCTTCGTGCGCAATGCAGTTGCGTTGGCGAGGCGATCGAGGATGCGCTTCCTCATTGCAACCAGGTCACGGGCATAGCCGCGATCAATGAGGAGGATCTTTACGAGCTGCATGACATGGGCAAATCCTTCATCATCAGCAACATGAGTTTCCAGCGTTTGGTCATCCATCTGCAAAATGGGGAGTGCGGCGCTCATGGCGCGGTATCCCAGGATCAGAGAGTCGAGACAGCCTTCAATTTCGGCGCTGGTGATTAGCGCAGGCTGTGTGTGGTGATTATTTGGAGAAGTGGCGCGTTTTTTCATGAGGATTTACTCCATTCAGTAATTTAAAAAAGAGACTGCACGGGATGAATCCTAGAAGGGTATCGATCCATTGTCACGGATATATTTTTCGTAACACACTGAAAATAAAGCAAAATACACGTTTTATTGTTTGCGTATTTCGGGGCGCCGTCGGGCCCGGATAGCTCTCCTAGTAGTGGACGGCGAGCGGTTTGAAAAACTGGCGGATATAATGAGTGGTGCATGTCGTTATACGTGACACCTATTACCCTCAACGAAACTGATGCTGAACGCCAAACAGTTGCAAACCCTGCGGGAATTGCTTTCTTACAATGCCGAAAATGGGGGTAAGGGGGCGCTGTGCGGTAAGGGCTACCGAGCAATGGCCGAGTATCTTGGCAAGCGCTTCGGTGTTCTTGTTACCGAAGGCAGCGTTCGCCACTACGTCAGAACCCTGCGTCGTGAGCAGTCGTTCAACCTTGTACCCCCGAGGCGAGGATGGCCAAAAGGGCAGAAGCGAGATCAGGTGCGTGGCAAGAAGCCACTACTTTGGGCATTCCTGTACCGTGAGGTGTTGGCGCTTACAGGGTGGTCAGCGACTCAACTCCATGCTGAACTCAAGGTGTCAGGCTTTGGTTTGCTTCCCGCCAGGCGAACCCTGCTTGAACAGATAGACCGGACAGGAAAACTGGAGGCGCGACCTCCATCTCGGCGCTATGGGCGCGTGACGTTAAATGACCTATGCACCGTTCGCCTCCACCAGTTGGCGCTGACACGTGTGCCAGGGAAAAACTACTGGGTCGTGATGGCTGGGTATGAAGTGCATACCGGTTTTTTGAATGTGGCCCTGCTGGATCTCACTGTACAAGATGAGCAGCCAAAGCGGCGGGGGCGCCCCAAGGTCATGTCGATCGACAAACCTGTTGGGGCCATTGTTCAAAGAGATGATGGGGACTTCGTTCGGTTACAGGAGGATCTATGGTGGCGATTCTGTACCGAAACGGTAAATCGCCTTGGATTCCCCGTGACTCACTTCGAATATGTCTCCGACTTTGGCCTGACGCCAACGTTGCTCGAGCATCAAGATGCACGGTGTTATCTTGAGAACGCATGTAAGGCCGGTGCTGAAATGTCGAGTCACCTCATTCCCGGGGATGTATTCACTAAATTTGTCGCAGGTCTGACTTCATCCGTACGCCATCACAACGATCGGCGGAAAGATGCGATTGACCAGCTTCGCTGTAAGGTTGTCACCCGCCTAAAGGAGGCGAGGGAAGGTGATAAACCGGGTGTGATTATCGGCAAGCCACCGTTTGAAGCAGTGGAGCGTTACGCCTTGCTTGATTACTACAAGGGCATGGATAGCATTAAGCAACTCGAGATTGGGCGCCTTACCTGCCGTCCGGAGAGGGCGTGGGTAACAATTCAAAGACATGGCGAATCGGTTTGTGGTGGAGGTGTGCAGTCTCTACTAGGAGAGACCTAGCGTCGCTACTGTCCGAAAGCGCTTAACAGTCGGTTAGTCCGCACGACTGGAGTTATTACGATGCATCTGTCTTCGCCGAAATACCCACCAATTCGTATCAACCATAAGCAACCCCGGCTAATCAGGCTCGATTTGCTGGAAGCTGCAACTCAGGTGCCGGGAAAGGCGACACAGCTTCTCATCGGTATCTGGCTGCTCGTCGTCGTTCGCAAGTCACCCACTGTGCCACTGACCAGAAGGACAATGGCGCGGGTAAGCGTGTCACGCTTCTGTGCGACTGATGCCCTTAGACGTCTTGAGCAGGCCGGTATCGTCAAGGTCTGGAGGCTACCGGGACGGTCACCAATGGTGACCCTGCTCGAACCGGGAACAACTGTGCCGCTTCGAATCGACGACTAATTGCGCTGACGGTGTTACTGCTCCGAGCAATCGCCTCCTGCAGCGGCGATCAAGGCGTAATTAGAGGGTACTGACGATAGCGTCGTCGGGAGCGGTATCGCGGAAAAAATTTAGAAGAAATAGCGTCAACGGCGATATGCCGTTGACGCTATTTCTCTTCCATCCTCGAACGACTCATCGGTGTCAATCTGTTGGTTGTATCTACCCCCTTAGGAAAATTGATACCGACTGCACAGGAGCGTCAAGCATCATTGGACAATGTAATGGCGGGTTCGCCGGAGGCCTCTAGTAACGCTTGTCCAACAAGGCGGTCGATCACGCGGTTTGCATCCCGACGGGAATCATCACAAAGATGAGCATAAACCATCGTCATTTGTGGACTTTGATGGCGAAGGCATGATTGGATGACGTAGAGCGAAACTCCGTTCTGGGCTAGCAAGCTGGCATATACGTGCCTGCAATCATGGACCCGCATTTTTTCCAAACCGGCTTTTTCGAGACATCGGCGAAGACATCCGTCAACGAACCATACTGGCGTATCACCCGCCCTGTTCTTGCCCGGGAAAAGCCATTGATTGGTGCCTTTGCTGGGTAAGCGTTCCAAAACGGATTTCGCTTCAGATGTAATGGCGATGTACTGAGCCTTGCCGGATTTTGTGAATGGTAGGTGCATGATGCCGCGTTCCAGATCAACCTGATCCCACTTGGCGCGTAGCGCTTCGTTCCGCCGTAGGCCCGTTAGAAGCATGAGCTTGAGCGCCTGAGCTGCATAAAAGTGACTGTCCTCATCAAGCACTTGAAACAGACGTGCAATTTCAGCTGGTTTGAGCATCTTGACGGGCATCGGTTGTAGCTTGAACTTCGCAATGCCATAACAGGGGTTCTTCTCGATGATCCCCCAGATACATGCCAGCTTCAGCATACGGGATATAAGTGCCAGCACTAAATTGGCCGTGGCATGAGAATGCGATTGGGATAGTCTGCTGATGATCGCTTGAACATCGCGCGTCGTGATCTCGCTCAGCTTCTTATGGGCCAGGGTTGGCATTAGGTGCTTAATGCGGTGTAGATCTTCCTTGTGCGATCTTTTCGTTTCTTTGGAAAGTGGAAGATATTCATTGATCGCGAACTCTTTGAAGGTCGGCATCTTCTTGAGTTCATCTTTGGCCGCCTGGACATCTTTACCCAGGTCGAGCATGGCCCGGCATTCATTAGCCCGCTTCCGAGCAGCCGAAAGATCGGTTGCCGGGTATTCGCCCAGTTTCACTGAACGCTTTCTACCTTCGAAGGTGTAGCGGAAAAACCAATATTTGCGGCCAGCTTTCGTTACGGAAATTCGAAGGCCGATGACATCGGCGTCGCTGCACTCATAAGATTTCGAGTTGGAATCAGCAGGGCACGGCGGCAGGCGGTCGAGGTCGCGCTGGGTAAAGCGAAATTTTCGGGACAGAGTGGTCATTCGTGATCTCCAAATGATCGACACAAAAGAAAGCCGCATCCGGGATTTCCGGATGCGGCCACGTTGTTGATGCCAAGAAACAGGAAGGGGAGTTTTCAGAGTTCTTGAGCATCGGCCGGCAGCAGGTTGGAAGCAGCCCATGAACGCTTGTAGCGTTTCAGTCCTGATCGGCCGCGACACCACCGGAATGACCTGTCTGAAGAACTTCCGGTCCATGTCCGGTTTTTCTGGCGGTGCCGGCGCCGAAGGGGCCTCCTGCTCAGCCCAAGGTGCAGAGCATTGCCACGTCGCCGTATTGCTGCCGGACAACATCAACCGGATCGAGAACCGCAATCTCGTTTCCGCCGATATCAAGCAGATGCTGACGAGCAAAAGGCAGGTTGGAAGTCAGCACCCACTCTGTTGCCCCATCCAGTACCACCTCGATGGCTGCAAGGCCGGTGAGGCAGTAAGGATGCCGAGCCAGCAGGTCAAGCAGAGCAAGACACTCAGAGTGAGCTCGGGGCAAGTTGCCGTCGTGCTCGATGATCGCGGCGCGCTCTTCAAATTCCTCGCGCAATTCGGCATCGAGCTTATCAACCGCATTGGCGACAAGCGCGTCCAAAGGTGACTTGTATATCGGCGTATTCATGCGTCAATACTCGTCGGGCCTGAGGGCCGTGGTCACAGACCGGTCCCACTCGGTGATGATCCAGACGCGTGTATCAGCAACACCGGGGCACAATGTGTAGGAAGATAGAACCCGCCCGCCATGAATCAGTGCTTGATCGTTCGTTTGGCTGTCCTCAGGGCCAACATCACCCCAATCGCCACTGGCGTGACGGGCCAGCAAGTCGAAAAGGTTGATGCAGTGCTCTTCCAGCAAAGTGAGAACGCCCGGCGTCGCGACGACCTGGCCAAGAGGGAAGCGGGCCAGGCCGATATCGGCTGTGTCGGCGGTGGGAGATGCTGGTGAGGCATCGGAAGTAGTTGTCATGTTGAGTCTCCAGAATGACAAAACGCCGTGCGCTCCAGAGGGAGTACGACGGCGTTGATTCAAGAATGTCGGCCCTTTGTGGGCCAGGGGTGGATTGAGCGAAGTGACTGCGCTAACAGGAAAGCCCTGCATCAAGCGCTGAGTCAGGCGCGTTACCGGGCGTGGCGTAGGTTTTGCACATACTCAGTAAGTTGATATCAACGCCCGGAAGGTCGTAAATGAATATGTCGTAGCCGGCGCCAGAGTCGGAGACGATGTAAACCAGTTCAAAAAGACCGGCCGAATGGATTTCCGCCCACTCGAATGATGGCGAAAACTCGTCATCACCAAACGGAACGTCATCAAAGATGCCGCGCAGTACGGGAAAGCCGATCTCGGCTTCCAAGGCTTCAACGCTGTCACCCGGTTCGAACACGATGAACGGCCCTAACTCGGCGCTATCCCACGGGCAGCATTCCTCGATCTGCTGAATCCGGTGCTCGACCAGCAACCGAAGCGATGCATCATCCAGATTGGCAACGTCGGCGAGGTTACGCAGGATTTTCATGGGCAACCTCACCGACTACCTTGCGGGGACGTGCGCGCCCTTTGCGGCGCGGATCTTCATCGACCGGCGTGCTTTCGTCCGGCGTGTCGCGAGTCATCGCCGGAGATGTCTCCTTGGTGGCCGTCATGTTGGATTCCGGTTTTGCTGGTGGAACATAGGGCTCCCCCTCCCGGGTAAGCATCTCGCTTTTCCAGGCGGTCCAGTCGGTAGCAACGATATGCAGGTGGGGCTTGTTTTCTACGGGGCCAAGCAACCCCAGCGAACGAAAAACAGCAGCGCAGAAGCCTGGCTGGTTTGCGCTCTTGCCCTGGAAGGAACGCGCAAAAACCTTGGCCGCGAATGGCTGAGTTCTATCTGACGGCAGGCACCGCTCGATGGCATCAAGGGTGACCACCTCGCGGGAGAAGTAGCCGCCGCCATCATTACCGGTGATGGTTAGGAAAAGTTGCTGGCGTCTGGCGTCGGCCAGAACCTTAAACGTGATGCCGCCACCGTTGCGGCCGAGCTTCTGGGCTGTGGCGGTGGCAAGGCAATCATAAGAGATTGGGCAAGAATCGGACATGGAAGTGTCTCCAGAAAATTGAGGTGCAGAAAAGCAAAAACCCCGATGACCATTAGTCATCGGGGTTTATCAGGTGAGAGCTCGCCGCAGCGGTGCGTTGGCGGTTAGTTTTCGTCGTCGTGAAGCAGTTTCTTTATGGCGACGGTGGCAAGGGCGGTGATCAGAGCCTCAGCGGCCGGGACAAGAATGACAGGGAGCACAGGTTTTTCTCCTTGATGGGGTGAAGCGGGTGATTTCGGCCTATGGTTGAAGGAAGGCTACATTTGGCAAGGCCGCGGTTGGAACCGCAACATGATGTCACCATGTTGTGAGCAATGACCCGAGCGCCATTGAGCGATAGGGTCCAGAGAATAATATTTGTGCGGTAATCAATGCTGTCACAGCACCAATGGCATTCACTCGTGGGTCACGTAACGCGCGTCATCGACTGAAAGATCGTCCGGATCGAACAGCTTACCTTCCTAATTGCGATACGGTCATGACACCAAACTCAGTTCGCTATGCCAAGCAGCAAGTCGGGATGGCTCTTGCAAGGCTGTTGCTAAGGTTCGGTGGACTTCATGATGCGGCTCGCTGGCGGCCAAATCCGCCTGCCATTGCTGTAAGTAGGACAGAATTTCAATCTGGGTGTGGCGATCTTGTGCGCTTTGTAAGCGACGTTTCTCCCTACGAAGCAACACATCCTGATGCCTAGCATATTCCGCCTTGAATTCACGGGTCCACCGGCTAGTCAGGTTGAGTAGTGCATCCAGTTTGGCTGCTTTGGTTTGATCGGTTGGAGGGCTGGCAGAGCACATCACGGAGAGCTCGGGTAGCACGTAGTCCAGTTGCAAGCCCCCATTTCCCGGTCGAAGATAGGGGTGAAACCAATCAGCAAAGCTGCCAGCGGAATGGACGGGTTTGTCGCCCTTGTTCGGAGCCTCGTTGCAGGTGCTGCAGATCAATTGCAGGTTATCTGCGCATACGCTGAGTAGCGGAAAGGCGCTCTTAATGATCCAGTGGTCAACGTGCGGCGTGTCGCCAAGCGGGCCTCCGCACAGCACGCAAACTTCGCGGGCATGTGGAGCTGGGTTCAGGCGGTGCGCATTGCGGAAAGCACTCACGTAGTCGGCGTAGTTCACGCCACCTGCGGCCGTGGGGGTGCCATTGGGAAGGTAGGGCAAGCCGCCGCGAAACCCTTTTTCGTAAAACGCCTCCATCAGCGCTTTGAACGTTTTCCAGTCCAGCTCGCTCGACACAGGGGGAATGATCGGCCACGGGTTTGGTGCGGGTTGAAACTGCGTAGCAAGTGCCGAGACCGTCTGTATCCAAGTGGCCAAGGCTGCCTTCTGCGCTAGCGACATGGCTGCCACAGTTTGTGCCCGGCTAAGCAACGATTTGCCAGCATCAACGCGCTGGAGGAAGTCCCACAACCAATTCGCCTCAATCGCACTGGCCAGAACCGGAGGCTGCAAACTCTGCTGACTGATGTGGGCACCTGTGGTGGCAGGATCACACAACCACAGTGCAAAACGTTGCATCAAGCGCTGGCAGGCAGCCATCGCAGGGGAACACGCGACGCGATGGATGGGTTTAAGCATTTCCACTCCGCCAAGTATTGAGCAATGTGCGCAGCTCACTGCGATAGAAGCCCGAGCCCATCCGAGCGATTAGGCGCTCAAGATCAGCTATTTCGTCTGGCGTTCCGGTGGCTTGCCGTAGCTTGCCCTCAATAAACTCCTGGGCACGCTTGCCGATGCTGTCATCGGCACCGAACACCGTCATCATCAGCGCGCTGGGGTCGGTGGCGAATGTTGGCTCGTCCACGCTGCGCACAGTCGAACCTTCCGACGTTTTTTGCACCATCACGATCTCGTTGTTGAACACATCAGAAAGCACGATGGCCGAGTGCGTTGAGATCAGTACATCGTTGCTGGTGTGGCCGATGGCTTCGTCGATGATGTCGACGATCTCGCGCTTCCATTTGTCGTTGAAATGGGTCTCAGGCTCATCGAGTAGTAGCAAGGCGTCCTGCTGGCCTTGCAGCAAGTGGAACAGCGCCATGCGGCCCAGCACCATTTGCTCGCCGTCCGAAAGTTCCTCATAGCGCAACACGCCGATGTCGGCCGAACCGGGCTCGGCGCTTTCGGCAGGCACGGGCTCGCGGCGCAAGCGCAGCAGCACATCGTCAAACAGACCTGCCTTGTTCAACTCCAGTAAGCGGGTAAAGAGCTCGAAGCTGCTGGCGTCCTTAGCTCCGCCGAGCAAAGCCCACAAGGCTTCGCCTTGGCTACGGCAGTTTTCCAGTTCATCACGGGCGGCCGACATGAACGACTGCCCTTGACCGTCGAATGGCCCTTTAAGGTCGAACCACACGGTGCGACGCGGTTCCACCGGATGCGGCTCGGCAATCACCTCACTCGCGCACAGCCAACAATCGTGAGCAGTTTCGCAAAGCTTCTGATCCCATTGAGCCGGTTGCAGGCGCGAGCGGAACGCGACCGAGACCAAGTGGTGCCAACCGCCGCGCTCCAGCAGTTCTTGCAGCGCGTTCTTGTTGTTGTCGCGGCGGCGCAGTTTGGCCATCGCGGCATCAACCTCGGCGCGCTGCGGATAGTCTGTCGTTTCAACAAATGCTTGTGGCAGAGTCACCGCCAGGAGCGCGCACTTCAACAGTGTGGCATCCAGCAGTACGGGGCGGCGGAAGAGATCAGCCCCTGAACTGCCCGGGCCTATGGCTAGCCGGGTCGTATCACCGTTGGCTTGTCGAGCCGCTTGCAAGGCGTTTTCCTGGGCTGCGGTCCAACCTGCCGGGCGCTCGTCACTTTGCGTGTCGTCGCTGACCTCCAGCATAC
>Ga0268298_10001357_pt1:15000-28990 | contig 28990 bp, 18 predicted proteins | sample WWTPWeurt_MetaG_FD_194462 | JGI IMG/M metagenome (GOLD analysis project Ga0268298, IMG submission 194462) | Activated sludge microbial communities from WWTP in Nijmegen, Gelderland, Netherland - WWTP Weurt | ecosystem: Engineered > WWTP > Aerobic digester > Activated sludge | place... | reverse complement strand
GAGCTCCCGGGCCTCCGTCATCGCCAGCTCGAGCACCTTCTTGGCGCGCGAGGTGTAGGGAAGATCGGGGCCGGTCGCGGCCGCCGCCTTCCCCTTCTTGACCGTCTCCTCGATCTTCTGCTGGATCTCCTCGAGGTCGACGTTCAGGTTCTGCAGCACGGCCGCCGCCACGCCCTCACCCTCACGGATGAGACCGAGGAGGATGTGCTCGGTGCCCACGTATTCGTGGTGCAACCGCGCCGCTTCCTCGCGCGCCATCTGCAGCACCTTCCGAACCCGGTCGGTGAAGTTGTATCCGTTCATGGCGACTGCCCTCGGCGTCCTGCGTCGTCTTCCAGCATGCCGCGAACGTAGCGCGCGCGGCGCTCATTCAGGTCCGGATCCTCGACGCCCACCCCCGCCTGCGCGGCGAGGTGTGCCGGCTGGGTGTGGATGAGCAGCTTGTTCAGCGTGTACAACCCGCAGCGGTCGACCAGCCCCAGCCCCACCCCGAGCCGCACGCCCGAGAGCAGGTTCATGGTCTCGTCGAAGGAGAGGGTCCGCGCATACCGCAGGAGCGCGTACGCCCGCCAGACCTTGTCCTCGATGATCGTCGGCACGTCCCGCACCAGCACCTCGCGGGCCTGCTCCTCGTACTCCATCACCTGCCGGACCATCTTGGCCAGGTGATCCAGCAGTTCGCGCTCCGTCTTGCCGAGCGTGGTCTGGTTGGACAACTGGAAGAAATTCCCGACGACCTCGCTGCCCTCGCCGTACAAGCCCCGAAAGGTCAGCCCGACCTGCGCCAGACCCTGCAGGACCTTGGTGATTTCCTTGGTCAAGACCAAGCCCGGCAAGTGGATAAGCACCGAGGCCCGGAGCCCCGTGCCGACATTGGTCGGACACGAGGTAAGGTAACCAAACTCAGGGTGAAAAGCGAAAGGAAGTCGTTGTCCCAGTTCGGTGTCCACGCGGTCGACATCCTGGTACGCGGCCTCCAGATCGAAGCCCGACCGCAGACCCTGCAATCGCAGGTGGTCCTCCTCGTTCAGCATCACCCCGGCCCGGGCCTGGACCAGCACCGCCGACCCGGGACGGACCCCCCGCCCCTCCCCCGACCCGGCCAGCTCGCGGCTCACGAGGTGCCGCTCGTGGAGCATCTGGCGGTCCGGCTCCGCCAGCCGGTCCAGCCGGAACAGCAGCGCATCCCGCAGGGAGACGGTCTCGCGGGCCGCCCCGAGCACGTCCTGCAGCACCGCTTCCCGCTGCGTCACCGAGCTCCGGGTGCCGAAGGGGTAGGTCTCGAGGTTGCGGGCCAGGCGGATCCGGGTCGACAGGACCAGGTGACTGGCCGGGCCGCTCCCGTCCAGCCACGCCATCCCGCCGTCGGGGAGCAGGCTCAGGTCGATCACGCCTCGCCCCCCTGGCTGCGCAGCCGGTCGCGCAGCTCGGCGGCCAGCTCGAAGTTCTCGGTGTCGATGGCCAGCTGCAGCTGTTGCCGCAGCTGGGCCGCAGGAGGCTCCGCGGGCGTCGGCTCCCCGCCCCGGACCGCGTAACGCTCTCCCAGGTGGCGGCTGGAGCCGTGCAGGCGGCGCAGCAGGTCCCGGAGGGGGCCCTCGAAGGTGCGATAGCAGTCTGCGCACCCCAGCCGTCCAGATTCGCGGAAGTCGGCCAGCGTTGCACCGCAGGTCGGGCAGGCCCCGGTCGGGGTGATGCCCGGCAGCGCCACCTGGGCCTCGAGTTCCTTGCCCATCGACGCGAGGAAGGTCCCGACCGGCGTCTTGGCCAGGCTGGCGGTGCTCTCCACCCCCTTCTCCGCCGCGCACCGCTCACAGAGGTGGAGCGTGACCACCTGCTCCTGCGCGATCTGGGTGAGATGCACCACCGCATCCCGTTCGTGGCATTGGTCGCAGCGCATTACCGCTCCACCTCCACCCGGTCCACCGGCACCAGACGTCCCTCTTCCACCGCGAGCACCCGGTCAGCCCGGGCGGCCAGCTGCCGGTTGTGGGTCACCACCACCAGCGCGGTCTCGAAATCCCGGGCGAGCGTGGCCAGCAGCTCATGCAGCCGCTCCGCCTGGGCCAGGTCGAGGTTGCCGGAGGGCTCGTCCGCCAGCACGACCCGCGGGTCGTTGGCGAGGGCGCGCGCCACCGCCACCCGCTGCTGTTCCCCGCCCGAGAGCATCTGGGGCCGGTGCAGCAGGCGCTCCGCCAGCCCCACCGACGCGAGCAGCGCCTCCGCCCGGGCCCGCGCCGCCGCCTCGGTCGCGCCGGCAATGCGCTGCGGCAGCATGACGTTCTCCACCGCGGTGAAGTCGCGCAGCAGGTGGTGGAACTGGAACACGAACCCGATCCGCCGGTTGCGGAGCCGCTCGAGGGTGGCGTCCTCGGCGGAGGCGACATCCACGCCGTCGAGCACGATGCTCCCCGCCGTGGGCCGGTCAAGGGCGCCCAGCAGCTGCAGCAGGGTGCTCTTCCCCGCGCCGCTGGCGCCCACGATGGCGATGAACTCGCCCGGCGCGACGTCGAGGTCCACCCCGCTCAGGATCTCGAGCGGGCGGCCGTCGCCGCCGGTGTAAACCCGGCGCACCCCGCGGGCGGAGAGGACGGCGGTCATTCGTGCCGGATCGCTTCCACCGGCTCGAGGCGCGCGGCGCCGCGGCTGGGCGGCACGGTGGCCACGATCGCCAGCACCAGGCTCGCCACCACGATCAGCACCACGTCGAGGGCTTCCACGTGCACCGGGATGTGGTCCACGAAGTAGACCGAGGGGTCGATCCGGATGAGGTTGCCGCGGTCCACCAGCAGCGCGATGCCCAGGCCGCTCACCAGCCCGAGTCCGACGCCCACCAGCCCCACGATCGCCCCCTGGGCCAGGAAGATGCGCCCCACCGCGCCGGCCGGCAGGCCCATGGCCCGCAGGATCCCGATCTCGCGCGTCTTCTCCGCCACCACCATCGTCAGGGTGCCCACGATATTGAAGCCCGCGACCACCATAATGAAGAAGATCACCAGCCCCATCGCGAGCTTTTCCAGCTTGAGCGCGCTGAAGAGGGTCGAGTTCTGGGTCTGCCAGTCGAGCGCCCGGTAGGGGTAGCCGAGCTTCTCCTCGAGCCGGCGTCCGATGGCCGGCGCCTGCCAGGGGTCCGCGAGCCGGAGCTGCACGCCGCTCACCGCGTCGCCGAGGCCGGTGAAGCGCTGGGCCGTTTCCCGGGCGATCAGCACGAACTGGTTGTCGTAGAGGAACATCCCGGTCTCGAAGGTGCCCGTGACCTCGAACTTCCAGTAGCGTGGTACCCCGATGCCGAGCGCACGATTCACCTCCGGCGGCTTGGCGGGCACCAGGGTGACCACGTCGCCGGGATAGACGGTCATCCGCTCGGCCAGCCGGCTGCCCAGCACGATGCCGCCATCCACCTCGGGCCGGGTGGCCCGGAAGGTCAGGTCGCCCCGGGTGATGGCCTGCGGCAGGGTGGTCACCGCCTGGCTGCCGGTGTCCCCCTCCATCCCGAGGACGTTCACCCCCTCGGCGTAATCGGCGCCCGCGCTGAGGACCGATTGGGTGAGGACCTCCGGCGCGGCGGCGAGGACCCCGGGCTCGGCGCGGACCACGTCCACGACATGGCGCCAATCGTCCATCCTGAGCCCGTTCCCGTAGGTGAGCACCCGCAGGTGGGGGTTGGCTACCAGGATCCGCTCCCGCAGGTCGTTGCGCAGCCCGTTCATCACCCCGAGCACCACGATCAGCGCGCAGACCCCGACGGCCACGCCGCCCGTGGCGATGGCCGTGATCAGCGAGACCCGCCCCGAGGACCGCCGACTGCGCAGGTAGCGCCGGGCGATGTCCCGCTCCAGCGGCGAGGGCCACCGGAACAGCTCGCGCAGCCGGACCCCGCGGGCGCCGGCCATGCTCAGTCTTCCGGCCGCATGGCGGGGAACAGGATCACGTCGCGGATCGAGGGCTGGCCGGTCAGCAGCATCACCACCCGGTCGATGCCGATGCCCATCCCGCCGGTCGGCGGCATGCCGTACTCGAGCGCGCGGACGTAGTCCGCGTCGTACGGTTGCGCCTCATCGTTGCCCGCGGCACGCTGCCGCACCTGGTCCTCGAACCGGGTGCGCTGGTCGTCGGGGTCGTTGAGCTCGCTGAACGCGTTCGCGATCTCCCGGCACTGGATGAACAGCTCGAACCGCTCCGTCAGGCCGGGCAGGGAGCGGTGCGCCTTGGCCAGCGGTGAGAGCGGCTTCGGGTAGTCGATCACGAAGGTGGGCTGGGTGAGCTGCGGCTCGAGAAAGGCGGCAAACATCTCGTCGAGCAGCTTGCCCCCGGTGAAGACGTTGACCTCGTCGCGCGGGCGGCCGGCCGCGACCAGGCGCGCCCGCATGACCTCCTCCGTCGCGGTCAGCACGTCCACGCCGCTGTGCGCCCGGATGCCATCCACGAAACCCACCCGGCGGAACGGCGGGCCGAACTCGAGGGGGACCCCGTCGCGCACGAGGCTCGTGCCGCCCCCGCTCACCTCCCCCACCAGCTCCCGGAGCAGCCCCTCGGCCAAGTCCATCATGTCGCCGTAGTCGGCGTAGGCCTGGTAGAGCTCCAGCATGGTGAATTCGGGGTTGTGGGTCCGGTCCATCCCTTCGTTCCGGAAGTCGTGCCCGATCTCGTACACCCGCTCGAGCCCTCCCACCAGCAGCCGCTTGAGGTAGAGCTCGTCCGCGATGCGGAGGTAGAGCGGCATGTCGAGCGCGTTGTGGTGCGTGATGAACGGGCGCGCCGCGGCGCCGCCGTAGAGCGGCTGCAGGATCGGGGTCTCGACCTCGAGGAAGCCGCGGGCGTCGAGGAAGGCGCGCACCCGGGAGATGATCCGGGAGCGGAGCCGGAAGACCTCGCGCACTTCGGGGTGCACCGCGAGGTCCGCGTAGCGCTGCCGGTAGCGGACCTCCGGGTCGGCCACGCCCCCGTGGGTGCGCGCGGTGCCGTCCTCCAGCACCTCGACCTTCGGGCGCGGCAGCGGCTTGAGCGACTTGCTGAGCAGTGCCACCGACGCCGCGCGCACGGTGACCTCGCCCGAGCGGGTCTTCATCAGGCGGCCGCGCACCCCGACGTGGTCGTCGAGATCGAGCAGCTGGACCATCGCCCAGGCGTCGGGACCGAGCTCGTCGCCCCGGAGGTACACCTGCAGGCGCCCCGACTCATCCTCCACGTGCCCGAAGACCACCTTGCCCTTGGGCCGCCAGGCCTGGATGCGCCCGGCAATCGTCACCTCGGGGCCGTCCTCGCCCATGGCGTCATCGTAGAGCGCCAGCGCCGCGCGGGTGGCGTGGCTTCGGGCAAAGCGGTAGGCGAACGGCCGCACCCCGAGGGCCTCGAGGGCGGCGCGCTTCTCGCGCCGGTGCCGCTCCGGCTGGCTCAGGTCGTCGGTCACGCCGCCTTGCCCCCGAACTGCTTCAGGAACGCCTCGATGAAGGCATCGAGGTCGCCGTCCATCACCCGCTGCACGTCGCCCACCTTGAGCTCGGTGCGGTGGTCGTTGACCATGGTGTAGGGCTGGAACACGTAGGAGCGGATCTGGTTGCCCCAGGAGTTGTCGGTCTTGGTGGCCTCGAGCTTGGCCCGCTCGACCTCCTGCTCCTCGAGCTTCTTCTGGTAGATCGCGGCGCGGAGCATCTTCATGGCCGTCGCCTTGTTCTTGCCCTGGCTCCGCTCCTGCTGGCAGGCCACGACCAGGCCGGTCGGGATGTGCGTCAGGCGCACCGCCGAGCTGGTCTTGTTCACGTGCTGGCCCCCCGCCCCGGAAGCGCGGTACACGTCCATCTTGATGTCCTCCTCGCGGAGGTCCACCTCGATGGTGTCGTCGATGTCGGGGTAGACGAAGACCGACGCGAACGACGTGTGCCGCCGGGCCTGCGAGTCGAAGGGCGAGATCCGCACCAGCCGGTGGACCCCCTTCTCCGCCTTGATGAACCCGTAGGCGTACTGCCCCTTGATCTCGATCGAGGCCGACTTGATCCCCGCCTCCTCGCCGTCGACCCGGTCGAGGATGGTGACCTCGAAGTCGTGCCGCTCGGCCCAGCGCACGTACATGCGCAGCAGCATCTCCGCCCAGTCCTGGGACTCGGTGCCGCCCGCCCCGGGATGGATCGTCAGGATGGCGTTGCCGGCGTCGTCGGGGCCCTGCAGCATGGCCTGCAGCTCGAAGTTCTCGACCGAGCGCTCCAGCCGCTCCACCTCGGTGGCGAGTTCCGCCGAGAGGTCGGGATCGGGCTCGGCCTCAAGCAGCTCCACCATCGCGCGGGCATCACCCAGCCGCCGGCCGATGTCAGCCTCCGGCAGGAGCCACGCCTTCAGCCCCTTGACCTCCTGCACCACCTGCCGGGCCTCGTCCCCGCGCGACCAAAACGCCGGGTCCGCCTGGCGGGCCTCCAGTTCGAGCAACCGCTTTTCCTTGGCGGGCAGGTCAAAGAAACCCTCGGATCTGGGAGGTCCGCTGGTCGAGATTGTCGAGCCGTTCGATGAGGTCGCGCATAGTGGCCAGTCTGGTCCGGTACGGGAGTGGTAAGTGGCCTAAGATAAGCGATTTCCCGGCAACTTCACGGCGGCGCCCCGGCCGGGGAACGCGGCCCCAAAAGCCAACGCCGCCGGGATTCCCCCGGCGGCGTGGACGGGCCGCGATGAACGGGCGGCGGGCGGCGCTAGAAGATCCGCTGCCCGCCGGCCAGGATCTCGTTCAGGGCGTCTGTAAAGTACGTGGTGGACTCGGCGAGTTCCTTCCCGACCTGGTCGGTGTACTCCTCCCAGCTCTTCTGGATCTCCTCCTGGAAGAGCTCCTTCAGCGTCCCATTGGCCACCCCTTCCTTGCGCCGGTCCGGGTAATAGACCGCGAGGTCGGAGATCAGCGCCCGAGCCAGGCGCCGCGCCTTCTGCGAGGGATCCTGGGAGAGGAACGGGTTGACCGGCCTCCCGGCGGGCCGGACCGGTGCCACGGGGGCCGCCGCGACCGGCGTGGCTGCTGGCGGCGGTGCGACCACCGGAGGCGGCGCCGGGGCCGGTGGGGGAGCGGCGGGGCGCGCCGGCAGCGCCGGCGGATTGGCCACGGTGGGCCGGACGGCCGGCGGAGGCATCACAGGCGGGCGCGGCATCCCGGTCGCCGGGGGGAACTGCCGTGGCGCCGTTGGACGCGGCGCCGAGGGCACGGCGGGCGGAGCCACGGTCGGCCGGTGCGGCGGCGGCAAGACCGGTGGCGCCGCGGAGGGTGGCGCCACCTCCGGCGGCACCGGCACCGCCGGACGCGGCGCGGTGACCTCCTCGGCCGGTGGGGCGGCCACGGCATGCGGCCCGCTGATCGCGGGGTGCTTGGTCGTTGTGTCGCCCGGGGGCGCGGCGGCCGGCTCCGGCAGCGAGGGCCGCTTCATCGTGACGTCGCTGGGCGGCGGCGGCAGCGGTGGCGCCTCCGGCACGGCCGGACGGCGGGTGGTCACGTCCACCGGCGTGGACGGCGCGGGCGGGAACTCGATCCCCGGCCGGCGCATGGTCACGTCCTCGGTGGTCGCGAGCCCCGGCATCGGCGGCGCTGGCATGACCGGCGGAGCCGGCTCAGCCTGGGCGGCGCGGGTGACCGGGAAGACTGCCGCGCAGACCTTGCAGCGTGCGCGAACCCCCGCCGCCGGCACCTTGGCCGGGTCGACGCGGTAGATCGTCATGCAGGAAGGACAGGTGACGTTCATGCCTCCCCCTAGCGGGCTGCGCCCGGACGCCGGTCACCGGGGTCGTCCGAGTCCGACTGCTGACGCCGATCCACCACGAATACTGAGCCTGGCAGCGTCTTCGCGTAGCTCTTCATTTCGGTCGCCAGCTCGCTCACCTGGGCCGGATGGGTGAACTTGCGGCTCCGGTTGGTCACGATTCCGATCGACAGCGTCATCAGCGGCACCCGGTGCAGCTGGCCCCGCCGGTCCTTCCCGAAGAAGTACCCCGCCCGCCGGTCCTGGTCGTTGTACTGCAGCGGGACCAGGGTGTCGAATACCGACAGGATCTCGGTGCAGATCGGGTTCACCTCGTTGAGCGGCACCACGAAGATGAAGTCGTCGCCCCCGATGTGTCCCACGAAGCCCCGCGTGCCCAGCATCCCCTTGACCACGTCGTGCAGCAGGCGGGACAGCAGGTAGATCACCCGGTCGCCGTCGTAGTAGCTGTACCGGTCGTTGAATTCCTTGAAGTGGTCCAGGTCCGCGTAGCAGACCGCGAACTCCCCGCCTCCCTCGAGCTGCCGCCGGATCTCACGTTCGATCTCGGTGGTCCCCGGGAGGCGCGTGGACGGGTGCACGCTGACGTCCCGCTCCGTGCGGGTCAGGATGGCATCGATCCTGGCCCGCTGCTCCGCCGGCGAGAAGAAGCTGGTCACCACCTCGTCGCTCCCGGCGGCGAACCACCCCTCGACCTGGGCCGGGTCGTGCCGGGCGGACAGCATCACCACCGGGACGATCGCGGTGAAGGCGTCGCTCTTGAGCGTCCGGACCAGCGTGGCCCCACCGGCACCGGCGCGATCGGCATCCACGAACAGGAAGCACGGGAACCCGCGCAGGATGATCGCGTGCACATCGGCCGGGTCGGGGAGCACGAGCAGCGGAAAGTCACGACTCTCCGCCCAGTGCCGAACCAGCTCGGGCACGGTGTCGGCCGCCGGTGCATGGTAGAGAACCGTCGGTCGGGTGCGCAGCCTTGGGCTCCGAAACGAGACGTAAAGGGTGAATTGATCGGAACTTACGGGCGGCACCGGCGGCCGTCAACTGCCGCGCCCCTCACCCGCACACTACGCCGCTCCCCGGGGCCGGGCAAGTGCGCGCGTCACGCCCCCATCCTAGAGGAAGAAGACGGCAATCGCGACCATCGCGTACAGGGCCAGCAGCTGGACCCCCTCGAACCAGTGCGACTCCCCGTCGAGGGTCACGATGGCCGCCAGCAGGGTGGACAGACCCATCGCCACCACCTCGAGGGGGCTGAACACCAGGTTCATGTACTCGCCGCCCACGGTCGGCCCGAAGACCGCCCCGGCGAAGACCAGCACTGGCGCCACCAGCAGCGCCACCTGGGCGCTCGATCCCATGGCGATCTGCAGGGCGAGGTCGATCTTGCCCTTTCGGGCCACGACGATCGCGGTCGCGTGCTCCGCGGCATTGCCGATGATCGGGATGATGATCAGGCCAAGGAAGGTCTCGGAGAGCCAGGTCGTGCCGGCGGTCACGCCCTCGACCGCGTGCACCAGGATCTCTGACTCGACCGCCACGCCGACGGTGGCGAGTGCCAGCACCCCGATCGCCGCCGGCACGCTCCACAGCGGCCCGGAGGTCGGGTGGGGGTCGCCGCTCAGGATGCGTTTGTGGGTCTTGAGGGAGAACAGCAGCGAGAAGGCGTAGGTCAGCGCCAGCACCACGGCCACGGCCTCGGACAGGTGCAGTTCGGTGAGGATCGCCGCGTCGCCCTGGTGCGTGCCGTGGAAGAGGGTCGGGAAGATCAGCCCGGTGACGGCCAGCGCCATCATGCCGGCGCTCATCCCCGCGGTGGTGCGATTGAAACGGATGATCGACTTGCCGAGCCCGCCCGCAATGAGGGAAAGGCCGAGGATCAGCAGCAGGTTGCCAAGGATGCTGCCCGTGATCGAGGCCTTGACCAGCTCGATCTTGCCGGCCTGCAGCGCCACGATGGCAATGATGAGCTCGGCTGCGTTGCCGAAGGTGGCGTTGAGCAGGCCGCCCAGTGCCGGCCCGGTCCGGGCGGCCAGGTGTTCCGTGGCCTCGCCCATGTAACCGGCGAGGGGGAGGACGGCCACGCAGGCCATCCCGAAGACGAGCAGCGGAGGGAACCCCCCGGCAAACCCCAGGTAGAGACTGGCCGGGACGGCCAGCAACGGCAGCTTCCGCCAGGTCAGGAAGGGTTCGTGCACCGGGGCGATCCGCGGGGGGCCCTCGTTGCGGCTGAGGCGCGGCTCCTCGCGGACCGGGCCGGACTCCTCCCGGCGCTCCCCACGCCGCGGTGTCTCCGCCCGCTCCGCCCTGCCCTCGGCGCGCTCCGGACGCGGTGGCCGCTCGGCCTTCGGTGCCTTCTCCGGGCGGGGCGGACGTTCCGGCTTCTCGGTCCGTTCGGCCTTCTCCGCCCGTTCCTGCTTCTCCTGCCGCTTGGGGGCCTTCTCCGGACGGGACGCCGGAGCGGCGGTCTCGGCAACCGGCGCGGCCGCGGGCGCCTCGAAGCCCAGTGCCTCCCGCACCTTGGCCACGGGCACGCCCAGGTCCCCAAGGCTCGCGGCCACCACCCCGCGGCCATCGGTCAGGAGCGCCCCGAGCAGCTGCTGCGCGGTGGGTTCGCCGCCTCCGGCGGCACCCCGCGCCTGCTCGAGGGCGCGCCGTGCGCCGGAGCGGAGGCTGATGGCCTCCGGGTCCGCGGGCGTGCCCTTGCCCTGGGGACAGCGCTTCTCGATCCGTTCCCGAAGCTGGTCCGGGGTGGCGGCAAAGGTGCCGAGGACGGTCAGCAGGGCCGGTTCCGCCCCCTGGACCAGGGCGAGGAGGAGGTGCTCGGTGCCGACGTAGTCGTGTTGCAGCCGGGCGGCCTCGGTACGGGCCGCGGCAAGAAAGTCGCTCAAAGCGGCTTCGCCTCGTCGATCAGCATGATGGGGATGCCGTCCTCGACCGCGTAGACGAGGCGGCAGGCGTGGCAGAGGAGCGCCTCGGGGGCGGTGGCGCGGTACTCGAGGTCGCCCTTGCACTTGGGGCAGACCAGGATCTCGAGCAATTCGGGCGCGAGCGTCATGGGGTCACCCTCGGGGCTCGGGAAAGCCGAGCTCGGTGAGGAGATGGGCCTTGCGGCGCCAGTCGCGGGCCACCTTGACCCAGCAGTCGAGGTACACCTGCTCACCGAGCAGGTCCTCGAGGCGCGCACGGGCGTGCTGGCCGATCGCCTTGAGGGTCCGGCCGCCTGCCCCGATCACGATGCCTTTCTGGGATTCCCGCTCCACCAGGAGCGAGACACGAATGTACACTGGCTTCGTGTGCTCGCGGAACTCCTCGACCTGGGCGGCCACGGCATAGGGGACCTCGTCTTCCAGCAGCTGGAAGGCGGCTTCCCGGAGGAACTCGGTGGCGAAGAACCGGAGCGGCTGGGTGCCAAGGTCGTCCGCCGGGTAGGCAAACGGTCCCTCCGGCAGGTAGGGCGTGACGGCGGCGACCAGTTCGGGGATGCCCTCGCCCGTCTCCGCCGACACCACGATGGCCCCCGCCGGCGCCGCCCCGGGGGCGAGGTCGCCCTTGGTATACACGGTCAGGACCGGCGTGGCGCCCGGGCTGGGGAGCCCGGTGAGGGGCCAGAAGGGGGGCGCGGGCCCGTCGGGGGCGGGGTGCAGGTGGAGGATGAGGTCCACCCGTCCGAGCTCCTCCTGGGCGAGCCACCGCATGCGCTCGTGGAGGGCGTATTCCGGGTCGAGCAGGCCGGGGAGGTCGTGGAGGATCAGCTGGCTGTCGGGGGTGCTGTGGAGGCCCACCACGGGCAGTCGGGTGGACTGGGCCTTGGGGCTGACGATGGCCAGGTGGGCGCCGACGAGGCGGTTGAGGAGGGAGGACTTGCCGGCATTGGGGCGTCCGGCGAGGGCGACGTGACCGGTTCTGGGCATGGGGAAACGTAGCGGGAGGGGGCGGCAAAAAAGCGAGCCCGGATCCAGGGGGATCCGGGCTCACGGGGGTGGCTGGCGACGGCCTACTCTCCCACGCCCTCTCAGGCGTAGTACCATCGGCGCTACAGGGCTTAACTGCCGGGTTCGGAATGGGACCGGGTGTGGCCCCTGCGCGCTAGTCGTCAGCCATTCGGTTGGGCGCCGTGCAGGACGGTGCCCACTGAGTGGCAACTGGAGGCTGGATGACGCAAGGGAATTTGGGAGAGATCAAACTTCACGGGCGATTAGTACGGCTCGGCTGAAGGGATCACTCCCCGTGCACCTGCCGCCTATGTACCTGGTAGTCTTCCAGGGCCCTTCAGGGAGCTTAAGCTCCAGGAGTGTTCATCTTGGGAAAAGTTTCCCACTTAGATGCATTCAGCGGTTATCTTCGCGCGACATCGCTACCGGGCGCTGCTCCTGGCGGAACAGCCCGTACACGAGCGGTCGCTTCGTCTCGGTCCTCTCGTACTAGAGACGAGGTCCCTCAACACTCCCACGCCCACGACGGATACAGACCGAACTGTCTCACGACGTTCTGAACCCAGCTCATGTGCCACTTTAACCGGCGAACAGCCGGACCCTTGGGACCTTCTCCAGCCCCAGGATGTGACAAGCCGACATCGAGGTGCCAAACCGCGCCGTCGATATGAACTCTCGGGCGCGATAAGCCTGTTATCCCCAGCGTACCTTTTATCCGATGAGCGATGACCCGTCCACACGGGATCACCGGATCACTTAAGCCGACTTTCGTCCCTGCTTGCGCTGTCGCGCTCGCAGTCAGGCGCCCTTTTGCTTATACACTCAACGTGCGATTACCGACCGCACTGAGGGCACCATCGCGCGCCTCCGGTACATTTTGGGAGGCGACCGCCCCAGTCAAACTACCCACCAGTCACGGTCCTCGGCGGTGTTGCCGCCTGAGTGAGATCGTTAGTAAAAGAAGGGTGGTATTTCACTGATGCCTCCCTCCAGGCCGAAACCTGGAGATCAACGGCTCCCACCTATGCTACGCAGCTGATACCGACGATCAATGACAGGTTGTAGTAAAGGTGCATGGGGTCTTTTTGTCCTGTCGCGGGAAATCGGAATCCTCACCGATACTGCTATTTCGCCGAGCTTACGGAGGAGACAGCTGTCAAGTCGTTACGCCATTCGTGCAGGTCGGAACTTACCCGACAAGGAATTTCGCTACCTTAGGACCGTTATAGTTACGGCCGCCGTTTACCGGGGCTTCGGTTCGTCGCTTCGCCTTGCGGCTGACGACTTGCCTTAACCTTCCGGCACCGGGCAGGCGTCAGTGTCTATACGTCGCCTTGGAAAATGGCTTAGCAGACACCTGTGTTTTTGTTAAACAGTCGCTTGACACGATTCTCTGCGGCCCACTTGCGTGGGCACCCCTTGTCCCGAAGTTACGGGGTCATTTTGCCGAGTTCCTTCTCCGTAAATCACTCGAGCACCTTAGGCTGCTCGCCTCGCCTACCTGTGTCGGATTACGGTACGGTCAACAATTGTCCTGGTTCGCGAAGCTTTTCTTGGCAGCGTGCGTCGATCGCCCTTTGCGGAACCTTGCGGTCCCTTCGGCATCGCCACTCGACTAACCCCGCGGATTTGCCTACGGGGCAACGTCTACCTGGCTTACAGCGGATAATCCACCCACCCGCCGGCGGTCTTGCTCCTGCGTCCCTCCTCGAACTCGTAACGGCCAACTGTTGGTACGGGAATGTTGACCCGTTTCCCATCGTCTACGCCTCTCGGCCTCGACTTAGGGTACCGACTGACCCTGAGCTGATTGCCATGGCTCAGGAACCCTTAGGCTTACGGTGACCATGGTTTTCACATGGTTTCTCGCGTACTTAATCCGGCATCCTCACTTCTGATCGCTCCACCGGAAGGCTTCCGCCCCGGCTTCATCGCTCTCAGAACGCTCCGCTACCCCTCTGCACTGAGTGCAGAAGACGAGGCTTCGGCGGGGGGCTTAAAGTCCCGACCATTATCGGCGCAACCTCGCTTGACTGGTGAGCTATTACGCACTCTTTAAAGGAATGGCTGCTTCTAAGCCAACCTCCCAGCTGTCACAGCAAGATCACATCCTTTGCTACACTGAGCCCCCACTCCGGGGCCTTAGCCGTCGTTCTGGGTTCTTTCCCTCTCGCCGCTGTACATTAGCGCACAGCGACTGCCTCCCGGGCAGCATTCCATGGGCATTCGGAGTTTGGTTGGGGGAGGTAACGTTATTCACGTCCCGGACCCATCCAGTGCTCTACCTCCCAGGAACTCATTTCCCGAGGCTATACCAAAATATATTTCGCG
>Ga0268298_10001357_pt1:0-10000 | contig 28990 bp, 18 predicted proteins | sample WWTPWeurt_MetaG_FD_194462 | JGI IMG/M metagenome (GOLD analysis project Ga0268298, IMG submission 194462) | Activated sludge microbial communities from WWTP in Nijmegen, Gelderland, Netherland - WWTP Weurt | ecosystem: Engineered > WWTP > Aerobic digester > Activated sludge | place... | reverse complement strand
GAGGCGAACGGCAGGCTCACGGCCACCACCCCTGCCGCGCGCATCCGGTGGATGCCCGTCTCGGAGATGCACTCGAGGTGATCGGCCGAGCAGGCGCCGACGTCGGCCGCGAGCTCGGCCCCACCGCCCGCGGACAGCTGATCGGCATGGAGCTTGGGCTGCAGGCCTGCGCTCCGGCCCGCCTCGAGGATGCGGCGCGCCTCTGGCAGCCCGAAGGCGCGCTCCTCCACGAAGACATCGCAGAATCGCGCCAGCCCGCGCCGTGCCGCCTCGGGGATGATCCGGTCGATGACCAGGCGCACGTATCCCTCGCGATCCTCCCGGAACTCCGGGGGGACCAGGTGCGCGGCGAGAAGGGTGGGGACGATGTGCTGGCGGGTGTCCGCAGCGATGGCCTGGTAGAGCTCCAGCAGGCGCAGCTCGTGCTCGAGCGACAGGCCGTAGCCGCTCTTGGCCTCGATGGTGGTCACCCCCAGGCGGGCCATCGCGGCGAGGTGGTGGCGGCAGCGGGCCAGGAGGGCCGCGGTGGTGGCGGCGCGGGTCTTCGCGACCGTGGACAGGATTCCGCCCCCGGCCGCGGCGATCTCCAGATAGCTCTTCCCGAGGATCCGCGCCTCGAACTCGTCCGCCCGCCATCCGCCGAAGGCCAGGTGGGTGTGACAGTCCACCAGCCCGGGAATGACCACGCCACCGCCGGCCGACCAGCGCGGCGCGTCCCGCCACTCGGTGGGGAGGTCGCCGGCCGGACCGACCCACCGCAGCGTCTCCCCCTCCCATGCGACCGCGGCGTCGGGGATGCACTCGAGCCGCCCCGGGCCCTCGGGGTGCCTGCCGGTGACCAGGCTGCGGATCTCGTGGAGGACTGGCACGCCGGGCTCAGGTCTCGAGCATCGGGAGATCCACCCCGCGGGCGCGGGCGACCTCGATCGCTTCGTCGTAGCCCGCGTCGGCGTGCCGCATGACCCCGGTGCCCGGGTCCGCGGTGAGCACGCGCTGCAGGCGCCGGTCGCCCATGTCCGTCCCGTCGGCCACGGCGACCATGCCGCTGTGGATCGAGTATCCGATCCCCACCCCGCCGCCGTGATGCAGCGACACCCAGCTCGCTCCGCAGGCGGTGTTGAGCAGCGCGTTCAGGAGTGGCCAGTCGGCAATGGCGTCGGAGCCGTCCTTCATGGCCTCGGTCTCGCGGTTGGGTGAGGCGACCGACCCGGTGTCGAGGTGGTCGCGCCCGATCACGATCGGCGCCCGGACCTTCCCCTTCTTCACGAGCCAGTTGAAGCGCAGGCCCATCTCGGCGCGTTCCCCGTACTCCAGCCAGCAGATCCGGGCGGGGAGGCCCTGGAAGTGCACCTTCTCGCGCGCGGTGTGAATCCAGCGCGCGAGGGCCTCGTTCCCGGGGAAGGTCTCGAGCACCGCGTCGTCGGTCACCGCGATGTCGGCCGGGTCACCGGACAGCGCGGCCCAGCGGAAGGGCCCTGCCCCGCGGCAGAAGAGCGGCCGGATGAACTCCGGCACGAACCCGGGGATGGTGAAGGCGTCGGCTCGGCCGCGGTGGTCGGCCACCTGGCCACGGAGGTTGTTGCCATAGTCGAAGGTGATGGCGCCGCGGGCCTTGAGCGCCAGCATGGCGCCCACGTGGATGACCATGGAGTCGAGCACGCGGTCCTGGTATCCGGCGGGATCGCGGGCCCGCAGCAGGGCGGCCTCGGCCAGGGTGCAGCCGACGGGGATGTACCCCACCTGGAGGTCGTGGGCGGAGGTCTGGTCGGTGAGTACGTCGGGGACGATCCCCCGGCGCACCAGGTCCGGCAGCACCTCGGCGATGTTACCCACCAGCCCGACGGAGAGCGGCTGACGGCTGGCGCGGGCCGCCTCGACCAGGCGCAGGGCCTCGTCCAGGGTGGTGGCCAGGCGGTCACAGTACCCGGTCTCGACGCGGCGGCGAATGCGTTCCGCGTCGACGTCCACGCCGAGGAAGGCGGCGCCGTTCATGGTGGCGGCGAGCGGCTGGGCCCCGCCCATGCCGCCGAGCCCGCCGGTGACCACCAGCCGGCCGGCCAGGGTGCCGCCGAAGTGCTGCCGGGCACACTCCGCGAAGGTCTCGTAGGTGCCCTGCAGGATGCCCTGCGTCCCGATGTAGATCCACGACCCCGCGGTCATCTGCCCGTACATGGTGAGGCCGAGGGCCTCGAGCCGGCGGAACTCATCCCAGGTGGCCCAGCGGGGGACCAGGTGGGCGTTGGCGATCAGCACGCGCGGGGCTTCCTCGTGGGTGCGGAACACCCCGACCGGCTTGCCGCTCTGGACCAGCAGCGTCTCGTCGTTCTCCAGGCGCCGCAGGGTGGCCACGATGCGGTCGAAGCAGGCCCAGTTCCGGGCGGCCTTGCCGGTGCCGCCGTAGACCACGAGATCCTCGGGCCGTTCTGCCACCGCCGGATCGAGGTTGTTGTGCAGCATCCGGAGCGCCGCCTCCTGGTGCCACCCCTTGCAGCTGAGGGTGGAACCGGTGGGGGCATGCAGGACGCGGGCGGGAGCGCTGGTGGTCATGGGTCGGGATCGCGGGACGGGGATGGCCGGTGCCGGTCAGTCGGCGCCGGCGGGCAAGGCGGTCAGCGTGGCCTGAACGATGCCGCGAAGCTGCGCTGGAGTGAAGGGCTTGCGCAGGAAGGGGCGGGCACGCGCGTCGCCCTCCCCAAGCCGGTCGAGGTCGGCGGAGTAGCCCGAGGTGAAGACGATGGGCAGCTGAGGGCGGCTGGCGCTGAGACGATCCGCGAGCTGCAGGCCGCCGAGGCGGGGCATCACCAGGTCGGTCACGACGAGCTGGACCTCGGGGTCGCCCCGGCTGAGGAGGGACCAGGCCTCCTCGCCGTCGGCGGCCTCGATCACCTGGTACCCGGCGCTGCGGAGGATGCGCACCCCGATGGTGCGGACGGCAGGCTCGTCCTCGACGAGCAGGATCGTCTCATGCCCCGCCGCGGTGCGGGCCGCCGGAGCCGGCCCCGGCGCGGGCAGGGGGATGCCGGTGTCGAGGGGCAGGCAGATGGTGAACGCGGCGCCCTGCCCCGGGCTGCTGGCGCACCAGATGCAGCCGCGGTGCTGGTGGACGATGCCGTGGCAGGTGGCGAGGCCAAGCCCCGTGCCGTGGCCCGGCGCCTTGGTGGTGAAGAACGGCTCGAAGAGATGGGGTCGGATGCTCTCCGGCACGCCGACCCCGGTATCGCGCACGGTGAGCGTCACGTATTCCCCCGCCCCGACCCGCTCCCCCTCGAAGAGCGCGGGGGCCCGCAGGGTGAGGCGGGCCGTCTCGACCACGACCCGGCCCCCCTCGGGCATGGCGTCGCGGGCATTCACCACGAGGTTCACCAGCACCTGTTCCAGCTGGCCCCGCTCGGCGAGGACCGGGGCCGGCTGCGCGCCCAGGACGGTGACGAACTCGATGTTCTCGCCGATCAGGCGACGGAGCATCTGGGCCAGGCTGGCCGTGAGTTCGTTCAGGTCGAACACGGTGGGTTGCACCACCTGCTGCCGCGCGAAGGCCAGGAGCCGGTGGGTCAGCCCCGCGGCGCGATCGGCGGCGGCCTGAATATCCTCGAGCTCCGCCAGGGCGGCATGCCCGGGAGGGAGTGCGTCCCGCGCCGCCGCCACGCCGCCGAAGATGGCGGTGAGCAGGTTGTTGAAATCGTGCGCCACGCCGCCCGCGAGCCGCCCGATGCTCTCCACCCGCTGGCTCTGCGCCACGTGGCGCTCCAGGCGGCGCTGCTCGGTCATGTCCTGGACGAACGCCGCCACCCCGACGACCTCGCCGGAGGCGTTGAGCAGGCTGGCACTGAACCATTCGCAATCGAGCGGCTGCCCGTCCCGCCGCAGGTTCACGCTGGAGGACCGCCAGCCGTCGGGGCGCCGGTTGGCCAGGACCTCCTGCCAGTCTGCCGCGAGCGCGGCCTGGCGCTCCTCCGGGACGAGGAAGGCGGCATGCCGGCCGATCGCCTCCTCGCGCCCCCAGCCGAAGATCCGCTCCGCCGCCGGGTTCCACTGCCGCACCCGGCCTTCGGCATCGAACTCGATGACGCCGAGCGGGGTGCGGGCCACGTGCAGCGAGAGCAGGGCTTCCGAGCGCCGGTGCGCCTCGTCGGCGCGCTGTGCGGCGGTGATGTCCCTGGAGACCACCACGACCTGCCCCGGGCGCCCATCGGCATCCAGCAGCACCCGCCCACTGGCCTCGATCAGCAGCCAATGTCCCGCCTTGTGCCGGAACCGGAGCGAGGTCTGGCGCGCGGTCGCCGGATCGGCCAGCCCGGCGGCGAACTCTTCCGCCACCCGGGGCGCATCATCCGGGTGGATGTAGTCGAAGGCGCTGCGGCCGATGCACTCCTCGGCGGTGTACCCGAAGTTGCGGGCGATGCTCGGGCTCTCGTAGGCGATGGTGGCGTCGAGGGTGAGCACGCTGATCACATCCGACGTGTTCTCGATCAGCGCGCGGAAATACCGCTCCTTGCGGGCGAGCTCCTGCGCGGCGGCCTCCGCCTCCCGGCCCGCGGCGACCACGCGGGCCCGCTCCTCCTCGAGCAGCCAGCCGACCATGGCCAGGCCGACGACGACGAGCACCACGACTTCCGCAAACCCCACCACCCCGATGGTCGGCACGCTCGGCCAGCCGCCCGCCAGGGCCAGGGCGTGGTAGAAGTAGACGGCCTCTACCGCGCCCCCGAGCAAGAGGGCCCCGGCGAGGAGGCGCCCCCCGAGGCCGGGGCGGTCGCGATGGCGGCGGAAGAGGTACAGCGCGAAGCCGGCTTGCACCGCGCAGGCCAGGAGGGCATGCAGTCCGACTCGCATGGCGTACCGGGGCCAGACGGCGGCGGGATCCGCGCTGAAGGCGCCGGTGGTGACCACCGCCAGCCCCAGCGCGACCGCCGCCATTCCGAGGCGGACCCGCCGGGTGACAGGCCGCTGCTCGCCGCTCTCCCAGAGACCGAAGGCGAGCAGGCCGAGATGCAGGCTGCCGAGCACCTGCGCGATGTACGTCAGCCCCAGCCGCACGGGGGCGGAGGTGGGCAGGGCAAATGCCTGGGCCACCGTCAGCGTGCCCAGCGTGAGGTACCCGGCGAGCGCCAGCCAGCCGAGCGCCCACCAGCGGAGGTACGGTCGCCGATAGCTGCGCTCGAAGGCCAGCAGGAGGACGCCGAAGACCAGCGCCAATCCGGCCTGGGTGCCGGCGGCCGCGACGAGGATCAGCCGGTCGGCGGGCACCGTGCCTAGCCCTTGCGCCCGCGGGTCAGCTCACCGACGCCATCAATCAGTCGATCGACTTCCTCCGCCGTGTTGTAGCACGCGCAGCCTGCGCGGACCAGGCCGGAGTCAGAGAGCCCCAGCCGCTCCACGACCGTCGTGGCGTAGAAATCTCCGTGAGACACGAACACCCCCCGCGCCGCGAGGTGCCGCGCCACCGCCTCCGGGGCGGTGTCCCGCACGGTGAAGGCGATCGTCGAGGTGCGGGGCCGGCTCGGGGGCGGGCCGTAGCAGCGCGCGCCGGGGAGGTCCTGCAGGCCGGTCCAGAGGCGCTCCACCAGGGCCTGCCCCGCCCCGTGCAGCCGGTGCGCCGCGTCCGTGAGGCGGGCCGGCCGGGTGGCGCCGGCGCCAAGCGAGGCGATGAACTCGACGGCCGCCAGGGCCCCCACGATTCCCTCGTGGTTCTGGGTGCCGGTCTCCAGCCGCTCGGGCGGCGTGTCCGGCGCCGGCCGCAGCTTTGGCACGTCGAGCCGGGCCACGATTCCGCTCCGAGCGGCGAGGATCCCGAGGTGCGGTCCATAGAACTTGTAGGACGAGCAGGCGAGGAAGTCGCAGCCGATCGCCGCGACGTCGACCCGGCCATGCGCCGCGAGGTGCACCGCGTCCACGAAGCAGAGGGCCCCGACGCGGTGGGCCATCCGTGAGGCGGCGGCGACGTCGGTGATCGTGCCGAGCGCGTTGGAGCCGGCACCGATCGCCAGCAGGCGCACGGCGGGGGTGAGGAGCCTCTCCAGCGCCTCGAGGTCGAGCTCGCCGGTGGCGGGAACCAGGGGGACCACCTTGAGGGAGATCCCCCGCTCGCGGGCCACCGCCTGCCAGGGCGCCACGTTGGCGTGGTGGTCGAGCTCGGTGACCACCACCTCGTCACCCGGCCCCCAGCCGCGACCCAGAGCGCGGGCCAGGTGGAAGGTGAGCGTGGTCATGTTGGCGCCGAAGGCGACCTCGTCGGGGGCGGCCCCGAGGTAGTCGGCCAGCGCCTGCCGCGCGGCCAGCAGGAGGGCGTCGGTCTCCTCGCTGGTGGGATACGCCCAGTGCGTGTTGGCGTTGTGATGCAGCAGGTAGTCCTGGATCGCCGCCGCCACCTCGAGGGGAACCTGGGTGCCGCCGGGGCCATCGAAGTACGCGACCGGGTGCCCGCCATGCATGCGCCGCAGCGCCGGGAACCGGGCCCGGAGGGCATCGAGGTCGAGGTGCGCAGGCGCGGTGGCGGTCATCAGGGCTGGCTCGCTGGAGGTACTTCAAGGTGGCGTGCCCGCTCGGCGCTGTCCACCAGGCCAAGCAGGCTACGGAATTCTTCATGACCGCGCGCCACGCGCGCCCGGGCCACCGCGCGGGCGCTGTCGAAGCGCCCGAGGGTCACCAGGCAGCCGATCTGGCGTGCCGCGGTCTGATGCCGCTCCGGGTCGAGCCTGAGGGCCTGGTCGAGCAGCGGGAGCGACCGGTCGCAGCGCCCCTCGCGACGCTCCAGTCCGGCGAGATCGTCGTAGACGGTCGGGTCCCGGTCGAAGAGGGCGAGGCTCCTCGCGTAGGCGGCCCGGGCATCGTCCGGCCGGTCCTGGAGCACGAGGTCGCCGGCGTAGTTGCGCCACGCCCAGTAGCTCTGCGGGGCGTCGCGGATAGTTGCCGCGTACAGCACCTGGTTGTCGCGCCAGACCGGGAGCCGCGCGCGGCTGCGGCCGATTCCGGCCAGCAACAGCGCCCAAGTAACGGCGCCAAAGAGGAGCGCCCCGGCGCCCGTGGGCCGCCAGCGCGCCACTACGCCGCCCGCGAGGAGCGCGACGCCGACGCTCGGCAGGAACAGGGTCCGTTCGGCGAGCACCACGCCGCTCGGGAAGAGGAGGTTCGACGCCGGGAGCAGGGTGAGGACAAGCCAGGCGCCGCCGAGCCAGATGGCCGGGTGCCGACGGCCCGCCCAGCAGCCGACGGCAAGGGCGACCACCAGCCCCGCGCCCAGGGCGACGGCCGGCGTCATGGTCGTCGCAAGGGGCAGCTCCTGGGGGGCGTAGTCGGCCTGCAGGTGGGCGGGCCAGAGGAGGAGGCGCGCGACGGTGGGTAGTGCCGACAGCACGGTGCGGAGCCGGTCGGCGGTGCCCACGCCATGCCAGAAGGGATTGGGGAGGTCGCCGGCCACGGAGCCGAGCAGCGCCGCGCGCAGGCTGAGGTACAGCACCGCCACACAGACGAGGAAAAGGACCACCCGCCCGGTGGCCTCCTGCCGCAGCGCGGCCCGCCCGCCCGCCGCGAGCACCACGGTGGGCGCGAGTGCCAGCACGATCACCGCGTGTTCCTTGCTGAGCAGGGCCAGGGCATAGGTCCCGACCACCGCGGCCAGGCGGCGGCTGGTCCAGCCGGTGCGGGCGCCATCGACGACGAGGATCAGGGAGAGCAGCCCCCAGGCGGCGGCCAGGAGTTCCCCCTGCCCGACCACGTTGCCGGTGACCTCCGCGTGCACCGGGTGGACGGCGAAGAGCGCCGCGGCAAGTGTGGCGGGCCCGGCGGGGAGGAAGCGACGGGCGAGTCCGTAGACCAGCAGCGCCACGAGCAGGTACAGGAGCAGGTTGACGAGGTGAAAGAGCCCGGGCGACCCACCTCCCAGCGCCCACTGCAGCGTGAATCCCGCCGTGGTGAGCGGGCGATAGAGCCGCCCATCGGGCCCCAGCGGAATCCGGGGCCAGTAGGTCTCGAGGAACCGGTGGAGCACGCCAGTCAGGTCGTGCACCCGGTCGTTGCGGAGGATCAGGGGAACGTCGTCATACGCGAACCCGTTTCCGAGCCCGGCGGCGGCGGCGGCCAGCGCCAGCAGGGCGACGGCGGCCAGTGGGAACCAGCTGGGGAGGCCGGGTGCCGAGTTTCGTCCCGGAGGGGTCATGCAGGCTGGCGCCCGGCCCGCAGAATCCCGGCAGGTCGGTCCACCTGGCCGGAAGGTGTTGCTCCGATCCGACGTTCGGTCACATGATCCATGTTGTTTAGTCCCAAGGTGTTGCACTACTTGAAGTCGGCGCGGGGTCACCGGCACGCTTGCTGCTTTCAGGACCGGGTGTGATGGCGCGGGGTGGACCCCGCGTGGCGCGGCACGGAGGCCGCTATCCGTCAACCAGGAATCCCGCGACATGAAGCCCGCCGTCCCGAACGACCAGCAGCGCCACGAATACCTGCGCACCCTCTGGGGCCGTGAGGGCTCCCTCGGCCGTGCCTGCTGGCGCTATGCGACCATGACGGGTGACACCGTCTTCGCCGTCCAGGAGATGGTCCGGGGGCAGCTGAGCCGCCCGGTCCCGGGGCTCTGGCAACAGGTGCCGGTCGAGGTGGCGGAATACCCCGGCCTCTCCGAGACGCTGCACGCCGCGCTCGCCGCCCAGCGCGACGAGGTTCGCCGGGCCGCCGGACGCCGCTACACGATGATCGCGCTGCTGCAGCAGGCGGCGCTCCGGGACCTGACGGTGGCCCGGCAGGCGGGGGCACCCCGCTACCGCGACGCCATCATCTCCGACGCGCGGTGCCGGGACCTGGTGCTGATGGCGCGGGTGCTGATGGAACAGGAGGCCATGCGGGAGGCGGCCCATGAACTGGGCGACGACCACCCCGCCGACCTCACCGCGTGCCGGATGCTGTACTGGGCGGCGGAGGAGGCGCTGGAGGGCTTCGACCGCCGGCTGGAGGCGGGCCTGCCGCTGGCGGAGGCGCTGGCGGTCGAAGTCCTGGTCGAGTCGGTGCCCAGCTCGGTGGAGCGCTGAGCTAGGGCGTGAGGGGCGCGCGCCGCGGCTCCATGCGGATGATCCACAGCCCGTTGTTGTCGTCGTTGACGTAGGCCAGGCCGTCGCGCACCACGACCCCCCAGGTCATGGCGCTGTTCTGCACCTTGCCGGTCATGTCTGCCGTGTTGACGTGCACGATCTCCCGGCCCTGGGCCCGGAGATCCCCCCGCAGTTCCCCCGAGACATCGAAGGCGCGGAAGCCGGCGTTGTACGCCCCCATGTAGAGGGTGTCGCCCGCCACCCAGACGTTGTGCACCCCGCCGTACTCCGGCTCGTACCAGGCCACGGACCGGGGGTGCTCCATGTCGCTGACATCCACCACCTGCAGCCGCCCGTAGGCGCGGTAGGACGCCGCGTCCTTTGCGCCCTTCACGCCGGACGCGGGGAACACCTCGTCGGCGATGAAGACGTACTTCCCATGCCGCCACGCCGTATGGGTGCCGCGGATGAACCCCGGGCCGCCGGAGGCCTCGACGTCACGGTAGAGCTCGTTGAGGTCGTACTTGAACTGGCTGACCAGCTGCGGGTTCGCGGGGCTGCCGCCCTTGATCCCATTGCCGATGTCGAGGATGACGAGCCCCTCGTTCCAGTAGCTCAGGTACGCGAGCCCGTCCTGGACGTCGATATCGTGCAGGGCGTTGCCGGTCTGGTCGGGCCGGGTGGACCAGCGGGCCACTTCCTTCGGATGGTACGGGTCGTTGATGTCGATGACGTGCATGTAGCCGGTGCCATCGTTGGTCAGGTAGATGTGCGTCCCGTACTTCGGCTGCTGGTAGATAAACGTGGAGTGCACGCCCCCCGTCACGCCGTCGGTGAACTCCGCGATCTTCTTCGGGTGCGCCGGGTCCTCGAGCGAGGCCAGGACGATGCCGTTCTTCCGGTCGGAGGCGCCCTCGCGGGTATGCACGAGGTACTTGCCGTCCGGCGTGGTCATGATGTCGTTGATGCGCCGGGTATTG
>Ga0268298_10001356_pt1 | contig 29022 bp, 19 predicted proteins | sample WWTPWeurt_MetaG_FD_194462 | JGI IMG/M metagenome (GOLD analysis project Ga0268298, IMG submission 194462) | Activated sludge microbial communities from WWTP in Nijmegen, Gelderland, Netherland - WWTP Weurt | ecosystem: Engineered > WWTP > Aerobic digester > Activated sludge | place... | reverse complement strand
AATCCCTCCCAGCCGCGCTTGCAGCCGCCATCGTCGCAACTGTCGTCGCCGTCGCCGTCGCCGAATCCCTCCCAGCCGCCCTTGCAGCCGCCATCGTCGCAGATGTCGCCCCCGTCGCCGTCGCCGAATCCCTCCCAGCCCCAGATCGGGCAGCGGGAACGGGAACGGGAACGGGAACGGGAGAAGAAGAATGGCGAGCTGGCAACTTCCCGTGCGTCACCCGCTCCACGACCTCGCGCACATACTCCTCGATCCCCGCCATGAACGACGCGAGGCTCCCCTGCCCCCGCTGCATCCGCTTGAGCTTCGCCTCCCACTCCCCTGTCATCGCGGGACTCTTCACCTCGGGGTGCACCACCCCCACGAGCCCGACCCCCTTGTCCGTGGCGATGAGCGACTTCCCCTCTCGAACCATGTACTCGCGCCGCAACAGCGTCTCGATGATCTGCGCCCTCGTGGCCGGCGTCCCGAGCCCGAGATCCTTCATCGCGTCGGAGAGCTCCTTCTCCTCGACCGTCTTCCCCGCCGTCTCCATCGCCGTGAGCAGCGTCGCCTCATTGAACCTCGGCGGCGGACGCGTGCGCTTCGGCACCGCGACAGCGTCCTTCACGATCACACCTTGTCCACGGACGAGCCCCCCCGGCAGCGTCGCGTCCGACTCGTCGCCTTCGGCCTCGCTCTCCCGAGCTCCCGACTCCGCCCCTCGCGCCTTCCCCGCCCCGGAGGCGCCCTCTCGCGAGATGGCCTGTCGCTCGTCCCGGCCTTGTTTCTTCGGCTTCTTCCCGCCCCCGACGTCGAGCACCTTCCACCCCATCTGCTCGACGGCCGTCCCCTTGCTCTCGTATCGATCCACGATGGAGGACCCGACAGCCTCTGGACCTCTCTCTCGCGCGCCCGCCTCACGCGCCGCCGACGTGATCGCCGTGATCACCGTGGTCACCGAGGACACGTGATCTTCGTGCCACGCCTGGAGCAGCCGCCGGCACACGAGATCGTAGATCCGCTGCTCCTCGTACGACAGGGCCCCTTCCCGCGCGGGCGCCGCCGTCGGCAGGATCGCGTGGTGATCCGAGACTCGACCGTCGTCCACGAACCTGCGGCCGAGCGGCTTCTCCCCCGATCCCGGCGCGACGAGCCCCGGATACCGCCCCTCGATCGCGCCGACCACGTCCCCCAACGTCGCCGCCACGTCGGTGGAGAGGTGCCGGCTGTCGGTGCGCGGATAGCTGAGCAGCTTGTGCCGCTCGTAGAGCGACTGCGCCACCTCCAGGGTCCGCTGGGCGCTCATGGAATACAATCTGTTGGCATGCCTCTGGAGCTCCGTCAGATCATAGAGCAACGGCGAGGGCATGCGCCGCGTCTTCGCCTCGACAGACTCGATGGTGGCTTTTCCGGAGAGGGCCCTTTCGACGATCGCGCGGGCCTCTTCCCCATCCGGAGGCAGCCTCTTCCGCTTCTGGGCCTCTTCGGACTCGGCCGGATCGCCCTGCTTCTGCGCCGGGCTCGTGGCCGTCGGAGCCACCGGATCGCCTTTTTTCTCCGGGCGAAACCATGTCCCTTCGAAGAGGCGGGGGCCTTGATCGGACGGCGACGGCGACGAACGCAATGACGGTGACGACGGTGACGACGGTGACGACGGTGACGACGACGTTGACCGCAATGGCGGCGACGGTGACGAGCTCCCGGCGTCGAAGGTCGCGACGACCTCGAGGTAGTCCTCCGGCACGAAGTCGCGGATCGCGATCTCTCGATCCACCAGCATGGCCAGCGTGGGGGTCTGCACGCGCCCGACAGAGATCTCTTGATCGAGGACAAGGCTGTACGCCCGCGAGAGGTTCATGCCCACGAGCCAGTCGGCCCGGCTCCTCCCGCGCGCCGCGTCGGCGAGGCCGTCGTACTCGGCGCCGCTCCGGAGCCTGCGAAAGCCGTCCCGGATGGCGTCCGGCGTGAGCGAGGAGATCCAGAGTCTGCGGAACGGCTTCTTGCACTCGGCCGCTTCGTAGATGTACCGGAAGATCAGCTCGCCTTCGCGCCCGGCGTCCGTCGCACAGACCACCTCGGTGACGCTCCTGTCCTTCAGGATGCGCTTGACCGCCTCGAACTGGTCCTTTGTCTCTGCGCCGACGACGAGCGGCCACACCCGCGGGAGCATCGGCAGGGTGGACAGGCTCCATCGCTTCCACGAAGGGTCCATCTCGCCGGGCTGGGCGAGCGCCACGAGGTGCCCGATGGCCCATGTCACCACGTAGCCCGCGCCCTCGAAGCACCCGTCCCCTCGCCGATTCGCGCCGAGGACGGACGCGATATCGCGCGCGACGGCAGGCTTTTCGGCGACGACGGCGATGCTCACGGGGCGCGACCTTAGCACCGATGCGGTGGAGGGGGCGATGGGAGCGATGGGAGGAGCTTTTTTTCACCACGGAGTCACGGAGATCACAGAGGTCGCACAGAGATTTTTTGTCCCAGATTCCAGCAGATTCCGAGAACCAAAGACCCTCCGTGACCTCCGTGATCTCCGCGGCTCCGTGGTGAAAAAGTCCACAGAAATCGCTTTGATGGTCCGCATTGACCTCAGGCGACGGCGACGGCGACGATCACGGTGACGGTGACGGCGACGGCGACGGCGACGACGGCGAGGGGAAGGAGCTGGCCAGTGGGGAGTCGCTGGCCGTATTCAGATGGGATTTGGGGAGGAGGCCAGCGAGGAGCCGCTGGCCGTATTCAGACAGGGGGAGAGGAGGTCAGTAGCCGGCCCACCCCTTCGAGATCCAGCGGCGAGCTTCCGCCTGGAGCTCGGCGGGCGCGAGGCTCGAGTTCTTGCACACCGTCGCCTGCCAGAAGGCCCAGGCGCGCTCCGGGCTGCGATACCTCCGCTTGATGTAGCGAAAGCCCCCCACGGCCTGCCATGTCACGTCCGTCGTGCCATAGGGCACCTCGGGCAGGATGCCCGCCCACGTGCTCCGGACGAACTGGAAGAGACCGAAGGCGCTGCTCCCCGGGTTCTTGACTCCGGGCTTCCAGCCCGACTCGTGGCCGACGAGCTGGATGAGGCTCGGGTTCTGCGCCCACGACGAGGGGACTCCCGCCTTCGCCGCCGCCGCGATGAACTCCGACAGATAGGGGTTCACCGTCGTCGTCGGCCTGGCGTGAGCGCAGGGCGGGGTCCCTGTGCTCGTCCCCGTTCCCGTTCCCGTTCCCGTTCCCGTTCCCGTCCCCGTGCCGGTGTTGCCCGCCGTGGTCCAGAGTCGGCCGTACCCGACGACCCTGGAGTCGCCATACGGGTAATGCCGCCGATTGACTGCATGCGTGGTGTTGCCCTCGATGGTGTGAACCTCACCGCCCTGGACATACTCCACGATCCCGACGTGCGACGATGGATCATTGTCCTCCGGGTGCCAGTCGAAGATGATGATATCGCCGGGAGACGGAACGGCGGTCGAGAACCGGCCCTTCTGCTTCAGATAGACAAGCATATCGTCCGTGCGCCCGATCTTGAGCGGGATCCCCGCCATCGTGTGCACCCAGCTCACGAACCAACCGCACCAGTCCGTGTTCGGATAGCCGAAGAACGTCGAGTATTTCGTCGACTTGTTCGGCCCCTCGTGTGTCCCCACCTCTTTTGCAGCAATCGCGAGGATGGCCGCCGCGGAGCCCTTCGGCCCCCCGTTGCTGGGAGTGGGCGTGGGGGTCGGAGTCGGGGTCGGCGAGGGCGGCGCGCCGCCGAGGGCCTTGTCGATCTCTCCCCATGTGATCGGCCCCACGACGCCGTCCACCTCGATCCCCCGCTGCGCCTGGAACGCCCGAACGGCGGCGCCCGTCTTGCTGCCGAAGATCCCGTCCAGCGGTCCCGGGCTGTATCCGAGTCGGCTGAGGCTCGACTGGAGATCGAGCACAACCTGTCCACGGTCTCCAGAGGACAGCATGGGACGGTCGCCGCCCTCGTGCTCCTCGGGCGGCGCGGGCCGCCTCCGCGGAGGCGACTGGAAGCGCTGTCGAGCCCCGCACGTGCACGTCGGCTCGCGCCTCCGGGGCATCGGCTGCCCCGAGAGGTCGGCCACCATCTCCTCCTCGTCGAGGAACGGGCTCTCCCGCGACTGCCCGTCTTCGTAACCGCCGTCCATCGCCGCCACGGGGCGCGGAGGGCGCCTGTGGTGGTGGTGCCGCGGGCCCTCGTAGAGCTCGTCCGTGAGCCCCTCGCTGTGGATCTCCGGGTATTCTGCCTCCATGTCCGCCTCGTAGGCGGGCCCTCCGGCCTCCCACTCGGCCTCTCCCGACAAGGCCCCTGTCACGAAGGGCCCCTCTCCGTCATTGAACCCTTGGTATTGCTCGTTCTCGTACATTGACTTGCTCCTCGGAAAGGGTGCGCTCAGCGCGACTTCGCGACGACCACGGTCGCCTTGAGATCGCGGCCCGTCGCGACCGACCAGTGGTGGAGGATCGCCAGCGTGTCGCCCGTGATGTTCGGCGAGGCGTTGGGATCATAGAGCTGCTCGACCGTCGCGGCGGCGTCGTACTGTCCGAGCTCGATGAGCGAGAGCAGGTGCGAGAGCGGCTCCGCGAGCGTGAAGAAGGACCGAGATCGGGAGTGCGTGCCGACGCCCACGCGCTCGCCCAGGCGGCGGAGGCGCTCCTCCGGCGTGGCGGCGTCCGCCTTGAGGTCCACGATCACAGGCGTGTTCGAGCTCAGGGTCAGGTGGAACCAGCTCATCGCCGCGACGGAGACGAACTCTTCGCGGCTGAGGTTGCCGTTCCGGCGGCGCTCGCTCATCATCTCGCGCAGCCGGCGGCACAGCTCGGCGAGCACCGACTTGTCCGTGGTGTTCGGGCCCGACGTGTTGGAGGCGTTGATGTAGCCGCGCCAGATCTCGCGGAGGAGCGACTCGAAGGTCGTGACGAAGCTGGCGTTCGAGGAGTCGCTCTTCTCGTAAGGATACGGCCTGTTGTCCGTCGTCCCGTGGTTGAGATCCATGCCGAACATGCGGTAGTACGCGTTGCGGCGCGTGGCGCGGATGTCCGGGCGGATGGAGCTCACGAGCGAGGCGATGAGCGAGGGCACGCTGTCGCGGAAGAAGAGCTCCTCCGAGGAGCGGACCCACCTGTGCCCCGCGGCCGAGAGGGAGCCGAGCCGCTCGCCGTGGATGAGCTCCACGAGGACCCGCTGGCACACCTCGTAGACTCGCGTGTTCTCGATGCAGTAGGCGTAGATCAGGTGATCCCACAGCCGGGTCTGCTTCTGGGCGATGAGCGCCAGGTGGTTCGTCGCGTGGGTCGCGAAGATGTCCCCGCCGAGGTCCTGGCTCGGGCCGTTCGGATCCTTGTATTGCCCGACGAGCGAGCGGAGGAGAGCGTCGCGCAGCCCGGGGGGCGGCACCGGAGGCGAGCCGAGGCCGGCGTCCGGTTGAAAGGGCGCCTTCCCGAGCGGGAGCGCGCGGCTCGTCTCCCACATCGCGTCCAGAAAGCCCATGATCTGGAGCGGATGGAAGCTGAACACGTCCTCCGCCTTGAGGCCTTGAGTCGCCATGTAATTCGCCAGTTGAATGAACATATCGTTGTCTCCCGAAAATGAAACGTGACAATCCGTGGTTGGTCCTCCCCCGCGGAGGCGGCGCCGCGAAGCGACGTGCCCTCTCGGGGTATTCGATGCCGATCTTTCCTGGATCGGCTGGCCCGGGACGCCCCGGGTGTGAGCTCACCCCGTCTGGGCGACGAGCTGCCCGAGCCTCCGCATCCAGGCGTCCTGTCTGCCGAGGATGTCCGCGGCGCGCTCCGGCCTCTCGGCCATGAGGTACCCGCCCAGCGCGAGGAGCCGGAGGTGCTCTCTCCGGATCCAGTGGTCCGACGTATACAGCGCGTCCCCTGCCTCGCGCAGCAGCGAGAGGAGGGCGGCCGGGCTCACCCGCCCCGGGTCGAGCAGCGCCGTGAGGGGCTGTCCGCCGAAGGCCGAGAGCTTCGTGGCGAAGATCAGGCCCACGATGTCCCCGAGGAGGGGCGTCGAGCGCTTGATCAGCTCCGCTGTCTCCGCGTCCGCTTCCCCGACAGGGTTCTGGATCGTCCACGCGAGCGCGAGGTCGTCCCAGGGTCCCTTTCCGTAGAAGCGTGCGCACATCGCGTGTCCCAAAAGGACCCGCAGGTAGCTCACCGGGTGAGGATCGCCCGGCACGTGCCGCACGACCCACTCCGGATCTCCCGCGAGCACGTCGTGCAGCGCCGCGACGGCGGCGAAGCCCGTGTGCCCGAAGGCGAAGGCGTCGGCGGCGATCTCGGACGCCCAGCTCGCCCACCTCTGGGAGAGCTCCGCGCCGTGCTTCTGGAGGCCGCGCCCGAGGACCTTCGCGAGCTCCTCGTTCCACCCCACCTCGTGCGCCACCTGGTGGCCAGTCTCGTGGATGAGCGCCGTGGGCCGCTCCAGGTTGTGGCGCACGACCTTGATCGCGGCCACAGGGCTCGTCGCGCGCCCGTCCCAGAGGCGCAGCCCGGCCTTGAGGATGGACGCCCCGAGGCCCTTGTCCACGTACGTGAGCACCGGAGGGGGCCTCTTCCCGAGGGGGAGGAGCACCTTCGCCATGCTCGATTGAGCGAGCCTGTCGCAGGCCCGCATGTACGTCCCCACGCGCTCGTTTCCCCGCGTGCTCACCGCGTCGCCGTAGAAGTCGAGCACCGTCTCCGCGGCCATGAAGCTCGTCCGGAATGCGAGCAGATCTGTTCGCACCCTGTCGAGCTCGGACATCGTGTCTGCCGCGGCGAGCGCCGACGACAGGGCCGAGATCCTCCGCCGGAGGCGCTCCACCGTCTCGCGCAGGACCGACTCGAGCGCCACGCCGAGATAACGCTCCAGCGAGCGCCACCCCGAGTCCGCGGCGAGCCTGTCCAGCTCGGAGAGCCCGGAGACTGCCATGCTCCAGTGCGCGATCTGCCTCGCGAGCTGGTGGCGGACGGCCTGGACTCCGCGGCTCATTCCGGCTGTCCCGCGACGAACCGGACAGTGGCCGACGGGAGCTGCGGCGGCGGCCACGCGTCGAGGGAGCTCGGCGCGCCGCCCCGGAGCGCCTTGCGGAGCGCCTGGAGGCCCGGCGGGTTGTGGAGAGTGACGAGGATCGTGACGCCGTCCTCCGGCCCCTCGGTCGCCGTCACGAACTGGGCGGTCTGCTTCTGGAGGACCTCGGCGAGGCGCGCCCAGAACCAGTCCATGACCTTGACCCCGAGCTGCTTTCGCAGGGTCCGCTGCACGGCGCGCAGGGCCGCGCTCGCGAGGGTGTCGGGCTCGGGGCCGCCCTGCTTTCGCTCGATGACGAAGCGGAAGAGCCGCTCGGAGCCCTCGCCCGCGAGGACGCCCATCTCGCTCCGCAGCAGCGCGCGCAGCCTGGCGATGGCCGCGCCCGGACTGCCACCCTTGCGGAGCGCCGTCGCGAGCTCCTGGGCGGCGCCCTCACCGATGTACGCCTGCACGACGATCTCGTCCTTCGGGAAATCCGCCGTGACGCGGAGCTTGGTGGCCTGTCCGACGGGCTTCGCCGGGGCGCCGTCGATCTCCAGGTAATAGAAGCGCTGTCCCACCGAGGGGCGCAGCGGATCCGGGGCGGACGGGAACGCCGTCCCGAGCCGAGGCTGCGAGATCAACGCCGTCGCGGCCTGCGGGGTGAGCGGGTGAAGGAGCCGCCACGCGTCGCCCCGGCCGAGCCCCGGCGCGTCGTCCTGCTGCGCGACGTGGCTGAGCCGGCCGCCCGGCAGGAGCTGGTAGAGGTGGACCCTCGCCCTCACGGCCGACGGGCCCGAGACGCGGAGCCGATCGCGAAGGAATGCAGCCAGTGGCTTTCCCTCGAAGGTCTTCACCGCGGAGGCGATCTGCGGGGTCACCTCCACGTCGAACACCTTGCTGTACTTGCGGTAAAAGGCCCGCTTGCCCGGGGGCGACACCCACGTGGCGTTGACGCCGGCCGCCTCGCGCAGCTCCGGGCGAACGAGCGCGGGCGGGAAGCTCGCGGCCGCCGCCGCCTCGAAGGCCTCCAGCGTGTGCGCCTCCAGGAGAGTGGGGTTCTCGAGGACGTGCTCCGGGAGCGCCGCGACGCGCCTCACCGTCTCTTCGACGGTCGTGGCGATCGCGCGGCCCGCTGCCTCGCGCGTGTCCTCGACGGTCACCTCGGCGTGAAAGAGCACCTTGAGGCCGATGTCGGCGATGGCCTGTCCGAGCCCCGGCGCGAGGTCCTTGCCCGCGAGAGGCTGGATGAGCTTGCCGATCAAGCCTCCGAGGAACTTCACGACTCGGTCTCTCCCGATGACCTTGATCCCGAGGCTCACGGCCGCGAGGATCGCAGGGATGAAGTTCTCGACGACCGGAGCGGCGCTCTCGCCCCTGCGCAGGTCGCGGACGCGCCGGATGAAGTGACCGCGGGCGCGGTCCAGATCGCCCAGCGGATCGCGGTGCCGAGAGGGCACCACGGCCGCGCGCACGGTCGCCTCCTGCTCCTCCTCGCTGTCCGAGAGGACGAGCTCGGCGATCTGCACGTCCAGGTCCGACTGGGCCTGTCCGATGTCCGGCGCGCTCTCGTCGGGCGCGTCCGACAGGGCGCCTCCCTCCGCGGCCGCGGCCATCGCGCTCTCGCTCGCGTCGGCGTCCGAAGTGGCGGGGCCCACGTCCTCGGTCGGCTCCGGCTCGGCCCCGGAGTCCATGGGCTCGCCGCCGACACCACCCATGTCACCGGACATGTCACTGCCCATGTCGCTGGGCGCGTCGCCGCCGGCATCACTCGCCGTATCCAAAGGCACGCCGCCGCCCGCGTCGTCGCCCGTCGGCTCCGATCGGCTCGGGAGGGGCTTCTGCGGCCTCGCGCCGCCCTTCGACCTGGGCTTTCCGCCCGCCTTCGAGCCCCCGCTCCCCGGCTTCTTGAGGCCGAGCTTCTCTGCCACCTTGATGGCGAGCGGCCTGTATTTCGCGGGGAGCTTGTTCAGCGCGAACGAGAGCACCTTCTGGAGCAGGGGCTTCACGAGCTCGCCGATCTTCTTCAGGATGCCGAGCGGCCCCGCCTTGGCCTTGCCCTTCTTGGCGGCCTTGACACCGCTCTTCGCGGCGCTCTTCGCCTTCTTCTTCATCTTCTTGGCGAAGAACTCGAAGCTCGGCGAGAGGCGCGCGGCCGGCGCCTCGACGCGGTCGAGGACGGACTCCAGCTCTGCCTCGGTCATGGACATCGGGTCGAGCGGGGCGACGGCCTCGGCCATGCGCTCGATGGTCTCCTCGACGTGCCTTTGCAGGGGCGCGAAATGGTCCTGGAGCATGCGCTCGACGCGCGCCTCCAGCACCTTGTTCTCGCCGAGCTCGCCCGTGAGCCGGCTCGAGGCGAGCGCGCTCGCCTCATGGATCAACTCGTATACTGCCTCATCCATCTCCGGGTCGTGGAGCTCTCCGAGGAGCTCGGCGACGGCCTCGGAGGCGGGATCGACCGCGGCGAGCTGCCCCCCCATCTCTGTCTCGGAGAGGAACGGGCTCTCCGTCGCGAACGTCATGGCGGGCGGCCCCTCGGCCTCCCGCGCGGGTCCTCGGGAGGGGGAGTCGCCGTATTCATCGGCGAAGGGCGACTCCGGCTCCCATCTCGAAACAATCGTGCTCGTATACCCATTGTTCGTGGGCATGGACATGGTCACACCTCGGCTGTTCTGGTTCACACGACAGCCCATGACGTCCGCGCCGCCGCGCGGGACGATGGCCGAGAGGCGCGACGACACCTCACCTCACGGCGTGGATGGAGGGCCAGCGGTCCATGACAGACCACGGAGAAGAGGTCGTCGTCGGCGCGGACTGCCATGGATGACAGCCGACCTCCCGACTTCGACGCGTGCCCTCGAGCGGCTCGTTCGTGACGCCCTCCGCGCGCTTCGGCGCGGCTCTCCCCCCGCGTGATCCCCCGCCTGCTCGGAGGGGATCACCGGCGTTCTCGCCCTCGCTGCGTGCGCGGGCGCCATGGGCATTTCCGACGACGGCGCTGTGGGGGGAAGAACCATCCTCCCGCACGACGAGCGTCTGTCAGGGGGACCAAGTTACGCCGCCGCGTGCGGCCAGTCAAGCGACCGTTTGAAACAGCTAGGACATTCCCTGTCCGACCCCCTGACGTGCTCAGCGCTTGCCGTCGCGCCCCATCTGGAATATGGGCAGATACTCTTCGTATCCTTGTTCGGCCAGCTTGGACACGGGGATGAACCGGAGCGACGCCGAGTTGATGCAATACCGCAGGCCCGTGGGCGCGGGGCCGTCGTCGAACACGTGGCCGAGGTGCGACTGCCCGTCCCTCGATCGCACCTCCGTCCGCTCCATCCCGAGCGTCCTGTCGGTCTTCTCCACCACGTGCTCGCGCTCGAGGGGGCGCGTGAAGCTCGGCCAGCCGGTCCCCGACTCGAACTTGTCGAGCGACGAGAAGAGCGGCTCCCCGCTCACGATGTCCACGTAGAGGCCCTCTTCGTGGTTGTCCCAGTACTCATTGCGGAACGGCGGCTCCGTGCCTTCCTCTTGCGTCACCTCGAACTGCATGGGCGACAGCCTCTTTCGCAGCTCCTCGACGTCCGGCTTCGCGAACCTCTTCTTGTCTCTCATGACCCCTGCCTCCGAGGGCGCCGCGCTCGTCGGAGGGGCCGCCGCCTCGCCCGCGCCCGAAGGCGAAGATCGCGCCGCGCAGCCGCAAAACACCGCCGAGACACCGATCACCGCTGCCAACATCCTGATCGTTTTCATGACCACCTGACCATCGGACATTCCTGTTCCAGACGTCTCTACGCCTGGCGAACAAAGCGGTTTCGGTGGCGAGGCGCTCTTTCCGGACACCGGAGGGGATCGATCCGATATGCTCCGCGCATGCGTTCTCTTCGTTCGCTCGGGGCGCCGGCGCTCGGCGGGGCCATCGCCCTCGGCTGCGGAGGCGTCGCCGTGGTGCCCCCGGAGGGCGCCGGAGGGGCGGGAGGCGGCTCTTCGGGGCCAGCGACGAGCACCGTCGATCCGACGCTCGGCTGCGATCCCGGACAGGCCGATTGCAACGGAGCCGCGGCGGACGGCTGCGAGGTGGATCTCGCGAGCGACGCGGCGAGCTGCGGGGCGTGCGGGCACGGGTGCCAGGGAGGAAAGTGCCAGTCGGGGCTCTGCCAGCCGGTGATCGTGGCGACAGGACAGGCGTACGCCGTTCGACTCGCCGCCACCGAGACGGCCGTTTACTGGACGAGCAACGACGGGATCGTCTTCCGCGCGCACGAGGGGGAGGCGCCCGCGATGGTGGCTGTCGATCAGCCGAACCCGGGTGACATCGCCGTGAATTCGACGCACGTCTACTGGGCGAACCTCGGAGACGGGACGATCGCGCGCGCTCCTCTGGAGGGGGACGGGGCAGAGGTCGTCGCGGAGGGAGCGGGACATCCGTGGACCCTCGCCGTGAGCGACACGAGGCTCGCGTGGACAGACTACCAGACAGGCGACGTCACCGTGATGCCGCTCGACGGCGGCGCGAAGATGGTGGTCGCCACGTCGCAGGGCGCGTGGGGGCTCGCGATGGACGCGACCCACGTCTACTGGACGACCCTCTTCGCGAAGCAGGTGCTGCGCGCGCCGATCGCGGGAGGGGCCACCGAGACGCTCTCCAAGGACCTCTCGTCGCCCTCGGATCTGGCCCTCTCCGGAGATCGGGTGTTCTTCGGGACAGCGAGCGACGCGGGGGTGTTCGCTGTGCCGATCACGGGCGGGGCCGCGGCGGCGCTCACAGAGAACGGGGGGTTCGGGATCGGGGCGGACGACGAGCACGTGTATTTCGGGGAGTACGACGGTCGGATCGCGAGGGTGCCTCTCGGGGGCGGTGACGTGCAGGTGCTGGGGATCGGGGAGACCACGCCTTCGGACATCGCGCTCACGAAGGCGAGCGTCTACTGGGCCACGGGGACGGAGAACGGGCTCGTGATGAAGGTGGCCAAATGAAGAGCGCGCCACGCAGAGGCCTTGTCTCGACGACGGGCGCCCTCCTCGGGACCGCCCTCCTCTTCGGCTGCGGCAACACCGTGCGCGTCGAGTCCTCCAGCGGCGCAGGGGGCGTCGCGGGCGCGGGCAGCGGCGGGGGAGCGGCTGGAACCGGGTCGGAGATGAGCCCGCACCCGTGCAATGCAGTGTTCGCCGACTGCAATGGAGACCCCGGCGACGGCTGCGAGGTGGCGCTGATGGACGACGGCCACCACTGCGGATCGTGCGGCCGCGACTGCCAGGGATCGGCCTGTGTCGATGGCATTTGCGCGCCGGATGTGCTGGCCTCCGATCAATACTACGCGAGCCGGCTCTCGCTGGACGGCGCCCGCGTCTACTGGACGAGCGCCGACGGGGGGATCCGCGCGATTCCCCTCGCCGGAGGAGATCCCCAGGAGATCGCGGGCGGACAGGACGATCCGTGGGACATCGCGGTGGACGGGCTGGGTGTATACTGGACAGATTCTGGCAATGACAGAGTGATGGCGCTGCCGTTCGGGGACGACCTCCCGAAGACGCTCGCCGACGCCGGCAACCCGCTCCTCCTGGTGGTCCGGGGCGATCATGTCTATTTCACGGACACCTATGACAAGGCGAGCAGCGACGAGCACGTGCGGAGGGTGCCCGTCGCGGGCGGCGCAACGGTGAACGTGAGCGCGACGCTCGGCGCGTGGGGCGTGGCCGTGGACGCCAGTCGGGCCTACTGGACCGATCCGGCGAGCGATGAGGTGTGGAGCGCCCCGCTCGCGGGCGGCCTGCCGGAGCCGATGGCGACAAGCGTGGTCGACCCGACCGACATCGAGGTGGACGAGGAGGCCGTCTACGTGACAGCCATCGAGGCGACGTACCGTATCCCGCTCGATGGCGGCCCGCCGGAGGCCCTCGTGTGGGGGGCCGGGCGCGGGCTCGCGGTCGACGGAGAGCGGGTGTTCGTCGGGACAGCGGACGGTCGTATTCTGGCGGTGCCAAAGCACGGGGGAGCGGCGCTGACCCTCTCGAAGGGGGATCTACCGCCGAGCGACATCGGGGTGAGCGACTCGCACGTGTACTGGATCCTGCGGGACCTCTCCGGTTCGCTCCTGCGGACTCCCAAGTAAGGCTCCGCCCGTTGGACGACACGCAGAGCGTGGGTTCTCGCCCGACGTGCTTGCGCCCGACGGCCTTGGCGCTACTCCAAAGACCGGGGGTGGATCCTCACCACAGCCGGCCATGAGCTCCACCGGAGCGGAGCGAGGGAGTCTCCTCATGACGCGTGACCAGGCGTTGTTGTCGGCGCTGCGCGACAAAGTGAACATCGGGTTGTTCTGCGCCACGGCGGGCGTGTCGGCCGCGCTGGCTTCCTGGCTCGCCGTGATGATCGGCACGATCATTCTTTGTGGCTTGCTCCTGTGGAGCACGGACCGCCACCGGCGCCGGATCCACAAGAACCCGCCGCGTATTCCGGACGCAGCGACGTATGATCACGGGCTGATCCGGGGAGCCATGGAGGCGATCGGGGAGGCCCAGAAGGACCGGCTGGACGCGCTGGAGTCCTGTCCGGAGAGCATGATCGCCTCGCTCTCGGGCGTGCTCACGACGGCGGCGCAGGCGGAGGCCGCCGCTCTGGGGCTCGCGCGGAGGACGGACGATCTGCACCGTTATCTCTCGACGAAGGACCTCGGGCGCGTACGAGCGCGGCAGTGTGCAGCCCAGGAGTCGGCCCAGGCGTCGCACACCTCGACAGAGCGCGAGAGCTACGAGGCCGCCGCGGCGGCGTACGAGGTGGAGGCGGAGACGCTGTCGGCGATCGATAGGGGGGTTCGGGTCGCCATCGCCAGGCTGGAGAACATCCGCGCGACCCTCGCCGCGGTGCCGCCGCGGATCGTGAAGCTGCGCGCGGCGCACGCGGAGCTGGGCGACTGCTCCTACATGCGCCTCTCCAAGGACGTCCACGCGGCGGGGTCGGATCTCGACGAGGCCGAGACGCACCTCCAGGCCTTTGCGCTGGCCGGTGAGCGCGAGAGCGGGCCGGGGTCGTTCGCCCGCGTCTGCGTGTCGCATCCGCAGATCGAAGAGATGGAGGCGATGGCGGTGGAGGAGGCGATGGCGATCGGAAGGAGGGAGTCGCGGAGCCTCCGGCTCTGAACGAGCGTCTTCCTCTTCACGGACGCGGGCGCCATCGGACAGCGGCGCGACCCAGGCGGATCCGCACCCAGCGGCGAGCCTCGGCCGCGACGCGGACGCTCGGATCGTCCATCGCCGAAGAGAGCGCCTCGTGGAAGAGCGGATCGTTCGTGCGACCGAGCCCGAGCACCGCCGCGGATCGAACAGGGGCGCTCTGGTGGTGGAGATGGTCCGCGAACAAGGCTCCATCGTCGGGTCCGGCCGAGGTCTCGGCGAGGCCCCGCAGCGCCACCGCGAGCTGCCGCGGCTGCCCCGTGACATTGGATACAGACTGTCTATAAAGAGCGGCGAAGTCGACCGGCGAGAGCCCGACCTTCTCCCAGCGATAGCGCGCGAGCTCGCGGAGAGAGGTGCAGGGATCCAGGAGGGCCTGACGGAGGTGGGGCTCGGCCTCCCCGGGGAGCCTGTCGCACACAGCGGCGAGGGCGATCCACCGGAGCTTCGGGCCGCCGCGCCGGAGCGACGGGAGAAGCTCGCGCAGCGCGCCGTCGCTCCACGAAGCCGAGACGAAGCTGGCCCCGAGGCTCGCCACGACAGGGTCCTTCGACGTCACCGCGCCGAGCACGAGCACAGGATCCCCGCGTCGGACAGCCACCCTCGCCGCCGCCCGCCGCGCCGCCTTCGATGGCGAATGAAGAGCCTCCAGCAGAGCGTGCTGGGCCGTCAGGTCGCTCTGCGCGAGGAGCGCCTCGACCTCGTCCACGAGCCCCGAGAGCTGGTTGCGCCGGAGCCCCCGGAGCCCGTCCACGAGCCCCAGGCACGCCACGAAGTGCTTTGAATACGATGGCCGCAGGCGCTCGCGCACAGCCTCCGTCGCCGCGGCCCGCACCTCCGGCACCCAGTCGTTCACGCGGACGAGCAGAAAGGGCAGCTCCGCGCCGTCCCCGCGGGTCGCGAGCAGGCGGGTCGCGGCCTCGCGCACGTAGCCGCTCCAGTGCATCGACGCGAGCGCCACGATCGGCGCCGAAGGGCTGTCAGGGTGCAAGGGGGGAGCCCCGAGGTCGGAGGGTGACAGGGAGCTCCAGGCGTGGTCGTCGCTCCCGAATGCTCGCTGCCGGCCGAGCCACGCGATGTCCTCGGGCGTCGCGCGGCTCAGGATCGCGGCGGCTGCGCGCACGGCGTCCGCTGAGCGCACCGTCGATCGCGGCGCGAGATAGGCGGGGAGTCGGAGAATGTCCTTGACGGTGCCCAGGGCGCCGAGCGCGATGAAATCGGTGGACTCGAGCATGTGGGATGACGCCCATGATACACGGACGGAGATGCGGATCCCAAACGGTTCGGTACACGGGACACCCGCCGCCACGCATCATCGAAAAGCGGCGATGCCGCGACTCTTCCGAAGCGAAGAGGAGGCGAAGAATCCCCCGCACTCGGGGCGGCGCGCGCACCCGTCGCACTCGTCGAAATACCTATTCTTCCAGTCTGAGATGCTCATTCTAGCGAATGGAGCAACGCGCGGGTCGAGCGTGCAAAGCGCGTGGTTGTAGATGGATACCGAGATCCCAGCGCGGTGCAACGAACGCGTCGCGTCGACCAGCTCCGACTGGTAGTCTACCGGGTCGATCCACAGCTCCTCCAGATTGGTCTTCGCGAAGCCGGTCAGCTCCAGTCCCATGAGGGCAACGTGATCGACGAACGTCAGACTTCGGGCCACGAATCGCGCAAACTCCCGCAGGTGAGGCGCCGTATCCTGGTGGATGACGAACCGGATCTCCACCCTCACCTGCCGGCGCTTCAGGTTCAGAATTCCTCTCACCGTCTCGTCGTACGCGCCTCGTGCCTGCACCACGTAGTCGTGGTCCTCCGAGAGATCGGAGTAGAGAGGAATCCCCATCATCAAGTCGGGATGCCGAACCTCGGCGACCGCGGCCGCAAACTCCGGCTCCGCAAACCTTCTGCCATTTGTCAACACGTGCACCGCGGTCCTGGGCAGATGGTCACGCAACAGCGCGAGCAAGCGTACGAGGCGATCACCCAGCAGGGCCGGCTCGCCGCCAGAGATCCCGATCTCACGCGCATCCTTCGAGATAAGGGGAATGGCGCGCTCCAGGTCGTCCACGAGCCACGAGTCATCGTGTGCCTTTGGAGGCTGAGAGCACATGATACACAGGTTGTCGCAGCGCTCCGTGACCAAGAAGGTATTTGAGGAGGAGCTTGCGCGGTAGAGGGCAGTCAGCGATCCACGGGCGGGATCGATTCGGACGACGTCCCCTCCGCAGAGGAACTGATGATCACGCCCGAGGAGATAGATGTCCGGAAGGTCGGTGTCACCTGGAGGTTCGCCGACCAAGTAGCCGCGGAATCCGGGCGGCAACGACTCCATCGCGGCCCGCACGAGGTGGACATCGTGACTCGTCGATGTCTCGGCGCACTGCGCGTCCTCCGTGAGCCGAGCGATGAACGGAGCTGCTGAGGGCACAGAGAGGCATCGGAGACCGCGCGAGTGTAGCTTCAGAAGCACAGCGTCATCCCCCGGGCGCCGCCCATTGGAGCAGGATATCCCTTGATCCGCTGGATTCCTCGAGCAGCCCCAGGAGGTGGCGAAGCATCCCCATTTGCTTCGCACAGAAGGCGCTGAACGCCTTGTGTCCGACGAAATCACCCTGCGTTGCGCGATGGAATACGGGATCCGCGCCGCAGTAGGGAGCGAAAGCGCAGTCCGAGCACATGGGCGATCCTTCGAGCATCGTCTCCGAAAGAGGCACCATCAGCGCATCCGACGTCATCAATTGCTCATACGACGTCGTGTCCATGTGGCCGAGGCGGAAGGACTCATCTCCCATCTCCGCGAGCATGCGGCCCTCGTCCGAGGCGTAGATCGCGCCGTCGTAGTTGTAGACGAGCGCCCCGATCCCAATGCCGGCGGGCGACTGAAGATCAACATAGCTGGAGCCCATCGGCGACAGTATCTTCTGAAGCAGGATCGTGGTGGCCTCTTCGCGAAGGAAGAACCCTCGTCGGTTGATTTGCAGGATGTAGTCCAGGCCGCGCCGGTAGAACCGCAACCAGTCCTCGACTCCATATTTGTGAACGAGGCTGCGGGCGGCGAACCCGTAAGGGCTCAGGCTGCGCAAGAAGATGCCATGAAAGCCCAGGCGGACGTATTCGTCGATGATCTCCTCGACACGCTCCATGCTGCCCGGCGTCGTGGTCATCAGGGCGGACACCGCGTCCGATCCGAGGGCAGCGCGGGCCAACCGAATCCCTTCGACGGTGCGAGCGTGGCTGCTCCCCTTGCGCGAAGGCCGTTGAGCGTCGTGAAGGTCAGCGGGGCCGTCCAGCGACGTGGAGAGATGGACGCCGTGCTCCCGACAAAACGACAGAATGTCGTCGTCGAGGCGGGAGAGGTTCGAGGCGATCACGAACTGGAGGTTGCGCCGATGTTGCTCGTTCGCTCGAACGGCCCTCTCGACGACACGCCGGATCATGGAGAAATGAAGCAGGGGCTCTCCTCCCTGAAACTCGATCTTGATGTTCTCGTTGGGGCTCCGAAACACGAGGTCAATGGCCTTGTCGGCGTGCGCCGAGCTCATGTCGTAGCGAGCGCGCTCTTCCGACTGCCGCGACACCTGGCAATACTGACAGGACAGATCACAGCGGAGAGTGACCACAAAGATATGAAGGCCAGTGAAGGCAGCCGTCAGCTCCGCGCGGCTTCGGTACTTCAAAGCGAGGAGCTCGAGAGCCACGGAGGTCGGGTCGTCGATCAAGAAATGACGAGCCTTCAACGCACGGTAGATAGGGTTGCTCGGCGCCAGCTTCCTCTCGACGAACGCCACGAGATCGGCTCGGTCGAGGCTCACATACTCCCCGACATCGTTGACCGCGACATACCGGTCTCCGCTCAATTGCGCGAAGCGGAACGGCAGCAAGCGATAATCGCCTGTGGACGCGAACGCGCTCCGCGGACGGAATGTCGCGGCCGCCACGCTCAGCTCTCCTTCGGGACGTCGGCCCTGGAGAAGGCGTGTGCGAGGAGGAGCGTGCGAACCCGCGCGGTCTCTTCACCAAGCTTCTCGCGGAGCTCTTGATCGAGCAGCTCCCGGAAGAAGAGACTCACCGCCTCTTCTACGTCGCGTTCCCGGCTCCCCGAGGGGAAGAGCAACGTGACGGACAAGGCGTCTCCTCGGAGCTCGCCCAGAACCACCGTAAACTTGGCCGCAAGGCGATATGCCGCCTTCTGGATTGCGGAGAGACGATAGACTCGTAAATCGAGGGTGAGGGGAGTACCGCTGTCAGGGGACACGGCTCGCTCGCCTCGCTGGCTTTCCCCCAGACCGCCATGGACGCCCGCGATCTCCGCCCCCGCGGCGGTTTCACCCCTCTTCACCATTGAATGAGCACGGCGCCCGTCTGGCCATCCGTCACGGATACCGTCGTGTTGGTATCACCCAGAAACTTGTTCTCCACCCGCACCTCGTGGCTCCCCGGCGCGAGGGTGAGAAGACCGGTGGAGTCGGTGCCGACAAGCTTTCCATCGACATAGATCCGTCCCCCCGGATACGCGATCATCGAAATCACCGCCGGCTTCGGCGGGGGCGGCGGCGGCGGCGGCGCCGGGCGCGGCCCGGGCGAGTCGTCCGAGGCGTTCACGCCCGGAGAATAGCTCCCCGAGTAATGACTCCGGTGAGACGAATGCGACCGGTGAGAGCTGTGGGAGCGATGGGCCAGGTACACAGGTTGTTCGAGCCGCGGTGGCACGAGGAGCAGCCGACCGTCGCCGGCATCCTTCGAGCGATCGAGCGCCTGTGCCATCGCGACAGGGATCAGCCCGCCAGGACCATCACCCTGCAAAGCCGCGGCGGCCGCCGCACCAAGCGCGAAGAGAGGGAGCCGCGATCTCTGCACGTCAACATCTTCCACTCGATCGGTCCGTGCCGTCAAGGGAGACGAAGCCGGAAGGAGAGACCCGAACCATGCCGTGCGTCATTCCTCTATGCGCCGCCCACGAGCCTGGCGTAATCTGCACGCATGCGAGGGACCCCCTACCGCGGTGAGGAAGATCCGAACGTGCAGGTGCCGGCCGACGTACGAGCGGCCTTTCGGACGTGGGGGCGGAGTGTGTTCGGGGCGCCCCGCCGCCTGGAATCGCTGATCTCCGCGGTCGACGAACGCGACGAGGTGATGACGCGGGTTGCCACGCGGATCGTGCGGAGAGATCTCGTCCAGAATCGGATCCCCTCCAATCGGCGGGCGAAAATGAACGGCGCCCCGGTGAGCCCCGCGACCATCGATCCATTCAACGAATCCCTCGAGGATTTGCGGAGAAGGACCGAGCATGGGGAGCCCTGCATCCATTGCGGGGGAGGCGGGCTCGCGCCTTGCCCTGGCTGCACTGGGAGCGGTCGTGAGCGCTGCAACGGTTGCGGCGGAAGTGGGCAGATGCTGCGCCATTACAAGAAATCAAGTAAATACGTCCGATGCACGGTTTGCCGCGGGAGCGGGACCTTGGGGTGCGGGAGGTGCGGCGCGACAGGGAGCGTGGCGTGTGCCGGATGTGGCGGCGGAGGAGAACAGCTCGTCTGGTGGAGCTATGGGGAACGTGTCCGAATGAACGTCAGCTTCTCCTCGGACAGCGCCATTCTGCTAGCGCATCCGCTTCTGCGCGAGGAGAGGTTCCTCGCTCCCAACGATCTTGGGGCGTTCACCCTTTATGCCACACATGATGCAGCTGGGCCCATTGCCCTGGAGCATCTCGCCCCCGGGGATCAGGCGTCTTGCGCCAAGCTGACTCCAGCGCTGGACGCACGGAGCGAGCGCGTACAATCGCAGCAACTTCTGAGGTTCGGCGTGACGCGGCGCGACGTCAGTTACGAGATGTGCGGCACAACTGGGAAGGTCGTCCTCTCTGGCGTGAATCTCATCGGATCGACGACATCCAGTGCCGTCACACCGATCCGACGTCGCCTCGTCGCCTGGGGATTTGCGGCCCTGGCGTTGCTGTTCTTCGCCCTGTGGACAGGCTCGATGCTCGGTGGTCCGACGCCATACTTCGACGCGATCAATCGAACGACCTCGCTCCTTTTGTTCGTTGGTGTGACGGCCGCTCTCATCCCCATCGGCGGCTTGCTGCGTGCGCTCCGACCTGGATTTCGATTCTGGCCGATCGGATTGCCGGAGCGGATCGGGGGTGGCGTGTTCGTGTCGGCGCTGCTTGTGGCCTTCTTGTTCGCCTACGTCAGCCGGCCGAGAGTGGAAGACGCCCGCTCGGCGGTGGCCGCCCGAGACGTCGGGCGAGCGATGCTCATCGTGGAGGCATTGCAGGCGACTCGACCTTCAGCCGAATTGGCCGACATCGTGGAGGAGGCGCGGCTGATCGAGAGTGAGCGTCTCCCAAGCGATGCTCGTCTGGCTGCGCTGGACGCAATCGCTGCGAAATCTGGCGCTCGCAGCGATGATGCGCGGACCCGTGCGCGCGCCCTCAGGCTGGAGGAGGCTCGCGCGGCGCTCGAGCGAGATGATCCGCGTGCGACGCTCGAGATGCTGGAAAAATGGCGCACGGCGATATCGGATGGCCCGGATCTTGCCGACCTCCGAGGCCGAGCGTTCGACCGAGTGCTCGATTCATGTGGCGATGACACGTGTCGCTACAAGGCGGCTCGCTCGGCGAGAGATTCGCAGGATACGCCGGAGAGACGCACTGCCGCGGAGAAGGCGCGCACGACGCTCATCAACGCGCTCACAATCGGTCAACCTCCGAATGCGGACATGCTTCTGCAAGTCAGGTCGCTCCGAGCGCTCGCGAGACTCGCGGACAACACCGCAGCGCTCGCCGGAGAGGATGTGGAGTTGCGAGAGCGAGCGCACGGGACGGAGTCCTGGGCTGCCGCAGAGCTCGCGAAGATCCAGCTCATCGGAGCGCCAGCGGATGTGGTGGACGAAATCCTCCAACGCAAGCCCGGCGCCCCAGGCTCCGTCGGTTGGCAGGGGCTGGATGGTGTCGCCGTGCACGCGTCGATAGTGACAGGGCAGTGCAAAGGACTGTATGTCGTCGGCGCCACTCCCGGGTCACGAGCCTTGTCGGGCCGAGAGGTCGCGCTCGAGAAGCTCTTGGCGCAGGCGACGGGCCGACGCGAGGCAAAGATTCATCGACGTGCGACGTCGCGGACACATGAGGTGACCAGGTGGACGGAAGGAGCAACCCCAGTGATGGCGCGCTGGAACGGTGACGCGCTCATGGAGCTCCGCATTGGCGACGCTTCGCCATAGGCCCGCAGGTTCTTGAGATATCAAGACGAAGCCCTTCGGCCAAGATCATCGCTCTTTCGGAAACGAGAAGACCCGCTGAGCGGGGAGGAGAAGCATGTCAGTGTCCTTGATCTTCGTGCCCGGCGCGCGATCCTCCCCACGAACACCCCGCTTCTCCATCTCGGAGCTCCGACAGAGCTGCTCGAGCGGATCGGACAGGATGTCCTTCGAGGCGGGGGTCTCGTTGCAAACACGCTCATAGAGGGCGCCAAAGGAGACGCCGTTCGGGAATTCGGAACGGATCGGGCGCGGCAGAGCTTCCAGCAGGGCCTCAACAGTCTGCTCTTGCGCCGACTTGTCGAATGCGAACGCTCCTTGTTGCGTGTCGTCGGGTGGACGGGCGGGATCATACCCGAGCATCATCAACCCAGCTCCGCCATAATGAACAAAGTGGGTTTTGATGCTCCAGTGGAGCTGCTTCACGACGTCGTTGGCTCGTGGGCTGTTCGCCGAGTGTAGAAACCAGTACGACCGATGCTCCCACGCGAGGTGATGAAGAAGGGTGTGTAGCAGGTCGCGCCGGCCTTCTTCGCGTCGGGAACAAGGAGTAGATCAAAGCCTTGTTCGTAGGGATGCCCTGAAACGCCCCGAAAGCGCTCGGCGAAGGTCTCGGCGTAGCAGTGCTTGCAGCCGGGGCTCACTTTGACGCAACCGCGGACAGGATTCCAGGTTGCGTCGGTCCACTCGATCGGGCTGCCGTCACTCATTGGCACCTGCTCCACGGACTTTCTAGATGGTGCACGAATGTACAGCCCATCGATGACGGGACGCAACCTGTTTTGAGACTCGCAGCCGGCCGCGCAGGACGACCGGAACGGTGCTGGAATCAGCCGTCGGCGCCGATCTTCGTGATCAGCTCGGCGAGGACCTCGTCGGCCTTGTCGTTGTCGACCTGGCACGTCCCGGCCGCGTCGTGGCCGCCGCCGCCGTATTCAAGCATCTCCTCGCCCACGTTCGTCTTCGAGCTGCGGTCGAGGATGGACTTGCCCGTCGCGAGCACCGTGTTCTGCTTCTTCAGCCCCCACATCACGTGAATGCTGATGTTGCACTGGGGGAAGAGGGCGTAGATCATGAATCGATTGCCCGCGTAGATGACCTCCTCGTTGCGGAGATCCAGCACCACCAGCTTGCGATGGACCGTGGCGCAGCGGCGGATCTGGTCCCTGAATCTGTCCTGTTGCTCGAAATAGAGGTCCGAGCGCTCCTTCACGTCCGGCATCTCCAGGATCTCGGAGACAGGGTGGTTCAGGCACATGTCAATGAGCCGCATCATCAGCTCATAGTTGGAGATGCGGAAGTTCTTGAACCGGCCGAGCCCCGTCCGCGCGTCCATCAGGTAGTTGAGGAGCGTCCAGCCCTCGGGCGCGAGGATGTCCTCGATGTCGTATTGAGCAGAATCCGCTTTGTCAACGGCTTCCATCATGTCGTCGGGGATGTCGGCGAAGCGCTCCTTCCCGCCATAGTGGCGATAGACCACGCGCGCGGCGGAGGCGGCCTGAGGGTCGATGACGTGGTTGTCGCGCTGGCCGACGCGGAGGGTCTCGCTGGAGTGATGATCGAAGGCGAGCGCGACGCCCTCGACATAAGGGAGGTTGGTGGTGATGTCGCGGGCAGTGACTGGCACCTTGCCGTCCTGCATGTCCTTGGGGTGCACGAACTTGATCTCGTCAATCAGGTCGAGCTTCTTCAGGAGCACGGCGCAGACGAGGCCGTCGAAATCGCTCCTGGTCACGAGGCGGTATTTTTGTTCCATGGGGTCACTCTCGGTCGGCAAAGAAGACGAAGCGGCGTCGCGCGAGGACGCGCGCCGCGCATCGTAGCGAGGCGCCCGCGGGTCCGGAAGCGTTCTCATCGCGAAGGTCTTCGCGAACCGGAATACCATGCCGCCGCATGTCCGAAGAGGCCGCAAAGCTCCCCGCAGGCGGGCCCGAGAGGCTCACGTCCTACCAGCGGTTCGTCGTCTTCGCCGCGTGGATGGGGCTCGGGTTCGATCTGATGGACTCGCTGCTGTTCAATTTCGTCGCGCCCATCTGCGTGCCGGCGCTGCTCGGGATCGCGCCCGACACAGCGGAGGCGAAGACGGCCACGGGGTTCTGGAACGGCGTGCTCACGAGCGTGATGCTGCTCGGGTGGGCGATCGGAGGCGTCGCCTTCGGCAAGCTGTCGGATCGGATCGGGCGCACGCGCACGGTCGTGCTGACGATGCTCCTCTTCTCGCTCGGGACGGCCGCGTGCGCGCTCGCGCCGAGCATGGGGTGGCTCATCGTGTTCCGCTTCCTGACCGCCCTCGGGATCGGCGGTGAGTGGGGCGCGGGGGCGACGCTCGTCGCGGAGACCGTTCCGGAGAGCCGGCGCGTGGAGATGGGCGCGCTGCTCTTCACGTCGGCGCCTGTCGGCGTGTTCATCGCGATCGGAGCCAACAAGCTGTTCACTTCGGAGATCACCGTGATCGCGAACGATCGGTCGATCTCTTGGCGCGCGGTGATGGCGTGCGGCGCTGTGCCTGCGCTCATCGCGCTCGCCGTGCGACGCAAGCTCAAGGAGCCCGAGAAGTGGAAGGCCTCCGAGGACAAGCCGCGCGGGAGCATCCTCGAGCTGTTCTCGCCCGCGCTGCGACGGCGCACGTTCGGAGGGCTCACGGTGACGACGACGGCGCTCCTGACGTTCTGGGTGTCGAGCGCTTTTTTGCCGACCATCGCGACGTTCCTCGCGGACGAGGTGACTCCGAAGCCCGCGGACATGGGCGCGCTGCGCGCATCGTTCGTCACGCGCGTGATGATGGCGTTCAACATCGGCGGGCTCATCGGATCGCTCCTCGCGGCGCCCGTCGCGCTGCGCGCGGGTCGACGGCCGATGTTCCTTTGGGTGTTCGGGTGGAGCGCGATGGGCCTCGTGCTCGCGTTCGGGCCCGCGTGGTCGCCCGGCGTTCGGATGCTCCTCGTCGGCGTGTTCTCGATCTCGGCGTACGGCGTGTTCGGGGCGTTTCAGTTCTATTTGCCCGAGCTCTTCCCCTCGCACGTGCGCGGGACGGGCCTCGGCTTCTGCCTCAACGTCGGACGTTTTCTGACCGTGCCGGGGCCGTTCCTCGTGGGCCTCGTCGCGAGGCGCGGCGTGCCGGTGGTCGACGTGATGCGCTACCTCGCGATCGTCCCGGCGGTCGGGTTCGTGTTGTTGCTCGTCGGCCTCGGGGTCGAGACGCGAGGGCAGAAGCTCGCGGAGTGACGTGCTATCCCTCGCGCCCCGTGAGCGACCGAGTCCTCTCCAGCGACGTTGACGCGAGCCCCGTGAGGTTCCCCGAGGACCTGCCGATCTCGGCGCACGTGCTCGAGATCGCGCGCGCCGTCGACAAGCACCAGTGCGTGATCGTCGCGGGCGAAACAGGCTCGGGCAAGAGCACGCAGCTCCCGAAGATCTGCCTCGCGATGGGCCGCGGGGTGACGGCGCGCATCGGCGTGACGCAGCCGCGCCGCATCGCCGCGACGAGCCTCGCCGCGCGCATCGCCTCGGAGCTCAAGGTCGAGCTGGGGCGCGAGGTCGGCTACCAGATCCGCTTCAACGATCGCACGGGTCCGCTCACGTACGTGAAGCTGATGACGGACGGCATCCTCCTCGCGGAGATGCAGGGCGATCCGACGCTCCGCGCGTACGACACGATCATCGTCGACGAGGCGCACGAGCGGAGCCTCAACATCGATTTCCTCCTCGGCTACCTCCAGCGCCTGCTGCCAAAACGCCCTGATCTGCGGGTGATCGTGAGCAGCGCGACGCTCGAGACAGAGCGCTTCTCCGCGTTCTTCGGCGGCGCGCCGGTGATCCAGGTCTCGGGGCGCACGTTCCCCGTCGACGTGCTCCACCGGCCCCCGCGCGAGGACGAGGGCGATCTCGCCGTGCTCGTGGCGAACGCGGTGGAGGAGGTGACCGAGCTGGATCCGCGCGGTGATCTGCTCGTCTTTCTGCCCGGAGAGCGCGAGATCCGCGAGGCGATGGACGAGATCACGAACCGCGCCCTCCCGCACACGGTGCTGCTCCCGCTCCACGGGAGGCTCCCGCAGGCCGATCAGCAGCGCGTCTTCGCGACGCTCCCTCAGCGGAGGATCGTGCTCGCGACGAACGTGGCGGAGACGTCGCTCACGATCCCGGGGATCGTCTACGTCGTGGACGCGGGCCTCGCGCGGCTCAATCGATACGACACGCGCACGGGCGTCACTCGGCTCAAGATCGAGACGATCTCGCGCGCGAGCGCCGATCAGCGCAAGGGCCGCGCGGGGCGCATCGAGGCTGGCGTGTGCGTGCGGCTCTGCTCCAAAGAGGAGGACGACGCGCGCGATCCGTACACGGATCCGGAGATCCTTCGCGTGGGCCTCGCGGGCGTGATCCTGCGCATGCTGTCGCTCGGGCTCGGCCGGATCGATCAGTTCCCGCTGCTCGATCCGCCGCCGCGACGCTCGGTGGAAGAAGGCTATCGCGTGCTCGAAGAGCTCGGCGCGATCGACGAGGACGGCCGGCTCACCGAGATCGGATCGAAGCTCGCCGAGCTGCCCCTCGATCCGCGCATCGGGAGGATGATCCTCGCGGGCGATCGCGAGGGCGCGCTGCGCGAGGTGCTGATCCTCGCGGCCGCGCTCGGGATCCAGGATCCGCGCGAGAGGCCGCTCGCCGCGCAGCAGAAGGCCGATCAGGCGCACAAGCGCTTCGCGGACGAGCTCTCCGACTTCGCCGGGCTGCTGCGGATCTGGGGCTTCTACGAGCAGCAGAAGAAGCTCACGAAGGCGACGCTCCGCAGGGCGTGCCGCGAGCATTTCCTCTCGTGGATCCGGCTGCGCGAGTGGGAGGACGTCCACCGCGATCTCTCGCGCATCGCCCGCGAGATGGGGCACGTGCCGAGCGACACGCCGGCCTCCGGCGACGCGATCCACCGCGCCCTGTTGCCGGGCTTGCTCTCGCGCATCGGGCAGTGGCTCCCCGAGCCTCGGAGCTACCTCGGCGCGCGCCAGGTCCGCTTCACGCTGCACCCGTCGTCGGGCCTGCAAAAGAAGCCTCCGGCGTGGGTCATGGCGGCCGAGCTCGTCGAGACGACGAAGCTCTACGCCCGCAACGCGGCGCGCATCGATCCCGCCTGGATCGAGGAGCTCGCGGGCCCCCTCGCGCGCAGGCGCTACACCGATCCGCACTGGTCCGAGCGCTCCGCGCAGGTGATGGCGAAGGAGCAGGTGACCGTCTACGGCCTCCCTGTCGTGCGCGATCGGAGCACCCACTACGGCCCGATCGATCCGCGGAGCGCGCGCCGCATCTTCATCGTCCACGCGCTGGTTCGGCGTGAATACCAGACAAAAGCGCCGTTCTTCGCCCACAACGAGCGCGTCTTCGAGGAGGCTCGCCGCCTCAAGGGCAAGGCCCGCAAGAGCGACATGCTCGCGGACGAGGAGCTGCTCGGCCGCTTCTTCGAGGCCCGCGTCCCGGAGGGCGTCTACAGCGGAAAGACGTTCGAGGCCTTCCGCAAAGAGGCCGAGTCGAAGGATCCAGCGTGCCTGTTTCTGACGCTCGACGACGTGCTCGGCGTGGAGCGAGAGGAGCTGTCGGAGGATCGGTATCCGGACACGCTCACCGTCGCCGGGGCCCGACTGCCGCTCTCGTACAAGTTCGAGCCGAGCGAGGCCGACGACGGGATCACCCTGAAAATCCCGCTCGCGCTGCTCCCTCAGCTCGACCCCGGAGCGATGGAGTGGACCATCCCGGGCTGGCAGCGCGAGAAGCTCCTGTCGCTCCTGGAGAGCCTCCCGAAGGCCCTCCGCAAGGCGATCGGCCCCGCGCCCGAGATCCTCGGCGCCGTGGAGGGGAGCCTGCGCCCCTTCGAGGAGCCCCTCCGCCCCGCCTTCGCGCAGGCGATCCGCGATCTCACGGGCGTGCGTATCCCTCGCGACGCGTTCCGCACCGACGAGATCCCTCACTGGCTCTCGTTCCATTTTCGTGTCGAGGACGACGCGGGCCACGTCCTCGGCGAGGGCCGCGATCTCGCCGATCTCCTTGAGAAGCTGGGCTCCCGAGCGCGTGAGGCGTGGTCTCGCGCGAAGCCGACAGGCGTGGAGAGAGAGGGCCTCACGTCCTGGGCCATGGACGCCCTCCCCGAGACGGTGCCTGTCCAGATTGGCGCTCTCCGCATCCAGGGATATCCCGCCCTCCTCGACGACACGACGAGCGTCTCTGTCCGCGTGCTCCCCTCCCGCGAAGCCGCGCGCGAGGCGACGATCGCCGGTCTTCGCCGCCTCTTCTTGCTGCAAATGGACACCTCGCTCACCAAGCTGGAGCAGAGCGTCCCCACGTCCCTGGGCGCCGGCGTCCTCGCCGAGCGCATTGGTACCGGCCAGTGGACACCCAAGCGCCAGGTGGTCCTCTCGGCCCTGGACGAGACGTTCGGGCTCGACGGGAGCGCCCCTTTGCCGCGCACGCGGGCCGATTTCCTCGCGAAGCTCACCGAGGGGAAGGCGCGCCTCTTGCCCAACGTGAGCGCCTTCGGCCGCCTCGCGCAGGAGATCGGCGTCGAGCTCGGCAAGGTCGACGCGACGATCCGCGGCCTTCAAGGGAAGCCCTCCGCGCCGGCCACGGCCCTCGAAGACATGCGCCGCCAGCTCGCGCACCTCGTGTCGCCGGGGTGCCTCCGCACGCTCTCCCGCGATCGCCTCGCGAGCCTCCCGCGCTACCTCCGCGCGATCCAGATGCGCCTCGCGCGCCTGCCCAACGGCCCGCAGAAGGACCAGTCCAAGGCCGAGCAGGTGCTCCCCTTCTTCCGCGCCTACCTCGAGAAGCGGGCCGATCTGCTCGCCCGCGGCGTCCCCGAAGAAGACCTCGAGTCCTTCCGGTGGCTCCTCGAAGAGCTCCGCGTCTCGGTGTTCGCCCCCGAGCTGCGCGCCGCTGTCCCTGTCTCGCCGCAGCGCCTGACCGAGCTCTGGAAATCGATCACCGGCTGAAGCGCGGCGACGGTTCCGGCGGCGACAGCCATCGTGTAGAGTCGTGCCCGTGAGCCCGTCTCGCCTCTTCCTCCCCACGCTCGCCGCCCTCACCGCGCTGTTCACGGCGCGAGAGGCGCTCGCATGGTGCCGCAGCACCACCTGCACGGGCGACTGCCCCACGGATGAGAACGGGTGCAAGACCACCGGTGAGAAGCTCGCGTGGAAGGGCGTCTGCGTCGGGTTCAGCCTCCAGAAGGACGGCTCCGAGCACATCCCCATCGACGTGCTCCGCGCCACGGTGGAGGACTCCTTCGCCGCGTGGGCCGACATCGACTGCGGCGGCGGCGCGCTGGCCACGATCGGGATCGCCGAGCTCGACGACGTGAGCTGTCACCGCGCCGAGTACGTGAGCGGCGGCCCCAACGCCAACGTCGTGATGGTCCAGGACACCAAGTGGGACTACCACGGTCCCTTTGACACGCTCGCGAAGACGACTGTCACGTACGACACAAATACAGGGGAGATCTTCGACGCCGACATCGAGATCAACCATGCATACAACGAGATCACCACGGGCGACGCCAACGTCGTCTACGATCTCCGCTCCATCCTGACGCACGAGATCGGGCACTTCCTGGGGCTCGATCACAGCGCCGACCCCGCGTCGACGATGTACGCGGACTA
>Ga0268298_10001355_pt1 | contig 29031 bp, 25 predicted proteins | sample WWTPWeurt_MetaG_FD_194462 | JGI IMG/M metagenome (GOLD analysis project Ga0268298, IMG submission 194462) | Activated sludge microbial communities from WWTP in Nijmegen, Gelderland, Netherland - WWTP Weurt | ecosystem: Engineered > WWTP > Aerobic digester > Activated sludge | place... | reverse complement strand
CAGCGTGTTCGAGGCGCGAAGCGAGGTTCACCGTGTCGCCGATGACGTTGCGTTCGCGCGTCGACTCCACGACCGCGACCGATGAAAGCCCGGTGTTGATCCCGACTCGCATCCCCAGGTCGACGCGTTCGCCTTCGCGGAAGATGGCGAGCTCGCGCTGCATGGCCAGGGCGGCGCGCACCGCGTCGACGGCGTCGCTCTGGAGCGCGGTGTCGAGGCCCCACACGGCCATCACGGCGTCGCCGATGTGCTTGTCGATGTGCCCGCGCGCGTCGAGGATCACCCGGTCGAGACGGCGCCAGAGGCGTCCGAGCAAGGCCTGCACCTCTTCGGGATCGAGCCGCTCGGACAGCGCCGTGAAGCCGGACACGTCGGCGAAGAGCACGGTGACGAGCTGCCGGCGCTCGGTGGGGACGGGTGCGGCGTCGAGGCTCGCGAGCTTTTCGCGTAGCTCGCGGGTGGCGGTGTCCACGACTTCATCGCCGAGCACGGCACGCTGGGCTTCGAGGGCCCGAATGGCCTGCTCGATCTTGTTTCGGTCGCTCATCCCGCTCCGCCCGAGCCGCGCACCATAGTACAACCGTTCGCGTGCCTGCTCGGCCGCACCCGCGATCCCGCTCGTGGCTCCTGCTTCTTCTCGGCCTCCATCCGAGCTGCCACGCCGGCGGTTCGGGCCGGCCGAGCCGCCCGGCGGTGCACGAGAGCGCGAGCCAGCCCCCGGCCCCTCGGCTCCGAGACGACACCATCGCCCTCGCGTGGGCCAACGCAGCTCCGAGCCGCTACCGCCTGGACGGCGAGCTCGCCGAGTGGCCCTTGCCCCGAGCGAGTGCTTCCTCGCGCATGGCGCTCACACTCACGGGCGATGGGCTGTCCGTCGCGGCCGAGCTCGCTGGGAAGTATCGAGGAGGCTTCTTGCTCGGCATCGCCTTCGACGCTCCGAACGCCGACTCGCTCGAGCTCGGCGTGGAGCAACCCGACGGACGGTTCGTGCCGCTCGCCTGCGTCGCCGATGCCGGACCCGACGCCGAGTGCAGCCGGCGCCTGCTCGACAAGCGCGAGCTGCTCGCGGCTGAGCGCCTGCGATTCCGACGGCTCTATCGCGTGGGGCCTGGAGGCGTAGAGCTCGTCGGCGCTAGCGGCAACGTTCCCGTCCGCGCGGCGCGTGTCGAGTCGCGCGCGCTGCGTGCGCATACGACGCTCGAGCTCGAGATTCCGGCGCGATCGCTGCCTCGCGCAAGTGAGGCTCCCCTCGCACGCGTGGCGCTCGTCGTGCGAGCCCTCGAGGGGGACGTGCCCGCCGACGTCGCCGAGTGGACGTCTTACGAGGTTTCGCCCGTGAGCTTCCAGCCCCACGCCGAGCTTCGCCACGCGCTCTTGGCGGCGGGCGCGGGCCTGATGTCTTACCAGCCGGGTGAGCCCCTCGACATCGAGGAGCTCGGTCATGCCGAGGGCTCGGAGCGACTGGCGCTGAAGCGCTTCGTGGGTGTGCTCCACGATCCAGAGGCCAACGTCGCCGGAGTCGAGTACTGCCTGGTTCGGCTGCGCGAGACGTGGCTCGCCGTACTCGCAGGCACGAAGGTTCTCGGCCTCGAGCGCATCGGTCCGGAGCCGCGGGGAACGGCCCTCCGCGGCAATGACCTGCACGTCTTCCAGTACCAGGTCGGCGAGCATGCCTTCGAGCTTGCGCCGGACGGTCGCCCTTGGGTGCACGCGACCTGGACCATTCGTGTGGCGAAGCCCGACGGAACCGTGTTGGATGCGAAGGTGACCGGGGCCGCACCGGAGCGATGGGTCGAGCCACAGGAGATCGGCTCGCAGACTTTCGACTCGTTCGGGATCCGCGGCCTTCAGCCGAACCCGCGCGACCCGCGAAAGCTGACTCCCGCCACGGCCTTCTGGCGTGTCGACCCTCGCGGGGACTACCGAGTCGACGACTCGCGCGTGAAGCACGCGGGCACGGGAGCGCGCTGAAGCGAGGGCATCGACCTGCTGGACGGACCCGGCCGAGCGTGCTCATTTGCCGCCATGGCGCGCGACGGTCGGGGGAAGCCATTCGCCCTTGCACTGCTCGTCATCGGCGCGCTCGCTGCCGTGTTCTTTCTCACGCGCAAGGGTGAGCGCGTCGAGTTCAGCCGTCGCTCGCCGACGCCCCGCGGAACGCCCGAGATGCCGGCTCCGGCGCCCGAGCAGCGCGCCGGACCACCGAGTCTGATCTCGGCCGAACCGTTCCGTCCACCGGTGGAGACCCGGCGGGACCGCGAGCTGCGCGAACGCGCTCGAGATCGCATTCTGCGTTCGCTGGATCGTGGCCATGGCACCGCACAGGGTTCCATCGGCGGCCCCGAGCCCGTGGGTGAGCTCGACAAGGACTACGTCCAGACGCGCATTCGAGACGATTTCCTACCCATGGCCAAGGAGTGCTACGAGGCCGCGCTCGAACAGAACGCCACACTGGCCGGCCGCATGGTGTTCGAGTTCGTGATCGTGGGGGACGAGTCGGTCGGAGGAATCGTCGAGTCTGCGGAGCTCGACCCTTCCAGCACGCTGGCGGACGCCGAGCTCGTGACCTGCATGCGCGAGTCGCTCCTGTCCGTGACCTTCCCACCGCCGAAGAACGGCGGTCGCGTCACGGTGAAGTTCCCTTTCGCCCTCAGTACGAGCGACGGCGGCTGAAACCGGCGAACCCTCAGGGCTCCGCGCCCTTGGCGATGACTTCGACTTCGGCGAGCGCGGGCGGCACGCCGCTCGCCTCGAGCTCGAGTCGCACGATGCGAGCCTTCACGTCGTGAAAGGCCGCGTCGGTGCCTTGCGACGAGAGCTCGCCGAGCGTGGAGCGCGCGAGCTCGACTCCGGGCGCGGCGAGGAGCACGACCTCGGTCGTTGTCGCCGAGGTCTTGGCGAGACCGCCGGGAATGGCGTAGGGGCGCACGCGTCGCACGTGGACGGGCACCGGGAATTCGAGCTCCACGAAGGCGCGCTCGACGCCGCTCCCCGCCGTCCAGTGGCGTCCAGGGCCGCTCCCGGAGACGACTTTGCGATCCACGAGACCCCGAGGGTCACCGGAGGAAGCGCGGGCCTCCGCGCCAGGTGCGAGGTTGGTCCACTGGTAGGCTTGGGGATCGGTCGGAACGGGGATCATGCTGTGGCCGGCGTGGCAACCCACGCAGCGAGCATCCGCGCCTGGCCGGCCCCAGTTGTGCCCGGCGACGTGCGCAGCCGGCGCGGGGTCGTACGGCGGGTCGTAGCTCCCGGGCGACAGCGGCACTTGGTAGCCCTTGGCTTTCGGCGTCCGGAGCTGCTCGAAGAGAGGGACGTTGGCCGGCGCATTCAGCACCACGGAGCCGTCGGCCGCGACCGCCTTCTCCTCCAGCAAGATCGGCCAATCTTTCCAGTTGGCGCTGGAGAGCGAGCCGCGCTCGTGGTCGATGAACGCGCGAATGGTCCCCGCAGATCCGACGGCGGGTGCCGAGACGATGTCCACGTCGACGGGCGCGTTGAAGTACACGTTGAGCGCGTCGAACTGGAACGTCCCGTCGATGTCGTAGGGGCCGGCTGCCGTCGGCGGCAGCTCGCTCGCCACCTGCGTGACCTGGTCGGCGATCACGAATGGCACGGCGCGTGGTCGAATCAGGCGCGCGCGAAGCTCCGTCGTGCCAGGCGCGTCGTACACGAGTTCGAGGTTCTTTCCGTCCGCGCCCACGACGTAGATGCCGTAGTCCTGCTCGGTGTCTTTGCACCACGACACGAGGACGCGCCCGTCCGGCAGCGCTTCGGGCTCGGCCGCATAGGGGCCTTCGAACACGTTGTAGCTCGGCGGGCTGTCCACCAAGAGTTTCCCGTTCGAGTCCGTGACCCCGATGACCCCTCGATGGCCGTGGGGCCCGCGTTCGAAAGCGCGGATCCCACCGAGCCCCGACTGGTCCGCCATGTGGTGCAGCGGTTGGAAAGTCGTGTAGAGCTCCTTGCCGTCGTCGGTGATGGCGCCGCCGTACGCTTGGTTGTCGAAGCTCTTGGCGGCGTGCCCCGACACGCCACCCCATTGCTCGAGTCCGGTGCCGTCCGGATTCACGGCGACGATCTGCCAGGAGTTTCTCTCCGTGCCGAACACCTTGCCGTACTGATCGCCCTTGTCCTCGGCCACCAGCCCGTCTTTGGCGGCATAACCCTCGTTCGGGTAGTTGAGGTCTTGGATCGTGTCCATCTCGTTCCGGGCGTTCCGCATGTTGCGCCACCAGCGGAAGAACACGATCTTGCCCGTTGCCGGATCCACGATGGGCCGGTCGGCGCCGCTGCGTTCCGCCGTGATGCGGTGCATCCCGCTACCGTCCGCGTTCATCACGAACAGGTTCGTGGTCTGCACGTCTTGGTACTCGGCGATGGACGGCCAACGCGTCGACGAGAACGCGATGCGGCCGTCCGGAAGAAAGACCGGATCGGTATCGTCGTATTTCGCGACGCTGCCGGTCTTCGAGGCTCCGCCGAACTGGGCGAAGCTGATGTTGCGATCCGAGTGGGTGAGCTCGGCCAGGTTCTTGCCGTCGACGTCGATGGCGTAGATCCGCCAGGCGCCCGGCTGTTGGCGCGGCTGGCTCTTGGCGTAGTTGCCCGCCGGCAGCCCAGCGAACACGATGCGTTTTCCGTCGTAGGACACCTCGGGCGCGTTCACGTCGACCAGGTTCGAACTCGCGGGGCTCGGGCTCGACCCATCGACGAGCGTGCGGATCGTGCCGTCCTTCTCACGCACTTGGAGCTTGCCCGGCGTCGCGGCCTGAAAACGCGAGTACGGACCTTGTCCCGGCATGCCCTTCGCGCTGGCGAAGTAGGGCGTGCCGTTCTCGGGGATGGCGCGCGATACGAACACGAAGCTGAGGTCGCCGCTCCACGGCAACGGTGTCGGCGGTCCGCCGGCCCCGCCGCCCGTGCCGCTGCTCGTGCCGCCCGAGCCGCCGCTGGCGACGCCACCGCTGCCAGCGCTCCCGCCGGTCGCGGACGACTTCTCGTCATCGCCGCTCGAACTCGAACAGGCGGCGGCGACAGCCACGGAGGACACGAGGGCGAGCAGGTGGGTCATTCGGCGAAAACGAGCTTCCATCGTCCCACTGTCTAGAAATCGCGAGCAGCGGTCATTGACCCGTAGGGCCAACTCGTTGGCCGCTCCGGCCAGTCGCGACATTTCTGGACTCGTGCGGGCCGCCGTCCGGACGCAGCGCGTTGCGCGTGGGCAAAACAGCGCGGATCGAGTTTGGCATGTCCCTCGCACTGCGCCTTCGCATGCAGTCGATGGCGAAAGTCACCGTGTTCGGTTGGGCGCTCTGGGTCGGTCTCGTCGGTTGTGCCGGCAGCACGGAACAGGATCCCGGCGGCGCGGGCGGGAGCGGCAGCGCCGGCGCCTCGGCGGGCGGCCAGACGGGAACGGGCAGCGCTTCGGGGGCCGGCGGCGCGAGCGCGGGAGGCGCGACCAACGCTGGTGGCGCGAGCGGAGGAACCACCAGCAGCGGCGGCGCGTCGAGCGGTGGCGCATCGAGCAGCGGCGGAAGTCCCGGTGCGGGGGGTGATCCCGGCGCGGATGCCTGCGTCACGTGCGTGGAGTCGGGTTGCGGCGCGGAGCTATCCGCCTGCGACGCCAATCCCGAGTGCGTCGCCATGCAGACCTGCTATGACGGCTGCAACGACGACGCGTGTTTCCAAAAGTGCTACGGCGATCATCCCACGGCTCAGGCACTGGACGACGCCGTCTTCGACTGCGTGATGAACAAATGCGCTACTCCCTGCCAGTGATGGTGGGCTCGCTCAGACGCAGGTAGCGTTGTTGTTCGGGTCGATGCTGCCCGGGCACGCTGCCTCGCTGCACGATCCCGAGTCGTCGCAGAACTCGCATGCGTCGACGGTCGCGTCCGCGCAGTCCTTGTCGACTAGGCCGCAACCGCAGTCGCAGTGGGCGTCGCCGTAGAACTTCGGTGCGCACGTCCAGCCCGTGGGCGCGCCACCCCCACCTCCGGATCCGCCAGCTCCACCGGCACCTCCGCTCGATCCACCCGAGCCCCCGGCGATGCCCCCGCTCCCGCTCGCGCCCCCCGTGCCGGCGCCGCCCGTGCTCGAACCGCCCGAGTTCGTCCCCCCGGTGCTCGCCCCCCCGGTGTTCGCGCCCCCCGTGTTCGAGCCGCCGCCGCCACTGGTGCCCCCGACGCCCGAGTCGGCGGCGCCGCCCCCACTGCCTTCGCTGGCACACGCAGACAACACGACGAGCACGCTGAGGAGGCCAATGCGGCGAGTCTTGGGCATGGTGGCGAAGCATTCCAAAGTCGAGTGGGGTGTCAACCCGAGATGCCGGAAAATCCCGACCTCGAACGGTTCTCGCCGGCCGTGGAGACGAAGGAGCGGTTTTCGAGCGCGACCCGTGCGCCCTTGGGGTCGAGAGTCGTGAAGCTGCCGACTCGGCGCTTCATGCGTCCCGTTCGGGGCACGCCCCGCGTTCAAGGGGCGCGCACCCGTTGCCCTCGGTGGACTTCGTCAGCGGCAGCCCCGCGGGCACGGCACGGCAGGCCGAGCGCGGATCTCGTTCCTCCTCTTCGCCCGCCACCGCGTCACGAGGGCACGACGGCTCGCGCCATCTGTCCCCAGCTGGGACCGACCGCGAAAATTCGTTCCCCGGACCTCGCCCGTAGCACTTCAACGGCACCGATCGAAACGCTGCGCCTCTCGGCCGCTGTCCGGCCCGACCACCGAGCAGGGCCGGCCGGAAATCCCGCCCCAAAATAGGAAAACTGGCTCTTTCGACGAGAGCCGTGCCATGCTCGCGCCGCGGCTCGAGCCGCGGAGGCACATGCAAGCGTCTCGTACTCTCTGGGCGATGTTGGTTGGTTTCTCGGCTCCGCTTCTCCTCGCGGGGAAGTGCCAGAAAGACGAGCCGCCGCCGCCACTACCGACGGCGACCGCCCCGGCCACCGTCGAGACCCCCGATGCGACGCTCACGCTCGTCGTGGAGGACGCCGCCGAAGACGTGGCGGACGCCGACGCGGATGCCAAGAAGGTGGGCGGGGGCAGCTCGGCGAGCATGAAGAAGTGCTGTCAGGCCGTGGCGCAGAACGCCGAGAGTGCTCCCGAACCGACCAAGACGTACATGAAGCAGCTCGCTGCGGCCTGCATGGCGGCGGCCGGCTCCGGTCAGGGCTGGGCCGGCGGCGGCTTCAGCTGCAAGTGATCGAAGCGGGTTCTCGCCGCCAGATGCGACGCGTCTTGTGGGGCGTCATGTCGGCGCTCGCGTTCTTCGCCTGCGCTCGACCCGTGGGCGCACCTCGAGGGCCTGCGGGCCAGGCGCCGGGGCCGAGCGGCCCGCCGCCACCTCCGAGCGTAGCCTCGGGACCGCTGCCGCCGCCTCCGGAGAAGGACGCTCCGCCGCCGAACGCCGAGCGCTTCGAGCCCGCGCAGCGCTTCGTGCGGGACACCAAGCTCGCGCTCTACAGCTACCACGAGAAGTACATCGGCAACGCCGAGGGCTACCTCGCCCCCATCCTGCGGGTGGCGGACGGCGGGTTCGTGGTGGTCGGCACGCGCGCGGACTATCCCGAGGGGCAATACCAAGTCGGAAAGTCGCGACCAGTCGTGGCGAAGCTCGACGGTGCGGGGAAAAAGTCGTGGGAGCGCTCGTACCGCACGAGCGGCTTCCTCGACTACGAAGGGGCGAGCGCCATCGAGCTACCGGATGGCTACGTCGTGTACGTCCTCTCCTACGTGCACCCTTCGCGTGGCGCCGTCGTGCGGTTGCTCCGCTTGGACCGGCAAGGCGAGATCGTCTGGGACCGGCGCTTCCGCGGACAGGGCGGTGTGAACACGCCTTTTGCGCAATACGTCCAGCTCGTCGGCGACAAGCTCTTGCTCGACGGGCACATGTACAAAGACAAGACCGAGACCGCGTACGGTTGGAAAGGCATCCTGAGTCTCGAGGGCAAGATCGAGAAGGACGAGGTCGGCGAGGCGAATCCGTATTCGAAGGACTGAGTTTCGGGCTTTCTTGCAGCGAGCTACAGGCAACCGACTCGACTCTTCGACACCACCACGTGGTCGAGCATCAGGCCTTCGACGCTGTGCTCTTCGTGGTGGAACAAGTTCAGCCACAGGATCCCGATTTTCAGCTGCGGATCCGTGCGCAACCACAACTGCTCGAAGGGACCGATTTCCTGGCCGTCGACCCAGTAGTCGATACTGCCCGTGGCGCCGTTCTCCGTGCTCGTGGCAGTGCCGGCGTTCAACATGAGCTCCACGCAATACCACTTGCCGGTTTCGAGCGTGGGCGGCAGCACCTTCTCGCGATGCGCCGGCTTCTCGCAGTAGTTCGTGCCGTCATCGGACGTGCAAGGGAAGTGATCTCCCCAACATTGCCCGTTCGGGTCGACGCAGTCTTGGTACATCCCGCGGTAGTACGAGTAGACGCTCAAGATGTGGGGGCTCGCCGTCTCGTAGTCGAGCCACGCCGTGTACCAGTCCGAGCCGTCCGGACGGGTATCGGAGTGCCCGAGCAAGTCGCGCGAACCCGCGTGCAGGCCGCCTCCGTGGTTCTTGGCGTTGAAGTCGAAGCCAGGCTCCCACTTCACGTACCAGCGCGCGTAGAGCGCGTCGTGCTCGCTCGGCAGCACCTTGACGAGGTCCGCTCCGCCGCGCCCCGGTGGGACGCGGAGCCGCATCACGTGGTTCTCTCCGAGCGTGAAGGGTCCGGGCTCGGGCATGAGGAGATTGGTTTCGTCGGGGTTCCCGTCGTAGTCGTCCCAGACGTCCTTGTTGCCCTCCTCGAAGTCGCTGCAGAACACCCAATCCGCACCGGGAGTCTGGCACTCGGCGGGGGAGCTCGGCCCAGCGCCGCCGCTGCCTCCCGAAGCGGTGCTCCCTCCGTTCTGGCTGCTTCCGCTGCCGCTCGAGCCGCCGCCCGAATTGCCCGTGCCACCGTTCCCACTGCCACCCGTGGAGCCCGTAGCCGGATCCTCCTCGCCGCTGCCGCAGGCCGAGAGCAGCAGGGTGAGCGCGAAGAGCTGCCCGAACCTCATGGCGAGAAGGTACCACGGGCGGCTGCCGCTCTTCCGGGTACGAAAACTGCTAAGCGATGGGCGTGCGCCGGGACACGCGAACTTCGTCGATGTTTCTCTTGGGTGCGTTGCTCGCAGCCAACCTCGGGTTGGCGAGCACGGGTTGCGGTAGCGATTCCGATGGCGGCATTCCAGGCACGACTACGGGTGGAGCGAGCGCGGGCGGAACGAGCGCGGGCGGCGCAAGTGGAACGAGCGCCGGCGGCGGAGGTGGAACGAGCGCCGGCGGAGCCAGTGTTGGGGGAACGAGCAGCGGCGGCGCGAGTGGTGGGAGCGCCGGCGGTTCTCGAGGAGGCAGCGGCGGTGGGGCGGGCGCTCCGGGCGGCGGTGGGGCAGGGGGCGCTGCTCCGTGCGCGACTCGGATCACGTACGGCTCGACCTGGATCAAACCGCCGAACCATCCAGCGAACCACGATGACGTCGCAGGCGAAGTGACCTGGGACGGCTCGTGTGCGCTGGACGGCAGTGGCAACGCGTATGCGACGCTGTCGAACGGCTGGAAGCCCTTCTTCCAAGGTCGAACTTGCATCCTGGCGCTCGACTCCACGAGCTCGTGCCCGAACACGCCGGCGACGTGCGAGACGCGAGTCCACTACGGGCCGAGCTGGCTTCCAGCCCCGAATCATCCGTCGTTCCACGACGACGTGACGGGGGTGCTCACTTGGGACGGGACGTGTAGCTCCGCGGGCGGCGAGTCCATGGCGACGCTCTCCAACGGTTGGACGCCCCACTTCTCGGGCAACGCCTGCGATCTCTCGTTTCGCTACCGCTCGTGCCATCCAGCGGAAAAGAGTACGTGCTCTGGAAAGTCGACGGGAACGCCGTCGGTCAGAAGACGCCCATCAAGATCCAAGAGCTCACGCCGAACGGAACCGGTCTCGTGGGCGCTCCCAAGACGTTGCTCGACAACACGCTTGCTTGGGAAGGCGCCGTCGTCGAGGGCCCCTGGATGGTCGAGCACGCTGGCAGCTTCTACCTGTTCTACAGCGGCAACGGCTACGCGAGCCCGAGCTACGGCGTAGGCGTCGCCAAGTCGAGCTCACCGCTCGGCCCCTTCACCAAGAAGGGCGCTGCCATCTTGTCGAGCAAGGGCGACTGGGCTGGGCCCGGGCACGGCTCGGTGCTCGTGGGCCCGTCGGGCGACTGGGTATTCGTGTACCACGCCTGGCACGCGGGCCAGGTCGGGCAGGCGCCGGGCCGCGTGGTGTTGGTCGATCGAGTCGAGTGGAGCGGCGGTTGGCCATCGCTGCTCGGCGCGCCCTCCACACGCTCGCAGCCCATGCCCTGATTGCGAGCTACTTGCCGCGCACCTTCTTCAGGTAGCTCTTCGGGTCCTCGGCACCTTCTGGCTCGATGGTCACCGCGAAGATGCGGCCGCCGCCCTCCTCGATGGCGCCCTTCGACCGCAGGCGTGACTGCTCGACCGCGTACTGATCGGCTGGAATGGTGTGGACCGTCAACGTCACTTCGACGCGCTTCTTGCCGTCGGAGCCCGCTTTGCCCTTGTCGCTCTCTTTGTCGCCGGTGCAGCCGAAGTTGGAGGAGCCGCCGCTCTTGAACGACTGGCAAGTCTGGTAGTTGAGCCCCAGGGTCTTCACCGCGGCTTTCAGGTCTTCTTGGGTGACGTCTGCCAGCGCCTTGTCGACGATGGGTTTCTCCTGCTTGCAGGCGAGGAGCGACGACAAGACCACCGCGACCGCGAGCCAGTCGGAGCCGTGCCCCTGCTTCCGAGGATTCACGTGTCCGGACATGGTCTACTTCCCGCGGAGCTTCTTCATGTAGTCCTTCGCATCTCCCGTGCCCGGTGGCTTCACTTGCACGCTCAAGATCCGGTCGCCCGATTCTTCCACGGCGCCAGCCTCACGAAGTCGCGTGAGCTCCGCTGCCCGGCGGTCCGCCGGATAGGTGTAGACGGCGAACGTCACGTGCATGCGCTTTTTCCCATCCGGCGAGGCAATGCCGTTTTCGTGCTCTTTCACGCCCGTGCACATGAAGTTCGACATGCCCCCGCTGTTCGAGTTCGAACAACTTCCGACGGACAGCCCCATGGCGGTGACGGCGCCCTTCAGATCGTCCTGAGTCATCTGGGCGACGGGCTTGTCCAACACGGGTTTGCCGCCCCCGCCCTCTCCCCCCTTCTTGCAAGCCAAGAGCGCGAGCACGAGAACCGAACTGGCGAGCAACGCAGAGATCTTCTTCATGGGCGCGATGCTATCCGGCTCGCGTCGAGCCCGCGAGCCCATGTCGCGAGGTCGACGGTCAGCCCGATGGCCGGCGCGAGGAAAGTGGGGCGTCCGGCACCTTGAGCACCATCATCACCATGTCGTGCTGCGCGCCGTCGGGGTCCGTGCCGTAGCCCGCGATGGTGTGCCCCTCGAAGCCGAGCTCTTCGAGGGTCGCGACGGCGTCCTTCTCGAGGTCGGAGATCAGCATACACACGAGATGGCGGAGCCCTCGGTGCGCGGCGATGCGCACGAACTCCTGCACCAGCACGCGCCCGAGTCCGCGGCCTCGGTAGTCCGGATCGATCATCCACTTCACTCGGCCGACCAGGCGGAGCGGTCCACCCTTTCGGCGGTGAAGGGTGGCTTCGGCGACGATGCGCGTCCCATCGACGGCGAGCAGCGGAAACACCTTGTCGTAATCGAGGTTCGTGCCCCAGCTCTCGATGAGGTCGCGATCCCCGACGTCGTCCCAAGCGAAGCGCCGCGATTCCGGTGGCAGGTGCTGGAAGAAGTCGTAGAGCGCGCTCGTATCTTCACGTCGCAGCGGGCGTAGCAAGACACGAGAGCCGTCGCGCAGAGCTGCCTCCATCGGGAACCGTTCGGGCATCAGGGATTCTCCTCTCGACCCCCCATCCTACCGCTCCGAGGTTGGCCCGGGGAGCCTCCGCACCCCGCCGATGCGTGAATAAGCTGCGCGCCGTGAGGCACCCTCCCGGGGGCGGACCACGGGTCGCGCCGGGAAAAACGCGTCGGCACGATCTATCTTTCGCGCATGAGTCCCAGCGGCACCACCCGGTCTTTGCTCGTCGCCCTCGTGCTCTCGGGTACGCCGGCCTGCGACCACGGCGGCACGACCGAACGCGCGGCGCCGAGTACGACGACGCCCGCGGTCTCGCCCACGGTACCTGCACCGCCAGCTGCGCCGGCGTCGGGGCAAAAGCCCGAACCCGCCCGACCGCCGCCCGACGACTTCCAGACCGAAAACGAGCGAAACACCATCGAGGTCTTCGAACGCGCGTCCGCGAGCGCGGTGTTCGTCACGCAGAAGCAGGTCGTCGTGGATCCGTGGCAGGGCCGCGCCACCGAAGTTCCTTCCGGCGCCGGTACGGGATTCATCTGGGACGACAAAGGACACGTCGTCACCAACTTCCACGTCGTGCTCGGAGCTCGCGCGCTGAGCGTCACGTTGCTCGACCAAAAGAGCTACGAGGCGAGCGTCGTGGGCACCGAACCGCGCAAGGACATTGCGGTGCTGGCCATTTCGGCTCCGGCCACGGCACTCGTCCCGGTCCGGCTGCCGCCGCCGAACCACCGGCTTCGGGTTGGCCAGAAAGCCATCGCCATCGGCAACCCTTTCGGGCTCGACCACACGCTCACCACGGGCACGGTGAGCGCACTCGGGCGCGAAGTCGACGGTATCGGTGGAGTCACCATTCGCGACATGATCCAAACCGACGCGGCGATCAACCCGGGGAACTCCGGAGGCCCACTGCTCGATAGCGCGGGACGCCTCATCGGAATGAACACCATGATTTTTTCCAAGAGCGGGAGCTCGGCCGGCATCGGCTTCGCGGTTCCCGTGGAGACGATCCGACGCGTCGTGCCGCAGCTGATCGAGAAGGGTCGCGTGCAGCAGGTGGGACTCGGCGTGCAAATCGACTCGCAGCGGCGCATCGAGCGGCGCCTCGGCCTAGCGGGCGTCGTGGTGCTCGACGTGGTCGCCGGTTCTCCGGCCGAGAAGGCCGGGATCCAGGGTCTCGGGCGCACCGCAGCCGGCCTCACCCTCGGCGACGTGATCGTCGGCATCGATGGCAAGGCCATCCAAGACTACGACGACCTCTACAACACGCTCGACGGGCGCAAGGCCGGCGAACGCGTCAAGGTCGAGCTGGTTCGTGGCAACGCCCGCGTGAGCGTCGAGGTCGAGCTCGTTTGGGTGCAATGACGGGAAGGCGCTCGCCTCCCTGGCAGAAGCTCACTTGGGGCGGGTCGCCATGTGGCAAGCCGAGCAGGTCTCGAGGAGCTGCGCGTAGGCCTTGGCCCGATCCTCGGGCTTCTGCTTTCCTCCGAGCGTCGGCGCGACCGAAGTGAATTGGGTCGATGCGCTGCGCGCATGAACGCCGCCCTTCTTCAAGACCTCTTGCGGAAATGACACGCCCGCGAGCGCGTCGGCCCCGGCTTTCCACGCGGGATCCGAGGGCACGTAGAGCCCCTCCCACAGGCGTTCGAGGGCCCAGGCGTGGCGCTTCATCTGACCCGACAGGCTCTTGTCTTGAGCCGGCGGCGTCCCCACGTCGACCTTCGGACCACCTGCGATCTTGTGGCAGCTGCCACACGCGCGCCCGATGTCGGCGATGGCGGCAGTGGCCGCCGGCAAGTCGGGGCTCTGCCCGAAACGCGAGGCCGCCGCAGAGAGGGCGTCGAGCGAAGGCTTCCAGCTCTTCTGGACCGTGCCGAGCCCCTTCATGTTGCCGAGCGCTTGGGCGGGCTTCACGGTGTTCTCGAGCGCACCATCGATGACCGCTTTGTGGATCTGAGCGGTCTCTTTGAAGTGGGCGCGCATGAGGCGCTCCTTGGGTGAGCCCGAGGTGTCTTCCGCAGGCGTTGGCTCGGGCGCTTTGGTTTCGCCCGCGCTCGCGTCCGGCGTAGCAGTCGCGGACGGCGTGGGCTCGGGCGGAGTGGCCGACGGCGTCGGCGGAGTCGCAGACGGCGCGGGTGTCGTTGCGGCGGGCGCGCTGGGACCGCCGCAGCCGAGGAGCAAGAGAGCGGTGAAGACGAGGCTGCGTGAGACCATGGCGCCGCTCGCTTTACCACGACTGCCGAAGGTGCCAAGAGGCGCGCCTGCCATCGGTCACGCGCCCTGGCGTTCGGCGACGCACTTCTTGCGTCCGCGCGTAACCGGTTCGAGGCGACGCACCCGTTGCGCTGCGGGCTCGCGTCAGCGGAGGGAGCCGTCTACGCTGCGCGGATGCGGAAGGCGCTCTTCTCCTTGGCTCTGTTGCTCACCGGCACCGGTCTCGCCGGATGCGCTGCGGAGCCGCCTCCGACCACTGCAACGCCGCCCGTCTCGGTGACGCCGGCGCCGCTCTCGAGCCAGGTATCGCCCGCCCGGAATGGTGCCCCCGCGACGTCCGTTCCGCCCGTGGCTTCGAGCGCGCCGCCGGCGAGCCCGCCCGTGCCCGCATCGCTTCCGGACCCGCCGCCTGGCACCAACGCCGAACAGGTGAAGATCGCCGCCAGCATTTGCGCAGCGGCGTATTCGGGGAAGAGCGTCGGTTGCCGCTCGCATCCGCCCTTCGTGCGTCCGGAGCAGAAGCCCGACGGCAAGATCGTCGAGCACCAGGGCGACCCGCTGGACTTCTGCGCCATCTCCGAGCTGTTTCACGGATCGTTCACCAAACCCGGCAAGAAACAGACGCTGGTCTCCTTCAGTCAGTGTCGCGAGGGCCCGGATGCAGTGTGGGACGCCGGGTTCCCTGGCAGTGCGGTCTTGGTCGAGGAAGTGGGTGGGCGCATCGAGGTCGTAGCGACCGAGCACGAGGCGAACCTGGATCTCTGCCTTCGCAATCGGCGGGCCGACGGTAGGGACTTCCTGGTTTGCCGGAGCGGGCTCGGTGCACCGCCCGCGGGAAGCGTCAGTTACTTCTTCATCGTCGACTTCGGACGCGCCGCCGAAGCGCTGCCCGTCCAGGGAACCTTCGCGCGCGTGTATGCAGACCTACCGATGTGTTTGCCCGACGCCGACACCTCTTCCGGGCTGACCTCGTTCGAGATCATCGACATGAAGCTCGCCAAAGTGAATGCCGGCCCTGCCGATGACTTGGTAATGAAGGTGCGGCGTGCCCATGCGCCGCCTTCCGCTGCGCTCGAAGCCAAGGCCAAGCGCGCGTGTGCTGGAGGGCAAGGCCTGCTCGACACGGCCAAGTTGCTGCCGCGCGGAACGCCCGCGACGCTCACGTTCTCGAGCACCGACAAGGGCATGAAGGCGACTCCTGCCACGCAGAAGCTGCTCGACACCTGGGCGAAGGAGAGCCCGGAAGGCTTCAACGGGATGGCGAAGCTCGGGCCGAACGACCTCGAGTGATCGCCGCCCGGCCTCGGGCCCATCGCGCGTGCGGATTGCGTTCGTCCGCGTCCGGTCGCAGGATCGCCTGCGATGCGAGGCCTCCTGATCGTCTGCTCGCTCGTCGGCGTGGCGTGTGGCGCCACGCCCCGGTCCGAGCCGGTCGCCGCAGAGCCGGGGGCAGGCCTTGCGGGATGCTATCGGGTGGACGAACACGTCGGGCGCGGCCGGCTCCGGAACACGCCCAGCGCGCCGACGCCGGAAGCGCTGCGCCAGGGGAGCCTCTTCTGTTTGGACGCGTCGAGTCTTCGGTTTCGCGGTGCCGCGTCGACATGGCATCACGTCACGACGCCCTGGAAGGTGGAGCCGCTCTTCCGCGGAGCCGAGCGCGTCGGCGAGGTTTGGACGAGCGAGCCCGAGCGTGACCCTGCGCTCGCGTGCACGGGAGATCACGAGAACATCTGCAGTATCGATCCGTCCGCCTGTCCGAGCGGTTCTCCGCTGCCACCGAACGCGCTCCGCTTCTCCCGTGTGGACGACGAAGTTCGCGTCGAGATCCTGGAGGGCGGCGGCAGCGTGTCCCTCGTGCCGCTCGCGCGGTCGGAAGAGGAGCGCGTGCGCCGCTCGGCAGGCGCCGCGCCTGTCGTGAAGACGGCGAGAGGCCCGCTTCCCCCTTGCGCGCCCCGCGCTGCGGAGAGCTCGGCGCGAGAGGAACTCGACGGCCCGACCCCGCGCCCGACGCCGAAGTGCGAGGGCGGCGCCGAGCTCGTGGCAGGCGCGTGCCTCGCGTATTGCCCGTCCGAACCGGCGTCGGCATCCACGGGGGTGGTGTTGCTCAACTCGATCCCGACGAGCTGGGTGCTGCTCGATGGCTGCCTGTTGGGCAGGACGCCTCAGATCGGTCGCGTCGTGCGGAGCGGTGCCCACGAGTTCACGTTCGTTCACGAAGAGCGCGGCCGAGAGCTGCGTCGCATCGAGGTGCGCGCGGGCAAGCAGCACACCGTCGCCATCCGTTTCCGCTGAAACGAACGCGGCCTCTCAGAAGTGCAGCCCGAGGCTGACGCTCGCCCTCCGATAGGCATCCACCTCGTCGAGGTCGTTGCCGAGTCGGCTCGAGCGCCGGGTCTCCGCGAACTCGAACCACGCTGCGACCGAGGAGTTCCTCGGCTCGAGAGCGAGCGTGACACCGAGCTGCCGAATCGTCTCGACGCCGTGCATGTCGCGGACCACATGCTCCTGCTCTCGCTCGACCCCGTCGATGGATTCGTATCGGCCATAGCGCGCGGAGCCGCCGAGCTCCACGTCTTCGATGCGAAGGGAAGCAGCGGCCCCAGCCGACAGCCCCCAGGTGTGGAGATAGCCGTGGCGAGACAGCGAGCTCTTCGTCCCGTCCACTCCGAAGCGCGCGGCGTACGTGCGAAACGCAGCCGAATGGATGCTTCCGAAGTCGGCGGAGACGTCGGCCCCGAGGCGTAGACGCGCGGGGCCTGCGGGAAGCCAGGCCTGGGCCGCAGGGTGCGGCAAGTGCACGATCCCGAACTGATCTCGTTCGCCTGCCCATTGTCGGTCTCGGTACGTGAGTCCGCTGGCGAGCGCAGCTTCGAAGGCGCGCGCGCTGGCTCGCGTGCGCGCGGACTGCGCGTAGTAGCCGAACAGGTGAGAGTCGAAGCGCATGAGGTTCTCGCGAGAGCGCCCGTTCGCGCTGATCTCGAAGTCGAAGCGAGTGAAGTTGCCGTTGGAGAACCAGCGTTGGAAGACCCCCGGACGCAGCATGCCCGGCATGGCAGCGAGCTCGAATTCGCCGCGGACGCCGTACAGCTCGACGCGGCGACCGCGCGGGTTCTCCACCACGATCTCTTGGAAGCGGAGCGCGAAGTCGTGGCCATAGGCCGTGGACAAGCCGAGGTTGTCCAGCGGTTCGGGCGGCGGTTCGGGCGGATCGTCGAGCTCGTCGTGGACGTTGCGAAACACGCCGAAGGTGGTCTTGGCGGCGCCGCGGGCGAATGTCCCGGAGTTGCCCACGAGCTCGGGAGCCGTCTTGCGTGGCGCGCTGTTCAGGTAGTTCCCCAGTTGGTGGAAGAACTCCCCCATGGCGGTACCCCCGAAGGGCGTGACGATGAGGTCGTTGATGCTCACGAGCTCGCGCCACTCGAAGAGGAACTCGTAGCCGGTCGAGGCAATGGCCGACGCGGCGAACGAACCTGGGATCCCGAAACCGTTCACCCGCGACAGGATGTAGTGGGTCGAACCCGCGATGGGGTGGTGGATGTAGTTCGTGCTGAGCAGGTTGTCGTCGAAACGAACGGCCTCCGACGAGCTCAGCTTGGAGTCGAGGCTCGGAAACTGCCAGTCCACGACGTTGAGGGAAGGGTCGTACCAGTAGATCGCCAGTTCCAGCGCCGTGGTCGCCACATTTTCCAGGATCGCGCGCGTGTAGTTTGCGCGATAGCGAGCGCCACCGAACCAACTCTCGTAGGTGGGCGTGAACGGTACGCGCACGCCCCGGTCGTTCTCGAAGTAGTCACGATCGGGTCGCGGGGATTCGGCGTGTGCGGGGACGCTGCAGACAGCCAACGAGAGCGCGCAAGCAGCCCCCGCGACGAGCGCGCGGGAACGCATGCGAGCGAAAAGTGCAAGCGGCATGCCCTGCGCCGGCGCCACGAAAACAGCGACCGAGCGACGCAAGCCTTTCGTCGGCAGCGGCAGGGCTGCACCGGGTGCGCGAGACGTTGCCCAGTCGCTTCGGTTTCCGGAGACAGTGTGGCGTTGGAATCACGCTGCCGGCCGCGCGGCTCGTTCGGCGCCCGGGCGGCCGGCGAGCACGAAACGCGAGCCCGCCTGCTTCGCCGCCCGGCGTGTCTCGCCTCGCCCGTGCCGCTCGTGTATGAGCTCCCGCCCATGAGCGCAAAACTGATCGAATGCGTGCCGAACTTCAGCGAAGGCCGGGACCCGGCGGTCATCGCCCAAATCGTACGAGAGATCGAAGCGGTGGAGGGCGCGCTCCTCCTGGACGTCGACCCAGGCAAGGCCACGAATCGCACCGTGGTGACCTTCGTCGGGGAGCCCGAGCCCGTTCTCGAGGCTGCGTTCCGCGCGGCGCGCAAGGCGGCGGAGCTCATCGACATGCGACAGCACCACGGCGAACACCCGCGTTTCGGGGCCACCGACGTGTGCCCGCTCGTGCCAGTGGCGAACATCACGCTGGAAGAGACGGCGGAGCTCGCGCGCCGCCTGGCCGCACGGCTCGGGAGCGAGCTCGGGCTCTCCGTCTACCTCTACGAGCACGCCGCAACTCGACCCGAGCGTCGCAACCTGGCGAGTGTGCGCGAGGGCGAATACGAGGGGCTGAAAGAGAAGCTCGCGCGTCCCGAGTGGGCGCCAGATCACGGGCCAGCCGTTTTCGACCCGAAGAGCGGCGCCACCGCAGTGGGCGCCCGTGACTTCCTGGTCGCGTACAACGTCAATCTCAACACCACGTCCACCCGGCGCGCCAACGCCATCGCCTTCGACATCCGCGAGAAGGGACGCGAAAAGCGCGACGAGCAGGGCAAACCGGTCAAGGACGCCGACGGGAATCCGGTCTTCGTGCCCGGCACGCTCAAGTGCGTGAAAGGCATCGGCTGGTACATCGAGGAGTACGGCATCGCGCAGGTGAGCGTGAACCTGACGGACATCGGCGTGACGCCGCTGCACCGTGCCTTCGACGAGTGCTGTCGCGCGGCCGAAGCTCGAGGCGTGCGCGTCACCGGATCCGAGCTCGTCGGACTCGTGCCGCTCCGATCCATGCTCGACGCGGGTCGCTACTTTCTGGAGAAGCAGCAGCGGTCCACGGGCGTCGCGGACTCGGAGCTGATCAAGATCGCCGTGAAATCTCTGGGGCTGAACGACCTCTACTCGTTCAAGCCGGAGGAGAAGATCATCGAATACGCCATCGCTGCCAAGTCGGGCGCTCCAGCGAAGAAGCTGGTCGACCTCACGCTGCGAGGTTTCGTCGAGGAGACCGCGTCGGAGTCGCCGGCACCTGGCGGCGGTTCCGTGGCTGCAGCGCTCGGCGCTCTGGGAGCGGCGCTCGGGACCATGGTCGCGAACCTTTCGTCGCACAAGCGCGGTTGGGACGCGCGCTGGAAGGAGTTCTCCGACTTTGCGGAGCAGGGAAAGAGCCATCAAGTGGGGTTGCTCGACTTGGTCGACGAAGACACCCGAGCCTTCAATCGAGTGATGGAGGCGTTTGGCCTCCCCAAGGCCACGCCGGCCGAAAAGGCCGAGCGCACGCGGGCCATCCAGGCGGCGACGCGCTACGCCGCCGAGGTTCCGCTGGCGGTCATGAAGCGCTCGTTGTCCGCCATGGACGTCATCCGAAAGATGGCCGAGATCGGCAATCCGAGCTCGGTTTCCGACGCGGGCGTGGGGGCACTCTGCGCCCGGTCTGCAGTCCTCGGCGCGCACCTCAACGTCAAGATCAACTGCGCAGGGTTGGAGGACCGGACCTTCATCGAAAGCATCCTGGCGGAGGCCGCCGAGATCGAGCAGAAGGCGGTCGAAGCGGAGCAGGAGATCCTCGCGGTGGTGAACGCGAAGATCGCAGGATGAGCCGGGCAGCCGAGTCCGAAATGTGTGTCAGGTGCAGCTGGCACACCGAGGAAACCCGCAGAAAGTCCGTGGCGACGCCTGGCACCCGACTTGAAAAAGGCCGCCCCATGACGAAGCTCGACTACGGGTTTTTGGGCGTCCTTCTCCTCGGTGCGGTCGCCTGCGGCGGGAGCACCGACGCGGGTGGGACAGGCGGCGCGGCGGGCGGAGGCGCGGGCGGCGCGGTGGGTGGCAGCGGAGGGGCCGTCGGCGGAACGGGCGGCACGTCGGTGGGCGGGAGCGGCGGGGTCGGGGGCAGCACGGGTGGCGTCGGAGGTGGCGGCACGGGCGGCACGAACCCATTCGCCGAGTGCACCGACGACAGCCAATGCACGTTGTTCTCGGACTGCTGTACCTGCGTCGCGCTCGGTCCCAACGAAGGCGTTCCACCGAGCTGCGACATGGCCTGCAAACAGAACACTTGCGAGGCCCGTGGCGTGACCTCTGGCAAAGCCCAGTGCGTCGCCGGTCAGTGCATCGTGGGCTACGAATGTCGCTCCGAGCAGGCGCTCTGCAACATGCCGCCACCGAAGTGTGACCCCGGTCAGATGCCGAGCATCATCAACGCCTGCTACGGCCCTTGTGTGCCGGCCACCGAGTGTGCGTCGGTGTCCCAGTGCACCGACTGCAACGGCCCTCTCACGACTTGCGTGCACTACGACATGCAGAGCGGCGATGCGTCGGCGAACCACTGCGTGCAGGTGCCCAAAGGCTGCGAGGGCAGCCCGACCTGCGCCTGCATGGGCGCGAACGTGTGCACGGCTCCTTTCAGCGCGTGCACCGATTTCTCGGGAGTGCCGGGGATGAGCTGCTCCTGCCCGAACTGTTGAGCTCGGGCGTCGCCCCACGTGCGTCCGTAGGAATCCGGCTCTGCTAGCTTCGAGCAAGCGTGGTCGCACGCGCGCTCTCGAACGCTCGGCGTCGACAAACAGCCGCGTGCGAGTACACTCGAACTCATGAAGCGCGGTGCGTTGGGCCTGCTGGGGCTTTGTGTAGCTGGAGCTCTGTTCGCGGCATGCAGCAGCAGCAGTGGTGCGGGCGGCTTCGCCGGTTCGGCCGGCACCGGCGCCGCGGGCGCGGGGGGTACTGCAGGGGGCGCGGGTAGCGGAGGCCTTCCGGGTGGCGGAACCGGTGGAGGACTCATCTTGGACTCGAGCTCCGACACGGCGGCCGGCGGCGGCTCCAGCTGCGCGTCGGGCCCCACCGAAGACAAGGACCAAGACGGTTTCACCAAGCAGGACGGTGATTGCAACGATTGCGACCCCAACGTGAATCCGGGCGCCATCGACGTGCTGCACACGGACGACGGTGGCGCGTGGGGCGACGAGGACTGCGACGGCAAACCCGGGGGCACGCAGGCTACGGGTTGCGACGACACCATCGGGCTCGACGATCTCGATCCCATGAACGCTGCCAAGGCCATCGAGCTATGCCAGGTGGCAACCGGCAAGAAGCCGGGCGTCATCGAGGCCAAGTGGGTTCGAGCGGATGGTGCCGCGCACACTCCCGGAACGGAGGTGGGGATCCAACCCGACTTCGGGCCCAACGTGCACGTCCAGGGCGGCAAGCGCATGCTGAGCATTTCTTCGGGTTACGCCCGCACGCCGACTCAGACGCCGAATTGCGGGTCGAACTCCTGCGACACGACGGGCATTGGGGTCGCGCCCACGGGCTTCCCTCAGGACACGTCGGGATGCCCGGGTGACACGGAGATCAACGACGACGTCGGGCTCGAGCTCAAGCTACGCGCTCCCACCAACGCAACCGGCTACTCGTTCAGCTTCCGCTTCTATTCGTTCGAGTACCCCGAGTGGGTGTGCACGTCGTACAACGACCAGTTCATCGCGCTCGTGAATCCAGCGCCGGTGGGAGCCAGCAACGGGAACATCTGCTTCGACAGCAAGAAGAACCCCGTCACCGTGAACGTCGGGTTCTTCGACGTGTGCACGGGCTGCCCGTCGGGTGACACCGAGCTCCTCGGCACTGGCTTCGACACCTGGGACGACGCTGGGGCCACCGTCTGGCTCACGACCCAGGCCCCGGTCCAAGGCGGCCAGGAATTCACGATTCGCTTCGCCATCTGGGACACCGGTGACCAGGCCTGGGATTCGACGGCTCTCATCGACAACTTCCAGTGGATTGCCAACGGCGGCACCATCGACGTGGGCACCACGCCCATTCCCGTGCCGAAGTGACCCGCGGCTAGGCCATCCGGCCGAACTTGGCGCAGCGTGCGCGCCTGGTACATTGGCCCATGCTCACGCGCCGGGAGTGGCTGCTCGCCACGGGGTCGCTCTTGCTCACGAGGTTCGAAGTCGGCTGCGGCTCCGACGACGCAGCGAGCCCGGGTGGTGGTGTCGGTTCGGGCGATTTCGATCGCTGGAGCGCGCTCAGGAAGGCGCTCGTAGAGAGTCCTGACCATCTGCGCGCGCGCGCGGACGCAGCCGTCGAGAGCAAAGACCCGAAGCGCATTTTCGAGTTCGTGCGCGACAACATCGCGACGGTTCCGCCGCTCGGTCAGGGCGAGTCTCTGGCAAAGGCAGTGCGCTTCGGCGTCGAGAACCTCCTGCGCTCGGGGGCCGGCACACCGCGCGAACGCGCGGAGCTGCTAATGGAGCTGCTCCAACGCGCCGGATTCGCCGCGTCCGTCGTCCAAGGCAGCGTCGACGGTCCGCTGTTCGAGAACGACGCGCCCCAGAAAGTGTACCTGCGCCGCATCTCGCTTCCGTTCGAGCCGGGCGCGCCGCCCGGTGGAGGCAGCTGGAGCAAGACCGCGCCCCCGGCAGCGAGCGAGGTCGGCGTGCTGGATGCGGATGGGGTGGAGTCGAGCGCGCTGTTCGAGAAGCTGCGGCCGCTCGTCACGCCGACCGCCACGGTGAACCCGCCGTTCATCGGCGTCTTGTCGCCAGTTCCGCTCGTGGCCCTCGAACGGAGTGGCAAGACGGAGTACCTGAACCCGCTCTTGGCGGACGCCGAGTTCGGTCAGAGCTACGCGACGAGCATCGTCGCCGCCGAACCCGCGGCCGAGCCAAGCACGGTCGTCGTACGGCTCAGCGCTACACGCAAGAGTGCGCCGACCAAGCCGATCGTCCTCGCCGAAGGGAGTTTCGGCTTCGACGAGCTCGCGGGTAGCCGCCTCCGTATCTCGCCGCAGCCGTTCGTGGACCTGCCGTCTTTCCTGGCGGCTAAGCCCTTGGACGTGACGAGCTTCGCCACCGGATTCGCGCTGATCGGCTCCGACGGCATGCCGAGGCGCTTCGTTCGGGGCGCAACCATCGGTGCGAGCGGGGACGTGGTCGGCGATTCGGGCGGGGAGCCCCTCTTGAACGGCGTGCCGCAGCTCCAGGGAGGAAAAGCCGCATCCGTCGCCAAGGCCAGCGCGAGCGCGGCGTCGGTCTCGCCCCCGATGGTCGAGGTCCTGGTCGCGCCGACGGACGCGGGCGGGGCGGTGGTGACGGGGATCCCGGCGTCCGAGTTCGTGCTCGAAGAAGATGGCGTACGCGTGGGAGCTGCGCTGCGCGAAAACGGTGGGGCGCCGCGCGTCCTCGTGCTGTGGGACTGCACCGGAAGCCAGCCCCTGATGAGCGACGCCATTGCCCAGGGGCTCGCCGACGCCATCTTCGCGGGCGCACCCGCGGCGCGTGTGCAAGTACGTGCCGCCGATGGAGGCGTGTCGCCGGATGGATTCACGCTGGCGACTCCCGGCGAGGTGAAAGCGGCGCTGCTCGGCGTGAGCGGTGTCGCTTCGCCCATCTATGCGGCGCTGCTCGAGGCCTTGAGCTCGGCCGCACCGACGCTCATCGTGCTGTGCACCGATGGTGACGTGGAGCTCTCTCCGGCCCTCGCGAGCCAGTGTCTGGCGGCGCTCGCTTCGTGCCCCGTGATGGTCGTGGGCTGTGCGCTGACTTCGACCGCCGTGAAGACCGACGTCCTCGGCGCCATTGCGGCCGCGAGCGGCGGCGCTTTGGTGAACGCTGGCGACTTCTCGGACATGACGGCGACGAAAGCCAAGCTCACGGAGCTCGGAGCGGCGCGAAGCGCTCGCCCGTATCGCCTCGTGTACGCATCGAAAGGCAAGCCCGGCAAGCACACGCTCGACGTGACGGTGGGCAAGGCGTCGGCGTCCGCCGAGTTCAGCCTCGGCGAAGCGCAAGACGGCGGGAACTGGTCCGACTTCGTCGGCATGCATCTGCACGTGGAGATGGGGGGCGAAACCGTCGAGCGCACGCTGGCGGGACTCGAGGCCGCGCCGCTGCCCGACGCCGAAGACGCATCCGTGCGCATCGCGGCCGCCACTCGAGAAGTGAGGGACTTTCTCCTGTCGAGCACTTGGATTGGCTTCGAAGGCGGCGCCCCGACCTTGTCTGCTTGGTACGACGACCTGCTGTCGGCGACCATCGGCTTTCGACCCGTGGCGGAGGCTGTCGAGAAGAAGGACGCCGAAGCTGCCTACGCCGCCGCCGCCCTTGCCCCCATGCGGCCCCTGGCGCGCTCCCTGCTCGCCCACGCTCCGCTGCCCCAGCCCGCGGCCGCGAGCGGCGCCCTCGTGCGGGAGTACGGCTTGCGCGCCGTGCTCCACCGGACCTTCCCCTTGAGCGGGCGCTACGCCATCGACATCCTGCCCACGCTGCGCTTTCGCTGCATCGGCGTCGACGACGGCGGTATTGCCTTCGACCACGCCATGCGTGCGTCGCTCCGCCTCGCCGTCGCGGAGGCAGCCATTGCCCAAGGCTCGACGCTCGCTTATCTCGCCACCGCACCGCTCCAGGGTTTTCCGCCCGGCGGCATTTCCGAGAGCGATCTCACGGGCTTTCCCGCCGCCGAGCGGAAGGCCATGGCAGCGCTTCTCGGTCGCTACTCGGGGAGCCATCGCATCATCGCGAAAGATGGATCGACCCAAGCGTTCTGGGCCATCGACGGTGCGACCGGAACGGCGCTCGGCGTTCTGACCGACGCGAGTGGGGGGGCCATCGAGGAGTGCAAGCAGCTGGTGGAGGTCATCGAAACGTTGATGGACCAGCTCAGCATCGTGGTGGCAGCCATGGACGCGGGCTTGGCCAACGCCTTCATCGTGATTTCTGCGGTAGGCAAGGCGGCGGCCATCTCGGTGGGCGAGGCGGCATTGAGCTTCACCGACCCACTCATCAACCCCAGCATCTGGCAGCTCGGTCAGACCATCGCCTGCTCGGCACTGGGCGATCTCGTGGGCGACAAGATCCCCGGGCAGCTCGACAACGTCTTGGCGCCCGCTCTCGCATGGCTGAAGAACGCGACGGGCGGGGCGGTCGCCGGGCTCGTGCCTGGATGCACGCCCGTCGCCGTCTGTTCTCCGAAGGCGCCCTGAGCGCGAAGGCGCTCAGAACCAGGTCTGCTGGCGGTGCGCGCGGAACTCGTCCCCGAAGCGCTCTTCGAGGATGCGCTCCTCGCGTCTCGCTCGCACGACCTGAATGGCGGCGATCAGCGCCAGAATCGGCAGGAGCAGCAGCACGTCGAAGTACAGGACGAGGCCGAAGAGAGCGAACCAAGAGAAGACGTAGATAGGGTGTCGAAGGCGCGCGTACGGACCGCGCGTCACCAGATTCGTCGCGCGCGCTGCTACGCTGAACGCGCCACCGAGCGCGAAACGCGCCCACGCGAGCAGCAGGAAGCCCACTGTCGCGAGCAGGAGCCCGGCGCGGGCCTGCCACGAATCGAGGGGCGGGCCCAACGCGGCGACCAATACGGCAGCCGCAGCCATCGGCGCGAGCAAGACGAGCCAGCCGCGGGCCGTCATGGTCCAGGTCCGCGGGACGAGGCGAAGGGCGCACCGCGAAGCATGGCGCGAGCGTAGCATCTCGACCCGTGGACCGCTGACTGCGGTCAGCGCTGACGCCTGCCTCCACATTGCTTCTTGCCACAAGACCGTCGCGCCGCTCGTGCGGCGCCGCCATCTTCCGCCAGCCGGGAAGCGTGCGCGTGGGTTGTCGAAGCTGTCCACCGTTCGGCGCCAGCGGGACTCTGCCGGACGGTCGCATTCTGGAGAATCCCGGCGAGTTCCACGAAATCGTGGCCGGCTCACCCGGGCGGTTTCACGAGGTCGGTTCATGCCCCGGGCCACGCGTGTCGAGCTCGACTACGTGTTCGACGGAGAGAGTCTCGCTCCCACGCCCAAGACTCGGGAGTGGATGGCGAAGCTGGCGCGCGAAGCCCCGTGAGGGCCCGGGGCTCCACCCGACGATGGAGCCCCGCCCCTATCGCGTCATTGCAGGAGCTTGAACTCGATGCGCCGGTTCTTCTGCTTGCCGGCCTTGGTCTTGTTGTCCGCGATGGGCTCGTCGGGGCCGGCTCCACGGGTCTCGACGCGCTCCGAACCGATGCCCTTCTTGGTCATGTACTCTTTGACCGAGTCCGCGCGCTTCTTGGACAGCTCGACGTTGTGATCGCGCTTTCCGTCGGTGTCGGTGTGCCCGCTGATCTCGATGCGGAGCTTGGGATAGTCCGTGAGCACCTTCACCGCCTCGTCGAGGATCTTGAACGACTTCGGGCGGATGGTCGCCTTGTTGACGTCGAACTCGATGCCCTGGATGACGCCCGAGAACTTCTGGATGGCTTCGGGCAACTTGTCCGGGCAGCCGTCTTCGTCTTCGAAGCCGTTCTTGGTTTCTGGCTCGGTCGGGCACTTGTCGTCCAGATCGAGGATGCCGTCCTTGTCCGGATCCCGGTCCGGGCAGCCATCGGGAGCGATGCCCTTCACGTCGGGGCACTTGTCGTCGGGATCGAGGAAGCCGTCCTTGTCTTTGTCGCCCACCGGGCAACCGTCGGGAGCCACGCCCTTCACGTCGGGGCACTTGTCGTCGGGATCGAGGAAGCCGTCCTTGTCGGTGTCTCGGATGGGACAACCGTCGGGGGCCACGCCCTTCTCGTCCGGACACTTGTCGTCGGTGTCGAGGAAGCCGTCCTTGTCCCGATCGCCCGGCGCCGCCTTGGGTTCGGGCTTCGGTTCGCTGCGGCCGAGCGTGAGCGTGAGGCCCAAGAGCAGCTCCGGGTGGTGGGCGATTTCGTGGCGGGCGCTCCGAGTCTCGGGGTTCTTTCCCGTCATGGTGTCGCGCAGGTCGAGGCGCACACCGAGCAGGCTCGTGAGTGCCACCTTCACGCCGATGCCGACATGGCCCGAGGGGTCGCCGTCATCACCCATGGCGTCAGTGGTCGCACCCAAGCGACCGAGGCCCGCCAGCACGAACGGGGTCACCCGAGTGCCGGGGAGCTGGCCGATGGCGTGTGCGCGGAGCGCCCACAGCGTGGCGCTCGCGTCTCCCGCCGAGGCACCGGGACCGAGCGCTCCCTCCACTTCGCCCCCCAAGAACGAAAGCGGGAAGTACGCGGCGCGCAGGCCGAGTTCGAGCGCCGGTCGCTTGAAGTCGTAGTGCGTGGCAGCGACGTCGCGGAGGTTGTGGTCCTTGTTCATCCAGATCAGACCACCGAACGCACCGAGCTCGATGAGGCCCGGCTCCGGCGTGTATTGACCGAACCAACCTCCGCTCGAGCTCGCCGATCCTTCACTGCCACCGAGCGAAACCGATCCGGAAGCACTCGCTTCCTCGGCGTGCGCCGCGAGCGGGTAGCTGACTGCGAAGAGCGCGGAAACTAGCAGGATGGAAGATCGCATGGGAGCGGTCGTGCCACCCGCTCGGTCGGGCGACAAGCCGTCCGCACGGCGTGCGCGCGCAAACTTTGCCCGAAATGGTTCGGCTGGACCGCTCAGCTCTCACTCACCGGGCGCGCGCTCCGCCGTCGCCCGCGAAGACAGAGCGCCAACATGGACGCGACGACGAAGAGGCCGCCGGACGAGCGGCCGTCCGCCGTGCGGCACCCGCAGCCGCCGTCGTCACCGCCGTCGGAGCTCTTCTTGCCAGCGCTCCCGCCCGTCGTAGCGCCCGCTCCGCTGCTACCGCCGGAAGCGCTCGTCCCCCCGCTGGCAGTTCCGCCGCTGCCGCCTGCGGCTCCCGCTGCGCCCGCATTGCCGCCCGTGCCCGCACCGCCGCCGCTGCCACCCGTTGGGATCACGCTGCCGTCGTGCCACTCGTAGGCGCCGAGATCGACGCCCGCACCTTGCGGACGCGGGACCTTGTCGGCGTCGAGCGGCGGAGCCTGGTCCGACGAGCCTTGGTCGATGGCCGGCGAGGTCGGGAGCAGGTGGAGGTCCCAAGGCGCGACGCTCTTCACGAAGTACGTGGCGAGGTCGTTCTTCAAGGTCACGTTGTGATCTTGCATGACGTTCGTGCCGGAGACGTCGTAGTCCGTCGCCAAGTTGTTGCGCACGACGACGTTCTGGCTCGGAGTGCCGTCCTTGTGGGCGGTCACCATGATCCAAGGCGGACCGGGCTTGGCCGCGTCGGTGTCGATGACCGTGTTGTTCACGACCCGTGAATCCCGCGCGCCGTAGAGCGAGATCCCGTGCCAGTGGTTGGTGATGACCACGTTGTTCTCGACGACCCAGCCCACGAACGTGCCGTCGAAACAGCCGATGCCTTGCAGCGTGCCTTGCAGTGGCTGCGCCGGGTTTTCGGCGTTGATGATCACGTTGCCCCGAAGGGTCATGTTCTTCACTTCGCCGGTTCCGCCGCCGCCCGTCCCCACCGACCAACTCTGGAAGCCGTCGTCGTGATTCGTGTCGACGCTGTCGTCCAGGTACGAGTTCTTGACGACGTTGTACTGGAAGGTCTCGTCGTCACCGAGCCCTCGGAGGCCGTCGGCGGAGAAGTTCTCGACGGTGTTTCCCTCGATGAGCACCTTGCTGGCGTCGGCGCTGATGCCGAAGCGCACGTTCTTCACGTGGGTGTTTCGGAGTACGCTCTCGGCACCCCGCACGCTGACCCCGTTGCTGGCCGTGTCGAGCCATTCTGAAACTCCCCAGCCGGTCGCGTCCGCGACGCTGAAGGCTTCGGAATCCTCGACCGTGACCTTCGAGGCGTTGGTTTGGATCTCGATCATGGTGATGGCGCCGCTGGTGGAGCCGTACGACGGGCTCACCGAGACCCCGGACAGCAACCAACCGCTG
>Ga0268298_10001354_pt1 | contig 29040 bp, 14 predicted proteins | sample WWTPWeurt_MetaG_FD_194462 | JGI IMG/M metagenome (GOLD analysis project Ga0268298, IMG submission 194462) | Activated sludge microbial communities from WWTP in Nijmegen, Gelderland, Netherland - WWTP Weurt | ecosystem: Engineered > WWTP > Aerobic digester > Activated sludge | place... | reverse complement strand
ACCTCGACTACGCGGAGTGGCACAACTTCCTCGGCAACAAGGTGCTCGTCGACGCCCTGCTCGACCGGCTGAGGCACCAGTGCCACACCGTCAAGAGCGACGGCCCGTCCCTGCGCGAACCTCAGAGCTGAGGGCCCGTCCGGTCACAGCGAGGCCGTAACGCCTTCCGCGGCGTGGTCCCGCGCCGCGCCGCATTTCTCATTTCGTCTCCGGCCACCGCCTCGGGCGGCGCGTTGCTCGTCCCGGGGTGCGGAGCGAGCCGCTCCTCGCGAACCCTCCTGTCGGGCGGTCACGTCGTCGCCACGTAAACCCACGTCCGCTCCCCACCCCGCGGCCGAGCCCATCGGAGAGCCCGCCGTGCTCCCGAACTGTTGCTGACGATCGCCTCGTGCCGCCGTGTCCGCCGCCGTGATCGCGATCGGCGCACCGAAAAGGATCCAGGATCCGCGATCCTCGTGTGGACCACTTTTCGCGAGCACAGGCGGACCACTTCTGGCGAGCGCTCAAGGAATAGGGCGACGGGCGAGAGCGCGGTCGTCACTTCCTGCGCCCCTTCGCCCGCGTCACGCGCTCCGGTTTCGGGGCCTCCTCAGCATGCGGCATCTCTACGCTGGCTTCAGCGAGGCGCCGATCCCGCTCGATCTCGCGTCGCAGCTCCTCTTCCGTCGGCAGGTGCGTCAGGTACTTCGCGGCGAAGAGCTGCTTGTGCTCGCTCAGGACCGAGTAGCGCGCGATCGTGTGGTTCTCCTCCGCGCAGAGGATGAGCCCGATGGTCGGCCCGTCTCCCGGCGTGCGCTCGTGCGCATCGAACATGCGCACGTAGCTGTCCATCTGACCCACGTCCTGGTGCGCGAGCCTGCCGAGCTTGAGGTCGATCAGCAGGTAGCACTTGAGCAGGACGTTGTAGAAGACGAGGTCGATGAAGAGCTGGTCGTCGTCGAAGGTGATCCGCTTCTGACGCGCGACGAACGCGAAGCCCTTGCCCAGCTCCAAAAGGACCTGGGACAGCTTGCTGAGGATGGCTGTCTCGAGGTCGCTCTCGCGGTACGCGTGATGGTCAGTCAGGCCGAGAAAATCGAGGATGAGCGGCGACTTGATCAAGTCGCTCGGCCGCTCGACAGTGTGCCCCTTTCGCGCGAGCTCCACCACGCCGGCCTTGTTCCGGCTCTTCAGGAGACGTAGGTGGAGCGACGTAAAGATCTGGCGCTCGAGGTGGGCGTCGACCAGTTCTCGCGCTCCGCCTCGATCTCGTAGAAGGCGCGCGCCGCCGGGTCCCTCACCGCGAGCAGCGCACGGTAATGCGTCCACGACAGGCGGCTGGAGAAGCCCTCGGCCAATTCTGCACCAGCCTCGTGCAGAATCTTGGCCGCGTCGTCCGACTTCGAATTCTGCACGAGGCTCGTGCGGAATCTCTCGGCCCGGACCTTGGGCGTCCGGTCTCGGTAGGTCACGTAGAAGTCGCGGAAGTACCAGAGGTTCCTCGCCGAGTAGCCTTTACCGACGCGCGTGAGGAGCTGCCGCGAGAGGCCCTCGAGGACCTCCTTGCCGTACTCGGCGCGCGCCTCCCCGCGCTGCACGTGCTCGACGATCTCGCGGCCGATGTGCCAGTAGGAGAGCACCATCTCGCTGTTGACGGTGCGTACGACGCGAGCGCTGAAGCGCGAGCTCTTTGGGGTCGAGTCGCGTGCGGGTCTTGGCCCAATACTTGGGGCGAGCTCGAGGTAGCGATCGTTGGGCCAGTGCACCAGGACGCGGAAGAGGTCGCAGAGGTCGGCGTCGGGGTCGAGGCGGTGCCGCTTGCACGAGGCGATGAGGGAGAACAGGTTGGCGGCGGCCTCCGCGTGGTCGTCGCTGCCGACGAAGAGCCAGGCTTTGCGTCCGACGGCGATCTGGCGCAAGGCGCGCTCGGAGCCGTTGTTGTCAATGCGGAGCCGTCCGTCGTCGACGAAGCGGCACAAGGCCCCGCGCTGACGGACAGCGTAGCCGAAGGCCGAACGAAGCAAGCCGCGCTGGTCTCTGACCTTGTCGTACTCGATGTCTGCCCAGGCGAAGAAGTCGTCCAGGAGCGGTTTGGTGAGCTGGAGTCGGAGCGCCTTTCGCCTTGCTGGAGGCTCCTTCGCCCACGCCTTTTCGTTTTCGAACAGGCGTCCAATTCGGAACGAGGCTTCTCGTGCGACACGGTCTTTGGCGATCGCTGCCTCGTAGAACTTGCGGCGGCAGTGCGCCCAACAACCGACCTCCTCGGGGCCTCCGCCTTCGGCCACAGTCCCTTCAGCCTGGCGGAACAGGAGGTCATAGGCGCTCTTGGCGTCGGCCTGGATGAAGCCTGCATAACCGTGAAACATCTCGGCGACGGGTGACGCTGGTCTCGCGAGGCATGTACTCGAACAGGACATGATCGCGGTCGGCCAGCAGAACGAAGAAGTGGCCTTTGCGGCACGCCTGTCGCTCGCCCGTCTTCGACGGCTCGGGCTGCACAGCGACGCCGGTGGCATCGGTGGCGATGCAAAATGCCGTCTCGAACGCCTCTTTTCGCATGGCGAGCACGACGCAGCCCGCTGTCATCCCCGCGTCCTCGGCCCACCGGCTTCAGCGGCGCCTTCCCGGTGATCCATCTCGGCGGCGAGAGTGGATCCCCGGCCGCGAGGGGGCGACGGCGGGATCGTGATCCACGGCGACCGCCGGTCGGCCGGCGCCGGTCGATCCTGGATCCGCTCTGGATCCCCGATTGTCGAGTGTAACCAGTGAGTCTGGATGGTGAGTCTGGATCGGCTGGATCGGCTGGATCCAGGGGGGATCGGGGGGATCGGGGGGATCGGGGGGATCGGGGGGATCGGCTGGACGCGGTGGGGCGGAGGTCAGCGCTTGGCGAGCGAGGAGCGGATGAGCTGTCGGACGGTGGCGGGGTCGTGCTCTTCGAAGTCTTGCGAGGTCACGAGGGGGCGGGTGACGACGGGCGAAGAAGGCAGGGAAAGGACCTGGAAGCGAGTGCCGTCGAAGGCGAGGAGGTCCTTTTGGAGGAGACTGTTTCGGACACCGATGTAGTCGTCCGGGAACATCTCGAGAGTGGAGCAGATGCGGTCGTAGGGGTAGAAGCTGACGCCATTGCGGTCGGCGGCGAGGACGAGGAACAGATACAGAGAGCGCTCGGCGTGGCTGAGGGAGGCGAAGAAGCCCTTGTGAAGGAAGCGATTGGGGAGGAAGGCGAAGCCCGCCTCGATGCGGCGGACACGGTCGGGTCGCGGCGGCGTGCGGTCGATTTGCATACGATCAGTCTTCCTTTGGTGAGGGTCGCTGTGTGGACTTGGGAGCACGTCCGGCGGCGCGTTCCTCGGCGACATGCTGGCGGTAGCTCGGACCATCGATGTGGATGCGAAGAGCGTGCATGGCGAGCCTGTCGAGGATGGCGGCGGTGAGGGTGGCGTCGCCGAGGTAACGTCCCCAGTCGCTGAGAGCGATGTTGGTGGTGACGGCGGTGGAGGTCTTGCCGTGGCGGCGGTCAATGAGGTTGTAGAGGGTATGTGCGGCAGTGGGCTCGTCGTCGCGCTTTTTGACCTGTCCCAGCCCGACATCATCGATGATGAGCAGCTCGGCGCGAGCCCACGCTTTGAAGCGTGTGGAATAGGAGCCATCGGCCAGGCCCGCGTGCAGGTCGTCGAGCAGATCGACGCAGCGAGTGTATCGCATTCGGAGCCCTTGCTCGCAGGCGCGCAGAGCGAAGGCTTTGAGGAGATGGCTCTTTCCGGTGCCTGCTTTCCCGGTGATCACGATGTCCTCGTGTCGGCGGACGAAGTCGAGACGAGCGAGCTCGACGACGAGGGACTTGTCGAGCGAGGGCTGGAAGTCGAAGTCGAAGGCTTCGAGGGTCTTCTTCTCCTTGAGACCGCTGCGGTCGACGCGTCGGGCGACGCGCTGCTCGACCTTGTGGGCGACCTCTTGGCCGAGGACGTGCTCGAGCAAAGCCGTGGCGCCCGGACGCTCGCGAGTGGCCCACGCGAGCATCTCGTCGAGCGATTCGCACGTGGAGGTCAGTCCGAGGAACTCGAGGTGTCGCCGGAGTCGCTCGACGAGGAGGATGTCGTCGGAGGCGCCGGAAGGGCCGGAAGGAGCAGGGGTGTCGGGTCTGCGCTTTCCAAGGGTACGGGACATGCGGTGGACTCCTGGGATGGGACAAGGACGGGTGTTGAGTCGGGAGGGTCGTGGGGTGTGAGGAGAGGGGTTGGGCGACGCTGCCACAGTGGCAGTCGGTCGTATTCTGTGAGGTCTCTTGCTTCAACGCGTCGCTCGCCGAAGGCCTCTTCGAGCCGTCGCGCGGTCTCTTCCGCGACGTATTCATCGAGGGTGCGCGGGGCGGCGCGCGCGGCGAGGATGCGCTCGACGGCGCGGTGGTCGGTGGCGCCGAAGCGGGCGGCGTGGGCGAGGGCAGCGTCGAGATCCTGGGTCTCGTAGCGGGCACGCAAGAGCAGGATCTGGCGGGCCGAGTGGGGCCAGAGCCGAACGGGACCGAGGCAGAGCAGGCGAAAGAACGTGTCCGCTCCGTCACCCATGGCACGGAAGGCAACAGCGAGCTGATCGAGATCGATGGGGCTCTGTCGTCGCGGCCTGGGGTGCAGTCCAGTCGGGTCGATCTTCTGGCCGGCGCCGCGCGGGGCGAGCTCATGTCGCGCGACACAGCGCAGGTCAGCGGCATAGACGAAGAGCTCGCGCTGGGTGATACGGACCGGCAGAATGTCGGTGATGTGGTCATAGGGGACTGCGTAGCGGTTTCCCTGCCAGTCGACGAAGCCGTCGATGCTGCAAACACGGTAGACGACGCGAGCGGTGTCATAAGGATGTCGGGGCAAAGGCAAGAGGTGCTCGCGCTCTGCGGCGAAGCGCTCGAGCGCGGTGGTGCCGTGGCGACGGCGGCGGTCGACGATCCGATCGAGCCAATCGTCGAGCTGCTGTTGCATGTCGTCAAGGTCGCGGAACTCCCGCCCATTGAGGAAGGAGCGTTCGACTTCCCAGAAGCTGCGCTCGACTCTGGGTTTGGCATTGGGGTCTCCGCGGACAGCGCGTGGCCGGAACTCGTAATGGGCCGCGAAGGCGAGGAATCGGGGGTTGTAGATGGGCTGTTGTCCCTCCCAGCGAAGCACGACGGCCTTCTGGCTGTCGTAGGTGCATGTCTCGGAGCACCCTTGAAACCGGTCGAAGGCGCGCGTGTGGCCGTCCATCAAGGCATACAGGTCACTCTGCAGATAGAGCCGCACGAACTTCCTTTGACTGAATGTCAGGATGTAAGAGAACGCCTGGACCACAGCGCGCTTGCCGGTCGTGAAGCTCACGCTGTAGGTCGACCAGTCATTCTCGGCCATCTGTCCGGGTCCCCAATCGGGGGTCGGCAAGCTCGGCGCGGGCTTGGGCTTTGGGCGAACGCGACGCAGGTGCTTCTTGACGCCGGTGTAGCCGCCCGAGAAGCCCTCCGAGGTCAGAATCTCGAACACGCGCTGAGCGGTAATGCTCGGGAATCGCTCAAGCAGCTCGACGATCCGAGGCTTGAAGGTGTCGAGCTTGGAAGCGCGCGGCGCACGAGCCGGTGGCGGCGCGAGCGGCGGAGTCTCTTCGTCACGCTCCTTTCGGTGAAGGGCGAGCACCCTCTTGACCGTGTTGCGACTGACTCGGACGGCGCGGGCGATGGCTCGGCTTGACAGCCCCTGTCGGTGAAGCGTTACGATCCTGTAAACGAGCTCTTGTCGCGTCGACCAGGTGGGATTCACGGAACGACCTCCTCTTGGAGCACCCCGGCCACCGTGCGTCCGAGCGCGGTGAGCACGGGCGCGAGATGGGCAAGCCCTTGTCGGAGCGTCTCGGACGCCGGTGCTCCCAGCGCTCCGAGCGGTTTGCCGAGCAGACGCGCTTGCAGACGCGCCGAGACCCGCCCCACGGTGGCGATGTCCGCGGCCATCCAGTCCGCTTCGTTTCGCTGCGTGCGGGGAGGCCGTGGCATTGCTCTCTCCTCGGTCGCTTCGAGTCGTCGCGCGATCTCGGCTGCACGGGCGCTGTCGTCTGCGAAGTCCACGAGCTGCGCTATCCACAGCTCGGTCTGCCGCACCGTCAAGCCACGCCGAATGACCACCTGCGCGGCGCCCGCCTGGTTGCCACGTGGCAACGCGCCCAGCGCCACCGCCGTACGGGCGCAGAGCAGGCCCAGGCGCACATCGGCCTGCACATCGAGCTCCAGTGTCTCGACGAGCATCAACCGGCGGCACACCCAGCTCTTGTGGCGATCGAGGCGGCGCGCGATCTCCGACTGGGACAGGCGCTCTTCGCGGAACAGAGAACGCACCACCCACCCTTCCTCCAGCTCGGTCAGCCCATGTTGCTTGTGCAGCTCCGCGAGTCGGAGCTTGGCATCGAGGCTCCCCACGTCGGCCAGTTGAATCGTGACAGCGCCCCATCCCAGCGCTCGCGCCGCGCGCACTCGCTTGAAGCCGTCGATGATCTCGAGTTGCCTGCCCTCCTCGAAGACCACGACCGGCGTGAGCTGTCCTTTGCGCTCGAGCGAGCGCTGCATCGCCTCCAGCGCCGTCGCCTCACAGAGGCGCAGCGCCCCGAGCCGCTCGCCGAGCTCGGCGACGCCGGCCGTTTTCTCTTGCTCTCTTGTCGTCACACCCCCATCCGAGCACGCGATTGTCACCCAGGCGATGCCGGCGCGTGACACTGTCCCACGAATCGCTCACTTTCTTCGGCGTTTTCCCTCGATTCGACACCGAAGCCGGCGCGTGACACCCCGCCCGATGTCTCAGCTCGGGCCGATGCGCGCTCCACGATCGAGCCTATTTCGCGAAGGATCTGGCGAACAGCCCGCTCGAAGCCGGTCCGTGACAGCCTCGTCGCCTCGTCCACGATTTGTCGCACTTTCTCCAATATCTCTGGATGGTTTCGCGCCGAAGCCGGCGCGTGACGGGGGGCCGCGGGCCGCTGCTTTCGCCGTGTTTCGCGGAAGACCTGCTGACGTGCACGCTCTTCGTCCCGAAACCCATCCAGATCCGCCGCACGTCGTGCTCGGGCTTGCTTGCGCCGCCTCTCCTGGCGGCACTCTGGCCCGCAGGTCTTCTGCTTTTCGCCCGTCGTCGCCGCGGGCGCATACCAGTTTCGACACTCCGTGCATCGACGCCGCTTCGCCATCCGCGCCAGCGTCCCCAACCCTCACGAACGGGCCGACTTCTTGTCGCCCCCCGGCACCTCCGTGGATCACGAAAGCGCCGCCTCCTTCGTCGTCCTCTGCGGCGCCCTGGATCCACAAGGCGCCGCGAGGTGGATCACCCCAAGGGCGCCGCTGAAGGCCCACCGGCACATCGTGCCTCGGTCGAGCGAGACGCCCTCGCGCTCGAAGCGCTCCTCTTGCCGATAGAGCGGCAGTCCGTCGCAATACTTGTCGGTGAGGATCTTCGCGAGCAGCGAAGGGGCGGCGAGCGAGCGGGCGAAGGTCCTCTTGGGCGCCTTCACCGTGGAGATCGTCGTGGTGCCTTGTTCGCTCGTGGTGCGGTATTTCGCCAGGGCCACGACGATGCGCAGCGGTCCGCCTTTGCGCCATCCGAGCAGGACACTCTCCTCGAAATCGATGCGCTCGGCGGTGGCTTCGAGCTCGGAATCGAGCACCTCGACGCGCTCCTCGGCGATGGGCAGAGTGCGCCGATCGCGGCGTTCGGTCGGTTTGCTCTTGGGCTTGTCTTCGGGCGGCGGGGCGGGCGCAGGGACCAGAGCGTTGGAAGTTTGGAACGCAACGGTAAAGCGTAGGGCACCAGGCACGACGGCTTCTCGCCCGAACCAGAACTCACAGCGCCCTAAAGCCCTAAACTGTCGACAACCACCGACTTCGTTTCCCGGCATGCGTTAGGAACAATCGCTCTCTTGCCCGCGTGCACGCCACGTAGAGCAGATGCCGCTCCTGATCCTCGAACGCATCCCGATCGGCGTCGTCGACGAGATCGCGCGCCGCATAGGCGAGCGGCAAGAGGTCAACGTCGCAACCCATGACGACGACGACCTTGAACTCCAGCCCCTTCGCTCGATGCAGCGTTCCCGTCGACACATCGTGCGCCGACGGGCTTTGTTCGTCGCTCAACGCGTGCCCGGCGAGCCCAATCCGCGCCAGAGCGACCTCGACCCGGTCTCGCAGCACGGCCTCGGTGCGCGCGAAGATGGCGATGTCCCTCGGTGCATAGCCGCTCGCCAGGATCTGCTTCAGCCAGGCAGAGACTCCCTGGATCTCCTTCGAAATTCCGTCGAACCCGGACACCTCCGGGGAGGGGCCCTGGAGGAGGGACACCGTGCTTCGATCCTCGGCATCGCCCTCGCCTTCGTCGATCGCGCCGGGCAGGAGCCGGTCCGCGAATGACCGGATCTGATCGGTGGTCCGGTAATTGACCGTCAGTCGGGTAGAGCGACCTCGCACATCGATGCCAGTCGAAGACCAGCGAACCGGCGCGCGATAGATCCTCTGCCCGGCGTCGCTGCACAGAAGCAGATCGTCCTCGCCGATCGGGGCGAGGGCGCGCAGCAGGGTGAGCTCGGCCGGCCCGAAATCCTGGCACTCGTCCGCCACGACATGCGCGAAGGGCGCCCGCTTCGAGCACAGGGCCGCGGCCTCGTAGCAGAGCCTGCTCCAGGTCATCAGCCCCCGAGCCTCGAGCAGCCGATTCAGCTCCTCGAAGACCGCCCAGAGTCCCATCCGCTGCCTCGCGCCGAGGGGAGTGGCGCGGCCCGCTCGCGAAATCCCCTTGTAGGCAGGCCAGGAGCGGATGCCCCAGGGATCCACGATGGAGTCCCACTCCGATCGGGCAAACGGCTGCGAGAAGTCGACGCGCGGACGAACGCGCTCTCGGGCAACCGTCAAGAGCTCGTCCAGAACGCGGGAGTCGGCCACCTGGAAAGCCCGCCCCGCCCGCTCGGTCCACAGATCGCGCGCGACCTTGTGGAGATGGTCCACCGACAACCGACCCCTGTCCGGTGACGCGGGACGGACAAGGTGCTCGATGAGCTGCCCAAGTCGCGCGGCGAGCGTCTTCGAGAATGTCGTGAGCAGGATCCGCTTTCCAGGATGAGCTCGGAGCAGATGAGCCGTCCGATGCAGAGCGACGACCGACTTGCCCGTGCCCGCGCTCCCTGTCACCCGCGCCGGACCGTTGAAACGACGGCCAGCGACGCCGCGCTGCGTGGGGTGCAGAAACACGATCCACTGCTCCCAGGGAGCCTCCAAGGCGCGACGTAGCTCGTCCTGGCTGTCGAACACGCGAAAGCGACGCTGTGCATCCGGGTGCTCAAAAGGATCGCGCGTCGAGACCTTCGTGGGTCGCGGGACCGGCTCCCCGCACGCGAGCTGGAGCAACCGCTCGGCGGCCTCGGCGGGCAGGTGGCTCGCGAGCTTGTCGAAGCCTGCTTCCCCCACGGTTCGCACCGCGTCCACCCACTCGCTCGGAACTCCCAGCGACAGCAGGTAATCCGGCGCGTGCTTCGCGAACAAGGGCGTCTCGGCCGCCTTCTCACGAACCACCGTGCGCACGACCTCCTCGACGCGCTCCTTGACGGCGACGAACTGGGCAGCCCCCGTCTGCGGATGCGTCTCCAGCTTTCGAGACTCCGCCCAAGCGTAAGCGGGATCGTGGTGGTCCGCATAACAGAGCACCAGGGCGTCGGCGGACCGATGAACGATGATCCGAAGGTCCTTGTTCACACGGAACGACCAGAAGCCCTTGTCCCGGGCTCGGTCCAGCTTGTGGAGCTGGAAGCCCGGGTTGTCAGGGTGGACCTGGAAGTCGAACGCCGCTTGTTTGATCAGGGACTGCGACTGACCATCCAGGCGAGCGAGGCTCCGCGTGAACGTATCGGCGATCAGGAATTTCACGCCTCGCCTCCTTCAAGAGCCTTGCGGAGCGCAGCGGCCACCTCCGAAGCGTCACTTTTGGGACTGGCAACCACGCACACCCCCTCTTCGATGCCGCCCGATCCCTCGGGGATCAACACGACGAACGGCGATCTGGAGAGCCACGCGAGCACGGCTTTCCGATCGCTCACGCGGCCCCGATGCGGGATGTCCCAGTCGGCCTCGTCGGGAGCGGGCACCCCGGAGGCTGACAGCGCTTTCAGGAGTACCGCCCAGGGCTCATCCACAAGGCTGATCGCCATCTCCCACCCATCTTCCGAAGGAGCCGGAGGCCGCTCCGACGCGTGGGCGCGGATGGCCGCGGCGTGCCAGCCAGTGTCCTTCCGCAGTGACTCCGCCTTCTCTTTTCCGATCAGGATGCGACCGAGCCGGAAGAAGAGCTGCCGCATCGCGCCCTCGTCGAACACATCGCCGTGCGGGATTTCGAAGACCTCGTAGGCTCCCTGTCGCAGCTCCTCTCGAATCTCGCGGTCACGACGCGCGGTGCTCGGGTTCCCGTGAAGGTGCTCGCTCATGCCGTCCAGGTAGATGCAAACGCCCTCGCTGCGCCCCGAGGGATCCTCGAAGAAGAAATCCGGCCGAGTGACGCCCAAGGGTTTCCCCAGATCGATCGGATGCTGAGGGATCGCCTGTGGAAACCCGGCTCTTTCGAGCATCCGCAGCAGGACGCCCTCCGGACGCGTCGTGCCCACATCGGGCGTCGAGGTCTCAGGCAAGACCGCGGGCACGTCATGGGAGAAGGTCAATCCTGGCTCCAAGTCCGCAAGCACGGCGATCGCTCGATGGCGATCAAGCTGGGCCGAGTAGAACGCGTTGCGATAGTCCAGGAGGCAGTCGATGCAGGCAGATTTGCACTGCGACGGACAATGGAGCGCGAGATCGACGGCCGCTGCGGCGACCTCTTCCCAGCGCTCGATCATCTGATCAAGGAGCCCCGAGCCGCCCGGCATCGGGTCGTAGAGCAGGACGGTGCGGGACTCCTCTCCGACCGACCCGACGGACAGCAACTGGAGATCGCTGATCTCCATGTCGAGGACGGCCGCCGCACCGCGCCGGAGCGTCTCCGCCACGCTGAAGGCCGCGATCGCATCTCCGGGAATGGACAGGAGGAGCGCGTCGGCAATGACGTCGGCGTAGAATCCGATGTGGATCCCCTCCTGTTTGCATCGTTGACGGTGGTCCTGCTCGAATCGTTCGCGATCCTTCTTGGAGGCCAGCGGCGAACGGCACTGTCCACAGACGCGGCAGACCGGATAGCCCAGCTCGCTGCGCGCGCGGATGACGCTCGTCGCTCCGACGTTCACGAGCCGGAGCCCGAGCCCCGAGAGGTGCCGCACGTGCGCGTCGCCCCACAGAAACGCGCGCCCGCCCGCGTGACGCTTTCGCACGAGACCGTACACCGATACCGGGAGCTGGAAGCGATGCTCCTCGTCGTCCGTGATGTGCGATTGATGCGGAAGCGTCACATCCCCGATCGGCATCGCCTCGAGGAGCCCCGCGCCGAGCCCGACCGTCGTGTCGCCCTCCACCTCGGCGACCGCCCCGCGCGCCGTGTCCACGTAAAACTGGACCACTGACGCGGCTGCAACTCCCGACTCGTTTCCCGAGCCCCGGTGCTCGAAGTGGTAGGTCCTCGGAACGAAGCGATGGCCATTCGCATACAACAGATTGCCTGGCACGAGCTCGCGCAGCGCCATGGCCGTCGCGCGTCGCAACTCCCAGTCACGAGCCCCGGCAAAGTATCCCGCGGCGCGGTAGTAGGCCACCACCGTTCCCGTGTCGAGCCCGTACCCCGGAAGAAAGCCCTCGGCAGCAAGCACGGAATACGTGGACGCGTCGTCGAAGCCTTCCGCCTCGCCCTTGCCGCGACGGAGCTTGCCCTTATAGCGCTTGATCAGACGATCGCAGCGCGCCCTTCGCGCGTCGTCCTCCGGATCGAGCGTCCCCTTTTTCCGGCGATCGTCCTCCAGAGAGCGCATTTCACGCAGCGCCCCCTGAAGACGCCGCCAGAGCCGCCCGATCACCTCGGACAGTTCGTCGGGCAACTCGGCGACCGTGCGGTGAAGGATCTCGGGCGCCACCGCCGCCCGATCGCGCGCGGGCCATCCCTGGGAAAAGACACGCTCGACCTCGCCGACGAGCGCGGCCTCGTGTTTGGAAATCGCCCCCGAGAGCGCGCGAACGTCCGCCGGCGCACGCCGCACCTCCTCGGCGTCATCGAAGAGATAGACCTTGATATGGGGCGGAAAACACGAGGCGAGCGCGGCGGCGACCTCCTCTCTCTCGAAGGCTCCGAGCGTCGCATCCCGCGCGAGTCGATGCAGCGCCGTCAGCACGGTCGCGTGCACGTGCTTCTTCACCATCGGCTCGTTCTTGAGGTTGATCCTGGGCGGTTGCACCACGCCCTGGAGCATCTTCAGCGGCTCGGCGAAGTAGGCCCGATCATGGCCGGCGGATCGCGCGTACGTGAGATTGACCGCCATCCGATGTCGCCTGCCGGCCCGCCCGGCGCGCTGCCAGTAGTTGGCAGGCAAGGGCGGGACGTTGCGCATGAGCACCGAGTCGAGCGAACCGATGTCCACCCCGAGCTCCAGCGTGGGAGTGCACACGAGCGTATTGACCTGCTCGCCGATGCCCTTGAACGAGCGCTCCAAGGCTTCGCGGTCTTCTTGCGGCACCTGGGCCGAGTGCTCCCGAGGACGCACCATCGCGAACCGCTCGTCCAGGACGCGCAAGTCGAAGTCGTCCTGATCTTCCTGCTCCGCGATCAGCGTTCCCTTGCATCGGAACGCGGGGCACGCCATTCCGGGGATCGGGCGGAGATTGGTGCGCCGGCATGTTCCGCACCGGAAGAAGCCTTTGTGCGCACGGATCCTCAGCTTGTCGCCGTCGATCTGATGAGCGCCGTGCGCTCCTGGGAGAGCGTTGCCGCGGGCGCCTTCCAGCGTCACCCGGACCAGGAGCCCTGTCTCGTCCGTCAAGTATCTCCACAGCTCCTCGAAGAACGGCCCGACCTCCTCGGCCGAGAGCCCCCACCTTCGCGCCGCCTGCTGCGCTCCGGTGCCACGCTCTCCGAGCCACTGAATCACCCATCTCGGCTCGTCGCCGGCTCCTCGCCGGAGCGCGAGTCCCTTCGGGCCACCTCGAAAGATCGGAACATACCCCGCGTCGACCAGCGGATCTCCTTCTTGCCAGATGCGCGAAAATAGCTTGTCAGCCCGATCGAGCAGCGTGCCATTCCGCCGCGCGCGGTCGAGGAGCGTTGCGACCCCCTGGCAGAGAAGCGCTGCATCCACGCGCGCACGACTGGCCCACCGTTGGAAGAACGGATGCTCCGGCGTCAGGCCGATGTACTCGACGAGCACACGCCCCCAGGGCTCCAAGCCCCTCCGCTCGCGAAGACCGGTGACAATCTCACGGAGCACTTGAACTCGCAGGAAAAAGCGCCTCTTTTGCGCGTGTCTCCTCCCATGCTTCGCTTCGGGCTCCTCGCGCCAGACTTCCGGGGTGAGCGCTCGCGACAGATCCTCGTCGTTCGCGAGCTTGTCGTCGAGCGCGCCGGTCAGATCCCCGACGGTGATGGGACCCTTCTCGATCTCTTCGAACATCAAGGAACGGAGCCGGAACCGACGCCCGTGATCCTGCATCCAGCCGGCCTGGAATGCCGCGTCCTGCCGGTTGTCCGTGAACACCAACAGCCGCCTTCGTTCGGCGTGGTGCAGCATGCTCTGCGCGAGCACGTGCACGTCCGACACCGTGAGGGCGCGTACTGGACGGGCCGGTTCTCGATAGCTGCCCAGTCGATCCGCCCCTGTAGCGCCACACGCGATGCAGAGCGTGAGCTTGCCAGGATGCTCTTCCTTCTGTTCGATCGCGAGAACGGGAGTCAGCACTGGCCCTTTGCCACCGTCGGTTCGCCCGCAGCCGTCGCAGAGGCTTCGCGATCGAGGGTGCAGCGCGCCGCAGTACCGGCAAAGCCAGACGCTCGCCGTGTGACGGGGCTCGTCCTCGTCCTCCTCCGCGAGCGAGCGATCCACGAACAGGAGGCGGCTGCCCCCGAGTCGCTCGTCCAGCGCTCTCCACACGACGCGATCCTCGATCGCCTGCCCTCCACCCGGCGCGCGGCCCACGAAAACGAAGTCCGCTGCTGCATGGGCGAAGTAGTGCTGCCCGCACGTGGTGCACGTCGTCACGTCGAAGCAAGCGTGGGCCTCCTCCCCGGTCGCGGCATCCTCGCGTGACAGCCACAGCTTTGGCCCTTCGTGGCCTTCGGGAAAGGACACCACCGCTCCGGCGACGCCGCGCACGAAGGCGTGCACCACGGGCCTCAAAAGAGGCCTTCCGCCCTTTCGCGACGCGGCACCGAGGGCGAGCCAGGAGATGACTTCTTCCTCGGGCACACGACGGCCAAGCTCCGACTCCAGCCCTTTCACGAGGCCCGCCAGCGGCCGCGGTACGCGCAGCGTCTGGGCAATCCGATAGACCACCTCGTTCGATGCGAGCCCTTCGTACAGGCTCTCTTGCCACCTCGTGGAGTCGAAGGCCTTGCCGGTCATCGCCTGGTACACGGCGCGAAGGCCCTGAACGGCCTCCTTCGGTGTCGGCTCGCGCTCCACCGCAGCCACAGCTTCGAGCACGTTCTGGAGCTGCACCGCGGGGCTGCCGGGCAGCGGGCCCGTGGCATTCCGCTCGGCCGGAGGAGCCCAATCGTCGTCTTCCGGCTCCTCGCCGACGAGCGCCACGTCTTCCGCGTCCACCCCGAAGAACCGCGCCGCGAACGCCCTGCCTGCCTCCCGCCCGCGCTCCGCATCCGCGATGGTCGCGCTCGTGGCGACACACACGGTCTCGCGCGGACCTTTCCGACAGAACGTCCGCAGCCTGCGCACGAGGCAGGCCGTCTCCGCACCCGCTGCGCCCGAGAACGTGTGCGCCTCGTCGAAGACGAGGTAGTCGAGCCGCGCCCCATCGAACAGCTCCACGTCTCGTTGACGAGTGAGCAACAGCTCCAGCTGCTTCACGTTCGTGAGGAGGATCCGAGGCTGCTTGCCGGGTGTCCGCATCTCCTCGCGCGAGGCACGCTCCTCGGGAGGATACACCGGTTCGTGACGCTTCTCCCTGCGGAGCCGCTCCTCGGTGGCCTCGAAGTCCGACCGAGACGCCGACGGGGGAAGCCGGGTCCCGCGAGCGTCGGCGTCGGCGGCTCGCTCGGGGGTCTTGCCCACGTACATGCCGAACGACACGCCGGTCCCGCAGAGCAGGCGGCGCAAGCGGCCGAGCTGGTCCTCCGCGAGTGCGTTCATGGGATACACGATGACGGCAGTGATCCCTGGGGGCGCGCCCTCGTCCCGCAAACGAAGACAGGCGGACAGGATGGGATAGAGAAAACACTCTGTCTTGCCGGAGCCGGTCCCCGTCGAAACGATCGTGGTCTTGCCCGCCGCGATCGCACGGAACGCCGTCTCCTGGTGTCCGTAGACGGCCGGATGCGCGATGGTGGCGAGGTGCGGGTGGAGCAGCCCTTCCTTCACCAGATCCGCCACTCGGGCGCCTGTTCGGAACGCGGAGCTCAGGCTGATGTAGGGGCCACGGAGGAGCGGCGTCGCGCGCGTGGTCTCCAGCGAGAGGAGCGCGCGCATCTGCCGGTGCAGGCGGTCGTCGGCGAACGGGTAGGCGGTGAGCTGGTACCGGAGAAAATCGCCGACGATCCGCTCCGCGTAGGTGATGGGGTTGAGCATGCCTGCAACGGAGGGAGGGGATGTGGAGTCCTCCCGGGCTGGGGGAAGCTATCAGAGCGCAAGCAGGCTGGGAGCGCAAGGGAAGCTCACCATGGTGCCCCTCGTGCCGCCCTCGATCCTGTCGAGTGCGGCGCGTTATGCCGGAGGATCCGCTATCTCGCGGCTGGGGCGCCCGCGGCGCCTTGCTTCTGTGCCGCCAGCCTGTGCAGCGCCTCTAGCAACGCAGACTGGCTGACGTACGGGGCCAAGGACGCCGTTCCTGCGGCAGCTTGGTAAGCTTCAGCGATGTCTTTGTCAGAGAGCAAGTCTCCAGGCTGCCGGCCCGCCAAGACTTGTCGCCCGCTGGAGACTTGATCCTTCTTCCATTGCTCGTGGCAGTAGGTCAGGTACTCCATGGCGAAGCTTTTCGCGTCCAATGTGCCCTCGATCGGCCGAAGGAGGACGCGTTGTGCAGAGTCCAGGCCCAGACGCTGATACAGGGGCTGGTTGATCTGGAAAAGCGAGTCGGCCCCGTGCGGGGTTGATGCCGAGAGAACAAGAAGAGAATAGCGCCCTCCAGCCTCGTCGAAGAGATACCGAAGGTCGAGCAGGAAACCCTGGACGAAGGCCATCTTCTGGCCGCCTGCGAAGAGCGTCTCCATCTCATCGACGCAGAGCACCATTCCGTGCAGCGCGCCCAGCACCCTGGCCAACGCAAACAGCTCGGTGAGCGTGCGGATACCCATGGAGCCCGTCGAGATCCGATCCGAGACGCCAAGGTACTTCTTCTCATAGGCATCCAGAGCAGTTCCCAGGATCCACCGGCGAAAGACGCTCAGCAGCGTCTCGAAGTCGAAGCGCCTGGTCTTGTCCTTGGGCTTGTACCCAGGCGCCCGGGCGGCCACGAGACTGCCGAGAGCGAGCCTCACCTCCGAGGCCCCGATCGTCTTCAGCTTGTTGGGATCACTGCGAAGGCCATCCACGAGCGCGGTGACCAGATCGGCAGAGCCGCCCGCCTGACACGCCGCATCGGCGGCTTCCAGCGCGCACGCGATCACCGACTGGATCTTCCCAGTGCCGGCGACCGCGCTGACGATCGCGAATCGCACGCCTCGTCTTTTGAAAAAGTCCGCTAGCAGCCATCGAGCGTGGGACAGAAAGTGTGTCTTCCCCTGTCCTGTCCCTCCCAGGATTCCAACGCTGGTGCGCGCGGGCGTGTCCACCAGGATGTCCTCGACGGCGCCCGCGACCCGCTGGGCGGCTGCCTGCTGATCGTAGAGGACGTCCGGCCAGATCGTCCGCGCGGTCGGAAACGGGTTCTTCGCGAGGCCGAACGTCTCGAAGAACGACTCCGTCGCCGCGCCCGTTCGAGGCTCTCTCGGGCTCGGCAGCTTCGATAGCGCATCTCCGAGGTGGCTCATCGCTGGCTCCAGGTGAGAGTATACATGAGCAGATGGCCCAGCTTGAGTCGATCCAGCGGCACGGGCTCTTCCCGAAGATCCGCGAGAGAGCCTTGGAGCACGGGGACAGGCGAGAGCGGGGTGCGGCCTGATCCCAGGGCCGGCGACAGCCGAAGCTCGGCGGGCAGTTGCTTGCTCTCCACCAGCTTGCGGAGCTGCGACGACAGCGCCCAAGGACTCATCCGGAGGAGCTCACATCCCTTGGTCAGAAGCTCATCGACGCCGAGCTGATTGTCACGCTTCAGCGAGTCGAAGATCTCCATGATCTTCCGGGCAGCGTCAGTGTCGGAGAGCCGCGTCGTCCCATCGAACAGACGGTTCGAGGATATCCATGCTTGCCCCAAATACACCGCCGCACGGGCGAGATGCTCGCACGACCGCTGGGCCGGCGTCTTACCGACGACATCCCGCAAGAGATCAGGGAGCACAGACATCTCGGTCGTCGGGCTCCGCCGGACGTGCTCCAGAAGAGCGCCATACGGTGGATACTTCTGCTCCCAGAGCCGGCTTGCTGCGTCGAGATCTCTCGCAGCGAGCGCCCTGTCGAGCTCATGAAGGGGCTCCTCCGTCGCAAACACTCCATCGGAGTACGAAAGAAAACCGGCTCTCGCGAGGACCGTCACCGCCGCACGTGCGGTGTCCTCGCTGGGACGATCGGGCTCGGGAATCCGGTGCCGAGCATCGTCCAGCGAGGAAGGCTCTTGCAGGATAGCCCCCGCCAGTCGGAGCATTTTGGGCATGGGCGCCTCCGGCAGCGGGGCGGAAGAGAGCGCCTTCTGCGCGTCGCGGGCGGCCAGCGTCAGCTTCACCGCCTCATTGCGCCAATCGGCGTCTGTCTTCCCGGCCCAGTAGGTATCGAGTCGCGCCAACGGCCGCTTCGGGTCCGAGAGCCCTACGAGACGAACCGATGCAAAGGAGTGAGCAAGCTCCCAGAGCAGCTCGGGCAGGGTGGCCCCGGCGAAAGCACGAGCGAGCGCATCGTAACGAACGCAGGGAATCGGCCCGTCCGACATCTGTCCAGGCTGCATGGCCAGGGTCGGAATCCCCTCCGCGCGGAGGATCCGCGCCAGGAAGACATCCGATGTGAGGACGAAGCGCTGTGCTTGCGTCCGCATCGCGCCCAAGAGGGCGTGGATGGCCTCGACAAGCAGCCTGTCTTCCAGCACGTCTCCTTGATCGGGGTCTGCCGCCTCCTTGCCCGGAGGCCTCATGAAACGGAGGAGCTGCGGCTCGACCTCGACGATCTGAGCACGGGCGCGGCACCGCTCCAGGATGGAGAGAGCGGAGTTGACCAGCGACCTGCTGCGAAGAGCGGAGGAGAGGTTTCCGGAAGCGTGCTTGTTCACCAGGCCCTTGAGGCGACGATCATGCTCCTGGATCGTCGTGAGCGAGATGGCGACGGGCATGAGCCACACGGGCAACCGGTTCAGCGCTCGAACGAGGTAGTGGGCGGTCCCGTTGGCGATCGCATTGGTGTCGGGGATCACGACGAGCGCGCCGCGCTTCCCGACTTTGTGGAGCAGACGAGTGATGTCGGGCTCGGTCGTGGCCGGCAGGACACCGGCGCGGGTGAGGCACTGGCCAAGGACATCCAGAATCTTCGCTTGGTCTCGCTGGGCCTGTTCTTGACCCTTGTCGGCTGGACCTCTGGTGGCTTCTGCGCCGGCGGCCCTGGTCGCCTTCTCCTTCCCCTTGGAAGGGGCCGCGGTCGCTTGGCGCACCGGTGCGACGGTGTAGAGCGGATATCCCTCTTGCGCGAGCTTGGAGCCGGCTCCGCCGCGGATCTCCACATCGAGGATGGCCCGCCACTCGTTCGCCGCGAGGTGCGTCTGATCGTTGTATTCGATGCGGTAGGATCCGGGGTCCAGATCGTGCAGTAGGCGCTTTCTCAGCGCTTCTGCGAGCGTGGAGACCGCGAGATCAGAGGACACGGATCCAGAGCTCCTCGGAGGACTTGTTCAGGACGTCGGCAGCTTGGAGCGCAGCCGTGAGAACCATGTGGGCAGCCTGATTCATGGGGATCAAGATGTCCGACGATGCTGTTTCGGCGACGTGGCTCGACGACAACCGTACGCATGTCAACTCCCCTCCGTCGGGCGCGTGCTCGGACAGGCTTCGGAGCACCTCGTCCACGCGGCGCCACTCTCCCACCCTCAGGATCGGCTCGCAGAGGGATCCCGGGAGAATTTCTGCGTCCTGCCCATCGGTCCCGTCCCACACGACCACCGACCGGGAACCCGGGGGTTCGTCCGTGGCGCTGCGCTGGATGGAGATCCTCACGGCTCGACTTCTCGCGCCTTCCGGCCGCCCTTGTCAAGAAACACGCGGCGGCGGGAGTGGATCGTGGGCACGCCGGGCGCGTCCCGCCTTGGCTGCTGGTCATGTCCACCACCCCTCTGGCAGGACCTCGGAAGCCAGGAATTGCTCAACGCGGCCGCTCCGCTCTTCTCGATCTTCATGCAGCCCATTCGCCAGCTCTGCAAAGGCGGGATCAAGATCCACGCGTCCCCGAAGCGTGCGCCGCACTTCCGCCACTCCAAATGCGTCGGCGAGGCTTCTGCACGCTTCTCCGTCAGGCTTCCACCGTTCAGGATCCGACGGAATGGTGTCGAGGAGCGCGTCGAGGCCCTTCAACCCCCAGCGCCGAAGGCAATGAGCAGAAATCTGAAGAAGCTCTTCCCCTTCCACATCGAGACTTCCTTCCATGTCGAAACGCAGATCGTCAAGCAGGTGCAACCAGAGGGGCGACAACTCGCTCGGCGCCTCCTCTAGCATTCGGCCCAAGCGCAACCGCAGCGCCGGAGCGGCGCTCCAAGCAGGTTCGAGGAACGCGTCGTTCCACACGGCGATGATCTGGGGCGCCAAGTCGGCGCGGCCCGCGAGCGCGAGGCTCTCGGCCGCTCCGAGTCGCTCCTCCGGCGACGCGGCCGACAGGCGTGTCACGGCGTCGTCGGGGAGAGCTTCCCCACCCCGACGCGCGAGGGTGCGAAGAAGGACCGCGCGCAGCTCGGTGCCGGCGTGCTCCGAGCGAGCGCGCAATGAGGGGCTGGAGAGCACGCAGCCCTCCTCCGTGTGCGGGCCTTCGCCCAAAGTTGTGAGCAGAGTCTCCAACGCTTCCGGAGGCTCCTCGTAGATCGGTAGGATCTCCAACGCTTCGCCCACCAGCTTCGCCGCGAGTCCGATCGGGAGAACCTCGTCGGCGCGTCGGGGAGTGGGAGGATCGAAGTCAACGGCGTAGCGTGGAGGCCGAAAGGCAAGCCACTCCAGGACGAGCTGGTAGTGCCTCGCGCTCCAACGCCGGCGTGACGCCGCCGCGAGGGCAGGCGCGAGCGAGCTAAGATCAAGGGCGATCCAGGACCGGAGCGCCGCCATGGCGACCCCGGCACTCCCGTCTCCCAATGCCGTCGTGAGGAGCGGCGCCCACCCGGCCGTGCCGAGCTCCCCGATCCACCTGCATGCGAGTCTGCGGATGCCCGGTCGCGCGTGAGAAACCAGGTCTCCGAGCATCGTCTGGTGCGCGGTCGTCAGGTGACCCCTCACCGCCTCTGCCAGCTTGCGGCCGACCTCCGGTTGATGGATGTGGATCGATCCCGAGCCGCCTCTCGTCGTGGAGGCGAGCAGGACCCCTGTCGTCTCGCCTTCGAATTTCGTGTCCGTCGCTCGCAGGTGGCCTTCCAGGGCACGAATCGCCAAAGAGGCGATCCGGTGCGGCTCCGTCCGCGACGCGAGCGCTTCGAAGACGCCCAGTTGGAGGGTCTCGGAGGGATGATCGAGGAGGCGAGCGGCCACCGTGTCTTCATCCGCCCGCAGATCGAGCCGACCCTTCACGATCTGGATGGCCAATCCAAGCTCGCTTGAATGCTGCAACTTGCTCTCGTACACCAGATCATGCGGCTCATCGAAATCGGAGCCGAGCGGTCCCGGACTGCTGTACACGTCATGGCGGTCGCCGTGAAATAGCTCCTGAAGCAACGCGACGATCGTCTCCATTGGGGTTGTCGCTGGCTCGACAGTCTGAAGCAGCGCCCTGCGGAGCATATCCGTCCATGCGGCGTCGCCATCTATCCCAATGCGCCTCTCTTCGCGTGCTTTCTCCTGCGAAGCCTTCTTGCGCGCACGGAATGCATCCAGGAACAATGCGCGCGCGTCAGAGCCAAATCTCTCGAGACCGTCCGACGTGGGTCGCCAGGGGAACCCGGAGCTGGGAGGATCACGACGGCTCAGGACGCGCGGAAGGTCGGCCATGGAGAGCATGGACATCACGCGTTTCGGAATGCCGACTTGCGGAGCATCGGTGGAGAGCAACAGCTCGATGGCTTCCCGGTCCTCGGGGCTCACGATCGAGGCGATCGCCTTCGCCAAGTGGTTACTGGGAATCGCACGGAACCGCTGCTCCAGAACAGGAAGCGCCTCCCGGACATGGTGGCGCCTCACGAGGGCGAGGAGCTCATGTTCCTGCGGCGGGGTTGCTGCTTCGAGCGCACAGACAAGCTCGTCTCGCCACCCCGGTGCATCGTTTTGTGCGCGATAGGCGAGGGGGGCGGTCGCGAGCGCCTCCGGCGTCATGGTCAGACCCGCCTTTGCCGAGGGGCGATGTCCCCTGGATTCGACGTACCGTCTCGCCAGCCGCAGAAACTCGGCGTCCCCTTCCGCGAGGTGCGCGACGAGCTCGTCTGTCTGGTCCTTTTCGTCCCGTCGAGCACACCACAGGAGCGCCAGAAAGCGCTGGTGGCCGTGCCCGGAGCGAGCCAGCTCGCGGAGGCGTTGTTCGTGCGCTCGCGTGAGCATGGTGCCCGAAGTCATCTCGTAGGGCAGAAGATCGGTTTCGCCGAAGTGCTGGAGGATAGCCTCCACCGGGACACTTGTCGGCACGGAAGCGGCCCCCAAGAACCGTTCGAACAGCAGTCGACGCGGTTCCTGCTCCGGCGCAAGCAAGCCCCATAGCGGTCCTGCGACGGCGTCCAGGCGACCGGCCTCTCGAAGCGCCTTGAGGACTCCATCGATCTGTCTCTGACGCTCATCGTAGGCTGTGAACGCGCTCGAAAGAGGCCCACATCGCGGGTGGCGTTCGTCTCTGGAGAAGTCAAAGCTCCGCTCCAGCGGCCAGCCCGCTACCCGCGTCATCGCCTCGAACCGCGGCCAGGGATTGTCCCCTTCATCGCGTTCGAGCTGCCATTTCAAGTCCCCACGGAGGCGCGATACATTGGGGTCCGAGGCCGCGTCCCTAAGACCGCGCAACAAGACGCCATGCGCCGTGGTCAGCTCGACGAGGAGCATGGATAGGGCTTGCGTGCGAACAGCGGTGGCCGACGGCGCGTCATGACCGAAGCCGAATCGGCTCTCTTGTCGCTCGGGGGCACAAAACCATCGAGTCAACACCTGGTGGAGATGGTGGGGCCAATCGAGGAGCCGCCGCCACAGCGCATTCCACGGAACCTCGCGTGATGATCCGACCAACCCTTCGTAGACGGCCTGTTCTACTTGTTCGAGCACGTGTCGGTCCCCGGGATCAAGAGCTTCGCCGATCTGTCCGGGCAGCTCCGTGGGCCAGCGCCGCTCCACTTCGTACGGCAACTCTTCGGTCTGCGTCACGTACTGCTCCACGATCAACCGCTTCTGCTTGGCAGTCCCCTGCCGCAGCAGGTCTTCGAACAAACCCAGATGGCCCTTCGGACAGAAGCGAACCATCGCTGTTGGGTCGCCAGTGAGACGGTGTGCCTGTCCTTCGGTTCGCGCAGCGATGGATACCAGCGCTGCAAGGGACTTCGGCAGGTGGTCTGCGACCCCCTGTGCGAACGCGGTCACTTGTTCCGGCGGCTCACGCGAGAGAAGCGGTGCCTCATGCGCTTGATCGTGAGCGGTGAACGTCGCCGCGCGCACAAAGAGCCCCCACGCGGCTCGTGCCGACTCGGCATCCGTCCAGCGCGCCAGTGATGCGAGCTCGAAGGCTGCCTCGAACGACTGCTCCACGACGTTGAATCCGTCGCGCCCGCACACCTGTGGCCCCAGCAATCGGCGCACGACCTCGACGGGAGCGACCGCCTCCGGCATGTAGAAGCGCAGCAAAGGCCACGCCGACGGACGGACATCGCGCTCCTTCGCTTCCAGGAAAGGACCGAGCTCCCGCTGCTCGATCTCCGCCATCTCGGCGGGCAGCAACGATCGGCCGGACTGGGTGGCTCGCCGAGCTGCGACGCGGACGCGGTGCGCGATGGCTCGTGCAGCGACCCACTCGGCGATGGTCCGGTGAGAAAACTCGAAGTTGTCGGCTCCAGGGGCCAGCAGGTATCCGAACTCGAAGGCGCGCTGGATCTCGATCACATCTTTCCCGGAGAGACCGGCGGACTCCAGGGCGGAGGAGACCTCGACATCGGTGAGCCTCCCGGCCTCCGAGCGCAGCCAGGTGATCGCGAGGTTGCCGGCGAGCACGTGCCCCTGTCGTCGAAGCACATCGGCCTGTTCCTCGTGCAACCGTCGATCTTCGACCGCCTGATCCAGAAGGCCGTCGAAGACGCGGCGGTAAAGATCGGACTCGCCCTCGGGGCGGATGGCTTCATCCCTTCGGACAGCTTTGCAGAGGAGAGCGAGATGGAACGGCGTGCGACAGAGCGCCGCCATGGCGTCCTTCTCCTTCCGCTCGTAGTCCGAATACGGCAGCCGCGATTCCAGCATCTTCGCGAGATCCGGCCTCTCCCACGCACGGAGGGCGCGTAGCGCGTCTTCGCGACGCCACGGCTCGATCTGGAGCTTTGCGTGCGGAGGTAGGACGTCCAGTCCCCCGGGGATCTCGCGACTGGTCGCCAGAAAGGGCGTGTCCCCTTTCGCCAGAAGCGCACCGAGATGCCGCCGCGCTCGGGCGCTGACCTCGTCCAGACCATCGACGATCAGGAAGAGCCGGCGTTGGCTCACGAGCTCGTCCAGCAAGCGCGCGTCACCCCCGCTCAGCTTGAGGAGCTGGAGAATCGAAGCATCGCGATTTTCTGCGGCGATCGCTGCGAGATCGCGGGCACTCCTGCGCACCGCGAACCCCAGCGCGGACAGTGGACCGGCGAGAAAGCGCCGCTCCGCCACGCGCGACAAAAGGCTCTTGCCGGATCCGGGAGCGCCGAGGATGACCACACCACGAAGTTTCTCCGGGGCTGTTGCCAGACCGTAGAAGGCCGCAAGAACCTCGTTGTCATGGATATGGGGAATTCCCTCAGCGGCGCTGAAGCCGAATTTCCAAGGAGCCAGCGCATCGCCGTCGAGGGGCCGGCCGTCCCAGCCGCGGATTGGATCCGGGCGTGCACGAAGAGCTGCGACGCGCGCTCTTTTCACGCGGAGCTCCTCTTCGCCGCGGGCGATGATCCTGCGCTCCGAAAGCTTGCTGCACCGCTCTGGGATGTCCCATGGCGAGCGATACCGCCTGTGGTTCGGCAGATCGTCGTCATCCTCGTCGTCGGCGCCTGGCCAATGCTCGTCCGCGCGATCGGACAGCGCATCGACGAGGGACAGCAGGCTTGACTCGACATCTGTTTTTCCGGCGCAGGGAATCGTCCGGATGGCTTGCTGCGGCTCGTTCGCGTCCGCCACACGCCAGTCGCCTCCCTCCGGCATGATCAGGTGCGAGAGAAGGCGTCGCGCAATCTGCTGGAGGGCTCCGTCGCGAACGGCGTGCTCCGAGAGCGCCTTTCCGTCCTCGGGTAGAAGGTCGCCGAAGGAGCCTCGCGGGCCGTCGCAAGGCCGTGCGAGGATGGGGAAGACGGTCGTGGGCTCCCGCTCGTGGGCCAGGTCGAGCGCTCGTCGGCCGTGGTCGGAAGCAAGTGCGTCAGCGCTCCAGAGGAGGGCCACGACTCGCGCGGTTCGAATCCAGTGTTCGACGGTTGCTGCGAAATCGGAGCCGGCCAGGACGTCCGCGCGGCGGCGAAGCTGACCCTTGAATCCAGCGGCGCGCAGTTGGTTGCACAGGCCCTGCAAGACCGCTTCGTCGCTTGGATCGGCGTCGATATAGAGATCGATTGTCTCGTCGCGCATGGCGTGTGAATGTCGCTCTGCCGTCAGCGCCGGCGGCCCTCGCGGTCCGGCTTCGCTTCCCAACCTTCGAGGGTGCGCTGGGAGCCGGGCTCAATGAAGAGGCCGAACTGGCCGGTCTTCGTGTCGATGCTCCGGCCGGCGACGACGGCGGGAGAGCCGGGGCTCGGAGCGCCGGCGGTGTCCGAGGGCGAGGAAGGGTCGGAGGTGGCGGAGGCAGACTCGGACGCGGAGGGCTCGGACGAGGTCGGAGCCGGGAGGCCGAGGAGCTTGCGGATGTTCTCGGCGTGGCGCTCGCACTCGGCCCAGCTCTCCTCGACCGTCTGGGTGAGCTGCCAGTCGAAGAAGCGGGGGCCGAGGCGGGAGGCGACGGGCTGCGGGGACGCGGCGCGGGCGTCGTGGCCGAGGTCGTAGTCGGCCAGTCGGAGGGTGTCGGGGAGCATCCAGCCTTCGCGGTCGTTCAGGGCGAGGAACGGGTCAATGCCGCCCGCGCGCTGCATGTCGCGGAAGGCGACGAGGGAGAGGACGGTGTGGCGGAGCTCGGGGTCCTTCTCCTTGTCGACGCGCCAGAAGCCTTTAGGGTCGAGGGTGCGGGAGAAGGGCTTGTTGGTGACTCGCTCGGTGGGATGGTCGCAGTCGCGGAGGATCCAGCGGAAGTCGTTTTCGTCGAGACCGTAGAGAGCGGCGACCACCGCGTCGAGGATGCAGCGGAGGCGGAGGCGCTCGTACGGGGTGACGGCCCACAGCCGGCGCCAAGGGGAAACAGCGGCGTTGCCGAACATGGCCTTGTTTCGGAGCCACACCGGCGAGAACGCAGGGGATGCAGCGCCGACGCGAATGGCCAACAAGGGAATTCGCTGGCTAACGCTGTCGGGCTTAGGAAGCGGTAGCTCTGCCATGACGTGGTAGTCCACGTGGGTTCCGCCACACCTTTGCCGCGCGCGGCTGTCGAAGACGAAGGAGTTGAGAATGGCGAGAAGCGCAAAGGTGCCGTTTGGGCGACTTGACCGAACGGTCGGAGTGACATCCCCCACCGGATAGCCAGGCACGGCCGTCGCAATTACCGTACGGGTGTCCGTACTCCGGGCTATCCGTCGATAGACCAGTTTGTCAGTTAGGGCGATGCGCCCGAGACAATTCTTGCGCAGCACGAGAAATTGAGGGTCACAAACAGGGGCAGGGCCGAAAGCCACTTTCTCCCAGACCGCGCGAACACCGGTCCCATGCACCCAGCGCTTGGCGTTATAGTTGAACGCATCCATGGCGACGCCTTGCACCAGCGGGAGAGCAATCGCATCCCCGCCGCCATCCCATATTCCGTCGATGGACGAATTGCGGAAAGCTGAGGTCTCTTCGCGGGTGCGAGACAAGTACAAGTTTGCGTCGTGTGTCATATGGAATTCCTGTCGATGAAGAACCTCCCACGAATCCTTGGTGCCATCGCCAAAACGCATCGACCTGCGGTACATCTTCTCGGTTACGAGCAGATCGTGGGCGTCCCGGAGCTCCAGCAAGGCTCCTGTGGACGGGCTGAAGCTCAGAATTTGCTCCGACGACGTGGCGAGATACGCTGAGGACGACGCCAAGTCGCGTTCGACTTCTTCCACATCAGGCGAATCCCCGGGACCGACACGGTAGCGGGCGAGCAGAGTGGTTGTTCGATGGCCCTTGGTGGCGTGCAGCACGGCCATCTTGAAGCGGTGATCAATCCCCTCGAACACGAACCGTTCATTCTGAAAAGCGTACAAGTGGGTCCAGGCACAGTGACGCAGGAGAAGCTCGCGCAGCGGGCGACATCCATTATCGGTGTAGATCCCAGACGGGGTCAAGAACCCCATGACTCCGTGGCGCGAGAGCGCTGCATAAGCGAACTCCAGGAACATTTTGTAAGTATTGGCGTCCATGCCAGCGCCTTGGTATCGAAACGGGTGAGCTGACTCTGTGTACCCCTTGCGCTCCTCCGCCCGCTTCTTCCAGCTCCTCCGCAGCGCGTCTCCCTCCTTGCCCCGAGCGAGAGTCAGCTCCGGCTCCTCCCCCAGCAAGCCGAATGGATCCGCTGCGTTCTTCGTCCAGTTATTCATCCCCTTGAATCGCGCGCTGTACCGGATCCAGTCGTCCTCTGCCCCTGCGGCCGTCTCGAAGTAACCAGTCTGCTTCTTCAGCGCCTCCTGCTTGGTGTATGTCCGGTACAGCGGATCCAGGTTCGAGAAGAACTCCAGCGAATTCGGCTTCTGCGTCTCCCACGGCGGATTCCCCACCACCGCGTCGAACCCAGCTCCCGCCTTCGCGAACACGTCCGGAAACTCGATCTCCCAATGGAAGAACCGCATCTCCTCGCGCACGCGCTTCACCACCTCGCGCGCGTCGCCCTCGGGCGAGAGCAGCTCGTACGGTCCAGGCGCCTTCTCTAGCTCGTCCCCCGGCCAGAACCACAGCGCGCACCAGGTGTCGAACGCCTCCCGCAGCTTCTTCATCGCGGGGTTGTTCTGGATCTTTTCGCGATAGAGCTTCTCCCGCTCCTCGGCCGCGCTGACCGGCAGCCGGTGCAGCTCTTCCAGCACGGCCATCGCCTCATCGTGGACGATCTCCGGCGCCTTGCCTTCCGCGGCGAACGGAAACACATCCTGCCCGATCACGTTCTCGCCGATCCAGCGCGCCAGCGCCGGCTTGATGACATCATCCTTCCGCGCCTTGATGGCCGCTGTCCACTTGTCTCCCTCGCGCTTGATCTGCCCCTTGTCCTTGCCGCGCGTGGCCACGAACTCGCGATAATGGTGCACGAACCTGTCATGCCCCTTGTCGCCACCCTCGCGCTCCCACGCCAGGATGGGATATTCCTGGAACCGGTCGAACCAGCAGCCGACCAGCGAATTGCCGACCTTGAGCTTGTGATCGAGGAACCCGAACGGCAGCTCGCGATCCATCGTCTCCAGCCACAGGGCCATGCGCGCAAGCTCGACGGCCAGAGGATCGAGGTCCACCCCGTACAGGCACCTCTCCACGACATACCGCTTGAGCCGCGCCCGGAGCCTGTTCTCGAACTCTGGATGCTCCCGCCGCACCGGCAGGGGCTCGTGCTCCGGAGACGTGGCCGGATTGCCGTCCGCGAGCCTGGGAATCGTGCCCGCCGGCGTCTCCAGCAGTCGCCCGTGGAAATGAAGGCTCTCATGGAGGGCACTCGTGAGATACCGCAACCCTGAGATCAGGAATGAGCCCGATCCCATCGCCGGATCACACACCTTGAGACGGAGAATCTCTTCCGGCTTTTTCGGCGCCCACTCCGCAACGGTTACCACACCCGTCGCCTCGTCCTTCTCCTCGCGAACGGGCACATAGGCGAGCGGCTGAAGGGCTCGACGAACGATGGGCCCGGCGAGCTGCGGCCGCGTGTAGAAGGTACCGGAGCCCTTTCGCGTGCCGCCCCATCGCACCAGGAACCATTCTCCGGGCATCACCGCGCGCTTCACCAGCCAGCGGCCCTTCTCGGCGACCTCGCGCTGGTAGCGGTCGCGCGTCTGCGCGTCGATGTCCCGCTTCGGATAAGGCACCAGCTTGGCCGCCTGAACTGCGCGCTCCGCCCAGAGCTGCACGGGCTCTCGGTAGATCCGGCGCGCTTCCTCCTGGCCCAGCAGGCGGGGGTCGATGGTCTGCTCCGCTTCTGCGCCCGCGTCCTCCTCCCGCGACTCCGTCTCTTCGTCGTCTTCCTCGCCGTCCTCGGCCTCGTCTTCGGCCTCTTCGTTCGCGTCTCCCCCGTCGCCCTTTTTCTTCTTCTCGGCGAGCTTCCCGAGGAGCTGGGCAAGCTCCTGGTTCGTCATCTTGTCGAGTCGATCCAGGAGCAGCGCGGGCTCGTCGCCGAGGCGCAGGAACACGATGGCTTCATCGGCGCGGCGCAGCTCGAAGTCGAGGAGCCCCTCGTAAAGAATGCCGATGC
>Ga0268298_10001353_pt1 | contig 29049 bp, 24 predicted proteins | sample WWTPWeurt_MetaG_FD_194462 | JGI IMG/M metagenome (GOLD analysis project Ga0268298, IMG submission 194462) | Activated sludge microbial communities from WWTP in Nijmegen, Gelderland, Netherland - WWTP Weurt | ecosystem: Engineered > WWTP > Aerobic digester > Activated sludge | place... | reverse complement strand
GTTCTTGATCCGGTTGATAATCTGCTCCTTTACTTCGGGAGCGATGCGATGCTTTTTCATATGCACTCTATTCTAACGGATAATTCCTATCCGGAACGAGTGTCTAAATTTTGGGGGTCAGGTCACGTTGCAGGAAGGACACAAGTGCATGATCGAACTTGCGGAATCAGCACTCTTTAAGAAAATTAAAGAGGGACACTTCGGAGCCATCAAGTTCTACCTTGAGAACAATCATGGCAACTACATGAACCGTAAGTATGTGGTAGAGACTCAGCAAAAGAGAAACTATCACGACTCTCCAGCGTACGCTCATGCACGCATACCTAATGTAGTCGCCTTCACTGAAGAAGAGATGGATTACCTAGACGAAGTTAAAAGACTTGCGAAGGAGGACAATCTGAGCGAAGAAGACATGCAGTTTCTGGTTGATAATATTGTCAACGGAAAATTCGCAGAGAAGTTTGAACAATCAGAGAATCAAGAACAGTCAGAGCAAGAGTGAAATAAAGCCACGGACATCCGTGGCTTTATTTTTTAAACACAGATGACAATGATCCTAAGAAGAATAGGATGAATACTATGCCAATGAATATCCAGTTGAACTGTATGATTGTAATAACGAGAGATAGAAGATAGATAATTCCTCCGACGAATGCAGTTCCACCTGCCGCCATGAGTGCAGCGAGTATCACCTTGTATCCAATCCATAATAATCCTATAAGAACTACTCCTAATCCCGGCTCATTCACTTTTAGTCTCTCTTCGATTACATACTGTAAAGCGAGCACTCTAACTTTATCTACTTTTGGTTTAGCATTTTCTTCTTCTATCTGTTTCTTGATTTGATCCATGGTGAGTGGATCTAAATCAATGGTGAGTTTTTTAGAAAGTCTCTTTGCTTTCTTGTCTCGTTCTCCTTTGATTACTGCCCATGTTGCGAGTAGTCCTGTGAGAAGAAACGAAACAATTAATATAATAATTGTTTGCATAAATGTTTGATCGCGATTTGTTGATAATCTCGATGCTCAGGTACACAAAAACCCGGACACCAAGGCGGGTCTTGCGACCCTATACAAGTTTCCCTGTATAACGCGATCAAACGCCCCTGATGCCGGGGTTTTTATGTTTGATCGCGTTTTGCAACCATATCCTAGAAAACCAAGGGTCTTTTAGGGGTTAGGTCGACTTTTATTAAGTTGTGAATGAATTGTACCATTTTTAGCGGTACTTTTGAACCTTAGCTTAAATACGGAGGGTTGCGAAGGGTGAATTATCAACTCATTTGACAACAATCAAAAATAGTACTGGAGTTGTAATTTCCCCTCTAAAAGGCTATTCTATGTAAATGAAGAGCCCTACTTATGGTCGAGGAAAATTTACTGCTCACCCAAACTACATCCAATACATGGATGATATTGTTAAACACCCTAATTTTGAGGGTATGCCTAACGCGGTCTCAGAAAATGGAAAAATAAACTGGCAAGTTAGTTCTGGAAAATCAACCTCATTTTATAAATACTATCTTGAGCGTTTTGATTGGTGGGTAAATAAAGCCGATAAACTAAAGGTGGCTGGAAGTGGAAATTCTGACGATCGTTTCAGCATTACCGCAAGATTGATTAGTCCAACAGGATACCGCCCGTGCCGATTGTGTGGAAAGTCACAAAATGTCGGATATTTCTATTTGAATCATGTATTCGCATCCTATTTAAATCGCGATACAAAAACCTCGCTCTTTTCAAAAAAGATGCCTATTGATGAAGTTATAAAAATCTTAGGCGGCATAGAAAATCAGGAAGAAACTGCTGAGCGCTTTGTGAAAATTTTCCCTGAAAGGGCGAAGTTTTTTAAACAAGATGGCTTTTCTAAACTGGCATTCGAGAAAAGCAATTATATAAGATCAAACTACCTAAGCCCTGGCTTCATGTGTAATCCGCCTGATCGATTAGATGGTTTTCATGATTATTGCCATTTGTGCCGAGCAACTCAAGATCCAGGACGATCTCCTGAAAACATGAAATCTTATCTACACGATAGACGTGTTTTTGAATTGTGGTCTGAGGGAGATTGGCTGGTCGCCGATGCTTTGTATAACTCTGCGGGACCTGGAAAATGCTATATCTGTGGCAAGAAAGTAAAAAAGATTAGTCCGGACCATGTTGGACCACTCGCATGTGGTTTCAAACAACTCCCTCTTTTTCTCCCGACTTGCGGACCTTGTAATAGTAGCAAGAACAGACGAATGTTTTTTACAGACATTCAGATTTTAATTGATTACGAAAAACAAACTGGTGAATCGGTCGCCAGCTGGCAAGTTCGACCACTTTGGGATAAATACAAGACTCTCGTCAAAAATGATCGTGACGCCAAAGAGCTGAGTGATTACATGAGAGGGTTGCAGGATTATTATTTGCGAACACTTTACTCTCTCTTTGAGAATGGTTACTCGGAATTCCTTGTGACACTTCTACATCCAGAATTTGCTCTGTTCAAAGTCGACTTTAATGGACTCGATTCAAGCACCCTAAAGTTTGAGAGCTACACAAAAGAAGCAATCGATACTAAATTAAGAAACAGTCTTTCAAACAGAGTTATTCGTATTGCATTTGAGGAACTACTTATCTATCAGGAAAAATCTATCGTTGATAGAAAAGTTAGAAAATTCTACATAGACAATTTTAGTAAAGAAATCGAAGAAGTTGTAAAAGTGGCGAAACAAATAAAGCCAACCACAAATACGAAATTATGGGATGCAGCAATGAAGGAAGAAAGTTCTAAGGAAAAACGAGAGAAGGATATAGCAAAGCTTAGGACAAACATCATTGATCAAAAGATGTATGCTGATTTAACAGCAAAACTACATCAAATATTCTCTACACTTGGAGACTCTACTGAGATTCCTTTGTCTTAGATCGTAAGGAGAGAAAGGTGTCCGTATCAATTAATCCCTTCAGCCATCTTGAGTAAAGCCTGTCAACATCATTTAACCCCTTTAGGAATCTTCTTTTCCTTAAAGCAGGAAGATCAATAAACGCTTCACCGACAGTGACTGGAGATGCTAGATGTAAATCTTCAGTAACTACTTTCTTTCGCCTGCCAGGGCATTTTTTAAACCACGTAGTTACCATTGGAACGACTTCTATTTTATTGGCAACAATCAAAACCCGTCTTCTCATTTGAGGCGCCCCAAACTGTTCAGCATTTACAACCCAAGGGTTTTCAACCTTATAACCGAGATCGTTTAAGGTTTTAATAATATCTTTTACAACTTGCCCCGAGTTGTAAGTAAGAAGACCCTCAACATTTTCTAGAATAAAGGTTTTTGGTTTAAGTTTTGCTGCGATTTTAAGATAGATTGTTGCAAGATCATTTCGTGCATCATCTTGCCGTCTGAAACCTGCATGTGAAAATCCTTGGCATGGTGGACCTCCCACGAGAAGATCTAGTTCTTCTCCGTCCAGCTTCTTTTTGATTCCAGCAATTAAATCTTCTTGGATATTTTCATCTGTAATGTCACCTTCGGTAAAGAAAGTTTTCTCTCTGTTTCCACTAGCAACTTCTTCTGTGGGTCTGTTTGCCCTATATGTAACAGATGCATATTTATCATTGTCATTTGCAGCAATGACATTCCAGCCAGCAAGCTCAAGTCCACAACTCAATCCACCGGCACCAGCAAATAAATCGACACAGGTTCCGAAGCCGTATCTTTTACCAATATGCTTACCAACTGAATAAGCCAAAAGCGGAGGAACAGCATTCCCAATTTGAGTTCTGATGCCACCTTCCGATCCATAAAATATATAAGAGTCAGGAAATGATTGTAAGCGTGCGGCTTCCCTGGATGAAATCGTTCTGTCTTCCCATGGGTGTATATTTGTTCCATTACCAGGACGATTGTAATACGTAGCAATTGTATAAGAGGGCTGTTCTGGTCGCAGTCTTCCATAATAAGTAGTCCTTACAACACCTCGTTCCGCAGACATTTCGCGAATCTGATGAAGTCTCTGTGATGGAACATGATGAGGTATATCCTGCCAGTTGCCGCCCTGAGGAACGTATTTGATTATCTCTTCATCAAGATCAGACAGAGTAGAAGTGTAATGATTGAACCAGTTTTCACTCTTTGAAAAATCTGTTGGTAGATTACCGTTTATTAGGTGCTCTGCAAAGTTAACAACTCTTCCTTTTCTTCTTGGATCAACCGTCTGCATTATTCGTCCAATCATTGATGGTGTTAATCCATAAGATACTCCTACGAGTGCATCATGAAAATCTTCGATGTCTGAAACAGAATCGCCGTGAATTTCGTCCTTATATAAATTCATGAGAAATTCTGTTGATTTCGAAATCAATGGTACAAATTTACTTTCCAGAGAAACTGGGAAGCTGGCTATTTCATAGTTAGCTACATGATTATTGCTGTTATACAGCTTGAAATACCATTCAAGGACAGAGCTGTTAAGCATTCCAAGCAATGCAATTAATTTCTGGCTCGGACTTTTTGAGTTACTATCAGAGTCAAAGTAGATATAGTTGCAAGAATTTCCAACAAAATGACCGGGTTCTAACAAGGCAAAATCAAGACGCCTTTTTTTATCCAAATAAGAACATTGTCGGCCTACAATTCTATAATTTTTACTATCTTTAAACTTCGGATTAGCCCCTGTTTTTTTAGACAGGACATTTATGTCAACAAAACCTTCGCGTTTCGACTTCGTGGATGGATGAATTATGTATCTTTCTACATGATCTCCTCTGATTAAACGGTGTTCTGTTTTTTCACTAGTTACTACATTCTTATTAAGAGATAGATCAATTTCACCTCTCAGATTTTTAATATCCTTAATTGAGCCAATATTTGTATTTGACTGAAGGACTGAGATTATCTCATCATCTTTTGAATTGTGTCGTGGTATTTTCAAGAGTTTTGAATCTTTATTTTTAATATCAGAGTAATGAACTTTATTGGAGTCACCTTTTTTGGTTAACAGATCGTAATCAGAAATAACTTCAAATGATTCTTTTTCGATTTTCGTAAAAACACTTACAGCCGTATGCTGATTCACAGTATCAAAAAGACCCCCATCTTCAGGGAAGAGCAATACTTCGTCTAAATAGCCGCTATTGATAATTAGTCTACGCACATCAAACGATTCTTTGTCCCCAAGCCAAGTACTTGGCGTAATAATGCTCATCTGACCGTTTTGTGCGAGATTCGCAAGACTTAGAGCAACAAAGAGTTTCGAGTACTCTCTAACGTTTGTATCAAAGTTAAGCTCTCTTGAAATGGCATCAAGGATGTCTGTTGCTTCTTTCGCTTTCTTTCGTAATTTAATCTCCTGATCCTCTAAGGAGTGTATTAAATTTGAGGTCCTTGTTTCTTTATTCGTGAGAGAGCTTTTTAAGAACTTAACTCGTCCATAGGGCGGGTTCATTATTATCTTGTGGTATTTATCACTTCGTCCAATTAAACGTCCAAGACCCTCTGAAAGATACTCGATCGCATCTTGATTAAGAACATTAATTTTTATGTTTAAGTCTAAAAGATCGGCTACTCTGTCTAGAATCTTTTTAAGATTAATCGATGTAAAAGAATCAAGTTCTATAGCAGAAATAGAATTAATATTTACACCTTTACTTTTGGCTGTTATTAGCGCTGCCGCTAACAAAGATCCATACCCAGCACTTGGATCTAAAACGTCGATATTATTCTCGCCCTCAGTAAAAATTTTCTCAGCCATGAGTAGCGCAATCTCGGGCGGAGTAAAGAAATAGCCTAGAGACTTAGAAGGGGCTAAAAACTCGATACTGTTAGACAGATTATCAGGGTCAATAAATGAGCGGTAAGTCATTTCTCCCAAACTGGAGCTAACATATGCAATTTCCAGTGGGTCAACCTTCTTTAAAAGCTCCTCAACCGCTTTTTCATTTATAAAAAGATTAAAGGCGATAACTTTAAGACCATCTTCTCTTGGAAAAGTATCAATATACTCTTTTAAGAAAGATGTTGAAACTAAACCTCTAGCAAATTCTTCATTGTAAGAGTTATTAAACTCTTTTTTAAACCTATCCGCCGTTGCATGGCGTAAATCGTAAGCTTTATCCCTGTAAAGCTTCTTCTGGTGTCTTATCTTTTTAGAAGGATTTGTTAGAACTTTTACCATGTAAACACATTATAACAGTTAGTTCGTCCCCTTCATAGGCAAAATATACCATTAAAATAAAGGTTTTTTAGCTATTCACAAGAGACTTTGAGTAACTTAGCTTCAATTCGATGAATTGTGTAGCGCTTTTATCAACTCTTTGGGCTTAGAGAGTCAAATAAGGACTTTCGGCCCACTCGAGTTGCCAACTGAATGAACTCGGGATGCTCTAGACTCTTATAGCAGTCTGCGTCATCAATGTTGGTATGAAAACAACAGCACCAATGGGCTATGAGCAGCCCCAAGCGGTCCAAACCGTAACCAAGGTCAGGTACTGCCTTTATGCCCGAAAATCGACCGAATCGGAGGAACGTCAGGTCCTTTCAATAGACTCGCAAATCAAGGAGATGCTCCAGCTGGCGGAGCGAGAGAACCTCGAAATAGTGACTATGAAGCGAGAGAGTCACTCGGCAAAAGAGACTGGTCAGAGACCAGTGTTCAACGAGATCATCGAGGAGATACGTGAGAAGAAGTACAACGGCATACTCACATGGGCACCAGACAGAATCTCAAGAAATGCTGGAGACCTTGGAAAGATAGTGGACCTCATGGATGCAGGATTTCTTCAGGAGATACGAACCTATGGACAGAAGTTCTCGAACAACCCCAACGAGAAGTTTCTGCTGATGATCCTTGGATCACAGGCCAAGCTCGAGAACGACAATCGAGGAGTGAACGTAAAGCGAGGACTTCGCACGAGAGTGGAGATGGGACTATGGCCCGGAGTGGCACCGCTTGGATATCTGAATCAAAAACACATGGACAAGAAATGTCAGATCATAATAGACCCACAACGTGCTCCTGTGATCAAAAAGATGTACGAGAAAGTGGCGTATGAATACTATTCAGGAAGAAAGTTGTACAACTGGCTGAGGCACGAACTCAATTTCTATACACGAGGAAACAAACCTCTAACCTTAAGTGGAATATATCGGATACTAGAGAACCAGTTCTATCACGGAGTGTTCGAGCATCCGAGAGGAAGTGGTAACTGGTATCAAGGAAAGCATGAGCCACTAATCACGCAGGAACTATTTGAAAAAGCACAAGCACAACTGAAGCGGGATAATATACAGCGTGAAAACAAGGAGTTCGCCTTCACCAAGCTCTTCACTTGCGGATACTGCGGAAGTGGAATATCAGCCGAGGAGAAGTGGAAACAGCTGAAGGATGGAACTCATGCAAAGTATATCTACTACTCATGCGCGAGATCGAGAGACAGGAACTGCAAGAATCACTACATCCGAGAAGAAGATTTGATCAAGGAGCTTCTGAAGATTCTTGATAAGGTAAACATCAACGAACTTGGCATGAGGCAGAAGCTTGAGGACGAGATCAACCGATTCAACATCTTCCAAAGATCAGTGCTTGGAGCGACTGAAAAATTGAAGAACAACAAAGAAACAGATATACGGAACTATGCGAAATATATTCTCAAGGAGGGTACGGTCGGAGAAAAACGAGAACTGCTAGCAAACTTGAGATCAAGGATAGTGTATAAAGATAAAATTCTTAACCTTGTGAACTAGTTTCTTCTACCGCAGGGTTTTCGTTCGTTGTTATCCGTATAAACAACGAAGTATTCTGCCTTGCTTGGTTTGTTAATAGATTTGATTCTTCTAAAAGATATTTTATATCGTTTTCTTTCCCAATCTTATCTTTTGAATACATCTCCATGTATTTTTCAGCAAAAGGGCCTCCGTGAACAAAAGATGATAGCGTAGCGTAATGGTTTGAGTACTTATTGAAGAATTCTTTTGAGATTGCTTTTATTTCCTTACTGTCTCCAGTACTTTTATCTAAGTACGAAAGAATATTATTGATCTTAAAGTTTTTAGCTACATCATCTAAACTCTTGTTTTGATCACCATCTAAACTCCATATAGATTTTTCTCCAGTCAGCTTTGTATTAAGTGAAATATTGCCTCTTAAAAAACAAAGATCTTCGTGTCCGTTTAGCTTTCCATAATATTCAATACCAACATCATCACAGTTTTCTTTCAAAGCTCTAGAGTAGATGTAAAGATGCCTAAAATAATGTTCAAGTAACGATCTGAAAAGAACGCAGAGAGAATAATAATCGCCGGTTTCTTTGCACAGGTTAATAGAGTTACTTAGATACTGTAGTTTTAGGGAATACGTAGTTAGAGCTTTAGCACTTCTGGGAAACTTACTTTTTATATAGTTTTTAGAATTAGCCTCCAATTCTTTCATTATTGGAATATTTTTTACAATTTGATCGAGATTGCTATTTTCTTTCATAACCATATTTTACCAAAAAACAGCAGTTTGATCTGCTGTTTTTGGGCACATGAGTCGTCCTACTTGCTCGGGGAAGCGGGTTGACTCCGATACTTTATTTTCTTGGCGGAGAGGGTGGGATTCGAACCCACGGTAGGTTGCCCTACGGCGGTTTTCAAGACCGCTGCTTTCGACCGCTCAGCCACCTCTCCCGTCGCCCTTACTTATACCACACTCCCATGGCGCGCACCCGTTCTCCTGATCGCCCTACCGCGGCTCCCTCCGAGGTGCTATGCTCTTAGGGCGAGTATGCACAAGATTGTTGGCATTGACTACGGTGCGCGCCGGGTGGGCGTTGCGGTTTCGGATGACGGGCGCATGGTCGCGTTCCCACGGACGGTACTCCCGAACGACGAGCACCTCATGGACACCCTGGCTTCGCTCGCCGAGGAGGAGCAGGTGGAGCGTTTCGTGGTGGGGGAGTCCGACAATCCCGCAGGTGGCATCAACACCATCGCCCGGCGCATCACCATTTTCGCCGAAGCGCTCAAGGTGCGTACCGGCAAAGCGGTCGAGCTGGTGAGCGAAGCGTACTCGAGCGCGGAGGCGCGGCGCGTGTTCGAGCGGGAGATCGCCCGCGGCAGAAGCGAGAAGCGCCCGGTGGTGGATGCCGCCGCCGCCGCCATTATCCTGCAGCTTCACCTCGACAAGGTATACGCTGCGGTACCCTAACCCCTATTCCTCATGAGCCTATCCAAAGAAGAGTTCGCCAAGGTGGAAATGCGGCTCGGCAAAGTGTTGGCCGCGGAGCGCGTTGTCGATACCGACAAGCTGCTGCGGCTCTCCGTTGACTTCGGGGAGGAAGCGCCGCGACAGGTCATCTCCGGTATCGCGGCGTACACGGCTCCGGAAGCGCTTGTGGGCCGTCTCTTTCCTTTTGTGACGAACCTGGAGCCGCGCACCATACGGGGCCTCGAGAGCCAAGCGATGATCGTGGCCGCGCACGTGCCGAACGGCCCCTTCTCGCTCCTTGAGCCTGCAACCGCCGGCATGCCATCCGGCGCGCGCCTCAACTGACTCACACCTTCACGCAACGCTCCGGCCACCATTGCTCCCTCTCCTGGCGGGAGAGGGTAGGGGTGAGGGGCGTGTGCCGAACGGCTCGTTGCGGTCGGCATGACGTTTCGCACAACAGGTGTGCACGCTCCCCTGCTGCGTCGGGGGGTCGGTGCTGTGTATACTGGTAGGGTATGCACACCGTGTTGCCGTACCGTACGGGGAACATGTTCACCCGTGCGTTTCCCATACCCGCGTACCTCACCACGCCGGCGGTCGGCATTGACGTGTCCGACCTTTCGATCAAGTACGTGCTGCTCCGGCATGGGGCGCAGCGCATCGAGCTTGCCGCGTGCGGGAAGTTCGATCTGCCGCTCGGCACGGTCGAAAACGGTGAGGTGAAAGATGCGGCAACACTCACGAAGATCGCCGCCCGGGTGCGTGAGAGTGTTGGGATTTCGTTCGCACATCTGGCTCTTCCGGAGGAGCATGCGTACCTCTTTCAAATGGAGGTGGAGGAGGGCGCACGCTCCGAGATGGTACCGGTCATCGAGTTTCACCTCAAAGAAAATGTACCCGTCGGCGCCGAGGAGGCGGCATTCGACTACGCGCTCATCGGGGTGCGTGAGGGGCGTATGATCGCGAACGTCTCGGTGTACCCGTCCAACATTCTCACTCAGTACGTTGATACCTTTACGGCCGCGGGGTTTCGGCTTCTTTCCGCCGAGATTGAGGGGCAGGCGACCGCGCGAGCACTCCTTGATCCCGCCGACACCGGCACCACGCTCATTGTGGACATCGGGCGTAACCAGGCGAGCCTTTCCATTTCACACGCCGGTATCGTGGTGTTCACGGCAAACCTGGAGACCGGTGGTGATCTCTTTACACGAGCAATCGCACAGGGCATCGACGTCTCTTTTCAAGAGGCGGAGCGGCTGAAGCGCGAACATGGTTTCAGGGACACAAAGGCGAACAGTGGTGTGTACAAAGCACTCGTGCCGCTTGTGGGTGCGTTGCGCGATGCGATCAAAAAGCATCTCATGTACTGGCACATGCACACCAGCACCCTTGGGGCGATACAGGAAATAGCGCGTGTCGTCCTTGTGGGAGGGAGCGCAAGTACGGTGGGTATCCCCGAATACCTTGCGGCCGAGCTCGAGACGCCGGTCGAGAAGGGTAACGTGTGGCGGAACGTACTCTTGTTCGAAGAGTGTATACCGGGAGTGCACGCCGCAAATTCGATCGAGTATGCAACGGCGATCGGTCTTGCACTGCGGAGCGTACTACGGTGTCGGTAGCGGCGATGCTTCGTGTTCCATATGCAACACTTGCACAATCTTCTTCCTGCCCACCTGCGCGCACAAATTCGTGTGGAATATCTGGTGCGCTTCACAACTCTCGTGTGTATAGGCGTGGCGTGTGCGGGGGTCGCTGGCTTCGTGGCGCTCGTTCCTTCGCTTGCGCGTGTTCAGTTCGAACTCAATGCTGCACAGGAGCCCCATGCGGCCACTGACGAGCAAAGCGGAGGCACCGAAAGCACCCTTCTCGCGGAGGGGGCGGCGATACTCGCCCTTCTCGTGGCAAACAAAACCGAGGATACATTCATGGACCTTGTGCAGAGCGCTGCGAGCGATCGTCCGGATGGCGTGCGCATCACCGGCATCTCGTACGATCGCGGCAACGGCACCTTCGCCGTCGAGGGCGTCGCCCCCACACGGAACGCGCTCGTGTCATTCGTGCGTATGCTCGAAGATGACCCGCATTTCGTACAGGTACCCGACCCCCTCTCCGACCTTGCTCGGAGCACGAACCTGCCGTTCCGTTTGGCGTTTCGGGCCACCACATCGCCGCAGAGGGCGGGACCACTGCCATGAGTATTCTCACCCGCTCACAGTCCGTCGGGGTGTTTGCGCTTCTATGCGCCGTTGCCGCTATCGGCTTGTACGGGTTTGTGCTCCGGTACATACGGGGCTCTATGGAAGAACTCGAACGAGTGCGTACGGAGACCGCGGCACTCGAACGACGCACCGATACGCGCGACGCCATACGAGCCGCCGTTCGCAAAACGGAGAGGGCGCGTACCGAGCTCACCGGATACCTTTTGGCGACCAAGGATCGGACACGGTTCCTCGATCTTGTGGAACAGGAGTTGAGCGCCGAAGCGGGCGTATCGGTCGAGGTCGAAAAGTTGACGGAGCGGGAGACAAGCGTTGCCGGATTGCCTCAAGTCAAAGATGCCCCCACTGTGTTGCATCTGTCGGCGCAACGGTACGTCGAGATTGTGCTGCAGGTGGCGGGTTCGTGGGAGGGGATGTGTACATACCTTGCGTATCTTGAAGCGCTCCCGTATGTTTTTTCGATCGAATCAGCTTCGTTGGAAGCACAGGCTGACGGCACAGAATCCGGTGGATGGACCGGTAGCGTGCGTGCCCGCATCGCCGTGCAGTAATCGTCATGTGGTCACCCCTCAAACAACCGAAGGTTCGCACCCTGTTGCATAAAGTTCGCGGAGTGTATGCCCGTACCGAAGAAACGGCCCCGTTCTATGACTGGTGTACGGTACTCGGCGTCTCGAGCCTGGTGTTTCTTGCGCTCTGCACCGTGGCGTTCATACAGTACTATGCTCTCGACACACACAACACCAACCCAGCACCCGACGCACGAGCGCAGACCATTTTCAATGAAGACGAGGCCGCACAGATGCTCACGCTGTATCGTGAAAAAAAGGGGCGCTTCGACGCCAGGGCGAATATGGAGGTCGCTACCCCCGACATCGGCGCGATGCCGGTGAGATACACTCCGCCAATCGTCTCCGCTACGAATACTGAAATGGCGAGTACCACGGCCCGTACCGGAACGGAGCGGGCCCTGCCGGTCGAGTGAAACGCGTGAAGGGCTCGCTGCGCATCAGGGTGTCTGCGGGATGTGTTTGGCGGGGTGGGCACGTCCTCGTGGTTCAAGGAAAGGGTTTTTCTCATCGAAAACGTTCAAGCAACGGGGTGCTGTAGAGCACCTCCCTGTTTTCTGCTACAGTAGAGGCACACCGCTCCCGTAGTTCAATGGATAGAACTCCGGACTTCTAAGCCGGCTATGGAGGTTCGATTCCTCCCGGGAGCACAGTCTAGCGAGACCTATCGAGAGGTGTCAATACCTCACAAAACTCGATAAACTCCTTGTGAATATTCGTCCACGGAATGGAGATTGGGTTCAATTCAATTTTTAGTTTTGAATAACTGTCTTGCCTGGTTGTCGCTCCGCTCGGACGTACTTGTACTTCATTTTTTTCACCCGATACTTCCGTACCAGTCCCTCATCCTTGAGTATCTTCCCGATCGTTCGTGTGGGAATCTCCAACCCTTGCTTCTGGAGCCTCCAATGCAGTTTTAGCGCACAGAGTCCTGTTCGCTTGCGAAGCGCGTTGACTTCTTCCTTGAGTCGTATGGCTGTTTCGTTCGGCTGTGTCTTCGGCTCGGTGCTCTTCGGTATCAGCCCTTGCATGCCGGACTTCTCGTACGCTTTCTTCCAACGTTTCAGGCTGCGAGGTGAGTGGGGGCAGACCTTCGCTACATCGACCAATTTCATCTCGTTATCAATAATGGGCTTGAGCCACCCCAGCGCTCTTCTTGTATGGTTTGTGCCATGGATACTGACATTCTTAGATACTACTAAAAGTGCCAGAAGTGCTTGCACATTACCGAACTGTATTGACAAAACAAAAAATCCGTTTTTGAACCGCACGCCCTCGGTTGACACTGCGGATATGGAGAGTATCTTCAATGGTGGAAGGAGCGGGTTCATGTGGCCGTCGTAAAATCAGACTCTTGCGGCCCCCCGCAAGCGCCGGCAACACACATGCTGCCAGCCCACGCCTCACACACGAGGAAGCTCTTTCTCGCCCATTTTTTTCGGGCACCGGCCGACAAAGGCCACGCTACACCCCGCCGCGCAACATGCGGCGGGTTTTATATTTGGGGGGTATGTTGGCGAAGCCCTTACCCCGCGGCTTGCCGCGGGGTTCTTGATTTTTCACGGACGTTTGGTACGCTGCTGCACAAACGTTCACTTTTAAAAAAGGAGGTTCCGATGAACCGCGCCTGTGAAGAGTTTACCCATCGGTGGGTTCGGTGCGAGAAATGCTGGGGCTGGATTAATGTGCATCGCGAGCCTTACATCACGGGGCGCATTGATGGTATGCAAGCATGCCTGCATAGGGTGTGCGCCGGGTCATTCAGCAAACCAATCACGAACATCGAACAGGTAAGCGACGACGACATACGCCGCACGTGAGCCACCGCATAGCACCGCGCCGGTCAATGATCGGTGCGGTGTGTTACGTATCGGGGGCCTCACGCCGCGCGTACCGTCGCGAATGTGCTCTCAAAGGTCGGCTTATCCACCCTATAGAACAAGCCGAGAGGCACCTTCTTGTCGATCGGTGCCGTGGCGACCTTGAGCGCACTCGAAAAGCGGGACGCCTTGTGCTCCGAAGAGAGCCAGTATACCCGCTCCCGGTAGTACTCGCGGGTATCGAAGAAGGTGATGCAGGGCTGGAGGATCTCAATGAACGCGAACCCTTTGTGGCGCATGGCGTCTTGCATGAGCGCCTTGGTCTGCGCGATATCGGACGCAATCGTGCGCGCCACGAACGTTGCGCCTGAAGCCAACATAAGGAGGGCGGGGTTCATGGGCTCATCCGGCGAGCCGTTCGGGGTGGTGCCGCCCTTGAAGCCTTTCGGACTCGTGCCGGTCGCTTGGCCTGTGGTGAGCGCAAAGACCTGGTTGTTGTGAAGGAAAACCTTAATGTCGCTATTGCGCCGCGCCGCGTGCACGAGGTGGTTGAGGCCCTCCGAGAACGAGTCGCCGTCGCCGGTGAACCCCACGACCGTAAGTGAAGGATTCGCGAGCTTGATACCGGTGAGGGTGGGAATGATCCGCCCGTGCAAGCTGTTGAAGGTGTTGACCTTGAGGTAGTCGCTGATCTTGCCGTGGCAGCCCACCCCCGCGCCAGCTACGAGGTTGTGTGGTTCGAGTTCAGCGCGCGCCGCAAGCCCCTCGACCGCCTGGCGGAACGCCACGAGGATCTGGCTGTTCGGGCAGCCCGGACACCAGGTGATCTTCGTTTCGGTGGCGAGGTCGAGGGACATGGTGAATGGTTATGGCAAGAGCGCGCGCAGCTCGGCGGCGAGTTCGTGCGGAGTGAACGGCTGCGCATCGTAGCGGAGGACCTTCCGCGTAATCTCGATCGATGTTTTTTCGCGAATGAGTGCGGCGAGTTGTGCGGTGTGGTTTGCTTCTACATCAATGATGACTCGGGCACCGGCAAGCTCGCGCTTCACGCGCTCCGCATCGAAAGGTTCCATCCACAGCACCTGCACGAGCTTGAGCGGTCGTTCGATAAGCCGTGCGGCTTCGAGTACGGCGCCCTTGGTGGACCCCCAAAACACCACAACTGTGTCGCTCGCCGTGTCCCCGTACGTTTTCACGGTGGGGAACCACGCGAAGTCCCCGTAGAGCCCAGTGTACTTGCGGAACCGCTTTTCCTGCATGTCACGTACGACACGCGGGTCTTCGGTCGCCTCTCCTTCCTCGGTGTGCTCGTAGCTCGTCGCTTTTACCACGACACCCGGTTTGCCCGGGAACGCGAGGGGCGACACGCCATCTTCGGTGAGCTTGTAGCGAAGGTAGGTGCCGCCCGTATGCACGGTACGCTTCCCGGTGTCCGATCCCTTGCTCGTCTCGTCAAGCACGATCGAGCGGTAGCTTTCGGAGAGGTGCTTGTCGGAGAGCACAACGGCGGGGATTTGGTACTTCCATGCGAGGTTGAGCGCGTCGGCGGCGCACACGAAGCACTCCTCGACATCGCCCGGGGCTACTACGAAACGAGGGAACTCACCATGGCCCGCATGAAGAGCGAACTGCAAGTCCCCCTGGGCCGTGTGAGTTGCCACCCCCGTGGCCGGACCGGTGCGCATGGAAACGAGGATCGCGAGGGGAAGCTCCGCAATGCCCGCGAGCGCGAAGGACTCCTGCATGAGCGCAAAGCCCCCGTTCGCGGTACCGATGGCGACCCGCTTGCCCGCGTAGCTCATGCCGAGGGCCATGTTGATGACCGCAATCTCATCTTCCGGGTGCACGACGATGAGTCCGCGAGAGGCACCGGCACGTGCGAGGAACTGCAGGGTCGAGGTCGAGGGGGTCATCGGGTAGCCGACGTACGCCTCGAGGCCGGCCGCGAGGAACCCTCGGGCAACCGCGCGATTGCCGTCGAGTATCTCTCCCGCCTTGAGGCCCGTGCCCGGTATGGTGCGCCGCTCCTGGGGGTACCCTTTGGCGCGCAGGTGGAGGTAGCCGCGTTCCGCGAGCGTGGCATTCATGTCCGCACCGACGTTCGCGAACACGGAGCGAGCAAGTTCCTTCGTGTGGAGCAGGGTGAGGCCGCTCGTGTAGCAGCAAGCCCCGAACGCAACGCTCGTGCGAGCGACCTGGGGCGCATGCACCTCCTCGGCGATTTTTGCCATAGGGAGCGGAACGAGCGAAAGGTCGATGCTCTTGAGTGCATCAGCGTAGGCCGTTTCCACGAATACGAGAGCGTTGGGCAAGAGTTCGTCCCGGTGGAGAAGGACCGTTTCCGCATTCACGGCAATGAGGATGTCGATCGCCCGGTGGTCGCTGTGGAGGGACTCGGTCGAGTAGCTGACACGTGCGTAGTTGTGGCCACCCCGAATGAGTGAAGGGTACTCGAATGAGGCGCACACGTGGTACCCGAGCTCGTGGAAGAGCTCCGCCATGTTCGTGCCGGCTTCGCGGACACCGTCCCCCGCGGCGCCGCCGATCACAATTGTGCGCACTGTAGAAGAACCATCCCCCATGTATAGGAAGTATACCCGCGAGGCAGGGTGGCCCCCAAGCGAGGATGTCCACCGTTCATGCTTCGCATGTGGCGCGCGTGCTGTACCCGTGCGTCGTGGGGTGCTAGCATGGCGCCATGACACGGAAACGTACACCGCCCTTGGGAGGAGAGCCCGAGGTTGAGCTCAACGAAGGCTTCAGGCGAGCACTTGACGCCGTGGGGGCGGGGAAACAGGTATTTGTGACGGGTAAGGCGGGTACCGGCAAGTCGACATTCTTGCGGTACCTGTTGGGCACGCTTCCCACAGCGGTGCGTACGCACACGGCGGTTTTGGCACCCACCGGGGTCGCCGCGGTGAACGTCGGCGGACAGACAATCCACTCGTTCTTCGCGTTCCAACCGACCATCACGGTCGCGGAGATCGAGCGGGGAGGAAAGCGGCCGCGTGACCCTAAGCTCTACAAGCACCTAAAGCTCCTCATTGTGGACGAGATCTCTATGGTGCGCGCGGACCTTTTCGACTGTATGGACGCATATCTTCGTCGTTTTGGCCCGGTGCGGGGAGTGTCCATGGGTGGTGTGCAGCTTGTGGTGATCGGTGATCTCTACCAACTGCCTCCGGTAGTGTCCCGTGGGGAACAGCACCTCTTCACGACGCACTACAAGAGTCCGTACTTTTTTGATGCGGACGCGTTCTCGGAGGTGTCATTCGATATTGTCGAGCTTGAAAAGGTGTATCGGCAGCGCGATGAGCGTTTTGTGGACATCCTGAACGCAATCCGTACACGGTCGACAACTCCAGCACACCTCGCGACACTCAACGAACGGGTCCTCGCAGAGCCGCCCTGGAAGGAGGGTGTGGTGCACCTCGTGACGACAAACGCCGCTGCCGAGGCGATCAACGTCGCGCGGATAGCCGAGCTGCCGGATGATCCGGTAATATACGCGGGCGAGCTGCGCGGCGGTTTCGAGCGGAACGCTCTCCCCGCACCGGAGGAGCTTACCTTGGCACCCGGCGCACAGGTGATGCTCACGAACAACGACCCCCAAGGCAGGTGGATTAACGGTACCATGGGTACCGTTGAGGCCACGGTCGAACAAGAGCAGGGCCCCGACCACGTACTGGTACGCCTCGCGAACGGTGCGGAGGTGTCACTCACGCCCCACACATGGGACATGTTCCGCTTCGTGTTCGATGAAGCTCATGGTGCGATCGAAGCGGAGACCATCGGTTCGTACACCCAGTATCCCCTCATGCTTGCGTGGGCGATCACGATTCACAAGAGTCAGGGAAAGACCTTCGAGCGGGTGGTGGTCGACATGGGGCGCGGTGCGTTCGTGCACGGGCAGACGTATGTTGCCCTTTCGCGAGCGACCGCGCTCTCGGGGCTCGCGCTTGTGCGGCCCATCACCGAAGGGCACATACTGCTCGACTGGCGGGTGCCTCGTTTCCTCACTGAGCGACGCTACGCTGCCGCGGCGCGTACGGTGCCCGTGTCGGACAAAGAGGCGCTGCTCCGCGCTGCGGCAGCTGAGGGGGCAGCGGTACGCATGGTGTATCTCAAGGCGAACGATACAACGAGCGTGCGAGTCATCGAACCTGTCGAGGTTGGTGACATGGTGTACATGGGTGTCACATTCCTCGGTGTGCGTGCGTACGACCGTTCCCGAAACGGGGAACCACGAGTGTTCCGCATCGATCGAATACTCGAACTTGAGCATACCCAAGCGCACTTGGGGGGGGTGCGCCATAGCCCACAATAAACGGTTACCCTAATCCGCTAGATTCCGTGGGCCGTGGCGGCCTGTTTTTGATAAATATCTTCTTCCGTAGCGTATCAAGTGTCCGTTTCAAGAGCAACGGGTTTAACGTGGTATGCTCGACACGCAACTTTTCTCGGACCTCTGCTGACACACTGCTGTGTTTGAGTACACGCCGGTAGGGGGTCTTGGCAACTTTCTCGTAGGTGCGTTTGTACTTCGATCCGATGCGGACTTTTGAAAGCGTGCGTCGTACGGGAATGAAGTGATTTCGGTACAGACACAGCACTTCATAGAATGCGTTCATCGCATCAATCACGTCCGGCACGTCGAGTCGCGTGTAGCCAAGCTCATCACGTACAACGTGTCCATTCCGTTCTTCGACATGCATGTTGTCGTTCTTCTTTCCCGGCTCGCTCCGCGTCATCTTGATACCGGCTTCGTCACACCACCGCTTCAGTGTATGGTTGATAAACTCGCTTCCCGTATCCGGATGCACCATAGAGAGAGGAAAGGGGAGTCGATCACGAACCGCTTCCATGCTCTTGGTGGTTACCTCCTGTCCCTTGTTCCACTGCGCGCGCAGGATTGTCCAGTAGGTGGGAGAGTCTGTATACCTGAGGATAAGCGCGGGATAGTCAAGGCGGGCGCCATGGATATGTGGCAACCCTTCATGGACGCATTGGGAGCGGTATTCGGACCGGATACCCCCATCGTGCACGACAAGTTCCATGTTTCGAAATACCTCGGGGGAGCGGTCGATACGGTACGCAAGGGAGAGCACAAAATACTCACGAAGGCGGGATGCGATACCCTCGTGAAGACTAAATATCTTTGGCTCAAGAATCCGGACACGTGGGAAGCTGACGAGAAGAAACGATTCAAGGAACTCATGCACGATCAACTCAAGGTCGGACGTGCGTGGGCCTTGAAGGAGACGTTTCGGAAGTTCTGGGAGTACACCAAAGAGTGGAGTGCGCTTCGCTTTTTCAAACGGTGGTACTTCCGTGCAACACACTCACACTTGAAGCCGATAATCGAGGTTGCAAAGATGCTGAAGCGTCACCTCGACGGACTTCTTGCATACACGGAGCATCCGATATCAAACGCGGTCACGGAAGGGCTCAACTCAAAGATACAGACGATCAAAGCGAATGCACGGGGATTTCGAAACTTTGCACACTACCGGATCGGGCCTATAACGGGGTATATAACGGGGTGTTGACCGCGGTGTACATTCCTGGTACCATACTGTACGCACACCGGCCCCAAGGGGCGGTTTTTCAAAAGAGGGCCGGATTCATCCCCGTGTGCTATACTTACCCCACGGTATGAACAGACTATTGACCTACCTGCGAGAAACGCGTGGCGAGCTCAAACACGTAAGCTGGCCGACCCAGCGACAAACCGTGCTCTACACCACCCTCGTCATTGTCATATCGGTCATTACCTCGCTCTACCTCGGCCTCTTCGATTTCCTGTTCCAAGAGGGACTGGGCTTGCTCGTAAAATGAACATTATTCGTGATCAAACCATGACCACACACACCGAAGAGCAGGGAGAACGCCACTGGTACGCTATTCATACCTATGCGGGATACGAGAAGGCTGTGGAGCGTAACCTGCGCCAGCGTATCGAGTCAATGGGGGTCGCGGACAAAATATTCGACGTTATCGTGCCCACCGAAAAGAAGATCAAGATCAAGGCTGGCAAACGTGTCGAAGAGGAGGAAAAGATCTACCCGGGATACCTGCTCGTCGATATGGTCGTCGATGAGAACAGTTGGTACGTGGTGCGTAACACGCCCCGGGTGACCGGTTTCGTCGGTTCGGGGGTACAGCCGGTACCACTCGACCAGAAGGAGATCGACACGCTCTTCAAACGGATGCGGTCGGACACGGTGAAGCACAAGATAGATCTTGCGGTTGGTGACGCGATTATCGTCGCAGACGGGCCGTTCAAAGAGCTCGAGGGGAAGGTTGGCGAAGTGGACGAGGAGCGGGGGAAGGTCAAGGTTCTTGTGCCGATGTTCGGTCGCGAAACACCCGTCGAGCTGGACTTCTTGCAAGTGAAGCGAATATAGGGTAGGCTCTAGCCCACGCACCGTAGCGATACAACCATGGCAAAGAAAGTGATCAAAATGGTCAAGCTCCAAATTCCGGCGGGGAAGGCAAACCCCGCGCCGCCGGTTGGTCCGGCGCTCGGCCAGGCCGGCATCAACATCGGCCACTTCGTGAACGCCTTCAATGAGGCGACGCGTGACAAGATGGGCTCGGTCATTCCGGTCGTGATATCGGTTTACGAGGATCGTTCCTACGAATTCGTATGCAAGACCCCGCCTGCGTCGAACCTCATCCTGAAGGCACTTGGCAAGGAGAAGGGATCGGGAAAGAATATGGTCTCCAAAGCGGGCACGCTTACTCAGGCGCAGGTGCGCAGTATCGCTACGGAAAAACTCACTGACCTCAACACCGACAATGTCGAAGAGGCGATGAAAATGATAGCCGGTACGGCCCGTTCCATGGGTGTCGAGGTGCGCTAGTGTCTCTTCGTTTGCCACGTCCAACGGCCGCTTCAAGGCGGTTTTTTTGTGCACCGTGTCGCATGGAAAAGCCTTGACTTTACAATATATATATGCTAAAATATACATATGTAGAGAGTGTAAGGAACTGCCCTGCATGCGGTCTAGTGACCGATACACACGTACTGGCTCCTCGTGTTTGGATTACCCTTCGACCACATCCACAAAGCGCATCGTTGTGTTCATGCCCCAAAAATAGTATGCGTATCGCCTACATTGTCCAATATTACCCGCCGCATCCGGGAGGCCTCGAGCAGGTGGCTGAACGTCAAGCGCAAAGCGCCGTTAAAGCGGGACACGCCGTGTCGGTCACCACCTTTGCAGTACGCGGCGCATCTAGAGGTACACGAGACGAAGCGGGTGTGTCGGTGACACGGGTGCGCGGATGGCATGTATTCGACCGGCGGTTTGGTATTCCGTTCTGCCTCGGGGGGGTGGGGTTGGTGCGTGCCGTGTGTCGTGCGGTGCGTACGGCGGACATCGTGCATGTACACGATGTGTTTTATATCTCCTCGTGGGTTGCCTACCTCGCTGCGCGGTGGTACCGAAAGCCGCTCGTCCTTACCCAGCATGTGGCCATGGTTGCGTACCCAAGCATGTTTGTGATGCGTGTCGAGGAGTGGGTGTACGCGGTGTGGGGCATGCGCCTCTTCCACGCGAGCGAAGCCATTATTGTGTACAATCGTATCGTTGCTGATTTTTTGGAAGAGCGGGGTGTTCCCACAGGTAAGGTGATCGAGGTACGGAACGGCATCGATACCAAGCGATTCACGCCAGCGTCGGGAGCGGAGCGGGCGATGTACCGAAGGGCGCTCGGCCTGCCCGCAGAGAAGCCGATGGTGCTCTTCGTCGGACGGCTCGTGCCCAAGAAGGGGTACCGCGAACTCTTTGATGCGCGTTCCGACGCGTACGAGCTCGTGTTCGCGGGTCCCGGTGCGGTTCCGGGATCATGGCGCCTCACTCCTGGTGTGCATGTGCTTGGAGAACGCACCCAGGAGGAGCTCCTGCTCCTCTACCGTGCAGCCGACCTCTTCGTCGCGCCTTCGCGCGGCGAGCTGTTTACCCTTGTTATGCAGGAGGCATGCGCGTGCGGTCTCCCCGTCGTAACAACAGACGAGTCGGCGTATGCAGGGTACGACATAGACCGTGAGCTTGTGACGTTCTGCGAGCCGACCGCGTCCGCACTGCGTACACAGCTCGAGCGTCTCGCTGGTGATCGAGAATTGCGAGAACGCATGGGCACGTACGCGCGCTCTATCGCGTGTCGGTGGTTTGATTGGGACACGAATGTCAGACGCACCCTCGACCTCTACGAGGAGGTGTATGCGCGAGCGCAAGGTCCCGCACGGGTGGTCGTAACGACAAGCTGGGACGACGGGCATGTGCTTGACCTCAAGCTCGCCGAGTTCCTGCGTCGATACGGCATCAGGGGTACCTTCTATGTTGCGCCCGAGAACGAGGAGATCGCCCCGAACGACCGGCTTTCAGCCGCGCACGTCTGCTCCCTTGCGGAAGAGTTCGAGATTGGTGCCCACACACTCACGCACCGCCATCTCACCAAGCTCTCGGACGCCGAAGCGTGGAGAGAGATTGCCGGTTCAAAGCGTGCGCTCGAGGCGCTCCTCGGCACCCCTGTTGCAAGTTTTTGCTATCCGGCAGGGAAGTATCGTGCACGGCATGCACGCATGGTGCACGATGCGGGTTTTTACTGCGCACGCACGGTGCGACGTTTTACCATTTCTTCGGGAACCGACCGGTGGCGGCTTGCTACGAGCGTTCACACGTACGACCACTGGCTCGACGCGTGGAAGCTGCTGTGGTTCGTGCGGTTCAATGTGCGGGCGTTCCTACGTCTTTACCGCCGGTGGGACCTTCAGGCGATTGCGCTGTTCAACCGTGTCCGGGAGCGGGGTGGCGTGTTTCACCTCTGGGGACATAGCCTGGAGCTTGAGTACCACGACGCGTGGGAGCGGCTTGAGCGGGTGCTGCGGCACATTGGCGGTCGCACCGATGTCACCTACGTCACGAACCGTGAACTCGTATGAATCATCCGCGCACCGTGCTTGTCGTTGCTCCGTATTACCCGCCTCACGTAGGTGGTTTGGAGCGGTACGTTCACGAGGTAACTCGTCGCATATCCGACGCGGGAGCGTGGCGGGTCGTCGTGCTCACGACGGGTGGATCGAACGTGTGCACGATTGAAAAAGAGGATGGTGTCACCGTGCGGCGCGTGCCCATCGATTTCACCCTGTCGCGTACCCCGTGGTCGTTTCGGTGGATCGGGATGGTGCGTTCGGCTTTGCGGGAGATTCGTCCCGATCTTGTACACATCCATACGCCCGTGCCCGGCCTCGGAGACCTGGCGGCTCTCTGCACCCCGCGCCATACGCCCGTACTGGTAACGTACCATGCAGTGAGTATGCGGAAGGGTAGGCTGTGGAGTGACAGCCTCGTGTGGTTCTACGAGCACACCCTGCTTCAGCTTTTACTCCGGCGCGCCGCGCACATCGCCTGTGTATCGGAAGCGGTACGTTTATTCCTTGCGCCCTACCGACACAAGAGCAGCGTGATTACGCCCGCGGTGGATACCGACATGTTCAGGCCGGAACCCGCACGGCGAAGCCCGTATCCCTCGGTGCTCTGCGTCGCGGGTCTCGGTCGGGCGGATCGACACAAGGGAGTGGACGATCTCGTGCGTGCGTGTGCGGAGGTTGCCACCTCCGTTCCGGAGCTCGAGCTCACCGTGGTGGGAGAGGGTGACCTGCGCAGCGTGTATGAGGGTCGGGCTCGAATGCTCAACATACCCCATGTGCGTTTCGTGGGGGCGCTCCACGGTGCGGCGCTTGTAGCAGAGTACCAACGTGCGCACCTCTTCGTTCTAGCGACCCATAACGACAGTTTCGGTATGGTACTCATCGAAGCAATGGCCGCGTGCCTACCGGCGGTAAGTACACGTGTGGGGAGTATACCCGAGCTTGTGATGGATGGTGTGACGGGGTACACCACCACACCCGGAGACACACAGAAGCTTGCCGAGCGCATACGTGCGTGCTTGGTGGATGCCTCCGCTACGCAGGCGATGGGGATCGCCGGGCGTCGTTTGGTCGAAGGGGCGTATCGCTGGGACGAACGAGTGAATGCTTACCTTGCGCGGTATCATGCACTGTGTACCCAACGACCCTGTGTTGCTCATGTGAGCGCGTACTACCCACCGCATACGGGTGGCATGGAGGTCGTTGCATGCGAGGTATCCCGTGCGTTGGCGCGACGAGGGTACCGGGTGGAGGTGCTGACGAGTACGTGCGGTGCGGAGGGTGTGCCACGCGTCGAGCGGGACACCAACTACCGAGTGCGGCGACTGCGCACATTCGAGGTCGCCCATACACCGATCATATGGTCTCTACTGCCGCGCTTGCTGTTGTTGCCGCGGGGTACCCTCCTTCACGTGCACCTGGCCCAGGCGCTCGTGCCGGAACTTGCGCTCGTTGCGGCATGGATCCGTGGATTTCCCATTCTTGCTCAGTTCCACCTTGATGTTGAACCCTCCGGTCGGCTCGGGTGGCTCTTTACGTACTACAAGCGGCACGTGCTCGGGCGTGTGCTGCGGTGCATGCAGGGCGTTCTCGTGTTCAGTGAGGAGCAGGAGGATCTGGTCGCCATGATTCATGGCGTTGAACGTGCGGCCATGTACCGCGTAGCGAATGCCGTAAGTGATTCGTTCTTTCAAGAGCGCACCGCGAATGCGCCCCACGCGCCGCTCCGGGTGCTCGCGGTGTCGCGGCTTACCGTGCAGAAGCGCGTGGACCGACTCATTGATGCCGTTGCGCTACTTCCGTTCCCTGTGGAACTCGTTGTGGTGGGGGATGGCGAGGATCGTGCCGCGCTCGAGGCGCAGGCGGCTGCGCGGTCTCTGCAGGTGCGCTTTGTGGGGCAGAAGACTCACGAGGAACTGCACGCATTCCATGCGTGGGCGGATGTGTACGTATTGTCCTCAGACAAAGAGGGTGGCATGCCGCTTACGGCGCTCGAAGCAATGGCGGCGGGACTGCCCGTGGTAGGGACCGACGTGGTTGGGGTACGAGAGCTGGTGCGTGATGTTGGGGTGTGCGTGGCACCCACCCCCCGGGGGATCGCCGACGCACTCACGGACCTCAACGCACATCCCGAACGTTTTCCGGGACTGTCGGCGCGGAGCGCCAGGTGTGCTCGTGAGCACACCTGGAAAAGAGCGGTCGACACTATCGAACGTGCATACGAACAGGTGCGCACCCCTAGCCTATGACGTACACTTTTTCGCGACGCACGATGTACCTTCTCCTTGGCGCTGCAACGCTCTTCGTGAGCATGTGCGCGCTCAACGAATGGAACCCGCTCGGCCTCCTGTGGGTGCTGGGTGTACCGTTCCTGTTTCTCGTGCCTGGGGCGCTCACACTCGTGATCATACGTCCGGGTTCCTTAGGTGCTCTCGTACGTGTGCCGCTCATGGTTGGTCTGTCGGTGCTTGAGCTCATGTGTCTCGCCTACGCCGCCAACACGTTCCTGCCCTTGTTCGGGATCATGCGTCCGCTCGATACGGTGTCCCTGGTGTGGTCGCTCCTTACGCTCGTATTCGTACTGGGCGTGCTGGCGGTACCGCACGTACGCAGCGTATCCGTGAGCGTGCCTCGCTACGGCATCGCCGCCCACCTGGGCGATAGTGCGCTCACCATCGCCCCGTTGCTCCTCGTCGGCCTGAGCGTATGGGGGGCACTGCGCCTCAACAGGGGACACGACAGTACGGTGACGATGTGGATGCTGCTTCTCATGGCACTCTACCTCACGGTTCTCATGCGGTACGCCGAACGTACTGCACGGCACGTGGTACCTGCCGCACTCTTTTTGGTTGGGCTCGCGCTCCTCCTCATGACATCGCTACGGGGGTGGTACATCTCGGGGCACGACATTCAGCGAGAGTTCTTCGTATTTCAGCTTGCTAAAGATGCCGGTATGTGGAGCATTGCCGCCTACCAAGATGCATACAACGCATGTTTGTCCATCACCATCCTCCCCACGTTCCTTGCCAACGTGCTCCAGGTGCCGGACGCATACGTGTTCAAGGCTCTCTACCAGGGGTTTTACGCATTGAGCGGGGTAGTAGCGTACGCACTGTTCTCGTGCTGGCTTCGGGTACGCTACGCGCTCAGTGCCACGCTCCTCCTGATGGCATTCCCGACTTTCTTCCAGGACATGCCGTTCCTAATCCGTCAAGAGGTCGCGTTCGTGTTCTTCGGCCTCATGCTGCTCGTGCTGTATATGGACAGCATACCGAACACGCTGCAGCGCATGCTCACGGTGGCGTTCGGGCTCGGCGTGGTCCTCTCGCACTACTCGACGACGTACTTGGTCTTGTTCGTGCTGTTCGGCACGAACATGCTGGCGCCGCTCGTGTGGCGTTTCGTGCGGTCGCGGACCTTCTTGACGCGGTTTTCCGATTCCATACTTGCGGTCGGGGAAGGGGTGCCTACGCCATCGGTGCGGCGGCTTACCCTACCGATCATTGTGGCTGTGTTCGTGCTTAGTGTGGTGTGGACGGGTGTGGTGACCCACACCGACGGGCACGTGCGAGAGGTTGCTGCCGAAACATGGCACGCGGTGCGTTTCGGTGGCGATGGTACACGCTCGATCGATGTCTTCGCACTCCTTTCCCTCAAGGGAAGGGTGCCCGAGCGCACGCTCGATGCGTACGTACGCGAGGTGGTGAACGTCGAGCGTGCAAGGTCGTCCGGTGAGTACTATGCAACGAGTACGTATGATGTGTACCCCATCGTGACGCTTCGGGCTACGGTGTTGCCGGTAACTCCCCTTGGTAGCACCAAGGTCATTGGCAGCGTGTCGCTTGCTGAGCTTGCCACGTACGTTGGAGGGCTGGTCGCGAAGGTGATGCAGGGGGCGCTCCTCGTCGGTCTTTCCTACGCGGTGGCGCGTGGCGCGTGGTTTCGTCGACTTGACAGTGAGTACTACCTCATGGCGCTCTGCTCCCTCGGACTCGTTGCGCTCTGCGCACTTTTCCCCGTACTCTCCCAAGAGTACGGTGTGTTCCGCGCATTCCAGCAGGCGCTCTTTACCGTGGCCCCATTCGTGATCGCCGGGCTCGCCGCGCTTGGGTACTGGTTCGGTACTACGACCGAGCGCATGTTGCGGTACGTGTTCGGGGACAGGGTCCAGGCAGCGTCCGTTGCCACCTACGCTTCGGGCGTTGTGGGAACGATGGTCATTTGCTTCCTGCTATACACGAGCGGTTTTGTTGGACAGCTCATGGGTGGGAATGTTCCTCCTGTGCACCTCAACAACGTTGGTGATGAGTACCGACACTACGTGCTGGAGGAGGGTGAGCGTCGGGCGATAGCCTGGCTTAAGGGGGAGGTGGAGCGGGTGCATGCGGAAACGGGCGCATACCCGCTCGTGCAGACGGATCGATTCGGGGAAAAGAAACTGCGTGGGTACCTGCGTACCCGCGTGGGTGGCGACATGTTCCCCGGCAGCGTGCATACCGATGCGTACGTATTTGTACCCCAGGCGGTTCTTGAGACCGGTGCCGCGTTCGTGTACTACGATGATGTGACAATCAAGTACGCGTACCCGATCGAGTGGCTTGATACGTACAAGGTACGGGTATACGACGTGGGTGGCGTACGCATCTATCGGTAGAGGAGTATGAAGATACTACGCATCACCAGTTTGGGGTACACGGGCGCGGGGTCCGGAGGGGTGGAGAACGGCATCGCCCTCGTTGATCCGGTCCTTTCTCGCATGGGGCATACGGTGCGTACGTTCGCGAGCGATGCCGGGGGAGATGTGCCACGGTTCAGTACGTACACGTTCCGAGCGCTTTCCACGCAGCCCTTTCTGCTCAGGGTCCTCTACCGGGCGTTCTACCCGCATGCGTACCGTGCTCTTCGGCGAGCGCTTGCCGATTTTCAACCCGATGTCGTGCAGGTGCACTCGCTCTTCGAGGTGTCGCCATCGGTACTCTTCGCGCTGCGTCACCATCCGACCGTGGTCACCGTGCATGGTGCCGAGGACTACACGAAGGAGCTTCTCCTCTGGGCGTTTCCGTTGCGTTTTTTCCGAGACGAGCGGCCTGACCGGGCTCACCTCACCCCATGGGGGTGGGCACACTACCTGTACCACCGATGGGTGAGCATGCCGCTCTACCGGCTCGGTTTTCGCTACGTCGATCGGTTCGTCGTGTTCAGTACGTTCATGCAACGCATGCTTATGCGGGACGGTATCGAGAGTGTGTGCGTACCCAATGCAACCGAACTGTACGAACCTGCGCCGATCGAGGTACCTGCTCGGACCCTGCTCTACGTGGGACGTCTCGAACGTATCAAGGGAGTAGAGTACCTGCTCGCAGCATTCGCTCAGATTCGCACCGCACATCCGGACGCGACGTTACGCATCGCCGGCACGGGTGCGTACGAGGGGCGGTTGCGTGAAATGGTACGGAGCGAGGGATACGGGGATCGGGTGACGTTTCTCGGGCATCGTACGCGCGCGGAGCTGTACGCAGAGTATGCGCGCGCATCCCTCGTCGTGGTGCCCTCAGTGTGGCCAGAACCGTTCGGCAAGGTGGGGATCGAGGCGATGAGTGTGGGGCGGCCGGTCGTGGGAAGCGATGTGGGAGGGGTCGGTGAGTGGCTCGTGCACGGGGTCACTGGGTTCCTCGTGCCCCCGGCCGATTCATCCGCATGTGCGCGAGCGGTGTGCGCTCTCTTTAGCGATCCTGGGCTCATGGAGCGTATGGCGTCCGCAGCCCGTACCCATGCCCATGCGTTCTCCATAGAGCACCACACGGAGCGCATCGTTGCCCTCTATGAAACGATCCGTGATGGGTCACGGAAACGGCGCATATAGGCTACTCCTCTGTTCCAAAGAGGTTGCGCAGGTGTTCGAGTGAGGTTCCCATGAGCGTGTGCCAGTGGGCGAACGCGACGGGGTCCAGGTGGAGGGGGCCGATGGGGCCGGCGGGTGTGTTGTTCGCATCCACAAGGTAGAGCTTGCCATCCTCATCGCTTCGCAGGGCGTCGAGCTCGCCGTAGTCGAGGCCGAGCGCATGGCAGAACGCGAGGGTCTGCGCCACTTCCTCTGACGTGAGCGCACTGTCGGTGGTGACGATCTCCGCACCGATCGTCTCGTCGAAACGGTCAGTGGTGTGCTTGGTACGTCGCGTGACGAATGGCACCGTATTCCCGAACACATGGATGCGTAGGTCCATGACCATACCATCGCCACAGCGACTTTCGATCAACTTCTGGTATACGTACCCGACCTCCGGTTCTCGCGGGCACAGAACGACCGCACCATCGTGCACGGCG